>JAABUQ010003925.1_pt1 | contig 26312 bp, 19 predicted proteins | sample 5560001 | NCBI WGS metagenome assembly JAABUQ01 (sample SAMN10711888, study PRJNA513371) | rock metagenome | isolation source: Antarctica rocks | place: Antarctica: Victoria Land, Finger Mt nord | collected 2015-12-18 | reverse complement strand
GTCGCTCAAATTGCGCTGCAATTCCACGCTCCTCGCGCCTCACGACGCCGAAAAATCGCTGTCGCTTTGTGTCACGCCATTGCGGATTCGGGACACTAGCTCAATCCTATCCGAATCCCGTTGGCAAACGTGCGCTGTGCTCCGTCGACGTCGTACGCTCGCTCGTGCGAAAATTTGCGCTGAGCGGCCAGGTCTAACAGTTCGTAAAACTTTGTGTTCGCGGCGCCATGGGTCGGAAGCGTGCTGACCTCCGCTTGGAGGTCGCAATTTAAGAGCGCCGCGAATCGTTCTAGCAACGTTTGTGCAGAAAGGTCTCTGGCTCGAAACTTCACCGCCGTGTTGGTCAAAGTTGTCTTCACCGCGAATGGGTCGAACACGAGGTCGTTGACAAGCCGGTTCGCTCGCAGGCCGGCATACGTGAATAGCTGAGCGTTAACCCCGTCGCTTATGAGGGGGTTTGCGGGTCGGTCGAGTCTTTGCGCTTCGCTCGCCTCGCGCATCGCGGTGATCTGTTCGGTCACGCTTGTCGAAACGCTCGTCCGCCCCGGCAGAAGCGTTTCAAGAGGTTCAGCGCTCGCCAATATCCCGCGCACGCTTTGCATAACGGCGTGGCTCAGCACGAGACCCGAACCGAAGAACAGCGGTGCCTCGGCACTCGAGGCCGACGTTACCTCCAGAACGGACCCGAAGTCGGGCCAGCCGACGACGCTCCAGGCTCGGCCGTTGAGGAGAAACGTTGAGCGATCGCGCGCGATCATTTCATCGATGAACCAGCGGTCGAGTGTTCCAACCTCGCGCTCCGCGGCTTGCACCGTAACGCTTTCGGTGCCTTGAAACACCGATGCAAGCTGCATGAACTGCCTATAACCGAATCGCCGTTCACCCATATCGCCGAACGTCAGGCTGCCATCGACAACTTCAAGCACCGTCGTTGCGATAAGATGGCCGATCAGTTGGTCAATTTCAATGCGGGTAATTCGCGAGAACGCCGCATTGCCTGCGAGGCGATCGGCAAGCGCCCTGCGGCTAAGCCCGCTCGTCTGCAAGACGGTTGCAAGCAACTGCTGCGCGAGGACCGGGAACGGCTGCCAAGGTGGGACGAGCGGTTCAACCCACCCGGCAGCGTGCAGTGCCAAGAGCGCGGAGGCGAGCACAAGCTGCTCGGCATTTGTCGCGACGAACGTCATCGTCGCAGCGCCGCCGCGACGTCCCGTCCGGCCGAGGCGTTGTAGCATCGAGGCAACCGTCGTCGGCGCATCGATCTGCACGACGCGATCCAGATCGCCAATATCGATGCCGAGTTCGAGTGTCGACGTGGCGACCAGTGCTCCCGTGTGAGCGGCGCGAAACTCGAGCTCCGCTTCTTCGCGCGTCTGACGGGAAAGTGCAGAGTGGTGCGCCCAAACCAGGTGGCCGTCGGCGGCGAGAGCGTGCGTCAGCTCTTCGACGTCCGAGCGTGTGCGACAGAAGACGATAGCCTTCTCGCCGCGAAAACGGGCGATCTCGCGAACGGCGCCCGGCAATGACTCCTGATAGTGCAACTCGAACGCCTCGGCTCGATCCACCGCACGCGCGACGCGCACGAGATTCGCGGACTCTTTCGTCGAGCCGCGGAGCCACTCCAAAAGCTCCGCCGGGTTTCCGATCGTGGCCGATAATCCGATGCGCTGCACGTCGCGATCGATCGATGACTGCAGGCGTTCGAGTAACGCCAGCAACTGCGTGCCCCGGTCGACGCCGAAGAACGCGTGAATCTCATCGACGACGACGGCCCGCAAGCCGAAGAGCAACGCGCGGCGCTCCGCCGATGCCATCGAGAGGAGGACTTCGAGCGATTCGGGGGTCGTCAGCAACACGTCTGGCGGAGCACTTGCGATGCGGCGGCGTTGCGACTGCCCGACGTCGCCGTGCCATACGGCAACGGAAAGGCCGAGATGACCAGTCAAGTCGCCGAGTCGCTCACCCAAATCGTTGAGTAACGCGCGTAAGGGTGCGATGTAGAGCACCGACGTCGGGGCCCAGCCGTCGTCGAGAATGCGGGAAAGCAGCGGGAACACGGCGGCTTCGGTTTTCCCGCCCGCGGTCGGCGCAATCACGAGTGTCGTCGCGCCGGACAGGATGGCGCCGATTGCTTCTTCTTGAATCGGGCGCAGCGAACGCCAGCCCAAGCTCGTCTCGATCACGTAGCGCAAACTTGGATGCAGGCGCGCAAACGCGGTCGCCGGCTCATTCATAGGTCGAGCGGCATCGCAACGCGCGGTTCCCCAAGCGCTTCACGCTCAGGGTCACTGAGCGAGGCTTCTCGAGCCAGGGCGTTCCGATCGATTCGATCGCTGAGTGGTCGATAATCCGGATACCGCTTGGCCTTACTCAGGAACGTGATCAAGCGGCGAAAGAACTGTCGCGGCGCGACCGCGATGTCGCCGCCGAACGCGCCGATGACGTCGTCGGCGAGGGCGGCAAGCGCAGCTTCATCGATGCGCTCCGCGATCGTCGCATCGTCCGCATTCGCTACAAAGATCGAGACGATTTTTCGCCCGACCTCGATCAAGCGCCCGCGATCGAAGGGTGGGAGCTTGACCTGCACCGCGTCGAGATCAGGATAGGCGTCATCGAAGGTGGTTTCGATACGCTGGCGCAGCGGCTCGAGTTCGCGGACGCCTTTTCGGTCGTCGTAAAACGACGTCGTACCCGCCACGACGACAAGCACATGATGCAAATTCGTTGTCAAGGCGCCAATAAGGTTTTGCAGTGCGCGGTAGGCTTCGGCGCGCCGGTTCTGCGGCTGACGCAACACCCGCTCGACCTCGTCGATGAGCAGCACGAGACCCGAAGAGCCCGCTTGCGTTAGCATGGCGACGAGTCCAGAAAACATTGAAAGCGCGTCGAGTGCCGTCAGTGTGCCGCGTACATGCGCATAGCGCTTCACTGCGGCATCGACATGCTCATCGCCCGAGAGCCACTGCAAGAGGCCGCGCGCGATGTCGCCGCGGTCCTCGCCGAGTGCGCGCGAGTAGGCGGCGACGACCTGCGCGTATATCGCGGCCTCGTCGAAGAGCGAGCCGAGCATCGTGCGCAGTTGAGCGTCGACCGCCGCGTCGAAGCCAGGGTCGGCGACGTCGACCGGTGTGCCGTACCGCGGGTCGCCCACGCGCTCCATCGCTCGATACAGCCAGCCGTCGATCGTCTCCCGAAAGGCTCCGCTCGTACGATGCGAGGTTTGTAGATCGCGCGCCGTCGCCGCGTAAAGCGCCGCCGGTTTGCCGAGCGGCAGCTCCGGATAACTCACGCGCAGATAAGCGGTAGCGAAACCGTTCGCGCGCGCGCGAGCGCCAAATGCCTTGAGAAAGAACGTCTTTCCGGTACCGAAATCACCGCGGACGAAACGGATCCGACCGTCGCCGCGTGCAATGCGCGGCAGCTCGCGTTCGAAGGCGGCGAGGTGGGCGTCGATACCCGTCCCCAAGACATCGAGGCCAACGTCGGGTACTTCGCCTAAGCGAAGCGCTTCGACGATACGATCGGCGACGTGAGGCTCGAGGCGTTCGATCACTTCGAACCGATCCAGCGAAAGACGAGCGGGTCGTCCTCAATCGCGATCGGAGAGTCGACGCCCGCCTTTTGCAGACGGTCGATGAGACCGACGACGAACACGCGGACGCGACCCGGCGGCAACGAAGTTGCCCCGGCAAGCTGCGCCGCGTTGAGGAAGCCTGCATCGTCGATGCTCGCGAAAATCCTGAGAAGCCGTGCGTCGCCTGCCAACGCGGCGCGAGCGCGTACGCGAACATCCGCCGCGTCCGTACGCGATTGCGCGCTCCGTAAGCTCTGCCGCTCGGCAACCTCTGGAACGCGCTCGATTGCGCCGCCTGCGACTGCGTCGTCCCACCAGGCCGGGGGCAAGAGCGGTTCGCGCGCGGCGCCGGGCTTGAAGAGGGCAAGCGGAACGAACATCTCCTCGAGCGAGACGCCTCCGTGGTAGCCGAGATGCTGCGGGCCCGCATGCGTACCGAGCGCATGAAGTGCGGCAATGCGAAACGGCAAGCCCGTACCGCGCTCGAATACGAGCGTGTCGGCAGGCGGCGCTTCGCCCGGCGCAAGGAACGAAAAGCGGGCATGCTCGGTCGCCGCTTTACGATCGGGCTGACGATACGGCGTGTGACCGTGATCGGCCGTGAGGACGACGCGCCATCCCTTTTCAACAGCCGTGACGAGTCCTTCGCGGAACGCCTTTGTGCACCGTTCGAGGGTGCGTTCGGGCAGAACGCCGTGCTCTTTACTCGCGATCGCGTCGTCGACGTCGTTGAAGACGACGGCAATGAGATCGTACGCTGCCTGCGACGCCTCTAGGGCCGCGACAAGCGCCGCGCCACCGTCGCCGAGGTCGCCCTTCAAAAACAGTTTGCGCCTGAAGTCGTTGAGATAGGCGTTGGGACCTTCGAACGCTTTGCGATCGCCCGATGCATCGGCGGCGTGATCGTCGTCGCCGATCCGATCACCGGGGATGTCGCCTCCGAAGATCGCGCGACGCGCGTGCCCGGTGACGGTGGGAATGGCGGACAGTACGAGACCGACGCGCGTAGCGGAAACGCCCGCTCCCTCGAAAGCATCGAGGATTTCCAGAAACGTCGGTACGTCGCAACCGTCGAGGACGACGAGCAGCGTCTTACCGGCGGAGAGACTCGGCCGCACGATGTGCTTGAGCACTTGCGATACAACAAAAGGTCCCGTCGTCCCGGGTAACGCGAATAAAGTTTCCCATTCGGCCACGAGCACCGTCGCGAACGCGTAATTCCAGCGATCGCGCAATGCGTACCAACGGTCGACCAATTCGTCGCGCGTGCGCGCAATCTCGGGATCCCCGAGCGCACATTCTCGGGCGCGACGCGCCGCGCGATCGAGCCACGCAAGCTCATTCCGAAAGGCGGCTGCGAACGTGGTGAGACCGCTCGGGCACTCGCTGCCGTCCAGCGCTTGAAGACCGCGAGCCAACCGAGCAACGCGTACCAACGCTTCGCGTAGCACGCGATCGTCAAACAGAAAGCCGGCGAGGATGTCGATGTCGCCTGTCGACGGCGGAGACGCCGAGGCGCACCGCACGGCAAGGCGGCGCGAGGCGGCCAGCTGCGCACCGCGCAGCAGCGGTGCTGGGACCGCGGGCGAACCGGCAGCAACGTAAGCGGCTTCCAGCGGCGCGAGCAACGCGTCGAGCCGGCCGCTATCGGTCTCACGTAATCGCAGCGCAGCATCGCGCGCGAGTTGCACGAGCAGCGGATCACCGCGGTACGTGTGCGCCGCCACAAAGCGAAACATTTCCGCCGGATCGCCCTGGGGCGCTTGCGCCAGCACCCGTTCGTAGACCGGGTAGCGCGCGTGCAGGACCTCGAGTGCGAAGGCGTCGAGGGCGGGTGAGCGTAGCGGCGGACTGCTCAGCCACGCGGCCCACAGCGCGCCCGGCTTATCTTCCATGAAGCGGTCGTCGAAGTCGAAGGCTGTAGCACAAAGTATTGCGACCGCGTCGCTTTCACGGATCGTTTGACCCCAGGTGCGTTTGCGGATCGCCGCGAGCAGCGTGTCGCGGCGACCGCTCGCGATGACATCGTGCAACGGAGCGGCGAAGCGTTCGTCATCCAAAGCCGTCGCTTCGATTCCGACCAGCGCGCTGAAGAGGTGACGGCTCTGCGGTCGGATCGTGCGGCGCAGTACGGCGCGCTCGCGCAGATCGGCTTGGAACGCTTCCTCATGCTTGGACGTAAACGCGAGCAGCGGCGAACCGCCCGCTTCGCAGAGCGCCACCCGCAACGCGAGATCGCCTTCAACCCTCGCGAGCTTCCAACATCTGCGTCCGGAGAGCCAGAACTCGGGCGGTAAGTCTCCGTCATCGAAGCCGGGGACCGCGTACACGAGACACAAGTCCGCATCTTTTGGTAAGCTGCCGGCGGCGTCGAGCGACTCGAGCAGCGCGGCGGCGAGCCGGGCCGAGATCGACGACTCGCTCGTCGCGATCATTCGGCGGGCGGTAGGCGCGTCAACCGCACGTCGATCGCAAGGTCTCCGACGCCGCGCTGTGCAGCAATTCCTTCGCGAATTGCGGTGAGAATCGCGTCGAGCGCCGCGCCGTCGGCTGGCAGGCGAAGGCGGCGACTGACCGCAGCGGACGACGACGTGGATTCGGACGAGTGCACCGCGGTTGTCGGCGCGTCGTCCGGCTGTGTGCGCTTATCATCCACAGGTGCAAGGTCAGGAGTAGACTGCAGCACTGCCTTGGCGACATAGTCACGCGCGTCGGAGAGCCAGCGGCCGATCTCGGGCGCGAGCGCCGGGAGATCGTCCGTCAGCACGCGCGCGAGCCGCGCACGCAAATTCGCGTCAGCCGCGCACACGGCCGCGAGGTTATCGAAGGCGACGAGGCTTTCGAGCGCCGGCGCGTCACCGGTCGCCGCTGCAAGCGTGGCGCAATACGGCGTAGTGTCCAGCGCGGCGAGGCGCTCGAGCATTTTGCTATCATCGTGCAATGCGGCCAGTTCTCGCTGCGCAGCACGGTAACGGTTGGCGACGACGCTCGCGCCGCTGTAGCGCCCACTGGTCGCGAGCGTATCGAAAGCGGCCGAACACCGGCGCAACGTTTCGAGATTGCGATCGAGCGGCTCGCGCAACCGTGCGATCAGCGTGTCGGCGTTGCCGATGCTGTGCGCGCCCGGAACGTCCTTCAGCTCGAAGAGCATGCTCGCGGCGGCGCGGGCGTCGTTCCAGGTGTTGAGCGGAACGAGCGACCCGCGCTCGAGCGTCGCGCGCGGGTCGACACCCGAGGGGCTGTCGACCGCGAGCGTGCGGCCGTCGAGGATGAGTCGATACGCGTCGCGATTGGCTAGCACCGCGATGAGCAATTGCGCCGGCAGCCGCGAGAGCCCGATCGGTTCGGTCGCGAGGAGCTTCATCAGTCGCTCGGCGCTATGTTCACCCGCGCGAATCCACTCGCGCAAGCGGTCCAAGTAGAGGCCGCCGTGCTTGACGTTGGCAACGCCGCTGCCCGGTTCGAACAACTCGAGCGGTTCGCCGAGCTTTCTTGCGATGTCGATCTCGTCGCCCGCGAGGACGTTGTTTTTCGGCTCGGCGGCGAGGCGGCGATCGAGTCCGAGCAGCTTGGCGAGCGACGCCGCAACGGGCGCCGCGAGAAAGCGGGGATGCTGCGGATAGCGACGCTCGAGGAGCTGGGCGGCGTACCATTTCGCGCGATCGGCGATATCGCTGTTCGGCGGCGCGAAGAGTTCCGGCGGGTCTTTGCGCATCGTGTAGACGCGCCCACCTTCACCGTAGGCGCGCAGCAGCGCGGCGCGCAGCGTCGTTTGCGCTTGGATCTTGCTTGCGCCCATCTTTTGGCGCACGAGCGAATGATCGACGGCTTTGAAGCGGCCAAGATAATCGTCGGGGCTCGACGTAAAAAGTTCGGCTTTAGCGAGCGCTTCGAGCGCGTCGCGCCCCTCTTGCGAGAGCGGTGCCGGAATCCACGTGGCGGCCCAGGTTTGGGTTTGATCTCGCGCCGACTCGATCTCGGCGCGCTTGTTATCGATCGCCTGCTGCGCGTTGCCGGACGTTTCGCTCTCGATCAGCACGGCGAGCTTAAACTCGTCGTTCGGCTCGAGCGAAAGCGTGCCGGCTTTGCCCGACGCGGCAAACTGGCCGAAACTCTCGAAGCGCACGCGACCGTTGCGCTCCGTGCCGCGAAAGGTTGCGCTCAGCCGCCCGTCTGGACCGGCCGCGAAACCGGCTCCAAAGCCGAGCGCGAGCTTCACTTGCGATAGCAACGTTGGAAACAGCGTAGGCGGACGTAGCGCTGCCAGCAACTCCCCGAGATCGATGGCACTCAGTTCAATGCGCACGATCGTGGAAGCGCCGACGCCATCGAGCGTCACCGTACCGGGCTCGGCCGCGGCCAATTTTTTGAGCAGCGCTTCCGTCCGAAGCATGCCCGCATGCTCGTTGACGGTCAAAAAGTCGGCGCGGTTGAGGCGCAGCAAATTCTCGATCGTCACCGCGCGGTCGAGCGCGCGTAAACCATTCTCAAGGAAGCCGGTGTGCGAGAGCTGCGCGAGCAGCGCGCTCTTGACGGTAAGATCCAGCATCTTGATGCCGGCTTCGTTTTCGCCGACGGCGGCCATCGATGCGCGCAGTCGAACCCACGTTTCGTGCGTCTTGAGCAACAGATTCGCGCGATGGTTTGGATCGTGCTTGGGCGCGTAGGACTCGAGGTTCTGCACGTGCTCGTCGGAAAAGAGTACGTCCCACAGCGCGCCGAGTGAAATCAGCTCACCGACGCGCAAATCCGGACGCACGTCGGTCAGCAGCTCATAGAGCATGAAGAGCGAGCTGCGCGCGCGGTGCAAGCCTTGCGAGACGTCGCTGAGCACGCGCAAGAGTGCCGGATGGAACGGATACAGTTGAGCCAGCGTCGCCGCGGGTTCGTCGCCCAAGAGGACGCTCTGGCCGCTTTGCGCGAGGTCATGGCTGACGCGCGTGACCTCTGCTCGCCATGCGTCGGCTTTGTCCGGCCGGGGTGCGAGCACGCGTTTCTCAGCGATCTCGAAAAGGTTGCTATCTTCCAAGAAGATTTCCGGAAAGCGATCCTTGACGCGCGCCAACTGTTCGCGCAGCATCGTCTCGGAGGTGTCGGCCGGAAAGACTTGCGAAATGTTGCGTTGGATCGCAGCGGCGACGATGAAACGCACCGGTCTGCGCTCGGCGCTTTCCACGAGCGCGTTGAGCGCATTGACCGCGCCGACGTAGCCCGCTCCCGAAAGACCTTGCGCCCATAGGATAAATTCGTCGATCGCGAAGACGACGCCGCGGAAGCCAAGCGCCTGCGCGTGCGCGGCCATCTGCTCGCGCGCCTCCGCTTCACTCGGCAAAAAATTCTGTTCATCAACCCCATAGAAGCGCGCTACGTCACGCGCGAAGGCGGACACGTCGAGGCCCGCATGCGCCTTCGCACGCTGCTCCTCGTAGAAGGCGCGCTCGTATCCCGTTGCTTGGATGAAAGCATCCATCGTCTGCGGCACACGCGCGCAAAGCCCGTCGAAACCGTCGAACACGGCTTTCGTGCCGAAGGGCCGCAGGGGCGGTTTGCCGCGGTCGACGAGTGCCCGGTCGAAGTCGGCCGTGAGGCGGCGCGTGAAGGCGGATACCTCCTCATTAACGCCAATCATCGACGTTTCGACGACCAAGAGTTGGGCCGTTTCGAGGAACGGGTGCGCGTCACGCAGAGCGCGCAAGCCGGGATCGCGAGCATTTTCGTAGAGCGCGGACTCGCCAGCAAGCATCATCGCCGCAACGCGCAAGAAATGCGATTTTCCCGAGCCGAACGAGCCGAAAATGAAGCGGCCGAGGTCTTCGTTGCGCGCGAGCGCCGCCGCAACGTCCCGTAGGAATACGTCGAGCTTGGGCCGGATCGCGGAAGTGAGTGTGTAGGTGCGCGCGAGTTCGGCCGGCGTCGAACTGGGCTTAACGATGAAATCGTCGACCGAGGCGTGCTCGGGAAGATCGAGATAGTCGCGGACGCGGTTGTTCACCACGAAAAGTCCGCCAGCGAGAGCACGAGGTCGTCGGGCGCCGGAAAAGACGCGGCGATGCGGTCGATCGCGCGGACGAGCTTTGCCGCGGGCTGCATGGAGCCGGCGTAGATCAAGAGCAGCCCCGAATGGCGCTGCTCGCCCGCGACGAGCGCTCGGAAATCGGCGCAGTCACGCGTCACGATGGCGCGCCGGGTTTGATGAGCGTGCGCCAAGATTGCGCGATCGGAGGCGCCCATGCCGAGCGCCGCGACGCTCGTCGCAACGTCGTGGCCGGCGGCGCGCAAGAGCGCGACGAAGGAACGATCGCTCGCATTTTCATCCAGCAGCAGGCGCACGGTGCGAGAGGAACGGTTCCGTGCGACGGCGTTCTTCAGCAGCTTCCGCAGCAACGAGATCACCGTTGCGCTCGCAGTAGTCGAGCGCTTCGCGGACGGCTTCAACCGGCAGATCAAATTCCGCGGCGGCTGCTTCCGCAGAGAGACGGTTTGCTTGGAGGACGTCGACGAGCTCACCGACGGTAAGGCGACGCCCTTTCAACGAGAGTTGGCGGCGCCACGGGTGCGGCACGGCCACGAGCCAGCGATACGCTGCTTCCGGCCGCAGCGCGCGCGTAAACTCCGGCAGGGCGTCGATCGCGCGCGGGTCATCGCCCGGCAAAAATGAGATGATTGTCCCGCTCTCCACGGCCGCAGAAAGCTTTGCAAAGAGGGCGAGGAGCGCGCGGCCCGCCTCGGAATCGCCTTCGGCACCAAGAACGCGGCGCGCTCGCGCAAGCGTCAACTCGTCCTCGGCTCGTAGGTCGATCTGCCAGCGCCGACGGCTCATGTCTCCGATCATACTCCTCGTAGGAGACATCGGCAAGCATTCAGGAGAACAGTTTCGCCTCGGGGACCCGGTACCGCTGGCGCCGACCTCGGCCAAACGCTTCGATGCGGCCGCTCGAGCGGAGTTCATCGAACGCCGCCGTTGTGGCACTGCGGTCTCCGCCGAAGAGTGGCTCTAGTGCCGCTAGTGCAATCCCGGTGGCACCGGCACGGCCGACCTCGACAAGTGCGGCAGCGACGAGCGCCGGGTCGATCGCCAACCGAGGTTCGGCGGCTAACTTCGGCGGGCTCGATTTTGCGGGGGCGTCGCGTCGCGCGGATGCGCTTGCCCGCCAGCGTTCGAGGACGTCGCAGGGGCACGCGCGACCGCAGATTTCCGCGAGCATCTTGACGTCCTCGTACGCCGGGTCGCTGGTCCGACGAAGTTCGTCGACTTTGTCCCAGAGTGGAAACTGAATGCCGCAGCGACGGGGATCATCGAGCGTCGGCTGATGTGAGGCGCCGTCAAGCTCGCGATCGCGGAGGTCAAACGCTTCGCTGGAAAGCCGGGCGCGTTCGGCGACCGTCCAACCGCCCCAGGCGTAACGCTTGGGTGTCAGCTCGTCGTAAACGACGAAGCGTTCATTTGCGACGTTGAACTTGCCCCGAATCCGCCAGCCGTTCGGGTGCGCGTAGTCGACGTTCTTGAACGGTGGCGGCACCGCGACGGTGACGGAGTCGCCCGCGTCTTCGCGTTCTTGCAGCCGCCAGACGCGTTTCCAATTCACGGGCTCGCCAGGCTCGAACGCGCGCGCTTGCGGCGCGACGCCGCTCGGGCCAAGATCGGCCGTTTGCGTGCCGACGAGTTTTGCGAGGCCGCTCGGTTTCAGTAAGCGGGCTGGATTGTCGGGGACCGCTTCGTCCGTGAGCAGCCGGGCGATCGTGTCCGCGAGATCGAGGTCGCGCTCGCCTTTCGCGTAGCCGGCGATCGCAGCAGTCTTCGGATCTTCGCGCAAACGTGCAACCAGATCGTTCGCCGTGAACATCCGCTGCGTTTCACGGACGATGACGTCGAGGCGGTCGAGCAGCCACGTTCGAGCGTCTTCACGCAGCATCGTCTCCCACGGCACGAAGGTCCAGCGGCGTTTATAGACGGGTTGTTCAAGAAGTGCGATCGTCGGATCGTTTTCGATGAGCGCGAGGCGTTGCTCGAGCACCTTACGCAGTGCGCCGTCGTAGCGCGTTGGTATTTCGGTTACCGGCGTTAAGCTGTGACGGGTGAACCAGGCGGACTCTTCGTCGCCGGCTGCGATGCGCCGCGCAAGCGCGATCTCGAAAGGCCGATGCCCGCGCGCAACGGCAAGCGACTCATCAATCGTGGCGCGCGGAGGAGAATTAAGTAAGCCGAAGGCACCGTACACGTTCCAATCTAGTTCCTCTTGCAACGCGACAAGTCGTTCGCGCAGCGTTTCCGTCCGCTGTTGCGCGGCCGAGATACGAGTCTCAAGGCCGGTGCGATCTCCCGCTGCAAACACGCGGCTCGGTGAGCTTTCGGCGAGACCTTCCAACGCAGCCTTGAGCGCTGCAAAAATGAGCGCACGCTCGATCTCATCGTTAGCCGGAGCAAGGTGGTCGTGGTAAGGAAGCGGTGCCTCTAGAACATTTGTGCCATTGCGGGCGAAACGTCGTTCAAATGGAGCGTTCGCCGTACGCCCGTCGGCGTCGCCCTTTGGGAAGCAAACCTGTTTAAACCAAAATTCGAGGCTGCTGCTGTTGAGGACGGCGGCAACATCGCGATAGCGCGCTTCTGTCGCGCCCCTAATCGTGAGGACCGGAGCGGTTTGAGTAAAAATCGCGTCGCTTGCGTCGTACACGAATTGTGCGTTCGTCGCAACTTCCCCAATCACGATTCGCGACCGTAGTGAGCCCAATCTATTGAAGATGTATTGGCGGTACGACCACCATGGTAAGCCAAGCTCATCAAATGTTGAACCGAACGTTCCTCGCTTGCGAAGTAACGAACGCATTGGCCAAAGATCGGCGATTGCGGTTGCGTCGGGTAACAAATCTCCAGAATCCATGTCGTACGGTACTAAAGCACGGTACTCGTTCAGCGACACGCGCCAGTCCCGAACATCCTCGCCAAAGACGATCGAACGCAACGGTAACGCGCGCGCATAGCGCCGCAAAAACGCTTCGTCCTCGATGATGATGACGGCGGGCCCGGCGTCGGCGCCGAGGTTCGTAACGCGAGGGAAGGCATCGAGCTTCGCCTTGAGTGCCGTGACCGCGTCGCTGCCCAAACTCCACGGGTGCTTGACGAGCGTCGCTTGCGGCAGCCGCTGCACGGCAATCCAGGTGTCCTCGAAGCCACGTTGGTCCCAGTGCGCCGCAATGCTGCTCCAGACCAGCCCCTGCGCGGGAACGCTCGGTTCGCGCGGTTCGCCGCGCTTGCCCGCGACAACGAGCGCTGTATGGGTCGCGAGATCAACCCGGGTTTGCGTGCCGAACAGCATCACCGTCGGCGTCCCATGCCCGGGAATGTACGCGCCCGAGGAGTCCACCACGAGATCGATGCGCACGTCGCGCAATGCCTTCTCGACGACGCCCTTACCGAACTCACGTTTACAGAAATTATTCGCGACAATGAGCCCGGCGCGGCCGCCCGGGACCGGCAGCAGGAGAAAGCGTTCGGTCATCGGGGCCGAGAGCGAATACTTGCCGCTCGCGCTGCGCGGCCACGCTCGTTTGTAGTCCTCACGCTTTTTCTTATCTTGCACCGAAATGTATGGCGGGTTGCCGACGACCGCGTGGAAGCCGCGTGCAAAGAAAGCTTCATTGCGCTCGCGCTCCGCATCGCTGCCGTAGCGTGCGAGCCACGACACGCCCGCGGTCCCGGGTAGCATCTCGCGCGAAATGCGCTCCCACGGAATCAGTGAGTCGCAGGCGAGGACGTGCGGGTGTAGCGTACGCAGCCGCGCCAGATCGCGTTCGCCCGTTGCCGCGACGACCCCGAGCAAAAGACGGAAGCGCGACAGCGCACAGGCGTACTCGTTGAGGTCGGCGCCGTACACGGCGTCGAGCGCGCGCGACGCGGCTTCCCAGCGCACGGCATCGCCGCCGCCGAGCTCGGCGCTCCACGCGCGAAAGAGCCGTTCGAACGCTCCGAGCAAGAAATGGCCGCTGCCGCAAGTTGGGTCGATGATGCGAAAATCCGGCAAGCCAAACTCGGCGAGGGCGGGCTCGAGCGTGCGATCGAGGATGAAGGCCTCAATGAAGTGCGGCGTTTGCAGCAGCGCGTAGCGTTTCTGAACGTCGGGATCGAGGTCTTGATACAGATCGCCGATGAAGCGCGTATCGAGGTTGTCTCGGAAATCGAAGAGCGGCCCGCCACCCGGGGACGCCTCTTGCCACACCGACCACAACGCTTGCGCGGACGCTTCGTTGGGTTCGGCGATCTCGACGGGCGTGCGAGCGAAGAGATCCGGCAGGGCGCGCTCGCCTTCAGTGAATACGGTCCGCAAATACGCGGCGTGCCCGAGTTGCGGAAAGAGTGTGCGAAAGAGCGAGTACGTCCCACCGTCGCGGATGCGCGCCGTCGCGAGCAGACGCTGGTCTTCGAGCACGCGAACGTACAGCGATTTGAGAATGTAGATAACGGCGGCGCGCCCGGCGAAGATTTCGAGCCACGCCTCTTTGCCGGCAACGTCATTTTCTTCTTCGCGCAAGCGCGCGAGCGCGCGAGCGAGCAAAGCTGGATTGGCGCGATATTGCGCGAGCAGGTCAGCGCGCACGATTTTCTCGACGCGCTGCAAGCGCGTAAGCAGCGCCCGGCGCAGTTCGTCGCTGGTCAAGCGACCTCGTCGAGAGCGAGGGGTTTTTCCGTCGGCTGAATAGGCAGCGGGATGCGCCGGTTGAGTCGGGCATGGTCGCGTGGGTGGTCGCCCGGCACGCAGACGACGACGAGGCCGTGGCGCCCGCCATACGCGGCGGCATAGATAGTGCCGAGATAATTCGAGATGCCGACGATGCCGAGCGATCCGGCGTTGGTGGCGATCGTCAACGTGTTGCGCTCGCCGCCGAGTAAGCCGTCGAGAATCGTGCGCATCGCATCGCCCGCGACTGCTTCGAGCGCCCCGCGTTCGGGTCCACGCGCGCTCTGGACCCGAACCGCCATCTCGAGTGTCCCGGCGGCGCGCAGCGCCGCGATGAGCGCCGCGTCAATATCGACCACGCGCACGCGGCCCGGCAGCGCGCTTTGCAAATCCGCCACTAGTGCCCGCGTGCGCGTCGCGTATAGCGCCGGCTCAGCAACGACGAGGCGGTAACCACCCGCCGGAGCCGCTGCGACGAGCGTACGCGCGGCAGCCGACAGCGGCACAACCTCGGCCCCGGCGACGTCCGAGGGTTCGGCCGCGCGAGCGCGCTCGTACGCATCACGGCGCTCGACATGGGCGTTCGGTAGCAGCATGAGGCCCGCACCGGCGAGCTCATCTTCGAACGTCGTAGAACCGGCAGCCGGGACGCGCACGCCGGGGAGACGCGTCTCGACAAGCGAGAGAAACGCCGCAAGCGGAACTGGTAGGGTCGCCGCGGCGGCGCCATACGCGAAGGCGTCGGCGACCGACGGTGCGTTCGCGCGATACCAGCGGCCGTCGGCGCTTTGCGCTGCGCTTGCAATGAGCGGTAACGTGCGCTCGACGAACCAAGCGACATCGTCGCGCGCAAGCGCGGGCGGCGCGACGACGTCACGCACAACGACCGCAAGGTCTTGCGGCGGCCAACCTAGAGTCGCATCGATGCGCGCGAGCGCAGCGTGCAGTTCATGTTCCGTCCAGGGCGGCGCCGCGACGAGCGCTTCGCGCAGAAGCGGTAGGTGCTCCGGCTCGAGTTCGAAACCGCCGGCAACTTCGAGCGCGGCGATCGTCGTGCGCGGATCAGCGCCCAAACGCTGCATCGCGTTCAGGAATGCGGTGCGACCGGCCGTCGCCCACGGCGGCAGCGCCGCAGCCACGATGAGCGCCTCGCGGTCGTCGGTATAGCGGTGCAACGCGTCGCGAAGCGCCACGACGGCGTCGGCACCGAAGGCCTCGTCACGTTCGAGCGCCCGTGGGTCGAGGGCCGCTACGCCCGCGACGAACGCGATGCTGCTGCGCCGCAGATGTTCTGCGAGTGGCGTCGGCAACTGCAACACGTCGAGCGACTCGCGCTGCGCGTTGACATCGGCGGCGAGAGCCGGCGCAAAAGCGGGCGCAACGGAGCGCATGACCGACGGCGCAGTCGCGCCGATGTCGCCGAAGCGCGTGACGAGCGCCGTACGAAGCGCGGCGATTTCGTCCGTCGCGCCGCGGCCGAAGGCCCGCACGCTCGCGAAGCGCGCGTTGTCGAGTGCGAGCACACCGGCGAGCGTCGTGACGCCGAGCGCGTCGAGCGCGTGCCGCGTCGTCGTCGAGAGCGAGATACTCGTTAACGGATCGTCGATACCGGTCGTTTGTGGCAGCGCGACGACGATCGGCAGTGCGAGTTCGGGGCGCTCGCTGCGATCGAGCGCGGCGATGAGACGCTGGCGGGCGAGTGCCGCCGCGTCTCGGGCATCGCTTGTATCAGTGAGGATCGCTCGCATAGCAGTGGTAAAGGCGGTCCTTGCCTGAGCGTCGAGCAACGTGCCAAGGTCCGCGGGATCGAGGTGTGGCGCACCGGCCGGCGCGTCCCCGTTCCAGGGATGGCGGGCCGTAGCGATCTCCCAGAGCGTCGTGGCGGCGGCGAAGACGTCGTCTGCAAACGTCCATTCAGCGCGTTCGAAGAGCCGTTCGGATTTATAGGGCGCCGTACCCACGATGAGCTGCTGGTCTCCCGGCGGCGCAGCCAGGCCGAAATCGAGCAGCGTCGCTTTGCCGTCAGGGCCGACCATGACGTTGGCCGGCTTGACGTCGCGGTGAACGAGCCCGTGCTCGTGCACGAAGCTGAGCGCCGACAGCAATCCGTCGCAGAGCGGCGCAAGCCATTCGGCCGCGATCTTGCCGCGGAATCGCTCGCCATCTTCACCCGGGACGAGGGCGAAGACGCCAAGCAAGATCCGCTCGGCGGCCAAATTGCGCGCGTCACGCGCGAACACGATATTCGGGTGGACGCGCGCGCTCTGCAACGCGTGGAGGCATTCGACCTCATGGCGCACTGTTTCGTCGCTGCCATGCGGCGCAATTTTGAGCACGACCTCGCCGACCAAGTCGTCGCGCGTCGCGACAACGGTGCGGCCGGTCGCGCCCGAACGGAGTTCGCGCACGATCGTGTATTCGGCGATGCGCGCGGGGTCGGCCCGGCGCTCCTCGAGCGGCGCGAGCAGCGCGCGCAGCCGCGAGGCGACGTCGCGCATCGAACGCGGCCGTTCGAGCGGCGAACGTGCGAGCAGCGCTTTAACGAGTTCGACGAGCTCGGGCGGGTCGGCGCTGCGATCTTCAACCAAGCGCGGCACCCGAAACTGCCGCAATATTTCGTTTGGAGTGGCGAAGAGCGGCCGCCCGCGCAGCACGTGAACGAGGATCGCGCCGAAGCTGAAGAGGTCGTCGTCGATAGCCGGGTGTTTATTGGCGAGCACATCGGGCGACGCGTACGTGCTCGCTAGACCTGAAACGGTCGTCTGCGCGGAGACGCTCATGCCCGCATCACGCGGACGAGCGAGTTCTATGCGGCCGATCGCGATGCGCGCCCGGGCGTCGGGATTCGGCGAGGGCCGCAGAAACAGCGACGACGGCTCGAGCGCACCGTGCACGAGTCCCTGATCGTGTACCGTCGCGATAGCGTCCGCGACGGCAATGCCGATATGTAGCGATTCGACAAGGCTACGGGCCCCCGAGCGTGCGATCGCATCGCCGAGGGTTTCAAGCGCACCGAGCCATTCGTAAGCAATGTAACGGACGTCTTGATCGTGCCAAGTACCCGCGTCGTCGTGGACGTAGCGAGCCGCAACGCCCGAATCGCCGAGGGCCCGCACGACGTCGATCTGCCGATCGAAGACGGTCGCTAGTTCGCGCTCCGTCGCGCGTTTGCCGTCGAGTGCGTAGACGTGCAGTTCGAGCTTCTCGGCGTCCGGGCCGCGGAAACGATCGCGTCCGAGGAGGCGCTCGTAACGTTCGCTCGTCGCGACGAGGCGTTCGACAATGGCGAATTTACCGAGCCGCTCTTCCACACGTCGCGGCCGGCCGCCGCGGAGATATTCGACGATGCATTTGCGATCCTCAGCGGTGAACGCGGGCATGCGGCGCCAGCGCGCGGAGTCGCGCAGCGCCGAGCCAAGTCCGGCCGGCGAGTCGAACGACGTTCCTATAACCTCGAACGATGCGCGCCGCGCGTAGTCCGCATCAGTCAACTTCGCGCCGGGGCCATTGACGTACACGAAGTCTTGCACCCAGAGCGCGCCGCGCAGCGAGCGGTACTGCGCCGTGAGCAGCGAGCCGAGCGTCTTGGCTTTGATGGAAATGCGGTTGGACGGATTCTCGTAGACGCTACCGGTTTCCGTGAACCAGCGGTCGCGCTGACATTCGATCCGGCCGCCGTACCCTTTGACTTCGATCGCAAAGACGATGTGTTCGCCCACGACGACCGCGTCGAACTCGTAGAAGTCGCCGCGGCCATTAGGCAGCCGCACGTTTGTGACGATCGTGAAGCGCTCGTCTGCGCGCTCCAGCTCGGTGTGCAGCGTCGCGAATGCCCGCACCTCGGACTCGTTGATGGCGGGCCCGGCGTTGATCGTCTCGTCGATCATGCGGCGAGGATGCGCGGTTCGCCCGCGTAGTACGAGCGGCGCAAACGACCTTGCACGACGAGTGACTCGATCGCTGCGCGCATGGCGCTTGGCGTGAGGGCGAAGAGAGTGGCGGCAAGCGAAGCGCTCACGAGCCAGGCGTCGGAAGCTTCACGACGCTCGCGGAGATCGTCGTCGATGAGATAGGCGAGCGCGAGCGGCGCCGGGACGCGGCCGGTCAGTTCGATCGTCGTCGCGCGTGCGGCGGGTTTGTGAATGACCCCCGCGCGGGCGAACTCGGTGACGATCGACGACAGAGAGTGGGTGCGGGTTGCGTCCGAGGCGGCCGCAATGTGCTCGCCGAGGAAGCGTTCGACGGCGCCGCGTTGGATTGTGCGTTCGCCATGCCGCGCGACTGGATGGAAGATCTCGCGCGCGACCGCGACGGCGAGGGGCACGCTTGCGAGGTACCGCGCGTAGATGAGGTCGCGGGCGGTCGCGGCGTCGCTCGCTGCGACGTCGCCGAGAAAGGCGGCGTCGTGTATTGCGCCGCCGTGCGTGCGCAGTATCGCGCCGGCGTAGTGCAATTGCGTCGTACGGCGAGAGCCTTCAAAGAGTCGTGAGCAGGCGGCCGCTTCGGCCCGCCAGCTCATGAGAGATGTGCCGTCGCGTGCGAGCGCGATCATCGCCCGGACATCGTCGTAGGCCATCACGTGCGTCCAGCCTAGACTCATAAAGTCACGACGCGCGCCACGGTTCCGGGTGGCAAGAGGCGTACGATCGCTTCTTCGCCGCCGAGTGACGCTGCGCGCGTGAACGTGCCGAGGTTGGTCGCCGTGCCGGCCTCGAGTGCGGCGACGTCGATGACGAGCGGCGCGGCATTACGATCGAATTCGAGCATCGTAAGGCCGATGAGAAACCGATCGTCGTCGTTAGCGGCAACGTAGGCGACGTAGGTCTCGAGCGGTGCGCCCGGTTCCGCGACGGCCGAGGTCACGCGACCCGCCGTCGACGGCAATTCAAGGATGCGTTGATCTTGCAGACGGATCGCCTCGAAGGCGCTCCGTCGCGACGTTGCGAGTGGTTCGCGGCTGAATGCGACTGCGGCGGACTCGAGGAAAGCTGCGCTCGAAGCGCGCAGCAGCGAGGATTCCGAGAGGGCCTCAGCCAGGAATGCCTCGCCCTCGTCCGCGCTTAGCGGCGTGGTCAGCGGACGCAGGGCAAGCGGATTGCGCTCGGCCGCATTTTCGATCACAAGCGCCACGAGGTCGCCCGTATGCAACTCGCCGGCGAGCGGTTTCCAGAGCGAACGCTTCGCATCGAGCAGCAACCACGCATCGCGATCACGCGACCGTTCACGACGTGCGGCGGCGCGCAAGCTCCAGAGGAGCTGCTTTGCATCGAAACGCGTTCCCCCGCCTACCGGCATTGGCGGCAATTACCGCGTATCGCATGGGCGTCCCTCGGGAAGAACGACCTGCGTCGCTCGTACCGGCCAACCGCGCGCACGATCAGGGCTCCAGTGGCGGGCCTTTTCTCGTCGGCGTACGCTCGCGCCGTATCGCCGGGGCCAGCGCGACATCGCGACCCCCTCCGAGAGCAGCGCGGGCACCGCATCGAAATTCCGCGCCGCGGCAGAGCAAGCCCGGTGTCAAACGGCGCGATGGACTTTGTCGGGGGTTGCCCGAGTTTGCCCGGTAACGCAAAAGCTGCCGTGGTCATCCGAAAAGCTGCACCGACCGTGCCATCGCATTAAGCGGTACGAGGGCGCCTTGAAAATTCGCTACGAAGCCAATCTTGTTCTCTTCCAATACGTCGGCGACCCAAGTCGTCTGCCGATCGGGGCGGGTTTCCAAACGCAAGGACCGGCGTTGCTCCTTTCAGCTCGTCCTTATAGCGAAAAGCATAGTCTGCGAGCTGTCCGAGGCCGTAGCGCATCCGGTCGACAGCGTCGCGGACGTCGCTCAGGCTCTTCGCTTCCACGAGGACGCGGCTGTCCCCGAACTCGGCAAACAGATCGACGTTATTGTTATACGTGCAGATTCCACCATGCGCGTGTACCCGTTCCATAACGAGCGCGAGAACGTTCTGGTGATCCGCACGCGCGCGCTCCTGTAGAGATGCCGATTCATAGACGTTGAGCTGAGTGTTAGTTGGAACGTACCCTGCGCCCGGTGGCACGTGGTCGATACGTCGGAACCTGTCGCGAGGCGGGCTCCCTGCGGTACCTGGAAGGTAGAAGGCGCTGACATCCTCGGTGCTTGGCATCGCCGTCAAAGCCGACGCGGTCATTCGACCTTCGGGCTAATATGCGGTGGTAGCCGTCTCGCTGATACGACGAACCGCCGTCTGAAACTGCGGCATCGCTGCTGATTCTGTTTCAAACGACTGGCCGGAGAAATCTCGTAGCGGGACGAGGCGCGGAAATAACGCAGTTTGAATGAGCGGAGCGAAACGGTGATCCGGCCGCTTCGCGTCCCCATGAGGTACCCCAATAACTCCGCACCCGAAATAATGCATTGAATCGGGTCGTCGGGCGCTTTTGCCAAGTGGCCGATAGTATATAAATCGGTCGTAAGACTCGACCCGCGAAAAGTAAACGCGCGGGTAATGATATAATGAAAACTCGGCATCTTCATAGACGCGATCTTGAGGCGCATAGTGTTGCGTCAGTATGACGGGCATATGGAGCTATTCGGCCAAAGAATTCGAAGATCTCTTCTCTTGAATGATCCGCTTCGCCGTTAAAGCTGGTCACCGTCGGACGGAAAGCGCAAAACATAAGTGAATCCCGGACGGTAGGACGTGCCAACGCGGCCTTCGGCGCACGTCGGCGACTCGTCGTAGAAAATTCTTGGCGCTCGACGGAACCGTCGATCGCACGGCGACGTAACACCGTGTTTACGGTGCGGCGGATAGGCTAAGGCTGCTGGACGATCCCGATCCGGCGTGCGGTACGTCGTGACGACCAGCCATATCAGCGGTGCCGGCACGGCCGACGTCCGCATCTTGTCCTTGACGGTTGTCGAGCGTCGGGTCGCCGTCAACGTTACAGACGGCACGAGCTGTGCCGTGCTGCACGCGGCGGCTTTTCAGCGGCCCGGCTTTACGCGTCGATGATAGCGCTGGTATCGAGCTCTAAGCCGTGGACCGCCGAGCCGCGTTCGTAAATCTCGCGCGTGAGAGGGTTGATGGCCAAAGCATAGCGCGCCCCGTAGGCTACGTAACGATCGATTTTGTCCCGAACCTTTTTCCACGAATCGGTCTTTGACGCAATCTCAATACAGATGTCCGGGCACACGGGCGCATAACTATCTTGTTGCTCCGGTGTTAAGCCGTCCCACCGATCCTGCCGGATGCATGATCCATCCGGCGACAAGACGGCTCCGTCCGGCATAGTAAAGCCCGACGACGAATCGAAAACCTTCCCAAAGTTCGTTCGAGCACTCCACGTCGAAAGTTGTACGCTCAGAGCGACGTTGCGGGGGCCGTTTAGAGACGTCGTTGGGCTCACGAAAAGCGAGCCTTCCGACGAGCGCTCGAATTGCCAACCCGGATTTTCCCGAGAAAGTCGGAGAAGATAGTCATCGCTAATCGTAAGCCCAGGTAAGATCGCTGACATTAATCTCTCATCGCGTCGCCTTGAAGCCCCTATGACCTCACGCACAGTGAAGAACGAGTCGGGCTTTGCTGACCTGTCTCTTAATTATTACGAAGTGAATGGCCAGGACGCCTTCGCTACGCCTCTCTCGACCTCTAAATTCGGGAAACCAGTCTTGGGCGACGATTTCTCCCACCCGTTGCAAACGTTTTCGGCTGCCGCCTAGCGCGCGCCCGGAGCACGGCGGATGGCCGCAGCAGCGACCACGACCGCTTACGCGGCCTGTCGCATGCGGAGCTGCAAGCCCGGCGTTCGCCCGGCGTTGCCGTCGACATCTCTCCCGGGCGACGATCCTCGCGACATCTCCCAGAAGACCGACGTCTACTTGCGCGCCGGCACCGTACGCGTACTTGTCGTCGACCCCGCTCGGCGGACGACTAGCATGCACGACTCGGATGGCACCGTCGTATTCGCCGTCGCCGATGCTCACGCGAGCGGCTCGATCTTCGCATCGACTCGAGTATATCTTTCCACGTTCGGGCCTACGCCTGACTAGCGGCTACGTCAGGGCCGAAGGCGATATGAGCTCGTTTCAACTTCCGTAGCAGCGCTGGTTACCGAGGCTTGCCGAGTTCTTGCCACTTCGTTTCCGTCATCTCGACGCCGTAGTGCTTCGCGGCGGCCTTGATGTTCGCGAACGCGAGGTCGCGATCGCTGTCCGTGACGCCATTAACCTGATCGAAACGCGCGAGCGCATTCCGTACGTGTCCGGCATCGGTCAGCGGTTCTTTCCGCTGATGCGGAAACGCGTAGGCCGTCTCCGGCAGGTCGCGACGTTCGGCCGCCGACAGCGTACCGTGTTCGTCTTGTGGCTTCCACGTGGCTTTCATCCGCTGGGTCCTTTCGGCGAAGTTGTCCGCCGCTCGCCGTTGGTTTGGACTTGGCACGAAAGGCGGTGGCGTGATAGCCTTTCGTGAGCCTATGTCGACTACCGAAATCGTCCTCCCGATGACGGAGCCCGAGTCCGAATGGGTCCGGGGCCGGGCCGTGCGTAAGGTGAGTCCGAAACGGGATCATAGCCGGTTACAGGCCGAACTCGTCGTAGCCCTTACTTTATGGTCGCGCGGACGAGGGGAAGTCGGTCCGGAGTGGCGCTTTCGCATTGAGCCGCCTGGGGAACCACGACGGCCGCTCGTGCCCGACATTGCCTTCGTGCGCGTCGAGCGGCTACGGGGACTGTCGCATGCGGATGTGCAGGCGCCCGCGTTCGCTCCCGACGTAGCCGTCGAAATCCTCTCGCCCGGTGACGACCTTCGCGACGTCGCGGCTAAAATCGATGTCTACCTGCGCGCCGGAACGTCGCTCGTGCTCGTCGTCGATCCAAAGAATCGCAGCATGACGTTGCACGATATGGATACCGTAGCCGTGCTTACCGTCCACGATACATTGCGCCATCAGGCCCTCCCGGAATTCGAACTGCCGCTTGGACCGCTTTTCGCAACCGCACTCGACTTACCGCACTAACGCCTTTCCCGAGCCTATGTCGACCACTGAAATCGTCCTTCCGATTACCGAGCCCGAGACAGAATGGGTGCGCGGGCGAGCGGTGCGCAAAGTGAGTCCGACGCGCGATCACAGCCGTCTGCAGCTCGGACTCGGCGCGGCCCTCGACGCGTGGTCCCGCGGACGCGGAGAAGTCGGCACGGAGTGGCGCTTCCGTGTCGAGCCGCCGGGTGAACCACAACGGCCGCGTGCCCGACATCGCCTTCGTGCGAGTCGAGGGGCTCCGGGGGTTGTCGCATGCGGATATCCAAGCTCCGGCGTTCGCGCCCGACGTCGCCGTCGAAGTCCTCTCGCCGGCTGACGATCGCCGCGACGTCGCGGCTAAAATCGACGTCTATCTCCGCGCCGGGACGGCGCTCGTGCTGGTCGTCGATCCGGCGAAGCGAACGATCAGTGTGTACGATGCGGATACCGCAACCGTATTGACCGTCGACGATACGTTGCGCCATCACGCGCTCCCGGAATTTGAATTGCCGCTAGGCCCGCTTTTCGCAACCGCGCTCGATCTGCCGCAGTAATGCTCGCGTTGACGCTTCGTAGAAATCGAGCGCTGACGGCGGCGTGAGTGCGCCGGCACGCGCATCGACGCTACACCGTTCGACGAGCCATTTTTAGCGAGGCTCGTTCGGCAGCGTATTTGGTGCGAGCGCATCGGCGAGCGCGCGGAGCACGGCGACCGCCCCGAGTCCCGCGTTTCCCTTATCGTCATACGCACCCGGACCGTTCGTTGTTTCCACCGCGATCGTGAGCTTGCGCGCCGGCACATAACCCACGGCCCCCGAAGCACCGGCGAAGCTTAAGGTCTGCGTGACCCATGGGCCGACGTTGATCACGCCGAGGCCGTAGTTGAAGGCTACGGTATTCTTTCGGCACGCGGTACAATTCGGTTGGGTGTGCCCGAAGCCGATCAAACTAGGGACGATCTGCGCGGCAGACGACTTCGCGGATAACAGCTTCCCGGAAGCGACCGCCTCGATGGAGAGGCTTAGATCGGATATGTTCGTCGTTTCGACCGCGCCTTCGACGGTGGTCCACGACGGATTCCAAAACGTCGCCTCCTCGTAGAAGGGCACGCCGGGTTTTACACCGAGCGCCTCCCGTCGTTCGGAACTAAACGCGTGCAGCACGGGCTCCGGAATTCCCGGCGTCAACGACGCGCCTGTTTGCATCAATCCCATAGGTTCGGTGACGAATCGGCGAATCGCGTCGACGAGCGGCATGCGGGCGATCTTTTCGAGCACTCGGCCGAGGATAACGTAGTTCGTGTGCGAGTAGCCCCAGTTCGTGCCGGGCGCGAACTGCAACGGCTTCGAAACGCCGATCTGTGTCAGTTCCTCGGGAGTCCACTGGCGGAAGGGGTGTCGGTAGACGCCCACAAGCACTTCGGTTGATAGACGTAGTCGGCATAACCAGACGTCATCTGCGCGAGGTGCCTGAGCCTGACGCGATCCGCGCGGGGGAGACCGGGGAAATATGCGGAGAGTTTCGTGTCGAGCGTTACCTTCTTACGGTCGACGAATTCGAGCAGCAGCGTCGACATGTAGTGAACGCCAGCGCGCCGTTGCGAAAGTGCATGTCCGGCGTTGCCGGAACGCCGTCATGGACTCACCGAGCGCACCGGAGTAGACGTCGGCGCCTTTGACGCGTACTTGCACGATGGCCGACTTGAGATGGTTCTCCATCATCGAACGACGTACGATGGTTTGGATCGTCGTCGCAGAGGGCGCGCCGGCTGCTGCTGCGGCGGGAGAAACCCATAGCATAACGCTCGGCAACGTCAGACATGCTGCCAGGGCGACGCCGCGGGCAAAGCGGTGCCGAGAGCGTTGCATAGTGGTAACCCTCCGTCGGCCGAAATTTCGGAGGCCGCAATCACCTGCCTGCCTCTTCGGCGATCGGGACGCTACGCCGCAGCAGTGCTTTTGCGACGATGTGTTTTTCGGGCGGCCAGCACCCGCGCATCTCGCCGGCCAGACTCCAGGCACGCCCAACCGACGCATCGACCACGAGTTTCTTCGTCAGCGACGGCCTTCGTCTAGAAGCGCGCGCAACGTGCCGGCCGGCACGTTAACCCGGTTTCTTCGAAGCCATGACGCCGCGTCGGAAGGCGAAGCGAAGCGTCCGTTTTCTTTCGTAATCGGAACGAGGTGCGCGACCGGCTTACCACGCCGCACGATCTCGATCGTTTCACCGCTCGCAACGGCGTCGAGCAACTCCGACAATCGATTCTGGGCGTCGTATGTGGTGAAGCTTCGCATGGCGAAGCACAAAGCTAACTAATTCGCTGGCCAACGTCAACGTTCCGGCGAACGGCTGGCGTGTCCGCTCGGCACCCCTCTCCCTCGCGGCGCCGCGGCTTTCGCATCTTAGCGTGACGGCGTAAAGGAAAGGTCGAAGCGCGGCGGCTTCACCGAGTCGACGCAGCGGGTGTCCGAGCGTTCGAGCCGCGCGAAGAAGTCTTTCATAACGGCGCGCGCGCAGGCCGACGCGTCGGCGACACCGTGTCCGAGGCGCGGGAAAACGAGGACCCGCGCGCGCTTCGTGATGGCGTCGAACGTTCCGGCCAGCAGTAGAGCCGGCCGCCTCACGAGCGCCGAACCGGACGTCGGTATCTAGTGCGATAGCTGCGCCTATCGCGGCTTGCCGTGCCTCGCGCCGCTCGGGCCGAAGCGGACGGCCGCGACCGTAGCTGTCGCTGAAGTCGTCAAGGCAGCGCGTTACACAACGCGGTTCGTTTCGAGCGAACGGATAATATCTGCAAGGCCCGTCCAGGCGACGCAGTCCGCAGCGGCCGCCGCTGGAAGCCAGCGCTGCTTACGCTTGCGGTGTTCGCGCCAGCGGCGCACTTGCAGACTGACGTCTAGCCGGTAGACGGTGACGAGTAGAGTCTCGTTTCCATTGCGGCGTTTCGCATACGCGAACGTCCCGAGCGGCTGCGCCACAACGGTGCCGCGTACGCCGGCTTCTTCGTACGCCTCCCGCGCGGCTGCTTCGGCGTCGGAACGGCCACGCATCGGCCAGCCCTTCGGCACCGT
>JAABUQ010003924.1_pt1 | contig 26319 bp, 21 predicted proteins | sample 5560001 | NCBI WGS metagenome assembly JAABUQ01 (sample SAMN10711888, study PRJNA513371) | rock metagenome | isolation source: Antarctica rocks | place: Antarctica: Victoria Land, Finger Mt nord | collected 2015-12-18 | reverse complement strand
TAACCCCGCCTTCCAGGCGCTCTACGACGCGAGCCAGGTCGAGTTCGACCAGACCCGGCGGCGGGGGTTGCTGCAGGACGCCACAAGGCTTCTGCTCAACGACCACGGCTGCGTGCCCGTCTACCAGCCAGCCCTGAGCTGGCTGGTCAACCCCCGCGTGACCGGGCTGCGCATGAACACCATCGGCGCCGGCTGGGTGGACTGGAAGGACGTCACGTGCACGTCGCCGTGACAGGCCCGCCGGCGCCCCTGGTGGTCGCGGCGCCCAACCCCGGGAGCCCGCTCGATAGGGCGGTCGCCCGGCTGCGCGACGGCGGCATCGTCGTGGTCGTCGACGACGAGGACCGGGAGAACGAGGGCGACCTCGTGATGGCGGCCCAGGCGGCCACCGGGCCGGCGGTGGCCTTCTTCCTCGAGCACACCTCGGGCTACCTCTGCGCTCCGATCAGCCCGGCCCGGGCCGGCGAGCTGGACCTGCCGGCGATGACCGAGCACAACTCCGAGGTGCACCGCACAGCCTTCCTCGTCGGCGTCGACCACGTCCTGGCCGGCGACGACCCGGAGTCAGCGACGGGCCGGGCGGCCACGTTGCGCGGCCTCGCCGGTCCCGGAGGAGCCTCCACCGACTTCCGGCGACCGGGGAGCGTGCTGCCGCTGCAGGGGCGCGCGGGCGGGGTCCTGCGGCGTAGTGGGCACACGGAGGCCAGCCTCGACCTCTGCGTGCTCGCCGGGCTCGAGCCCGCGGCGCTGATCTGCGAGCTCGTCACGGCGGACCGCCGCGGCATGATGCGCGGCCCCGAGATCGCCGTCCTGGCCGAGCGGCACGACCTGCCGGTCGTGACCATCGCCGAGCTCGTGCGGCACCGCCGGCGCTCGGAGCGGCTCGTGGTCCGCACCGGTGAGCGCGAGATCCGGACACCCGCAGGTCTCCTGCGCGCCATCGCCTTCCGCGCACTGCTCGAGGACGTCGAGCACGTGGCCTTCATCGCCGGCGACCCCACGGCCGCCGACGACGTGCTGGTCCGGGTGCACAGCGAGTGCGTGACCGGTGACGTGCTCGGGTCGCTCAAGTGCGACTGCGGGACGCAGCTGCAACTAGCGCTGGAGCGGATCGCCGACGAGGGCACCGGGGTGGTGCTCTACCTGCGGGGGCACGAGGGACGCGGCATCGGGCTCGGTCAGAAGCTGCGGGCCTACCGGCTGCAGGAGCAGGGCGTGGACACGGTCGACGCCAACCTCGCGCTCGGGCTGCCGGTGGACAGCAGGGAGTACGGCGTGGGCGCGCAGATCCTGGTCGACCTCGGGGTGCGGCGCCTGCGGCTGATGAGCAACAACCCCGCGAAGTTCGGTGGGCTGCAGGGCTTTGGGCTCACCGTGGTCGAGCGCGTCCCGCTGGAGGTCGCGCCCAACGCGCACAGCATGGCCTACCTGCAGACCAAGCGCGACCGGATGGGCCACAGCCTCACCGCGCCTCAGAGCGCGGGCCCCTCCGGCCACACCACGACGACCGTCTCAACGGCCACGCAGGAGTTGCCCGGCAGCGAGGTCACGCCCGACGACGAGCGGGTGTGAGCGCCTGCTGCACCGAACACGTCGATGAACAGGTCGGACGCCGCGTCCGCGACCGTGTGCGTCGCCCAGAAGCCCTCGATCGCGTTGACGAGCACGGTCACCCGCAGGAACTCGCGGACCCGGGAGAGCTCGCCGAGCTCACGCTTCAAAGTCGCCGTGACGTTCAGCGCCCCCCCGCGGGCCACCTCCACCGCCTGCTCCAGTGCGACGTCGTCGCCGACGCGACCGCTGAGCAGCGGGCGGTGGTCAGGCCTGCCGTGGAACGTCTCCGGGGCGTCCATGCGCACGCCCATGTGGGCCGAGAGGTGCAGCAGGTCGCCGTGGGCCTTGGCCATCACCAGCGACGCACCCGGCTCCCACGCCGGCGGCAGCTCAAGACCCAGCTCCGCCAACCGCAGCTCTGGGGTCACAGCCCGGGCACCTCCTCGTTGACCGCTCCCTGGCCCGGCACGCCCACCGACCCAACCAACCACTTCCCCGCGACCTCAGGAGACCACGACCGTGCCGAACACACTTTCCCCCAACACCTCCGCACTGGTTCTCATCGACCTGCAGCGGGGCGTCACTGCGCTGGACCTCCGGCCCCGGCCCGCGAGCGAGATCGTCGCGAGCGCCTCCGCCCTGGCCCGCAGCTTCCGTGCGGTGGGGGCCCCCGTCGTCCTGGTCCGCGTCACCTACCGCGCGGACGGCGCCGACCGGGTAGCGCCCCTGCCCGGCCAGCCGGCACCCGGCGCTCCCGCCCGCGACTTTTCGCTGCCCGACCCCGGGCTGCACACGGAGCCGTCAGACCTGCTCGTGAGCAAGCACCAGTGGGGCGCCTTCTACGGCACTGACCTGGACCTGCTGCTGCGGCGCAACCGTGTCGACACGGTCGTCGTCGCCGGGATCGCCACACACATGGGCGTGGAGTCCACGGTGCGCGAGGCCTGGGAGCGGTCCTACCGGGTCATGGTCGCCGAGGACGCCACCGGCGCGCCGTCGGAGGAGGACCACCGGCACAGCACCGAGCGCGTCTTTCGGCGGATCGCGACGGTCACCTCCTGCGCGGAGGTGACGGGCGCGCTCACCGGGAGTGGGTGAGCAGCTCCGCACCCGGCGGGCAGTCCAGCGGACGCCCCACTGGTTGTGTCGAAAGTGCCCCGGGTGCGGGTACCGTCGCGCCATTTAACCGGCGGCAGGTCCACCCTGGCCTCGTCGCGCCGCACCACCTCCCACGGCTCGGGGTGCTCCCGCACGGGCTCCCCGGCGACGGTGCGTCGGCCGTCACCTAATTCCCTGGTCGGCCGTTTCTGTTACGTAATTCCCTGGTCGTCGGTCACGTAATTGCTACCTGGGGGCTGCGAGGGCGGGGCGGGATGGCGAGGAGGCAGTTCCAGGTGGTCGATGTGGTTGGGGTGTTGCAGCACTGGCAGGCGGGGCGGCAGAAGGCGGTGGTCGCGGCGAGCCTGGGCGTGGACGTGAAGAAGCTCCGCAAGTACGTCGCGGCGGCGGAGGCGGGGGGCATCGCCGCGGGTGACGGGCAGGCCACGGACCGGGACGGGTGGGCGGTGCGCGTGACCAGCTGGTTTCCGGAGCTGGTGAACGCCAAGGCGCGGAGCCGGACGTGGCCGGCGTTGGAGACCAGCCGGGACCCACAAACACACGCCAAGAAAATCAAATATTCCGGTGCATCCAGGCTCAGCGGCCGCGTCCCCGGCCGGCTGGCGTTGCGGCGGCGGGGTGCGCCTGCTCGGGCTGGCTTGCCGGGTGCTGGCGTAGCGCGAGGGCGTCGTGCAGCCGCGCGAGGGCGAGGGTGAGTGCCGGTGCCGGTGGTGGCCGGCCGCTGCTGCGGGCGACGGTGTCCGCGGCGGCGCTGGCGGCCCGCGCGGCGGCGAGCAGCGGCAGGTCCTCGGCGGGGCGGGCCGGCCGCCACAGCAGGGTGGTCGGGCTGGCCGGTGGCCGCTCGTCGGCGACGGTGTAGAGGTTCCCGGCCGCCGCGGCCCGCCCGAGGCCGTGCTCGATCACACCGGCCAGGGCGGCGGCGGCGGGCAGCCAGTCGACGAGGGTGTCCTGGAGCTGCCGTTCCGGGTGGTTGCCGACCTCGGGTGGCGCCCCCCGGGTCGGCTGCTTGCCGGTGGGAGCCGTGGGGGCGCGTGGGGGCGCGGGGTGGCGGGGGTGTGCGGGTGGCTGGGTGAGGTGGCGGTGGATGTCGCCGGCGAGGATGAGCACCGGCAGGTCGGGTTCCCCCAGGGTCGCCACCCCGCCGCGCAGGCCCCGGTACAGCGGGCCGGTCGGTGCGAGCTGCTCGACGGCCACGCCGGGTAGGACGCGGGCGGCCAGGGTGTGCCCGGCGGACAGCACCCGCACCGCGGCCCGGACTTCGGCCAGGGTGAGGTCGGGGCCGCGGCGCTCGAGCAGCCCGGCGAGGTGCCGGGTGGCGTTGGGCACGTCTGGCAGGCCTGACACCGGGCGGGCGTGCGGCCGGCTGGGCAGCGCGCCGCGCAGGTCCACTTGCACTCCGGGGCTGCCCGCGGGGGGGCCGTGCGCTGCGAGGTGCCGGGCCAGGTCGCGGGCGGCGGCGCGCAGGTGATGGCGCGGACCGGACAGGGCGCTGTGCGGGTGCCCGGGTTGTGCGGGCAGCGCGGCGGCCAGGTCGGCGTCGAGGACCGGCAGCGCCGCGCATAGGTGCGCCAGGGTCCGGGCGGCGGCCGGGAGCCCGGCGGCGGGAAGCCAGCCGGGGTGCCGTTCCAGTGTGGCCGCTGCGACCGCGGCGTCCCGCCAGGCCGCGGTCCTGGGCGTCGGTGGTGCCGCCAGGGCCCGTGGCAGCGGCAGCGGGGTCGCGGTGGAAAGGGGCACCGCGTCCAGGGCGGCGCGGAGCCCGGTGATGAGCGTGGCGCGGGCGGCGGAAGGACCCACCACCCGGCTGGTGTTCGCGGTCGTCTCGGCTTGGGCGGCTGCTTGGCGCAGCGCGACCACGACGGCGCCGCGGCAGGCCAGGGCGACGGCGGGTTCCCGGCCGCGCAGCATCCGCGGGGGCGGGACGCGGGCGAGCAGGCGGGCGAGGGCCTGGACCAGCCGGGCGGTGTCGTCGTCGCGGCTCACCACGGCCGGGGGTCCGTCCCGTCGACGCCGAGCAGGTCGTCCAGCGCGGTGGTGAGGTCGCGGCCGGCCCACCCCAGGGCCATCGCCTCCACCGGGTCCGGCGCGGAGGCGATCGCTGCGACGAAGTGGTCCCGGACCTCGGCCAGCACGCCGGCGAGGTTCTCGGTGTGGCCGTCGGTGAAGACCGCCAGGGCCGGGAGCTGGCGCGGGTCGGCCAGGGTGTCCACCGCGGTGTCGATGGCGTGCAGCACCCGCAGGGGGGTGCTGTGGGCATGCCGGTCGGCGGTGGCGCGCAGCAGGGCCAGGTCGTGCTCGCGGCTGCTGCCGGGAGGGCTGGTCATCGTGGTGTCTCCTCAGCGGGAAGGGGTGGGGCGGGGTGTCAGCCCGCCAGGTGCCAGCCCGTCAGGTGCCGGTGGACTGCCGGCCCGCGTGGGCGGTGCGGGGCTGGTGCTCGGCCGAGCGTGTCCGTGCCGGGGTCGGTCCGGGCCGGTGCGGCCGCGACCGGTGGACAGGGGTTGCCTCGCCCCTGGGCACTGTGGATGGGCGATCGCTGCCATGCCGCCGGGCGGCTGGCACGTGGGGCGGTCCGGGGGCTGGGCGGTCCGGGGGGGGTGCGGTCCGGTCACGGTGTGCGGCTGTCAAGGCGGAACAGCTGGTGCCGGTCCCGGCTGGCGGCGGGGTCGGTGTGCGCGGCGTGCCGGCTCGCGGCCGGCCAGTCCTGGTGCCGGCCGGCCCGGCAGGTGCTGTCCCCGAGGCGTTCGAACATCCGGGAGCTGAACGCGGGCAGCGCGTAGCGCTGCCAGTCCTCCAGCAGCTGCGGGTCCAGGGTGGTCTGGGCCTGCCAGCGCAGCACCGCCAGCAGCGGCAGCTCCCGGGCGATGTGGGGGTGCCGGGGCCAGCACAGCGGGATCATCTGCTGGGGCCGCCAGCCGTGCTCCCGGTTCAGCCACACCACGACCAGCTCGCACCAGCACCACAGGTCCGCGCGCAGGACCTCATCAGAGCAGGTGCCCGGGTCCCACGGCAGCTGCGGCGCCCCGGTACCGGCCAGCGCGGCCTGCTCCTGCGCACTGCCCCGGGTCAGCACCGCGACGACCCGGAGCGCGTCCTCCACCGTGGCCGGCGGTGCCGGGAACGGCAGCACGATCACCACGACCACTCCCCCACCGGCTGGGCGGCACCGGCGGCGCCACCCGGCCCGGCACCGCCCCCTGCGTAACCCCCGACGGCGCCTGCTGCCGCTGGGTCGTGCCGGGTTTCGCTGGGCGCGGCGTCCGCCGCCGGGTGGTCCGCGTCCTGGCCGGGTGCGGTCAGGGCATGGGCCCGGGCGTAGCCGAGGGCGGCCGCGGTCCGCGCGCAGGGGTCCGGGGTGGCCGCCCGGGCGGCCCCGACAGCGGCGCGGGCCGCGGCCAGCTCGGCCTGCAGGCGGCCCCCGTCGGCGCCGTCGAGGCAGCGCCGGAGCCTGACCACCATCGGCGGGGCGTTGCCGGCGACGACCAGGGCGTGCTTGTCCGGGATCCGCCGGATGTCCCCGGGGCGCAGGACTTTCACCTCCTCGCCGGAGCGGCTGGTGCCGGTGCCGCCGGGTCCGTCGCTGTAGGTGGAGCGGGACACCCGCACGACGTCCACCAGGTCCGAGAGCTCCTGGTAGAAGCGGATGTCCTTCCCGCCGCCGAAGACCACCAGGTTGTTCGTCAACCCGAACAGGCTCCGGGCCTCGTCCTCTCCGTAGCACACGACCATCTGCTTCCAGGTCTGACAGGCGTAGATGAAACTAAGCCCGAGCGCCCGTTCGTTGGCCATCCGGACCCGCAGCGTGGGTAGCGGGGTGGTGGACGGCAGCTCGTCCAGGCAGGCCAGGAAGCACGGGGTCAGCCGCCCGTTCGGGCTGGTGGTCGCCAGCGCGAGCGCGGTGTCCAGCACCTGCTCGGCGACCGCGGTCATCAGCGGTGCCGCCGAGGCGTAGGGGTCTTCCCGGCCGAGCAGGTAGATCGTCCCCCGGGCGGCGATCAGCCCGGCGATGTCGGTGGCCGGCCGGCCGGGCGTGGGCATGCAGCGGCTGCGGATCTCGGGTTGGAAGAACAGGCCCATCGCCTGCTGCACGGTGGTCACGGTGTTGCCGACGGTGTCGGCGCTGCCGTGCAGCGCACCGGAGAGCAGCCCGTCCCAGAACCGGGCGGCGTGGCCGTGCTGGCGCAGGATCTCCGCTGGCTGCTCCGCGGCCACGGGGTTCGCCACCCACTCCAGGACGTGCTCCAGGGTCCGGCCGGTCAGCGCCGCGGCGTGCAGGAACCCCTGCAGCACCTTCGCGGTCTCCGCGGCGTAGAACCTGGCCGCGCCGTCCTGCCGGCCACCGGACACCGCGCCGGTGACGGTCCCGGCGGCGAAGGCCTTCGCGCGCCGCTCCGCGACCTTGGGGTCCACGCACCCGGCGACCGGGTCCCACACGAACTCGGGCAGCCCGGGGGCCGCCCCGAACGGGTCGAGCACCGCGACCGGCCGTCCCCTGTGGGAGCGCCGGCCGACGGTGAGCAGCAGGTCATCGAGCTTGGTCAGGGTCGCGACCGCCGCGCCGGGGTGGGCGAGCAGCGCGGGGGCGAGCAGGTCCAGGGTCTTGCCGGAGCCCTGCTCGCCGTAGACGCCGGTGGTGCGGTCGTAGCGCACGAACAGCTCCACCCCGCGGGGGGTCTGCGACCGGCCCAGCCGCCACCCCACGTCGGTGGCGGCGAAACGGTTCCGGTGCCCGGCCCGGACCGGGCCGGCCGGCGCCGGCGGCGGGGTGGATATGCCCGCCGGAGTCGGCGTGGCGGCGAGGTCCGCTCCGGCGCCGCCCCGGTGCGGGGCCGACCCGCGGGGCCTTCGGGTGAGGTCGGGGCGGATGACCGGGCGGGCCCGGCGCAGCTGGCCCAGGCCCAGGGCCTGCTCGGCCTGCGCGCGGGTGGCCATCCCGGACCGGGGGTCGGTAGGCACCCGGTAGCGCACGACCAGCACCGCCATGCCGGCCAGCAGCAGCACGGTGAGGGCCTCGGTGCAGCCGACTCCGAGGTAGGTCGCCGTCGGTGGGGGCAGCAGACCGGCCTGCGCTGCCGGCAGGCCCTGCCCCGGGTGCCCGGACAGCAGCCCGGCCAGGACCCGGCCCAGCACCGGGGTGCCACCCCGGGGCCAGAACCAGCCGCCGCCGGCGACCGCGGCGGCCAGGCCCATCCCGGTCAGCGCCGCGGCGCCGAGCAGCAGCAGCACCCCCCCGAGGCAGATCAGGGCCACTTCCCCGCCGCGGGCCAGCGGCTGGGGGTCCCGGCGCTGCGCCGCCGACGTCACCGCCGGCCCCGGTGCGGGCTGGTGCGGGGTGCGGTGTGCGAGCGCATCGGGACTCCTTCGCTGGGGCTGGTCGGGGTGCGGTGGTCGGTGTGCGGGGTGGGCTGGACTCCCGGTCGCCGGCCCTGATCGCGCGGTCGCGCGTGCTGCTCAGGCGAGGTGGCGGACGGCGACGACCTGCCCGGCCCACTCGGTGGCGTCGGTGAGCTCCACCGGGATCCCGGTCATCGGGGCCTGCACGATCCAGGTCTCGGTGCGCCCGCCGGGCCCTGGCGAGGTGCCGGCGATCATCCCGACGTGCCCGGGGACCTCGGCGGTGCCGTCGCTGCCGGCGATCAGGACCAGGTCCCCGCCGGCGGCGCCCGAGGGGTCCAGCGGCAGCGGGGTGCCCTGCCGGGCCTGGGTGCCGGTGTAGTGGGCGAGCGCGACCCCCTGGGTGGCCCAGGCGGCCATGGTGAGCCCGGAGCAGTCCCAGCTGTCCGGGCCGGCGGCGCCGTAGACGTAGGGCTTGCCGAGCTGGCCGAGGGCGAAGCGGACCGCGGCCTGAGCGGCGGTGCTGCCGGTGAGGAGGAACCCGGCCGGGACGGTGACCTGCCCGGCGACGTTGTTGCCGGTGCCTCCCGGCGGGCTGTCGGGGTTCCCGCCGCCCGTGCAGGCCACCCTCGCCGGCGGTGTCGTCCCAGCTCTCGTCCCAGCTCTCGTCCCGGATGACGGCCCGGCTGACGTCCCGGCTGTCGGCCGGGGGCTCGCGGCTCCCGCCGGGCCGGCGGGCGCGGCAGCCACCGGCGCGGGGCCGCTGGGCGGCGTGGGTGCGATGTGCGGGGTCGGGTCGGTGCGCAGAGCGACGTCGGCGGCGGGCGCGCCGGGTCCGGCGACGGCGCGGGCGACGGCGCTGGCGCTGGCGGCCGGCCAGAGCTGGCCGGCGAGCTGCTCGGCGAGCCCCATGTGGGTGTCGTACCGGTCGGGGTAGGCGGAGGCCTGCACGGCCTGGGCGGCGGCTCCGGGGTCGCCGGTCTGCCAGTCGGGGACCCCGATCAGGCGGTCGAGGAAGGCGTCGGTGGCCCGGACCGGGTCGTCTGCAACTGCCTGGGTGTAGATGCTGACCCGCTGCTGGAACAGGCCCTCGCTGTCGTGGTCGGTCGCCACGGTGCTGTTGTGCAGCGTGGACTCGGTGTAGGCGGTCGCGACCGCGATGACCCCGGCCCGCACCGGCAGGTCGCGGCCGGCGGTGACCTGCACAACGGTCCGGGCGTTGACCATCTGCTCGCCGTCCAGGGCCACCCCGACGACCTGGCTGCCCCCGCAGCCCAGCCCGGTCGGGGCCGCCCCGGCCCCGGCACCGGCGAGCACGAGCAGCACGGTGCCGACCGCGAGCAGCGGCAGCAGGAACAGCCCGGCCAGCAGCACGCCGGCCTTCTTCGCCGCCCGGCTGGGACCACCGCCGGCGTGCAGGGCGGCGATCGCTTCCGGGGCCATCACGGCCACCTCAGGACCCGTCCCCGGGCAGGATGTGGTCGGAGATCGCCGCGTTGGTGTCGGTGAGCGCGACGTCGACCGGCGTGCGGATGGTGGCGACCTTCGCGGCGTGGTTGCCGACCATCCACAGCGCGCGGCCCCGGGCCGCGGTGGCCCAGCCGGTGATGATCCGCTCGGCCATCGGGGCGAGGCCGAGCAGGTCCGACAGCTCGTCGCCGATCTGGCTGTCCTGACCGAGCAGGACCTTGGTCCCGCACAGGTGCAGGAAGTCCTTGGCGATGTGCACGGCCTGGCTGCCGACGTCGCCGACCGACAGCATGTCCGACGGCTTGTGCGCGATCACGATCTGGATGCACCCACCGGTGCGGGACAGCCGCAGGTCCGCGTCCAGGCTCTTCACCGCGTCCAGGCCCAGCCGCATCTGCTTCCAGCACTCGTCCCGGATGATGATCCGTTTGTCCCCGGGTTCCGCGACCTGCGTCATCGCCCGCCCCCAGCTGTTCAGGCAGGTCAGGGCCACCCCCACCGCCTCGTCGCCCAGCGGGGACAGCCGGGACAGCGACAGCGACTGGATCGGCGCCCGCCAATCCACCGCGACCGTGGTCGCGGCATCGAACAGCCCGGCCAGCGGGCCCTTCACCAGGGACCCGAGGGCGTCCCGCAGGCCGCGGGTGGCGTCCAGGCAGTGCTGCCGGTCAGCGAAGCGGCACTCGGCGATCAACGCCGGGCTCGGGTCGTGCAGCTGCTGCCAGACCTGCGGGATCGTGACCTCGGCCATCCGGTGCGCGCCGTCGGTGTAGCCGGTGAGCTCGCGCAGGACGTGGCCGACGACCGCGCTCTCCGACGGCCCGAAGCCCACGTGCTGGCTGCCCACCAGGCCCTGGATCAGGACCAGCCAGCGGCCGAACACCCGCGCGGCCCGGCTGCGGGCCTGCTGCCGGGACAGCCGGGACCAATCGCTGCCCAGCGGCCCGAAGTCCAGCGGGTTGACCCGCGCCGGCAGTCCCGGTCCGACCGCGTGCGGTTCGACCCCGAGCGCTCGGCACAGCACCTCGTACTCGTCCTTGACGTCGCCGAGGATCAGGGCGCGGTAGGCGTAGGCCATCATCCGCAGCACGAACATCTTCACCGTGCCGGACTTGCCGCGCCCCGGCGCCCCGAAGAACATCATGTTCGGGTTCGTCACCCCGGTGGTCGAGCCCAGCGCCCAGCCCATCGGGTCGGCGTAGAACGCGCCGCCGGACAGGTAGTCCACGCCCATCAGCGCCCCGGTGGACGCCAGCCCGTCCCCGGCGATCAGCGGCCACACCCCGCCGACCTGCTCGCTGGTCATCCGGTGCACCGCCAGCGGCGCCGGCACTGGGGCCCAGCCGGCGGCCTGACCGCGGCGCCCGTGCCGGCCCACCAGCAGCGTGAACGGGTCGACCTCCCGCGGACGCGCCACCGGCACCGGCACCGGCGGGAACTGGTGGCCGAAGTCCGCGACCAGTTCGCTGACCCCTCGGCCGTCGGGCAGCCCCCGGCCGCCCGGGCCGCGGCCAGGCACACTGCGACGGTTCGGCCATCGCCCGGCGGCGCGGCCGCCGTGCAGGTGCCTCATGACTGCCCCCTTGTCCGGGGTCTGCTGATCGACGGCACCGCTGGTGAGCGGGATCTGCTCGCCGGTCATCCGAGGCCCCGCCGGCGGGGCAGCCCGATCCCGAGCGGGATGCACGCCGCGGCCATCCCGGCGTCCTGGGCGAGGTCCAGCCGCAGCGGCTTGAACCCGGCCGCGGTGATGGTCGACTCCAGCCGCCGCCCGTAGTCGGTGATCGACCAGGTGTTGGGCACCGTGACCGCGGCGGCGACCGCGACCCGGACCAGGGCGTTGCCGTCGGCCAGCCGCAGGTCCTGCCCGGCGACCCGGGCGGCGTCGCGGCGGTGCGCGGCGCGCTGGGCGAAGCCGGTCTTGCGCCGCACCTCCGCGGCCAGGTCGCTGTTCATCGCCGCGCCCCCGACGATCCGGTCCGCCTTGTTGTGGCTGATCGGCTCGTAGAACACGGTCACGCAGCGCCGCTCACCCGGGGTGGTGGGTGTCAGCACGGGTGCCAGCGCACCCATGACCGCGCCCTTGTCCGGCAGCAGCACGGTGCACGTCACGGTGTCCCAGGCGTCGTGGGCGTAGTGCCGGACCTCCGGGTTCGGCGCGGACGTCGGCCCGGCGGCGGCCATCGGCAGCGCAGCGGCCACCGCCGGGTCGTCCTGGACGGCCAGCTGCGCTGCGGTCAGGACCGCCCGGTCGCCTGGGGCGAACCCGGTGCGCACGGCCGCGGCCAGCGCCGGGGTGTCCAGCCAGGTCACGCCGCTGGCCCCGACCGCGCCGAGGAGCCCGGCCTCGACCTCATTCATCACCCCGTAGAGGACCCGGGCCCGGCCGTCGACCCCGCCGCCGGCCTCCTTGGCCTGCCGCGCGATCCGGGACTCCGGGACCACGACGGTGAGGAAGGCCTCGTGCCGCACACCGGCCTGGGTCATCATCGCCGCGAGCTGGCCGTTGACGGTCAACGCCAGCAGGGGGGCGTCCGGGCGCAGGTGCCGCTGCTGCCAGCCGTGCCGCTCCGCGCCGTCATCGGGCACGGTGCGGACCTGCAACGCGATCACCGACACCAGCTCCGAGGTGGCGGCGCCCTCGAGCAGCCCGGCGAGCCCGGCACCCATCCGGGCCCGCGCCGGGCCCTCGGCCAGGCCGATCCCCGGGTGCGTGAGCTTCGCGACGACCGCCCAGGTGCGGGCCCGGTTGTCCACCACGATCGCCGGCCGGCTCAGCACCGGGCCGGTGGGCGGGCCGTCGTGGGTCCGGACACCCGAGAGCACCCCCGGCAGGTCCGCCTCGGTCAGGTCGGTGGCGGTCCCGGCGGCCGCCCGGGACTGGAAGTCCGCCCAGCCCAGCGCCACCCCGACCGCCCGGTGCAGGCTGTCCAGCCCCCACCGCGCGGCGGGCCGGCCGCGGACCGGGACCACCGCCAGCACGATCACCAGTGACCACACCGGTAGCCACGCCACCGCGAACAACCAGGTGTGCGCGCCCACCGCGGCCAGCTCCGGCAGGCCCCCGACCGCGATCGCGATGACGGTCCCGCCAGGCAGCCCGAGGAACCAGCCCTCACGGTCCCTGCTCCACCCGCCATAGCGCACCGCAGCTGTCTCGGTGGTCATACCGCGACCACCGCCGCCGACTCCAACCCGCCCACGCCGGCCCCCTCAGCGGCCGCACCCCCGCCGCCCGGCGCGGTCGGCGTGCCTGCACCGATGCCCGGCAGTGCCGAATGGCTGCCCTGCCCGGGCCCACCGGAACTGGGACCACCAACGCCGGGACCACCCGCGCTGGGAACGCGAGCACCGGGGGCACCAGCACCGGGGAGGGCGGGCACCGCATCCATCCCCACCGGGGAGCCCTGCCCACCGGTGCCAGCAGGGGCGCCGATCCCACCGGTCCCACCGGTCCCACCGGTCCCACCGGTCCCACCGCGGTCGGCCCCGGGGGCCGGGGGCGCTTGTTTGCCTGCGGTACCGGCGACGTCCGGTCCGCCGGTCCCGGCTCCCCCAGACCCGGTGCCGGCCGTGCCAGACCCCGCGCCAGCCCCGGTGCCGGTGGACGAGGAGCCGCCGCGGTTGCGGCGGCTGCTGCGCTCGTCGGTCGGGGTCATGCTGTACCCGGGTGACCCGACCCCGGCCTGCCCGAGGATGTCGCTGCCGATGTCGGTCGCGCGCTGCGCCACCGACGTCGCGGCCATGACCGCACCGCCGAGGGAGCCGAGCATGCCGGCCATCCGGGACTGGGTCTGCGCTTCCGCGGTGGACTCCCCGCCGGAGCGGCCGTCACCACCCGACGCTGACGCGGCGGAGCTGCCCGCCCCCGCACCGGCTCCCCCACCGGCACCTTTGCCGCCGGCCGCCCCGGCCAGCACCCCGCTCATCCCGCCCGCGTCGGACCAGGACTGGCGCAGCGCCGCACCCGAGGCGGTGCCGGGGTCGACGAAGGACAGCAGCCGGAACAGCACCATCGGGGTCGTCGCGCCGATCGCGATGACCATCGCGCCCACCACGGCGGTGCCGACCGCGGCCGCGGTCTTGTCCCCCTTGCCGTTGACCACGCCCTCGGACAGCTTCACGCCGATACCGAGGACCAGCGCCGAGGTGGGGGCGATCAGCACGCAGCTGATGAACCAGCGCAGCGACTTCCAGAACCAGGTCTTCGTTGCGTCCGCGAGCAGCCCAGCCGCGGTGATCGGCGCGGTTGCGACCAGGACGACCAGCGCCGCCTCACGGACCAGCATGATCAGCAGGTAGGCGAAGGCGGCGGGGATGACCAGCAGCAGCGCGGACACCCCGAGCACCGTCGCGACGGTGACGTCGCTGACCTTGCGGGGCCAGCTCGCGGTCAGGTCGTAGCCGGACATGGACTGCACGTGCAGCGTCTGCGCCACGATCGCGTGCTCAAGCCCGGACGCCGCCGCGACGAACACCGCGGCGGCCCCCAGGTAGCCGGCCCAGACCGCGGTGAACTGCCCGACGCCGAGCAGCACCCGGCCCAGCGACTGCCCGTCGCGGCGCACCATCGCGGTGGACAGCTGCACGAACATCATCAGGGCGGCGACGGTGGCGCCGATCCACAGCGTGGTCGGCAGCACCCCCGACAGCGGGCCGCCGCCAGTGACGTCCGGGGTGGTGAACGCGTCGATCACCCCGAACGCGAGTTTGAGCATCCACAGCCCGGCCGACCACAGCCCGGTCATCGCCGACTTCCACGCGTCCGCGGCCAGCCCGGCCGCTCCGTCGCCGAGCCAGCTGATCGGGTTCACCGAGAACGCCAAGGTCGTCCCCGCGGTCCCGCCGCTACCGGCACCCGCTGTGGCAAGGCCGGCACCCGGCATGACCAGGGCCGCGACCGAGCTAACCACGGCGCACGTCCCGGTAGCCGATGCTGATCGCCAGATCGGTGTCCGGCCACACCGCCGGCGCCGGGGACGGCTCGGTACCAGCACCGATCATCCAGCGCCCGCCGGTCCAGACCATCCGCTGGCAGTCCGCGGTGGCACCCCGTTCGGACTGGGCCAGGGTCACGTCGAGCTCGAAGTCCACGCAGGGGATGACGAAGTCGGTGCCGACCCTGCCCTTGATCACGCCCATCAGCGGGGTCAGCGTCACCTGCAGGCGCGGGGAGCCCCCACCGGACAGCCCGGCCGAGGTGAACAGCTGTCCCAGCGCCCGCATCGTCGTCCAACCCTCCCGGGTGGGACCCCGCTCGGCGATCCACCCGGCCGCCACGTCCCGCGCTGCTGCCAGCGACGGTGCCTGCAGCACCGCGGCGTCCACCGCGGCCAGCTGGGCCATCGCCCCCTCCGGTGTCTGCGGAAAGCCGCTGGGCACCCCGGCCGGCCCGCGGCCGGTCGCCGGGGGGAGCACGATCTGCGGGCCCGGGTCCTGCAGGCTGACCGGGGCCGGGTGCGCCGCCTCGTCGCCGACCTCCGGCATCGGCTCGGCCGCGAGGGCGTCCCGCCGGCCGGTCACCGCCGCGAGGTCGGACCGGGTCATCGCCCCGACCCCCTCGCCCCCGGCGGTCACCAGCGAGCCGGGAGGGTTCAGCCCGGCGGCCGGGACGGCCGTCTCGTCCACGTCGGCGCGGGGCGTGGCGGTGGGGGCCGCGACCGGTCGCATTGCGCGACGGTGCAGCGCGTGCAGGCCGGTCCCGGTGGCGCCGACCACGAGCAGCACCGCGAGAACCCCGACCCCGGCGAGCAGGGCCTGCATCTTGCGTCTGGACCAGGACGGCGACGGCGTGGCTGCGGGGGCCCGGGCACCCCGGCGACGCGGCATCAGCAGGACCCCGTGATCCCGGTCAGGATCGTGTACCCGCCGGCGTAGAGGATCGCCCCGCCGACGCAGACCATGATCCCGTCGAAGCCCAGCCTGGCCCCCCGCGGGTGGTGCGAGACCCGGCCCCAGACCAGCGAGGCCACCGAGACGAAGAAGCCGACCGCGAGCAGCGACAGCACCGACCACTTCGCCCAGCTGATCACGGTGTCCACGTCACCGGACAGCCCGGCCGGCGCGGCCGCGCACACCGCGCCCCCGGACTTCCCCCCGGCCGCAGGCAGCGGGCCCGCGCCCACCAGCTCGGGCACCGCGGTCACCACCCGGACGGTCGCACGGGCGAGCAGCACAGCGAACATCAGGTGTTCCTCTCAGTGGGGGCGCCAGTAGCGCCGGATGTGCCGGTGGCGCCGGCGACGGACGGGACCGGGCGCGTCCCGGCCAGGTGCTCGAGCAGGTCACGGCCGGCCGCGATCAACGATCGGGGTAGCCGGCCCGCGGTCAGGCCGGTGGCCTCCAGGCGCCGGTCGAGCCGGACCCCGACCACCCGCCCGTCCTGCCTGGCGGCGCGCAGCAGGGGGCCCGTGCTCGCGGTCGCCTCGCTGGGCCACCGGCCCGGACCGAGCAGGACGACGACCGCCTGTAAGCCCTGCAGCCCGGCCAGCGTGTGCTCCACGGCGCGCACACCGGGGACGGTGCAGCGGGCCACGACCACCGTTGGGCAGCCGGCCTCGGCCAGCCGGCTCAGGGGTCCGGCCGTAGGCAGGCCGAGGTCCAGCACGGTCAACGGGGCACCGTCCGCGGCCCCGGCCGCCGGGTGCCACGGCGGAGGCGCAGGGAGCTCCGGCCAGCCGGTCGGGGGCCGGTCGCTGGCCGGCCGGTCCACCGTCACGCCGTCCCGCAGGCCGCGTCGCCACAGCCCGCCATCGAGCAGGCCGAGCTCCCGGGACGACACCGCGACCAGCCCCGAGCGGCTGGGCCGCGCGGTTTCGAGCAGGTGCGCTCCCCGACCGGCCAGCGCGGCCGCGTCGGCGACCGCGACCGCCACCGACGTCGCCCCCGCGCCGGCGTGGGCCGCGACCACCACCGTCCAACCCGGGTCCAGACGCAACCGCGCCGGCGTGCCGGAGGCAACGATCGCGGTGTCGGCCGCGGCGTGGCCCGCGTCGGGCGAGCCGGTGGCCAGCCTTTCCCGGTCGTGCGCCAACGGTGCCCTCACCGGTACCGGAGGAGGTGGGCCCTGGTCTGCCCGGGGAGGGGCGCCTCTCCCGGCCAGGGCGCTGGTCGGGGCGCCCCTCCCGCTGCCGGGGCCTGGAAAACCGGGATCTTCAGGTGCGCCCCTCCCGGCCGGCTCCCCGGTGGGAGGGCGCCCCTCCCCGGCGCTCGGGAGACTCTCCGCGCCCTCGGACTCAGCTCCGGCAGGCACGTCCGCTGGCGGCCGCGGCGGGGCCGACCGAGTGTGATCGGCGCTCAACGCCGGCACCGCGGCGGGTAACAGTGCTGTCTGCGACAGGGTCCGCGTTCGCCCGCGCCATCCGCTGGACCGGCTGGCGGCCAGCCGCAGCCGCGCCGTGGCCGTCTCCGGGGACAGGTCTGCGCCAGTGCCGAGGCCCACGCTGAGCCGGCGCAGCTCCTCGGCGATCTCCGCGATGGTCAGCAGCCGGCCGTCAGCCCCGACGTCGCCGCCGTGGAACACATCGACGTGCTGACCCGGCCGGCCAATCTCCGACATGATCACGAGGCGTCCCGGACCAACCGCAGCCCGGCAGCAGGTGCTGTGGCTGCCGCGTCCCCGGTCCGCTCGCCGGTGACCTCAGCGCCGGCCAGCAGCAGGTCCCGCTCGAGCCGGTCCAACGCGGCGCGGGCGCGCACCGCGGGCCTGCGCTCCTCCAGCAGCGCCGCGAGCCGCCGCAGGGTGTCGCTGCGCAGCCCGCCCCAGCCGCCGGCGATCGCTGCCGGCGCCTCCCGCAGACGCGACGTGCCGTGCGACGCGACCTCGCGCAGGCTCGCGACCTGCTCGACCGTCGGCCCGCCGGCTCCTGACCATGCCGGCAGCGCCGACAGCGCCGACAGCGCCGACAGCGCCGACAGCGAAGGCAGCGCCGACAGCGAAGGCAGCGCCGGCAGCGGCCGGGACGGCTGCCCCTCGATCGGGGGCAGGACGCCGTCGAGCGTTCCACTCGCAGCTGCGGTCGGGATGCACCCCGGGGTGACCCCTGCCTGGCCTGTCCTGTCCGTGCTGGCCGTGTCGTCCGTGCTGGCGTGCGTGACCGCTGCCTCCGACCGGTTCGGGGCCTGCACACGGGGAGGGGCCCTGGACGGGGGGGTTGCTGCCACCTGGGCCGAACCCCGTTTCCGGGTGGCGCGCTCGGCCGGTCACGCGACCGCCGCCAGGTACTCGGGCACGACCGCCTGCACGCGGCACAGCACCCGGGCGCGGCGCCGGTAGAGGGTGCGCAGGGCGACGCCCTGCTCCCCGGCGACCCGACGGTCGGCGCCCTGCCACTGGTAGCGGTCACGACCCGCCTCGGTGGCGATCAGCAGCGCGACGTCGGCCGGGTCGACCCCGGCCTGCACCGCCCACAGCAGCAGGTCGACCACGTCGACGTCCGGCTCGTGGTGCGGTCCCGCCAGCGGCCCGTCCAGTAGCCGGTCATCGCCGTCGACGGTGACCTCGGCCGTGTAGCGGACCCCGCCCCGCTTGATCCGGGGGTAATCCTGGTCGAGCAGCGACCGGCGCACGCTCATCCGCAGGTTCCCCGCCCAGCACCGGTCGCGCTGGTGCAACGGAAAGGTGGCCGGGCCGCCGTCAGCAGGGAGTGTCCGCACCTGCACAGTCAGCTCGCTGACGATCGCCGACTGCGGATCGCTCATCAGGCCGCGCAGCTGCCGGGCCAACCCGGTCACCATCGGGCTCAGCAGGTGCACCAGCAGCAGCAGCGCATCCCAGTCGTCACCGCCCTCGGCGGCACCCAGGCGGATCAGCGCGCCGAGGAGTGCATCGGCGTCCCGGGGGTCCAGGGCACCGAGACGGAAACCCCGGTCCAAGCCGGTCAGAAGGGTGGTCGCGGGCTCGGTCCTCGCCCAGCTCCGGAGCGCGCCGTGCCGCTCCAGGCGGGTCAGCAGCTGCTCGGCGCTGCCGATCACGTTGTCGTTGGTGAACACGTCGAGGACGCTCCGAAAGCACGCCCCCCCTTCCGCCCCTCCCCCGTTCAGCAGCGCGGCGCTACGGGCCGGGAGGGGCGCGGGGAGGGGCGCGGGGAGGGGCGCGGGGCGGGGCGCGCGGGCAGGCTCCTCCCCGCGAGGGCGCCGGTGGTGGTGCGCGGGCGCGGATGACCCGCAGTGGGCGCGTCGCAAACCAGCGAGCGGGCCTCTGCCGTGCGTCTCAACCCATGAGGGACGGGTCAGCGCAGGTCGACGCGGTACTCGCACTGGTTCTGCACTGGGGTGCGCCGGATCGGACAACGAGGGGCCCGTCAGCGGGCCGGGCTACGCGTCATGCGCGCGCTGAGCAGGTCGAGGTGTTGATGAGCATCCCGCGGACGTACTCCAGGGTGCGCCGAGGGTCTCGGTGGGCTGGTCGAGCTGCCGGTCCAGGCGGGCGCGGGGGCCGGCAAGCTCGTCGCGGAGCGCGCGAGGGTCCGGCCGGCCGTCGCCAGGGGCTGAGCGACCGTCGTAGGTCCACGACCCCGGCAGACTGCGTCAGTGCTGTGGACAGCGGGCGGGCACGGCCCTTGGCCGCGGGTACCGCTTGAGGGCCCGTTGGACGTCGGCACGGTCCGACTGATCCGGCTGGCCCTGTTCCCGCACCCGGACCTGCACCCCGGTCGCGGTGGTCGACGGCCCCGACAACGCTGCCGTCGAGCTCGTGGTGCCGGGGGTCACGGCATTGGCGCCGGACGCCGCGCCCGCCTCCGCGGTGGCGGCGGTAGCCGGGTGCACGGGGGCGGGGCGGCCCTGCTGACCTTTGACGGCAGCCTGGTACGCCGAGCAGGCGCCCCGGCAGGCGGCGAGCGCCACTGCGGCGCGGGTAGAGGACCCCGAGGCGGTGACGCCGTCGCAGGACACCTGCCTGCCGGGCGCCTGCACCGGCACCCTGACGCCGCCAGACCTGTGGTCGGTCTACCAGCAGCCCAGCGGCGACCGCGGCGCGGGGCAGAAGGTCGCCATCTTCGGTGAGGGCCAGCTCGACCAGGTCGTGAAGAACCTGCGCATCTTCGAGAAGACGTTCTCGCTGCCGACGGTGCCCGTGCGCCGGGTGCTCGTCGGCGACGACGGCACCGACAACGCCGGGCAGGGCGAGTGGGACCTCGACTCCGACGCGAGCACGGGCATGGCGCCCGACCTGCAGGAGCTGGACTACTACTTCGGCTCCGACCTGTCCGACGCCTCCATCGGCGGCACCTACTCCGCCTGGGCCAACGACGCTGCCGGCCCGCTCACCGGCAACAGCTCCTTCGGCGGCCCGGAGGCCCAGGAGTTCCTCGGCGGCTTCATCCTCGACCGGCTGCTGCAGCAGGCCGCGATGGAGGGGCGCACGATGTTCGTCTCCAGCGGTGACGCCGGCGGCTCCTGCCTGCCGGGCGCCAACGGTGTGAGCAACCAGGTCGTGCCGTGCGTGGAGTACCCCGCGTCCTCGCCGTACGTCGTGGGCGTCGGCGGCACGGTCCTCTACACCAACACCACGAGTCCGACGAGCAGCACCCAGGCGCAGCCGGCCACCCGCAAGCTCGAGCGCAACTGGGAGTACAGCGGCGGCGGCGTCAGCAACTTCGAGGCCGCACCGTCCTACCAGGTGACCGCGTTCCCCGGTGGCACGGGTGCTCCCTGTGCCAGCGGCCCGGGTGCGGGCAAGACCTGCCGCGGCGTCCCGGACGTGTCAGCCGTGTCCGGTGACGTCGCCACCAACGGCTACGCCGTCGTCACCGGCGCCGGCGCGCTGTCGGCGAGCGGCGGCACCAGCCTGTCGTCCCCGCTGTGGGCGGGCATGTGGAGCCGGGTGCAGGCCGCCCACCCGGCGACCTGCGGCAGCACGGCCCACCTCGGGTTCGCCCAGCCGCTGCTCTACGGCCTCGGCAACGACCCCACGCAGGACCCGCAGGACTTCTTCGACATCGGCAACCCCCTTGACCACAGCTCGCCGGGCAGCAACGGCCAGCAGTCCACGCAGGTCCGCACCCCGGGCTTCGACCCGGCGGGCTACGACTTCATCACCGGGCTCGGGACGCCGATGGTGACCAACATCGCCAAGGCGCTCGACTGCGGTGGCAGCACCGCAGTCGCAGCAGACACACCGGCGCCTCTTGACGTCACCACCACGCCCAGCATCACGGGCTGCGCCCCCAACGGCACCCTGACCGACCCTGCCGGTGACCAGTTCCCCGCCACCGGCACCGACGCCTTCGACCTACGGCGCATCCGCATCAGCAGCACCGGCCGGGTGGCGACCTTCGCCGCCACGGTCACGAGCCTGGCCACGGTGCCCGGGACCATCGACTACGCCACCGAGTTCGTCTTCGGCACCAGCCTCTACGCCGTGACCGCCGACCACAGCACGGCCGGCGACACCTTCGGGCTCTACCTGCTCGCCACCCAGGTCACCCCCATCGGCCTCGGCGTCCAGACGACCCCGACGCTGCTCACCAGCCTGACCGGCACGGTCGACCCGGCCACCAGCACGGTTTCGGTGCTGCTGCCCTTCGACACCTTCAACGCCCACAGTGGGCAGACCACACCGCTGCAGGCCGGGTCCATCCTGGGGAAGATCTCGGTCTTCACCCAGACGGGGCCGGCCAGCACGGCGCTGCCGGCGGACTTCGACAACGAGCCCGTCGACCAGGCCAACTTCTTCAACTGCACCTATCAGGTGCCGGCCATCGATCTCCCGCCGCCGGCCATGCCCGAGGTGCCCTACGCCGCGCTGCTCCCGCTCGGGGCGCTCGCAGTGGGTGGCGTCGTGCTGCTGCGACGCCGGCGGGTGACCACCGGCTGATCTGTTACGCCCGTCCAGCAGGCACCCCGGGAGGTGGGGCCGGCAGCAGCAGGCCCCACCTCCGGGCGTCTCCCGGGACGCCGTGGCACCGCCAGGGCGGGCGCCTGGACAAGGCTGGGCGCGGGCGCAGCCAGGCCTGTTGGCGATCCCGTCGAGTGCGGTGCCGGTCACCCCCCGTGACCGCGTTGCTGCCGACGTGATCCCCGGCCCTGGACGGCCCGCAGCTCGGCCCCGCCCGCCAGCCCTGGCCATGGTGAACACCGCACCAGAAGGTGAAGACGACCATGACCGGGAGTCCAGAACACCAAGGAACTGGAACAGGGCGGCCGCAGGAGTTGATGACGCGAGCCCTGCAACGTGCAAGATCGTTCGGCTACTGCAGCTGAGACCACGTTCAACTCACTGAACTCAACCGGCGACTGCGGCTGAGCAGCACCTCGTATGTTGCCGCCGGGAGGTCCTCCTCGACCTCGGCGTCGGCGTGGTTGCCGAGCACCCGGTTCTGGTAGGCGTCCGCTTCCGCCGTACGCCCGAGGGTGTCCAGCGCGAGCATGATGTCCAGCAGCGGCGTGTCGGCGACGCTGCCGGCGCGCATTGCGACCTCGGCCGCGGTGAGGGCCTTGGACGGGTCCGCGTTGTCGGCGTTGGTGAGGTGGTAGGTCGCGACCTGGTGGGCGACGTCCTCGATCGCTGACTGCAGGATCGCGTCCAACGGTTCGGCGGTGAGGAAGCGGTAGCCGCGGGTCTCGCGTTGCCCGCGTCCGGTCAACGGCGGTCCCTGCACCAGGGCGAGGGCCCGGCGCAGGTACTCCACGCGCTCGTGGTCGCTCGCCGCGATCGCGCGCAGGCGCAGGCGTCGGAACAGCTCGCCGTCGACGAGCAGGCCGGTGGTGGCGTAGGTGCCGTCGGAGCTCGCGTCGGGGAGGTAGTCGGGGCCCAGCCATTGGCGGACCTTGGCCATGGTGTCGCGCAGCTTGCGCGGGCCGGGATCGTTGGCCCACAGGTCTTCCCGGGCCCGCTCGCCGGTCACCCCGCGGCCGTGCATGGACAGGTAGACCACGACCTCGGTGTGCCACTCCTCGCGCGGCTTGTCCGCCGGCAGCGAGCCACCGGCCCGGACCCGGGTGGGCCCGAGCAGCGTGACCTTGGGCCGTGGGCTGTCCTCGTCGTACCAGTCGTGGAGGTCCCGCTCCAGGTGCGGGTCGTTGTCCGCGACTTGCGCCCGGACCTCGTCGCTGATGGTCGACGTCCCGGCTCGGCCACCCGAGGTCGCGACCGGACCGGTGGTGGGCAGCGTGACCGCGCTGATGCCGCTGGTGGTGGCGGCAGGCGTGGCAGCAGGCGTGGCCCCAGCCGCGGTCTCGGCAGCCGCGGACCCGGGGGACGCCGGGCGCAGCCCGGGGACCACGGCGTCCTCTCGGTCGCCCTCGGCGTGGCTGTCCGGCGTGGGTGTGGCCTCCTGGGCTGCGGGTGCGGCGACCTCAGCGACTGGTTCGGGGGCCATGTCCGCGTCGGCGGCGGGGGCCAGGTCCGTCGGGTTGTCGAGGTCTTCGCCGGCCGCACCGGTTCCGGCCGTCTCCCAGCTGGGGCCGGTCACGGCCTCAGCAGCGTCGTCCTGCGGGTCCCTGGCCAGGGTCAGTGCCAGCGCGGGTCCGGGGGTGGTCGCCTCCGACCGCAGGGCGCCGCACGCGTCGGCGTACCAGGCGTCCCAGGGGTGGCCGCCGGTGGCCGCTGGTGCCGGCCGGTCCTCGGTGTTAGCCGAGCTCCCGAGCAGCTGGGCTATCGAGGTGCCCTCGTGGTGGGGGACGGCGACGGCGTGCAGGTCCCGAACGCCCAGGTCGGGGACATCGACCCGGCCTGCGGCGTTCAGGGTCAGCTGCCAGCGGGCTTCGGGGTGCTGCCGGCCGTCGGCGAGGACCACCGCGACCGCGCTGCGCCGTCCGTGCGTGCGCATCCCGGCGAGCAGCGCGGGCAGTGCACTGGGCTCGGCGGCGATGTGCGGGGCGACGAGCAGGACGTGGCAGGCCCAGGAGTCGGCGTTGACGTCGTGCAGCCGGCCGGTGAGGACGTCGACACCGAGGCGGGCGGAGGTGGCGGCGACGGCGGCGTGCCGGCGCTGTGCGGTGAGGATGGCGTGGTCGACGTCGGCGGCGTGGGCCAGCCGTCCCGGGTTCGCCGGCACGAGTTCCTCGCCGAACCCGACGAGCGTCACCGACAGCATCTCCGCCCAGGTGCTGTTAGCCAGCTCCAGCGCCAGCGAGCGCAGCAGGTCCAGGCAGGCCGTCGGGTCCCCGGCCAGCGAGAGCGCACCGACGCGTTCCAGGTCGACGAGCCAGTGCTCCCCGGCGGTGGTGCGGCCCAGGGAGACCAGGGTGGGGTAGGGGGCGAAGAAGTCGCCGCGGCGGTCCTCGGCGTACCCGGGGTCCTGCTCGCGGGTCAGCGTCCACAACGTCCCGGTCGTGTCGGCCGCCCAGGGGGCGGGCGGCCTGGTGCTGTTGGCCGTGGTCAGGACTAGGTCCAGCTGCGGGTCGGTCATCCGGACCGCGACGACGTCGGGGAGCCGTCCTTCGGGGTCGGTGGCCAGGGCCTGCACCAGGCCGCGCAGCGCCTGGTCCAGCCAGGTGATGTCGGGGTAGCCCGTCGTCCCGGCGCTGAGCATCGCGGCCTCGGTGGGCTGCAGCCGCGGTGGGGTCGCCCCGATCAGCCGCCCCGGGCGCCGGGCCCGCCACTGGCGGCGGCGGTTGACGCGCAACGCGGCCAGGCACAGTCCCGCGAGCAGCAGCCCGGCACCGGCGAAGGCCACGACCGGTGAGGACGGGTCCTCACCGCGGTCGGCGACCACCCGCCCGTCCCGGGTGGTGGTGGGCTGCGACGCTGCGGGAGAGTGCTCGGATGCCTGGGCGGGTCCCGGCGGGGCCTGGGCAGCCGACGGCGCCACCGTCGTCGGGGCGGCGGCCGGGACGGCCCCGGCGGGGCTGGGCGCGCTGCGGCCCGACGTGGGTGCGAGCGCAGCGGGCGCAGTCCGGGCGGGTTGCTGCTGCAGGGTCACCGCGGGAAGGCTGACGGGCCGCGACGGCCGGGGAGGCGTGGTCGTGGGCGGGGCGGTGGCAGGTGTTGTTGCTGGCGCGCTCAGCAACGGTGGGCCCGGTGCTGGGGCGCTGGCGCGCGCCGGGGTGGGGATGTCGAGGACCCAGCCAGGGCGCAGGAGGTTCGGGTCGTCGAAGTGCTCGCCGGCGGGCTCGGCCCGGTGCTGGTTGACCTGCCAGCCGTCGGTCCAGTTCACCCCTGCGCCGGTGAGCTCCTGCTCCACGGTCCACAGGCTCTGCCCCGGCTGCACGGTGACCCGGGTCGGGGTGCCCCGGTCGGTGGGCGGCGTCGTGACAGGTGCGGGTGTCGTGGCCGCTGCCCCGCCGGCGGGGCTCGGTGCGGCGGTGGTCGCCGGGGTGGCCTGCGCGCCGACCGGGAGAAGCAGGACCCAGCCGGGCCGCAGCACGTTCGCGTCGGTGAGCGTCCCACCGTCGTGCTGGGCCTGGCCGCGGTTCAGCGCCCAGATCTCCGTCCAACGTTGCCCGTCCCCCAGGTGCAGCTCCGCGAGGCGCCACAGCGTGTCCCCGCGTACGACAGTGCAGGTGGTACCCATGGCCGAGGACCGCCCGGAGCCGGTGCGATGGTCCGGGGCCTGCGCGGACGTCAAGGGGTGCTGCGCGGGCTCGACGACGGTGCTCGCCTGCACAGGGTGTGACCGTCGGGCAGCGGTCACCGCCGCTATCACGTTCACGGTGCTGGCGGTGAGGACCGGCTGCCCGGTCAGCGGTGCGGCCGCGGTCGGACGGCCGCTGGACAGGAACACCAGCACGACGGCGGCGACCAGCGGCCCAGCCAGTCCCTGCATGGCAGATAGGCCGGCCGGCAGGTGTGGCGCGGGCAGGCCCCGGATGGCCGCGGCCAGCTCCGCGACCGTGGCGACGGCGAACATCAACCAGCACAGGGTCGCGACCACGAGCGCGCCGGCGACGAGCAGCGTGCCGGTGGCCGCGGTGCCGGCGTCCCGTTCGGTCAGGGTGTGCCAGCTCAGCGCCTCGGTGTCCAGCCGCGGGACCCCGGACACGTGGAGGACCCCGAGGACGCCGAGGAGGACCAGCGGGATCCCGGCGAGCAGCACCAGCAGCACGACCAGTGCGATCGTGGCGCGGACAGCCGCCGGGACCCGGCCGACCCGACCTGACCTGGGGCTCATGGTTCCTCCCGGATGATGCCGTGCGCCAGGCGCGCGGCCGCGTGCCCGGTGACGCTGGTGCGGCGGATGCCGACGAGGCTGAGCAGGGCGGTCGGCTGGGTGATGGTGACCGTGACCGCGATGGTGTCCGGGCCGGTGACCACCGCGCTGCCGGTCTCCCCGGCCTGGGCGAGGTAGGTCTGCGCGGCCCGCGCGGCCAGCGCCGGGTCCAGGTGCCGCACGGAGGGCGCGGTGCCCCGTTGGCCGGCGGTGTCGATCTGCTCGGCACCGGCCCGGGCGGCCTCCTGCGCGAGGCTGTCGGCCCGGCGGCCGGCGGTGAGCTTAGCCCCGCCGTCGTAAACCAGCCCGGCCACCGCGAGGATCGCCAGCACCAGCGGGGCCAGGAACAGGGTGATGCTGCCCGCGTCCCGGCAGCCGGTCTGGCTCAGGGCCGTGTGGCTCAGGGCGGTGTGGCTCAGGGCGGTGTGGCTCAGGGCGGTGTGGCTCAGGGCGGTGTGGCTCGGGTCGGCGGCGGGCCCGCCGGTCCGGTGCTGTCGGGTCACCTGCTGCTCCTGACCGCGAGGGGGTCCAGCGGGCTGGTGTAGGCCGCCTGGATGGTGCGGTGGGCGCCGACCCCGGGGACGCCGAGCTGGGACAGGTCCAGGTCGCAGGTGACCCGCACCGACACGCTGCCCGGCTGGCCGAGCGCGGCCCCGAACTGGTGGCCGTCGACGGCCACCGACAGGGTGCGGCAGTGCAGCCCGTCCGCGGACAGCGACGCGGCCGCGGTGTTCTGCGCGTCGCTGGTCGCGGC
>JAABUQ010003923.1_pt1 | contig 26319 bp, 31 predicted proteins | sample 5560001 | NCBI WGS metagenome assembly JAABUQ01 (sample SAMN10711888, study PRJNA513371) | rock metagenome | isolation source: Antarctica rocks | place: Antarctica: Victoria Land, Finger Mt nord | collected 2015-12-18 | reverse complement strand
AGGGAGGAGGGGGAGGAGAGGGCGGGGAGGGAGGGGGGGTAAGGGGGTGGGGCTGGTGGGGAAAGTAGCGAGTTGTGATCCAGACAGACCTACATAGCAAAATCGTGACGTGGGCTGAACCTCTGAAGCATTCGCGTTCGTCTCATCCTTTCCTTCCCACGATCATTCGATGCAAAGCCCTGCCCAAAATCCGGTCTATGTACGCACAACGGTCCTGTAAAGATTCGCCGAGTCTAATGCAACCGATTCTAATCCCTCGAGCATTCAATTCACACGCTGTATCGACACCTGGGTTTTCTCCAAGACAATACCTATTCTATGCGAGCCCTTTTCTAGTAATTGTTTACCGTGTGCCCATATCCGACTTATCGCTCCGACTGAGGGCAGCATTGAGGCTTCCAATCACGCCAGGAACATAGTCTCGGAACCTTTCAGTGCAACATCTCACCAATGTCAACTCGTCTCCTCTTCTTCCGCTTCCCGCTATGCGGGCTACCCCTGGCTGGACTGGATTGCTCACCCCTTCGTTGCCCCTCCTTGGATGACGGGTCACTGGTGGGAGTAGTACGAATTGGCGGCAGCTGCAGGTGTCGCAGACTATCACGGGGTACAGTCTGGGAGTGACGCGCGGGCGAGCTCTGTGGGATATCAGAGCCGGAGCCGGAGCCGGAAGAATTCGTTCTCGGCGTGCTGTACGGATTTTGTACGGATCTTGGTGGCGAGCTTTGCTTGTACTGAGCTAGGCTGTGCGAAGGCTGCAATAGTTGCAATGGGTCGCCGAGTGGGGAGGAGGTTGAAGGGGTGAGGTACGGGATGGGCACGTCTCCTGGCCCGCTGCTGTGGCGGTGATGATGGTGAGAGTGGTGAAGGTGTCTTGCGGATTGAGGCGGTGAGGGGATTGAAGAGGACGACAGAAGGGGTGGACTGAAGTACATTTGTCCGGGTGGTGGTGACTGCATGGCCTGGACCCCGTTTGTGCCTTGGATCAGAGTTAAGACGACGAAAAAGGTGCCGTCTCTGGCCAGCGATATGGAGATGGGGAAGCCCCGTGATTGGTCGCGTGGCAAACGGAAAGTCCAGTATTCAGATCGTGTGCGGAATCCAGCTGTGGCTTGTGCGATATCGAGCTGCTCGATTGCCGGCATGGACGATAGTGAACTCGGGCCTCCTCGCATCATGGCCGTATTAGCCACTTCCTGGAGTTCGGAACGAAGGATCGACTGCAGTCTCTGCAGTTTTTCTCTCTCCGCCGACACCACCAGATCGAGAAGTGTTTGGCCTCTGGCTGTGAAAGACAATGAAAGCGCATCGCTGAAAGCACGGTTGTGCTGCGCCACAACAAAATCAGGGGTGAGGAGGACGGTCGGGATCTGGTCAGAACGAAATGAAGCCGCGCTCGATACGGCATAGCCTGAAGTCCCCTGTAGATACTGATGCTGGGAATAGGCAGGGTCGGACGTCCTGGGCCGTTGGTCTACATAATGCGTTTCAGGTTGAGATCGTAACTCCCGGTAAGTCTTAGATCTGCGACGACCGGGCGGGGGGCCCGAAAGCACACCAGCTTGAGTTTGATATGCTTCGGCTTGGGGGTATTCCGTCCCTAGTGCTAATTCTCGGAAGCTTTCGTCCTCACGTAACCTCGGCCGTCCTCTCTTCTTGTGTTGAACATCGACACAACTCGACTACAATGGTTAGCATCCACTCAGCGACAACTTAATAAACTTCAATCCGCTTACCTCTTTCCCCGTTTGAACACATCTGTTACAAGGACGTTTAGTCTCACAGGCCAAATGCTTCTTCTTGCAGTTAACACATGCTGACGGAACATGTGCTTTCGCTCTCCGTGCGATTCCGGGAGGACCGGGAACTAGCTGTGCTTCAGGAGACTCCTGGTGATTCGAAGACTGCTCTTCGTTCCAGTCTCCGGAGAGTCGACTTGCTTCACTTTTTGGCCGCATAGAGATAGTCGAGCTTTCGTGATCGATACAACAAGGCGTACTCCGGTCCCCTCGCGCATCTCTAGCTAAAGCTTTGTTCGTTGGAAATGTCCGAGCATGGTTGGGACTCCGTTTTCCTGATGTTGGTGTTTGAGAAGGTGGCGTGGAAGAAGCTGGACGACCATTGCTATAGTGACGATGGGAATGCTCGTCGGTGCTAGGATGAGTAAACGAAGTTGACATGGGCTGGGAGAGATAGCTGGTTCCTACGCAGTCTCGTCGTTCACCAAGTGGTGGCAAATGTATTGACAGTCCTTGACAGTTCAAGGAGCACCTGGGAGATGAGACGAGCATTTGGGGATCAGGTCTCTTGTTCGAGTGTTGAGGCTGCATTTGGTCTTGAGTGGTGTGGAAGAGGCAGTTTTGGTGGCAAGTGTTTCTCAAGTCCACCAATGTGAGCCCGAGCTTATTCGCAAGTATATGGTCGCTTGAGACAACAGCAACACCGGATCTTCGAAACAGCTGTTTTCAGAAAGCTAAACGCTTTACCTGTCTCCCCAATGAAGCTAGACGAGCAAGCGAAGGCCAAAGTCGCCAATAGTGGAGGTTTTAGGAGCCTTGAGATCAGACTTTGTAAAGACAGAAGACAAGTCGCTCGGTGGCTGGATGTACTTTTTAAGTCGGAATATCGCTATTATGAGGTCTCTGGCTACAACACCCTGGTATGCAATGTAGAGAGAATGATAGCCAATTGCGTTTGGCGCAGTTGAGTATGCAAGAGCTCCACATTACAAGCAGTCAAAGCACGTAGAGTCTCAGTCAAATTATTATCGATCATCGGATTCTGTGTGCGGTAGAACTTGGGGAGTGGTGAGGGTGAAAGATGTCAATAATCATGCGCGGTGAAATTCCAAGAATAAACACGTCCGGAGGTTTTCGACGCAAGGCTGCAAACTTCCCATGCGCCAAAGATCATTCTCGAAGACGTATGGCGACGTTTGTCACGCATGCTGGTGAAAAGGATGCGATGAGCACACAATAGACTGAAGGGGTGTTTCAAGGTCGTCTGCACATCCGCAACGCTAATCTTCGGAGAATTTACGGTTCAGTGCGGTGTTCTGCCGCAAGATGGATTGCCCGCGGGCTCTGGGGCCGTGACCTTGCAGATTCTGGAGGCGAGCTTCGTATGGCAACGTAGTATTTTGAAGTGGTGCCTGGGCCACGCCGGTCAAAACAAGCGACCATGCATGGTGACCACAGACCTCGAGAATTGCATCAGATCTTTCGTTGGCGATACCCCCATCACTCGTGCATGATCTTGCAGGTGGATCTAATCTAATCACTGGCGATCCCTTGATTGAGCCTGGTTGTCGTCGCGGGTTGGGAAAAATGTCTCCGTCGCCGTTGTCGCTCACATCTCCGCAGAGCCGTTGAGTTATGCTCAGATAATTCGCCCATCGGGCAGTATAGTGGAAGCGCGTGAATATCGGCGAAAACAGTCATGCGAAAACCATCGCGATTGCTGTATGTCCAACGGCTATATTCTCTGAGTCTTATGGATCTCGCAAACAAACGACAAGAAGGATCCTCTATGAATAGAGCTCCACGGCGCCAAATGGTGGAGGGGAACATCAAGGGTTCGGGATATTCACAAGATTCGCGCCAAACAGGAAGAGTGGTCAATGACATGCCCAATGTTTGCGGAGGGATCCGAGGAGGCAAGCGGCAGGTGTGAAAGTGAATCTGATAGGAGCGCGCTAGGCAGGTGGGTTGTCTGAAACGCGTGCTGCCGCAAAGCTGGCATTTGGTGCGCGTCAACGCTATATGCGACCAGTTGTTGCTAGTAGCTCATTTAGTGTGTCAACAGCAAAATGGCAGCGAATCTTCGAGGGTTCCAGCTCACCAGTCTTTTTCTCCGAAATGTCGATCCACTTTTGTTGATCTTGTCATAGACCCGTGAGGCCGATATCTTATACATCCACTTCCTAGCTACCCGTGCTCCGAGCAAATTTGGCTTATGGATTCATGCTCACCGACCAAGGTGATTGTATTGTAATTCACAAGAATTGAAAATCGGTACCGTAGCCTAAAGGGTGAATTCCAAATACCCTCAGGGTCTCAGGTGGAGTCTTGTGAGATTTTCATCCGATGAGGCGCCACAAGAAGCCCATGAGGCTGGCTTAGAGGCTGAAGATTAGTGAAGGTAAGTCCTGAAAAATCTTAGGCTGCATGTCTCTAAGCCAATGGGTAGGCAGACTCGTGGATCTCGACATGATACATGAGGTTGAACCCCTGCCAATAAGTCGCGTGCTTCGTTTCCATTTTTCACAGCACGGACTCTGTTGCTCACACTCTCTATACCAAACAAGGGTCCTTATGGATTGCTTCAGACCTGATGAGACATGCCTAAAATTGGAGGTGGCTCGGTTGGCTCGGTTTTCTCAAAGTAAAGACATAGGCGTGCCTGAAAGTGGAGATCGCTTGAAGCCTCCGGTCTCTTAGCTCGAAGGAATGGCCTTCGCGTCGTCCTCATCGTGATCGTCTGTTGATTCTGTAAATAGCAAGAATCAGCCCGGACGTGCCTGTTTCGATGTTGCGTGGCAAAAACTTATGGCCAAGTCTTTGCGTGAAAGCTCAGGTACTACAGCCAAAGGATTGAAAGCCAGAAACTTTCAGATTGGTGGCTATTGACAGTCTGAACTTAACAGAGCACGCCTTCGATACGGGTTCCGCAACGGAGAATTCTATGTAAGGGCATTGACACGCATGACTTCAGCTCGGATGATGTTAGGCGGGTTGCAAGAGCGGCCCCCAGGCTGTTGTTGAGCGCGGAGCAAAATCGAGGTGAATGGTCGTCGGAAGGGCTTACATTGCTCATTTGTTACCGAACTCTCCAAAACGTTCCTCGTATTGTAACAGGTAGAGAGGCTCACTTCCTTAAGACTACAGTGTTCCCTAACCATAGTCCTTTCAAAGTGTACATGTGTGTGCGGGCAAATGCAAAATCATCACAATCCGGTGTCTGAAACCTGATATTGCGAGACAGCTCCTAGAAGTGTGGTGATTTGGGAACCCAGCAGTTTGCGGTGGGATAATCGGTGCGTACACAATTCTATTCTAGCTTTTGTTTAAGGGCGACGAGAGTCTAGCAATACCGGACGTGGTCAGGAGATGTGCAATATTATTTGCAGTGGGCGAGAGTGAGGTGCCGTTCGATGTCCAGGGTGAGACACGAGTATCGGGCTGGGTTCGGAGAAGATGATGAATGCGTTGGTAGTCTGTCCTTGTCGGCATAACCAACGGAGAAAAGTAATGCAAATCTCGTAGCTCTACCTCCGATCACTCTTAAATACCGGGCTTCTTTTCCGTCATCCTTCCTGACTGCCTCGAAATACACAAAGATATTTCCGACGTCCTGTTGTATACTGAATATATGGGAGGGCCAATGATGCCAATTATTGTATCAACCATTGAACTCTCATGGATTCCGATCATCAAGCTCTAGCACTGAGAGACTTGTTGAAATTGCACAGAGACTTCATGTTGACTTGGACCGTGTTCCTCTCGCTCTTCTATCCACAAAGCAATCATAAGTCCGAAACTGATACGGCGACTTGCCCAATTTTGTTTGCAACGCCTAGAATTCCATTCTCAAACTCCTTCAGAACAGCGGCCAATTCCCTGACTTGATCCTCAGCGCTCTTCTCTCGACCGTGACGACCAGAAGTGAAAGTTTGTTGCTGCATCTGCTGTATGGTGTTCGACTCAATACCTCTCAGGTACGCCTCGACGTCGGCAATATTGCGCTTGTAAGCTTCGAGCGACTTTGCCATATCATCGGCCTGCTTGGAGAAGTACTCAACAAGATTGCGGCTCCCGCCTGGTTCGGTTGTCTCGTCTGAAAAGACAGGGTCATTGTGTTGAGGTGCTACCACAGTGCCCCATAGATTTGTCTGGTGGAATTGCTGAGGGAGTTTTAGATTTTGAATAACTTTGAAACTCAACTTGGCGTCAGCCGCATCAGCCTTGACGAGATCCTTGGCATACGAAATGGCTGATGCGTCGGACTCGAGAGCTCTCTGTGCGACTCCGAGCGCTTTCGTACAGTATTCTACATCCGGTGGCAAGCTTGTGCACTTTTCATCGATTTTGCCGCTTACGCTCTCACATTGTTCTTGCAAGTTGATCTTGCTGAGGATGAAGCTGTCGACAAATTCAATGGCTTTTTGAAGCTCCTCATGGAGATCATTGAACCTCGTTGTACGACGAAGCTCGTTAACGCTTATCCTGACACCTGGTACCGTTTGTTGCTGTTGGGCGTGTTGGCCAATCGTACTAGAGAAGATCGAAACGGGTTGAGTTTGCTGTGCTGGGGCAGCCTGGCTTTGACCTGCATTCTGGGTATTTCCACTGCGATAGTATTAGCTTTCAGTGCCCGCGTCTGCTGCTGCGTGCACGACTATAGGTAGGAGGTACGAACAACGGAGATATCTTATTCTGATTGTTGATGCCCCCTCCAAAAAGCTTATTTCCCTGGGGCTGCTGAGCCTGAGTCGAATTCTGATTCTGGCCTAGAGATGATCCGAAGAAGCCCCCAGTCTGCTGAGCTTGCGCAGGCTGGGCGGCATTGCTCGTGAACAAACTCGATGTAGCTTGGTGGGGCTGCTGGGAAGAGAATAGTCCTCCACTGGTGCCCTGGGTAGGCTGACTACCAAAGAGGCTTCCGCCTTGCGGTTGCTGAGTATTGCTCATCTGGTTTGGTGCTCCACGGAAGAGGCCTCCAGCTTGCTGCTGATTGTTTGTCTGGGATTGCGCCGCTCCAAAGAGAGACGCGGTTTGCTGTGGCTGTGAGGTAGTCGCAGGCTTCCCAAGAAAAGAGGAACCTTGCTGAGGTTGCGATACAGCCGTGGAACCGCCGAAAAGAGAGGAGCTTTGCTGAGGTTGCGATGTAGCTGTTGAAGCGCCGAAGAGAGAAGAGGCCTGCTGAGCTTCTGAGGTAGCGCTAGAAGCACCGAAGAGAGAGGGTCCCGTTCCAGGTTTGCTACTGATGCCGATCCAATTGACTTGATTAGCAAACTTGCTATATACAAACTTGGGGTAAGCCATCGCCATAGAAAACTTACGACAAGGCGTTGGCCGAGGATGTATTGATGCTTAGGCCGGGGCCACTAGCAGAGCGGAGCATTGCTGCACGAAAATTGTGATTCAGATTGACTTGGTCATTGATATGCAGGGAGCCATGGGAATGTGAACGCGGTTGTTTGGACGTTATGAAAGCTCGCGATGTTGTTCAAATCCGGAAGGTGGGGCGAGTGAGCTTAATTAGCCAAGTTACCTTAAGTTAGAATACTAGCAATGGCATTGAATTCATATCAGCACTTTTGGGCTGCAACACACCAATATTTAGATGAAAATGGAAGAAGACGACGAAGACGATCTTTATGCTCCAGATGAGAGCAATCTGCCTGACCAGAAGCTTCCACCAAGCACTTCAAAAGGCTCGAATGCTCCGCTTCAAAACAAAGCAGACGGGAAGGATGTCGAGGATGAGGAGGAAGGAGAAGAGTTAGAAGGGGATGAGAGTGATTCGGTATGCTTCTCATATCCCGTGACGTAAAGCTGTCGTCTGATCCCTGTCAGGACATAGATATCATCACCGAACGAAAAGGTGACCAGAAAACGGAATCTGCGTATGATAAGTAGGACTTGGAGGACGAACGCAGCTAAGACCATGATTCAGACAACCCTCCCGAGTGTCTATCCTGAAGGCGCCGCCAACACTCCGGTCACCATCAGCGGAGCCAGTGCCTACAAAGCGAGCCTCTACAGCGGTCAAGATCGAGCCTTCAGAAAAGGAGACTCCGACCAAGCCTGGTTCTGCCTATCCACCAATCAAGTCTTCAACTCTAGACGTGGACGCAAAACCAGTCTACGAGCCTGCAGGAAAACCAATTACAGAAGCCGATATGGATTCAGGTACGTTCTCACATCTTCGACCCTGTGCTTAGAGCTTACGAAGACGACACAGATTTCCCAGAAGATGACAAACCCTGGCGCCGACCTGGGACTGACATGACGGACTATTTCAACTACGGTTTTGACGAATTCACCTGGGCGAATTACTGCTTGAAGCAAAAAGCACTACGGAAAGAGGTCACAGACTCCAAAAAGCAGATGGACGATATGCAAAGCTTCTTGGGTGGCGGGATGCCTGCCATGCCTGGTATGCCAGCACCGCCAGGGGGCGCTCCAGGGGGAATGCCGCCAATGGGAGACTTGGGTGATATGCCTCCCGAGATGCAGCAAATGATGGCCCAGGTGATGCAGCAGAATATGGACCCGTCACAGATGGACCCGGCGGCTTTTATGCAAATGATGTCAGGTGGTCAGGGTGTTCCTGGTGGGGAGATGGGGCAGGGCTTTGGGGGCCAAGGTTTCGGTCACCAGGGGCAGAATCAGCAGCAGATGGGATACGGAGGGCACGGCGGCGGCTACGGTGGAGGAGGGGGTGGCGGCGGTGGTGGTGGGAGGGGGCGAGGTCGAAGATGGTAGCACGTTCTTGATGGAAAGACAATCAACCTCGATAGCAAGCTCTCCGTACTTTGTATTGAACCATGGGAGGTCCGAGATATACATAGAGTGGTATATATGAGAACGGGGCATCCAAATGCGCTCTAGATCCAGAAGCTTGTCACTAACTCTGCTTTGACGAAGTGTTGGATTATATAATTGAATAAGTGATCTAGGAGTGCATGCGCATTTTTAGTCATTATTCTCAACACGAAGCAGACGGAGAAACATTACATTCATCTTGTAACCCTTCAACTTGTGTATGATATCGAAGTCATCTCTGAGAACACTCGTTGCAGCAAATCCCAGTTGGACAGAGAGTAGCCTCCAGGAGTAGCGCCAGGGAACTCTTTTATGACCTTTTCCTGCTGTTGTTTCTTTGCTTCTGTCTACGTTGTGTGAGACATCTATTCTTCTTGTTGTTGGGCTGGACAAATGCCTTAATCAAGGACCGTTCTCGTAACTCGCCCGAGGGAAATGCTGCCATCATCCTTTGGTGTCAAGAAAGATGTCGTGGATTTGGCGCCCCAACCCTGATACAGAAAGCCTCTCAGGAACTAGACCCGCTGCAGGACAGCTGTTTTTACCCGATATACACCGTTGCTTAACCTCTAATGGCCGAAATAGGCACTCTCTATTAGAAATGGCTCTGACTGGTACTGCTTTGTGTACAATCAATTTACGAGGACTATGCAGACCTTCCCTGGAATCCGCCCCTCTAGACCAATTCATTACGCACTACAGTGAGCGCTCCAACGAGCAGTGGGAGAAGTACTGCATTTGGATAGTACCGACACAGCGTAACAGACCACTCCCTCATTTATCAGCTTTGGGAGAATGATGGCAGTTGCTGACTTGGGGCTCTTTCAGCGCAGAATAATGCCGATCGAGACCACTTCTTTTCGTTTCAAGAGCGTCTATTGTCTTATGTGCTCATCAGAACTCTATTGACAGTGGTGTACTCTTCTTTTATTCAAGTTTGGTCAATCCCGCTTAGATCAATGGCACGATTTCTTGCGCCCATTCATCCCGAGACATCGACTTCCTATTGTCGTCCTACAAATTTTTGATCTTGTTTCATCTACTCAATAGGGACAATTGCGAAGCAGAATTCCATTGATGGAGAGCTTTTTCCATGATATAAGAACATCAACATCAAACACTCCACTCATCCTTGATCTCTTCCGTCCCTAATACTTCACACATCGCCAACCTTTCTCCAACCCAACTTCTTCCCCTTTCTCTGCTTCTTATCCCGCCCTCCACCTCTCTCCTCCTTTCCAGCCTCTCCATCCACCTCAAACTCCTCAAAAGTTACTCGATTTGCCGTCACGCCGGTCACCTTCACGTCACTTGCAGACCTACTGGCCTGGCAGCAATACATCTCCGTTCAAGATCGACGTTACTGCCATTTGTGCAGCACGGTGCACAGGGTAGATAATGTAAGAGTTTAGTGGTTTAGTGAACTTCCGCAACACAAACCCTTGCGAGTGTGTATCGTTCTGTCCGAATGTTGAATACCATCCACAATGGAAGACCGCTTCGAGAATAGTATCTGAGTGAGAACATTGGCAGTGATTGCGCCATATTCACGGTCGTATTCACCATCTTGTGGTCTTGTGTCTGGCCCCGTGCCTGCTCTTGTGCCGTGACGGTAGATCACAGCTGTGGAGAGTCCTTTGCCAGCACTTCGTCCTTGCCTCCATTTCATAACAACATCCTGACTAAGTCTCTCAGGTGCTCGAGCATCTCCTTCGAGAGAAACCACTGTCTCTTGGTGAGTGAACAATGTTTTCCATTCCCCATTTCGTTTCCGACGTCTTGCTGCGAGAAGCTAAGGTCAGGCGCTATGCGTATGGATCTAGACAATTTAGGCTTTGGTCTCACATACAAAAGGTCTTGAGATTCTCTCCTGCTCCCCGGATTTTTTCGGAAAAATTCAGCAAATGCCGCCAATACATCACCATTCCTCCAACTATCAATTGCCAGCTTCCCTGGGGCCTTTCTTGATCTAACAGCTACCTTTCAACATCAAACGATTCGAGGATTACCCCGATGCGAGGATACTTCTCCAAGTGACGACCTGAAAGGTTGCGGAAATCTGTCAGGTCCCTAAGTATGTCTTTCTCACCAATGTGGCTTTCTCCATCTAACGTCCAGGTGATGTCCAGGTGACGCTTGGGTAACGCCTCAGGACACATTGGGAGCACGCATACTCTACTACAGCTGGCCGTCACCTATGATAAACATTCACTGTCACATTCACGGATATGTTGATTGAGAAGAAACCCTCGGACCGAGATGTATGCTCTGATATCTCGACCTCTTAACGTTGACCCTCTGTTTCTTAGCACAACTCGTACTTACACTTCTCTGGCGATCATCTACTTACTGTTGCTGAAGGCTCAATGGTAAATCAATCCTGCTACTGACCAACTCATCTGTTGACTGACATCCTGACTGGGTGCATCACTGCAGGAATTGTAACACTTCGACTTCACAGAAATCGTCACGCACAACGTCACTGCGGCTATTACTGGAGCAGGCCTCGCTCGGATTCACAGTCGACTTCAGTCGTCACTTTCGTACGTCACACTCGAATTCACAGTCGTTCGAACGTGGATAAAAAACAAAGCGTCTCTTCCAAGTAAATTCTCCGACCTACATCTCGGGGAATCGCAGCTGACCTTCTCAAGGGCCAAGATAGTAACGAAGGACCTCCCTCCCAAGTAGTAGGTTCTTCAACTTGGTCCTCAAGTGCTTCTACCATGACCCATCTCTAACAAGATAAATCTAGGGACCTTCCACTCTGCGATCAGTCTATTCGAGGAACGGAGCAGGCAATTGCCGTGGACAGCAAACGTTCAATACTCATTAAGACCGTGAGTCGGGATCACGTTTAGTCGTCATTGATTTACGTTGGAGTTTTCTCTTGTTCTTCTCGTGATGGATCAAGGAACCCAAATGGGTCCTTGCTCGGTCGATGATTTCGATGATCGTGGAGACATACCATTTCCACACGGATTGTGGGCTGATATTGTCCAGTACCCTGAGAGTGAACCTCCGGATGGAGGAATCCAGTCAAGCAACTTGACCGAAAACAACATTTCTATTGGCGATGATTCGTCACGTGAGTTGTTAGCCCAGCTGGAACTTCTCCCTGAAGTAGTGCCCACTCAAACAGTACAGCAAGAGTCCGGCGCGTCAAATGCTTGCTTAGAAAGAAAGATGCAGCACCCAGAGCAGCCACTGGCAACTATCTCATCGAGCAATTCGAATGTCGATCTGGTGGAAGAAGAAAACGGCATATCGGCCCTCGAAAGGATGCCTCATCCCAAAGCAGCGGCGAAGCAGCAATCTCAGCAGGTCACGCAGCAATCGGCTTTGAGTAATCAGACTTCCAACGGAAGCTCAACCGATCTACTGCATGGAGGATCAGAAATGCCCGCTGACATTTACCGATTCGAGCAAAGACTTCCCACTTCAACCCAGCGAATTCCGAATCCCGCGAATCGCTATCAGCAACCGTCTTCATCCCTAAGTGCACAACCCGCAGCGGATTTGCACTTCCAGAACGCATTCACTCGGAATTTTGACCAGTCATCCCAATTTCTTCCACAACGTAAGCCGCAAGTGCGTCTGGATTCACCGTCAACGAATCTTGCAAGCCGCGGTCCAGTGTATTCTGCTGTGAATTCTGTCGGAAACCCAGCAAGTCGTGCTTCACATGTTCAAAATCACGATCACCAAAATTCACTTCCGCCTTCAAATCACCATAAATTTGCACCACCACCCTTCGTTGATACAACTATGCCTGGGTCGAATTTCGACCTCATTATTCAAGCTACACCACGCACTACACATTCGAAACAGTGGAAGTCATTCAACAACAACATGGCTCGTTCAGCATTAAGACATGCCCAAGTGAAGGTCGAGCGATCTGGGTCAGATTCTGACTTTCATCGGAAGAAGCGGGTCTGTACCAGTAACATGGGAGATGATAGGAAGTCCTCACTATGGAGTAGCAACACCGCCAGGGATGTCGGCCGTGATGCTCAGCCAGGCATTGGTCCTCCAGATCACGTTCAGGAAAGCACAATCAGTGTGGGGTTGTTGTTCGAGGCCATGGTGAATATGGGTGACGTTGAGGACAATCCCGGAATGCTCCAGATCTGGTGTAAGATCGTTGCTACTGAGCGAGATCGAGTTTGGCTTGCGTGTGAGGAACTACTGGTAAGCTTACAGAGAGCTGAGAGTTTCACTGGTAAAGACAAGACAAATTCTGATCGACGTTGTGCAGGAGACGATGAAGAAGTCACACAAGAAAGGAGGCAAACTCGGAAAGAAACGTCCAATCAACTCGTACGACACAATGCAATATCGGTTTGACGAGCTATGCTACGCTCTCAAGGTACGTATTATGTCTCGACAGCCTACTTTGGTTCCATACTCGCGTACTCGTTATACTGATTCCTTGCTAGACACAGAAAACCATGTGCAAACACCTGCTCCAAGAGCATTATGCCTTGCAAGTTGTCAATGATCCAATCCAAGCCCGAAAGGTAGTAGATTCTCCAAGCATAAAAGACTTCGCGCTGACTTGCATCAGCGTGTGGCAAATAATAGAGTCGTCAATTCCCACAAAGCGAAGTTCATTGAAGAAGGCAAGAAGCTGGTGAAGGGCACAACGCAACGCAACAGATACTCAGCTTCAGCTGACATCAAGCGAGAGGCTAGCTATGAGCAAGGAGAGTATGATGCCGAAGCCATCACGGATGAGTCTTTTAGCGACGAAGAGTTGATACAGGCTCCCTTCAAATTGCCCTCTCCACTAAAAACCCGATCAGGGCGGAAGAGAGTCAAGAGACCTTCGCTAAATCAAGATGACAACGAATACAACAGCATTATGGGGAATCCACCGAAGCCTAAGAAGATAAAACGCCAAAGTAGCACGAACTATAACGCACTTGATGGAGTCGCTCCCGGCCCAGACTATCCGATGGACAATGGTTCACCCCAAATAATGGGTAATGCATTACCGACTCCCGAATTCTTCTACACTGGCGGGCTGGAATCCAATCCAATCCAGTATCCGATGGATGCTCATTTGGACAACCCGAGCCCCCCATTCGCTCCATTTCACGCTGCATCGCCATACCCAAATTACGGGTTCTACGCACAACCGAGTAATGGAGATCAGCCAACGCCGTATTCGACCGATTCAGCACAATTCGCTGATGTTGATACCGACGGGACTGGTTACAACGGATCTGCCTACCCCAGTTACTCAGAAACATACGACTCCTCATACCGTTGACGAACAACGACATCATGGCTGTGAATCATGCTGTCAGCTTCTCGATGGCATGCGACAACTCACGATTCATGATCCCAGCCGCAAGGACCGCCCATTTTGATTTAAAACATGCAAAAAAAGGTGCTGCGAGGCGGCATCCCTGCCACAAGCATCAATTTGATATTTCCGCCAGTACTCAACAGCATTTGCTTTCCGTCCAGCATCTTTCCGCGTGCAGCACATCGACAGCGTTCACATTTGAAAATCGCACGCATTGTCCCGGCCCTTCGCCAGGGGATCAAAAACAATCCTCTGGACCCAGTACAAAAACATCCAGCATCACCCGCCTGTCCGCCCTTGCAGCCAGGAAGCTGCCTGTTCGGCCTCATTTCTCGGCAACGAAACGATCGGCACTCGGCCGCCCGTACAGCGTATCAGAGCGGTGAAGACACGATAGACTACCTCTGTGGCTGTGAAAAGTTGCACAAGCGGAGTAGGGGAGGGAAGAGTCCGCAGGAGTGGTAGCAGGCACGGCGGAAATATTTGCCGTGGTCGCAGGCGTGAGGCTTGTACCCTCTTGACGACAAAGAGTTGTGTCCTCAGCCTGCAGCCGTGACAGATTCACATCCCCCAGCACGAACCCCAGCACCTGAGTACACCGGCTCGATCCCCACTCCCACTCCGCCTCACCTTTCTGTCTACGGCTCTGGATTTTGATTTTGCTTGCGTGCACTTTTGTGTTTGTCCCCCGAACCAGAGCGATCTGCCGGGCAATTCTGCATAGATAGCTTCAAAACCGTTCACTGAAAACCTTGTGCAGACGGAGTGAGACGACGGAAGTTATCCATTCTCATGCTACGAACAATGATCCCAACGCTACCCATGCTCATAGACCATGCACGCAGTGCGCACCTCTACCCTCCCCCAGCATCCCCCTTCTCCTTCCCCGCCCCCCCGCTCTGGTCAAAGCTCATACTATAACCCCCCCCCTCCCCCTGCTGCATCTTAAACATGTCCGTACTCAGCCCAAACGGTTTCAAAATCCCATTCCCCAGCTCCTTCAACTTCCCCATCATCTCGCCCATCTCCCTCTCCTTCGCCTTCTCAATCCTCGGGCCCAACTCCCGCACTTGCTCTCTCACCCTCCGCTGCTCCGCGGCTGGTAACGAGGAGAAGAGGGGCGGGGTGAGGAGGATGGAGTAGTCGTCTTGCGCGCTTTGCAGATCGCCCCAGCCGCCTTGTTCGGTCTTTGCCCGCGCGCGGCGGAGGAGTGCTTTGCTTCTTATGCGGGCGATGTCCGCGCGCCGCTGGTCTGACAGGCCTAGCTGCTGCAGTTGGGCTTTTTCGTCTGCTTCGGTTTCGGCGGAGATTTCCACGACAGTGTCATCGGTCTCGGGTCGCTTCGCTTCGTTTCCCTTTCCTGGTGGCTCCTTGAGGTCCGTGGGTTTTGGCAGCGGGGATACGCGATCGAGAGCGTCTAGTGAGGCCGAGGCGGAGTCGATGGCTTCTTTCCATTCTTCGAGCTTGAGGTGGCAGGCGCTGATGTTGGATTTGAGTACGGCGATTTCGTAGTCGAGATAGGTGGGCAGTGATGCGATGGCGCAGTCGTACGTGGAGACTGCTTCTGAGTATTGCGATTTGGAGAAGAGGGTGTTCGCTGTGCTTTTCTGGGCGGCGGATTCGGCGAGGAGGGTCTGTGAGGGCTGTGGTCAGTGGAGTTGAAATCGATCGAGATGAAGGACTGTCAGGGTCTTGAAGTTCGGAGGATTTGGGCGCATGAAGGCAAGGTCGGGGCAGTATGGCAACAAGGAAATGGCTTACTGCTTCCTCCTCAGCGGAAAATCGGGGATCTGGGGATTCGGAAGCGGTAGTTGGGGGATCTTGGGACGGCATTTGGGGCACCCTGGTCCACGTGAAATTCTGTTTACATTACTCTCTCGCATACGACCACGAGCTTAGGTTGATTTTCTCACGATAGCCGTTCAAGCAGAGCAGCCAGTGTAAGAAAATACGCAAGTCAGAAAGTAAGAAAGTAAGAAAGAAATTGTACGAGGTACTTCGCGATAGCAGTGCATTGCATAGTTGCAGCGAGGGTCCTCCCTCTATCAAGCGATAGCCGCGAGATTATTTCTAAAAGCGGAAATATTGATAGCTTCTTGCAAAATTATTTGCTATTTGCGACTAAGAGAAAGCAAGGGCACGAGCATTGAGATATGCGTCCTGCATTATCGTGCTGGCTCTTCTGTCAAATCCTGGTCAATCATGGACGGGCTCTGTGCTTTTGTTGAGCTGCTTCACCAGGACACGTGGACTGCTGGCTGGTGCTGCGAGTTTCATTTCTCGAGCACGGTCGTAAATACATACTTCCCTCCTTGATAGCCTGTGCGTTCCTAATACCTTCGATCTCTCTGTACAAAGCTCCTCCACTGTACTTTGGCTCACGGAAGACCATAGGCACGAGTACACAGAGAAACAATTGAGCTGCAGTTGGCCTTCCCACCGCCAACATGATCGCAAAAACAAATGAGTATGTCTATTTCTTCTATCGTGTCGCCCTTGCTCCACACATATCGCACTATATTGATGCTGACACACTCAAGGTTCCCCCCCATCAGGGCCTGCCTCTTCGACATGGACGGCCTCCTTATCGACTCTGAAGACATCTACACCCACTGCAACAACATCATCCTGCACGAATACGGCAAACCCTCTCTACCCTGGAAAATCAAAGCCCAATTGCAAGGCCGCCCCGGACCAGAGGTACGCTATTTCCCCCTCATTGGCTCCGCAAACCTTACACCAACATCAACAAAACACCTCGGCACAAACCCCACCAACTAATGCTATCATCGTCCAGGCCTCCGAAATCTTCCATGCCTGGGCGCAGCTCCCCATCCCCCGCCCGCAGTTCAACGCAAAGCAATCTACCCCGCCCGCAGTTCAACGCAAAGCAATCTACCCTGCAAGCGCAATTCTTCCCCACCACGCGGCCCCTCCCCGGGACCCAGCTTCTTCTCAAGACCCTCTCACGCGCCCCTGATGTTCATCTCGCACTGGCAACCTCCTCCCATGCCAAAAACTTCCGCCGCAAGACATCTCACCAGGAAGCTTTCTTCTCGGCCTTTGCCCCTCAGCGCAGAGTTCTAGGTGACGATCCCCGCATACCCAAGGGCAGGGGAAAGCCCGCGCCGGACATCTATCTCCTGGCGCTTGAGACGATCAACAAAGAGCTCCGTGCGAAGGGCGAAAGGGAGATTGAGGTGGATGAATGTCTCGTTTTCGAGGATAGTGTGCCTGGTGTTGAGGCCGGAAGGAGAGCGGGGATGAGGATGGTGTGGTGTCCGCATCAAGAGCTGTTGAAGGAGTACAGGGGAAGAGAAAGGGAGGTTCTTGCGGGGAATGCGCACGGGGGTAATGTGGGCAGGGAGGGGGATGGCTGGGCTGAATTGAGGGGGACTCTGGAGGGGTTTCCTTATGCCAAGTACGGGATTGAGGCTTGAGATGGTGCAGAAGACGGGACTATCAGTGGGCTGGAGGACTTTGCATTTCGGTACTTCTCTTTGCGTGCGAACTTGGTAGAGATAGACCTACATCATTTTATAGACTAGAACTTTGAAACTGAGCGATTGTCAGTATGGCGTTCGGTACCTATTGTTCCTCCTCTCAATCTGACTCTCAGCGCAAGCAAAAAGCAGATCCTCGATCGATATCGAGATTTCTGCACTAGCTCTGAAGTATCTTAGTGCATGTTGATATACCAACGACCTTCAATCTTCAACCTTCATCTCACATTCTTCTGCATTTTTATCCTGCCTAACGCAATAATCCCATCCACACCCAGACTCTTCATGGCCTCCTCAAACCCCTCCACAACCTCTCCCTCCAGAGTCCCAACCCCAAACCGCTTCACCACTCAAGCTTCCACAGCCGAAGATCTTCTAAAATCCCAAACGGTAGGCCTAGTCCACCTATCCGACTTCCGCAAACGGCGCGCAGAGGCGCTCGAGCAAAAAGAGCGCGAAGCAACCGGCAGCAGTCACAGCAATCTCCAAAAAGCTCGATTCGCGCCCAGCACCTTGGCCTCAGGAGCCGCAACTCCAGATAGCGTCGGCAGTCACAATGACGGGTAAGTTTAATGTACCAGGATGAGCACGAGGCGTGCAGGGTTCTGATGGTCAAAACACAGATTATCGAACCCCAAGGAGCGACCTCCGAAGAAACGGAAAGTGGTGAAGAAAGGGGGTTTATCGTTTGGCATCGACAATGGTGATGAAGAGGGGAACGGCAATTCCAACGTCGCCTCTTCGGTCGCTACACCGAGATCCGGCACGCCTGCCCTAGACGATGATGTTCCGTCGAGGAATTCTCCGGCGCCGATCAACATCCCAAATGAGACCACGACCGAAAAGAAACGGCTGGGACCTAACGCCAACCTCGCTGTCGCTCCGAAGGTAATGACCAAACCCGCCCTCCGCCGCGAAGCCCAAACAAGGGAGACCCTCCGCAAAGAGTTCCTAAGCATGCAGGAAAGCGTCAAGGCCGCCGAGATAATCATCCCGTTTGTCTTCTACGACGGCACGAACATCCCCGGCGGCGCTTGTAAAGTAAAGAAAGGGGACTACATCTGGCAATTCCTCGACCGCAGCCGCAAGGTAGGTGCCGAGCTAGGCGTTGGGGGGGAAGGAAAAGCGAGTCGAAGAGAGTGGGCGAGGGTCGGGGTGGACGATCTGATGCTGGTCAGAGGCGAGGTGATAGTCCCGCATCACTACGAGATCTATCTCTTCATCGCCAACAAGACACTGGGCCCGAACTCGCTCCCGCTGTTTGGCTATTCGTCGGTAACCGCCCCGAGGTCGAGGTCGCGGTCCCCCGAGCCCGAGGAAGAGTATGACCCTGTTTCACTACCTGCTGACTCGGCCAAGGCTAGACGGAATGGTGAGGTTACGGAGAGGGATAAGGGGTTGGAGGGGGGAGGGGATGATCCGACGTTCACGAAGGTGGTGGATCGGAGGTGGTATGAGAGGAACAAACATATTTTTCCGGCAAGCGTGTGGGAGGAGTATGATCCGGGGAAGGATTATACGAGGGAGACGAGGAAGGATGCGCTGGGGAATGCATTCTTCTTCTCCTGATGGATGAAAGCTGGCTAAGGCAACGACTTGCATGAAGTGGCATTCCGCCTGCCATTCCTCTTGGGCTGGAAATGGTTCGAAAATCGGCGAACGGCCAAGTGAGGCGAGATTTGCACGAATTCTATGGGCATACAGGCAGAACCAAGCCTCACTTGCTGCACTCAACATTGAACGCCAAGAACCTCCTGATCGAGCTTAGCGCATCCATTGTTCTGGTCCTCGTAGAGTCTGTTTTCCCCTATAACACTGTGATTCATTGTGTTCCCAGTTATCTTTGTACATAAGTGTTTGACCTGTTTTACCCCTACAGTATCTCTCACCGCCGAGACAGAAGAGCTAACGTTACGACCAAGGACGCGGCAATGGCGCTCTCAAAAATTGATTATGGCAGAGCTTTCGAACATTCTACTTACTGCCTTGACTCATATTGGCAGGGCAAGCCAGGGCGAAACGGTCATCAGTGTGAATGACTTCCCGAGCCGACTCCTGCTGTCAAAGCTATATGTGCCGGATATGCAAAACCAGGTTTCCATTTCCCAAAGAAAGAATCCAAAGATGGGTCCCAGCTAGACATCTGGAAGAGGCTTGATGTTAGCGTAAAGCCTCATCACCAATACTTTCTAGGTGGAATTGCTGATCATCTTACAGAACATTTTACAGGGGGTCGAGGAAACCAAGCTCCACCTAGAGGAAACTATGGTTCTACAGGAGGGAACTCGGGCAACACTTGACGTGAGTGTTCTTACTTTTGCGCCAGAGACAGACATTCATCAGCGAACAGGATTGAGAAACCAGAGACGATAACATCAGGGCGAGGCCAGAAGTATAGTCTACGTCCCACGTCGTTGAGATATGGCCGGCTGATGACCTGGCAGGAAGTTGACCGAGACAGGGACAACACCATGGAACGATATCGAAAATCATTGGAAAGATCTAGGTTGATGAATAAGTTTCAGAGAAACCGGAATGACTTGATCATGCACTTTGTCGAAAAGATATGCGAGAAGGAAAGCCTCCATACTTACTCCATCGGGAACAGGTATTGCTGCAGTGACTGCAACGCCAAAAGTGTCCCAAACTCGGTCTCGAAGACCATTCGATGTTGGAGTGCCAAAGCGTTCAGGAATAAGTTAGACTTGCATCCGCATTATCGCAAACTCGTAGGAGATTACGAGAGCCTGGTAGAGGGAGAATGGATGGCACATGATAATGCACATTGGCAACTCGCCAACGTACTTGTTGATACCTCGTTGCAGGAGAAGTCACAAGAGCTCAACTTTCCGTATTGGAAGAAGCTTTTGCTTTGGACGCATGATGCACGATCTCTGGAAGAATTAGCCACAGGAGATGTCCATACTCTCGCCTGGTACAAAAATCCCTGAAGCATGATTAGGATCGCTCTCAGCCGCTATGCTGAGCAGCGAATGCATGGACATTCCCAATATTTCCCGAGGCTTCGGCTTCGGCTTCATGGCGTTCTTGGCTCGATTCATGATATGCAGGTGTGGAGGAGGGTGTGTCGGAGGCTTCCCACGCAATTCACCGACGGAATGCCCATTGAAAAGAGATCATCTAAATGATAAACACGTGGGTTGTGCTAAAGCTTTCAAAGATGAAACGACTGTGATGAGGAGGCGCCTATCTGAAAGATGACAGATGACAACCTATGCAGGAACGTGGAAGAAAAGAGGCATCTTCTTTCAGAGTTGAGACAGACAAAAGATATTGCTCTGAGAATGAGAGCATTGTAATCAAGGTGAAGACATTCAGACTGCTTCCAACCTCAGGAGCTGTGGGTACCGCTCAACTTGAATTCAAATGATTCCAAAGCAAAGATTCGTCCATATAGTGCCATCGTGACTTCCAACTCCAAAATCTCACCCTGCTGATGATCTACCGTGAATGGAAGGCTGCTCTTTCCCAAAGCAATTGGCCAAATCTTTTCCGCCTTCTCATGAACTTTACACAGCAAACACCAACAGACGATTGGGTAGTTGATTCCTCCTCACACCCACTCTTGATTCTCTATCACTGATAGTCATGGACTTCACCTTGCGATGCAACTCGCTCAAGTGTCGAACACAATTGACAGAGAGAGCCGTAGTCACGACATGCAGGCAAGTATTAAATCCTCCTCTCTGCAATCACAGTCTGCTGATCGTTCAACCAGTCACATCTTTTGCAACACTTGCTCCGACACTCTCGGCTTGACTGCACCGTCTGGAGGCAACCGCGTCTGCCCAGCGTGTCAAAGCAATCTCCCGAATCCTGACGACGCTGTCTCAACTTCCTTAAATCCCACGGATGACTATAAGACGAGCGTGCTCAGTGGGCTACCTCCGAGCACCATCATGGAGTGCGCTGGACGGGGCCTTGCCTTCTGGAGCTACCAGTCCACCCAAGAGATGTACGCTGCCTCTCCGCACGCATCAAGCACCACTGCTGACTGTTCAAAGCGTCTACCAAGAATACCTCGCCAAAACCCTGACCGACAAATACAGCAACCTGAGCGTTCAAATGGACAGAATCATCAACGAGGCCAACTCGGAGCTCGAGATGCTCAACCAAAAGCTCACCAGTGAGTTTCTACCATTCCCCACACTGTACCTCTGCTGACAAAGGCAGACATGCAAATGGAACAAGACCGGCTAAAAGCCGACAACCAAAACCTCGCAACCGCCTTCCGCGAGAAAGCCCGCAAACACCAGCAAACGCAAGAGCTCTACGACCGCCTGAAACGCAAGGAAATGACAGTGGCCACCCAATCGGCCGCGTTCGAATCCGTCGACGACTCTCTGCGTAACGCCCCAGGTAGACCGGTCTTTGGCACTCGAAACCAAGGTCTTCGCGACTTCCACCCTTTCCCCCTCGATCACAATGGCATAGAGCAAGTGCACACGCATCAAAGAAGCGGCAGCACCCACAGCCAAGGTAGTGGGGGAATGATGCCGCCTCCACCACCCCGACGTCCCGCCTTCGATGCTAATGCCTTTGACATTGGTACACTTCCCCTTGGGCCTCCACGATCAAACCGCTGATGTCCTCAAGCAGATCCAGCACTGACACCCTCAATCCACCGCACACCACTCGGCCCAATGGCTCAATCAGCCACTCGCTCAAACCTAGGCTCTTTCCGCTTACCCACCGGCTCTGGCGCTCGGAATTCTGTAGGCCTTGGGTCAGCTCGGCGTCAGCCGCTGGGGAACCTCAATGCCAACAGTATGATCAAGAATCGGTTCAGTGGGAGCGGGTACGGTATGAGTGCCGGGTTGAAGATTGGTAGACATCAAGGTATGCATAATGGTCAGGTCTGCTGGAGCGTGTCTCGACGATGCTAACTTATGTGAAGGCACCCAGCTTCCGAGCCATGGAACTGAGGCCGAGCAAGCTGCTTTGCGTGGGTCTCAATTTTCGCAGCAGAATCGGAGGGAGGGAAATATGTACTACTGAATGGTGCTTCACCGTGTTGTGAATTGGTTGTTGGAGAAGTTTTGGGTCGTGGGGTATGGCTCGTGTGTGACTCCATTTGTGGGATTTTGGACTTTTCTATGGTCTTTGCGCGTTGCGTACTGGAATGTGGTGTATTCGTAAGATAACATCATAGAGTATTAATTCATTCAGCTATCATCCATTCATCCACTACGAGATCGAATACCCATACATCCCCCAATATGGTATCAACAACTCATTGCACGCAACAGCCATGATCCTCGCACCCTTTCCGTCAAAGACCCATACCCACGGTCCCGCAAGCCCACCAAAGAGCCAGACTCAGAAGCGATGCAGTCATCTGACCTCGCCCGTCCGACTTCTGGAGAGAGAGACGCCGGGGGGGTGGGGCATCACTTTTCCATAAGTAGAGTAGGCTTCCCGTAGTAGACTTCTCGTGAATGTGGATGATCTATGCTGGTTTTTGGATTTGAAAGGGGTTTTGTGATGGGAATGGACGATTTCTGTGATGAGAATGGATACTTTGCTTTGAGCTGTCTGTTGTAGGTAAGGAGAAAGTGATATCGACTAGGGGGAAGGGGGGCTCTTCATCAGGCTCCAGCCACCGGAGCGGATATTTTTCACAAAGTCACTTCCCCCGCCCCTCTTTTTTCTTTTTCTTTTTCTTCTTTTTTTGTTGTCTCTGTGTGTGGCTTTGCTTCGGTGTTGGTGGGTTTGGTCTTGATTCTTGACCGCTGACGTTGAATCAATGCACTCCCCTTCAATCTCCTGGCCCTGGGGGAAGGGAGGCACACTTTCTGACTTCTGAGGGGGGTGTCATCAAAAGTCTTCCGAGTCAAGTCAGGGTTCATGGGTGTGTGCAGTATCTGGCAAGTTCCCTAGAGTATGACTTCAGACAATCCAGCGGTCTGTCAGTGTAGTCGGCTCCTTGGGACCTATCATCGCAGTCCTCAAGCGGTCCTGTATTTCTTCACAAACGGAACTACCCCCTCCGTGCCGGAATGTGACCTCCGCAAGCCCCCGCAAGCCGCTGAATGTATCCCACAAGGCCTGGTGGTAGATTTCGGCTGGGATTTCAACCTTCATCGACCCGGACTCAAAATTTGTAAGCCGCTAACAACGTTGCAGAGCCACTAATATCTTACCCAAAGAAGCCCTCATCCTCGCTATCGGAGGAGCGTGGTCCGGGCATTTGCTGAAGATGATGATTCGCCTTATCGCGCAGAGTGGTCTCAACGCCGTAGGAGGCATGAGATCCCTTTCCCATAGATCGTCAATGCGACCCTTCCGATCGACAGGTATACTAATCAGCTTAGGCCTATAGAATATCAGCTCTGCTTCATGTTTCATTCTGTGACTCCAAAGAAGCGAACATCCACTGGACGCTAGTCGCTCGGGTTGCTGGACTGGTCCTTAGGCAAACGATAAACAAGTGGGTCACGCCAAGGGTGCGCGCTGGTAAGTACTATATTCAGAATCTGATCTCGAATCTCCGCTGGCAATCCAAAGAAGTTGAAGGGTTTATCGGGAACAGGTGTTTTTTTAAAACAAGGGTTGTCTCTTCGATGTCCGTTCGACGTCTGGTAACCACGTCGATAGAGCAGCTGAATGATGCGTACACGCCTCCTGAAGATTGTGTTGTCTGCTTGCCACTGAGCCAGTGCTGGATCCCAGGCCATTAATGACGAACAGTTTTTCCACTTTCACTTAGGACTTTCTGGGCGTCTCCGGCGCTCCCTTCTCTTTAAATTTTGCGCTAGCCTATCGCAGCGGCTTGGCTCGCCAGAGGTCCTTTTTGAGATGGTCCGTTGGTACTTGCGTTGCTGTTTAATCCCGACGCATCAGACTCCCCGTATGAATTAATACGAGGACTGGCAGCATCCCCGGCGGCTCCCCTAGCCCCATTTCCATTACTGGCTGTAGTTCTTGCACCAACGCTATTTTCCACATCAGAAGTCACGTTGGAGTCGGTCCAAAATTCTTCGTCGTAAGGGTCGTCAGTGAAAAAGAGCAGATCACTTCCTTCCCAACCTTCCATGCTCGGCGAGAGTGGCACGCGCGCATTTTACGCAGCGATCGACCTAACATACTTGGCCTTGTATGGTTTCGCAAGGGTCTTGTATCGTTCTCGCTCGGAGCCATCTGGATCATACCAGGGAATCTTAGCCCAGAAACCAAACTCTATTTTATAGTGATAGGAAGCTTTGTGTGGGCCAAAACCGAGCCGTTGTTGTGCAAGATCTTTCCAAAGAGCCCTTCACTCGGCTCCGTACGAGGACTTGTCTTCGGCGTTAGAACCTTTGGTGGCTTCCATCAGATGCTCGTCAGTGGCTAGGTGAGCATGCTTTTCAGCTTTGCCACGAGGGGTATCGACTTTCATGCTTGATGTCGGCTTGTAGTGGGGTGAAGTGAGGCTCGCTTCCATGGTGTCCGTAATCACTTGAGACTAAGGGAAAATCGGGATGGGATGATGTTCACTGCAAAGCGAAACAAAACAGTGTGTGTTCTTGTCGCCTTAAGTAGTCTAGAAGAGTGAAGGTGATTTTGATGAAAAGATTTTGGTCTTGAGTGAGGTAGTCATGGAGAATGGCAGACTGATGATAATTCGAGAACATATAAAGTGCCTAGTAAATGGAAGCACGATTCTCGCGGTGACTCACGGTTTGCCTCATCTGTCATGGAAGTTAAAGCCCAGCATCGCCCGTAGCCGGACTTGCCTTGTCTTGAGCCTACAATTTTCATGACTCTGAAAGCATTGAGAGTGACTAGGAAAGTGCCAAGACTCGATCGCGAGCCTTGTCTGCAGTAGCTGTCGTATTGGCCTGATGTGGCCTTGTCCTGTGCAATGAGGGAGCGAGGAACCTGTCTCTTATGTTCGTCAAACCTTAAACATAGGACATTTTGGTCCGAATTGACAAAATAAATCTTTAAGCCAGGACATCTTAATTCGGAAACGATAAGCTGTAAGCACGGCCATAGACTTGCGTGCCTGGTGAGTAGAGCCATTTAGCAATACCTGGCTCATCCAGCGTTACGGCTCATGGGAATGATTACTAGAGCACTGCAACAGTCCTGTAACAAAAATTCTCGATGTCACGATGAAGAAGAGAGATGCAAGTCGCCCCGCAAAGATAAACGCCCACAGGACACCACATGATGGACCCCCTTTCTCACCCTTGAACCCCTCAGCATCATCATTGCCGCGTTCTCTACCCTATCAATAAATCTCACAAACTGAAAGCCGAGACATAACCCGTTCTAACACGTACGCGCTCAGGCATCACCTCAGGACGAAACACGCGAGGCTGAGCAACAGGAAGCCCTGCCCCAGCATTTCAGCTCTGGGTCCGAACACCCTGATCCTGCCCGAAACAATCTATGTATGGTCTCATCTCAGCTGCGCACCCCGCAAAAGATAAGAAAAAACCCAACGTGGTCACATCGACTGGTGGCCCAAACGTGTGCGCAGGATTACTTTCTTGCTGTGCGCACGCCGAAGGGGGAGCATTGGACGAGGAGGATCGATGGCTGTGTTATGTATGCAACCTCACGGTCTCACAACAGAGCGCAGGCTCCCAATCGAAATTCCTGGCACGCCTTATGTAGAAAGGGTCGTGTGTCAAGTGATTGCGTTTCTCACGTCTCGCATATTCCCCGCAGTTTCATTGGTCAATGCAAGTGTTTCAAGCACGACTTCGCCTCGCTCCATCCCACAGAGCGCCCTAGCAGGAAATAAAGCGCTTGGGTGCTGAATCAACGGCTTTCCGTGATTGTGTGGGAGTGAGGCAGTTAGGCGGGACTGGGTCAATGATAGGGGGTGGTTGTTGGATGGGATTGGGAGGGGGCCTTTCGCATGGTTCATGGCCGGTTCTGTGCGTGTTTGATATAGGGGGGTGTGGGCGGGGTAGGACGTTTGATGGTTTCATAGTAATGT
>JAABUQ010003922.1_pt1 | contig 26328 bp, 22 predicted proteins | sample 5560001 | NCBI WGS metagenome assembly JAABUQ01 (sample SAMN10711888, study PRJNA513371) | rock metagenome | isolation source: Antarctica rocks | place: Antarctica: Victoria Land, Finger Mt nord | collected 2015-12-18 | reverse complement strand
GGTGCCGGCGCCCGGCTGGCTTTCGATCCGCAGCGCGCCGCCGGACTGCGCGGCAAAGCCATGCACCATGGACAGGCCCAGCCCCGTGCCCTCGCCCCGTGGCTTGGTGGTGAAGAATGGCTCCGTCGCGCGGGCCATCACCTCGGGCGGCATTCCCGTGCCGGTGTCGCACACGGAGATGCCCACGTAGTCGCGCGCGGGCAGGTGGGCCGGACACTCGCTGACGGGAAGGTTGCGGGCGGCAACGGTGAGCGTGCCGCCGTCCGGCATGGCGGCACGGGAGTTGACCGCAAGGTTCAGCAACGCGATCTCGAGCTGGTGCTGGTCCGCAAGGACCGGCCACAGGCCGTCCGGGGCGTCCAGCACGCAGCGGACATGGTTGCCGACGGCATGCCACAGCAGGTCCTCTGCACCGTGCAGCATCCCGGCAGGCGCCAGCGCGGCCGGACACAGCTCCTCCTTGCGTGCGAAGGCCAACAACTGGCGGACCAGCTTGGCCGCCCGCGCCGCCGCCTGCTCGCCATGGCCGACGATGCCCAGGATGTCTGGAGCCGTGGTCCGGCGGCGGATCAGGGTGTAGCTGCCGATGATGGCGGCCAGCACGTTGTTGAAGTCGTGCACGACGCCTCCCGTGAGCTGGCCCAGCGCTTCCAGCTTGCGCGATTGCAGCAGCTCGGCCTGCGCCTCCTCGCGCCGGCGCATCTCCGCAGCAAGCTCCTTTGCTGCGTCGGACAGGGCGCGGGTGCGCTCGGCCACCAGCGCCTCCAGCTCCGTGGCGGATCGCGCGGCAGCCTCCCGCGCCGCGACGATCTCCGATATGTTGGTGCAGGTGCCGAACCAGCGCAGGATTTCCCCGCCCGCGCCGCGCAGCGGCTCCGCCCGGGTCAGGAACCAGCTGTAGTTGCCGTCCGCACTGCGCAGGCGATGCTCGATGCTGTAGGAATCGCCGGTGGCAAGGGCATGCGCCCAGGCGGCCAAGGTCGGCTGCAGATCGTCCGGGTGCAGCGCCTCCGCCCAGCCGGCTCCGGCGGACTCGCCTTGCACCTGGCCGGTGTACTCGAACCAGCGCCGGTTCTGGAACTCGTTGTGCCCGTCCGGCGAGGCGACGAACGCCTTTTGCGGCATGAAATCCGCCAGCGAGCGGAACATCGCCTCGTTGTCCGCCAGCGCGGCCTCTGCGCGGCGGACGCCGGTGATGCCGCGGCCCTCCAGCACCAGCTCGCGCGCAAGCGCCTGGTCCAGGGCCGGCCTCGCCTTGCGGGCCGAGATGTCCTCGACCACCGAGATGAAGTAGTCCGGCGCCCCATCCAGGTCCCGCACCAGCGACACCGTCAGGTTGGCCCAAACCGTGCCGCCGCGGGGCAGCACGTAGCGCTTCTCCATCGTATAGGTGGCGATGCCGCCTGCGAGCAGCGCCTCCACCTGCGCCATGTCGGCGTGCAGGTCATCGGGATGGGTGATGTCCTGGAAGCCCAGGGCCATCAGCGCCTCCCGCGGGCGGCCCAGGATCCGGCAGAGGGTGTCGTTGACCCCAAGGAAGCTGCCATTGGGCGCGATGTGCGCCATGCCGACCGCCGCCTGCTCGAAGGTGGCGGCGAAGGCGTCCTGCACCCGCTTATGCGCGGTGCTGACCTGGGCGACGCCGGCCAGGCGTATCGGCGCGCCGTCCGCCCCGTATTCGAGCTGGCCGTTGTCGCGCACCCACTCGAGCCGGCCATCGGGACGCAGCAGGCGGAACTCGAAGTCGTAGGGCCGCTTGCCGTCCACCGCCTCGGCGACCGCAGTCCGCAGCCAGCCGCGGTCGGCAGGGTGCACCAGCGCGAAAAAGCCTTCGGCCGGATCGTCCTTGAGGGCCAGCAGCTCGACCGTCCCGGCGGACAGCCGGCACTCGGAGGAGGCGAGGTCCCATTCCCAGGCAACCGCGCCCGCAGCCGCCAGCGCCCGCTCCAGCCGTTGCTCGACCGAATTCATCTCGCCCCTGCGTGGCGGCGCAACCAGCGCGGGCCAGTGTGCCCCGAGCATGGCCATTCGCTTCACCGCATCGGCCGGGGCACGGCATAAGGGCGCAGTGCGCGTCCAGCCAACGCGCCGAGGGCGAGATCGTCAGCCGCTGTCATGTTACCCTTCTGGCGATCGTGCCGCCTTACGGTGATCGCCTTGAGGTTAATACAATTCTCACGAAAACGCGAGATCGTTTCTCATTCAGCTTGCGACCCTGCTGCCTGCAACTAGTCTCCCCGGACTACTCGGCAATAGTGAATTCAAGTTACGGAACCGTGCGCAATGTAGTGGCGACTGCCTGGGCGGACTGTCAGAACCTACCTAAACCGGTAGTCCCAGAGTCGGCAGCCGGGCCTTGTCTGCCGTGCTGAACAGACCTTTTGCAGGTCTGTTCACAGACGAAACCCAAGCAGACAAGGTGCGGCTTGGGAAGCTGCAGGTCATCCCGGCTGCAAGCTGCATGAGCCTGCACGGCGCCATTTGGTGATGCGCTATGCCGCGGCCTTCCGGCTGTCCGGCGCGGACGCACCGCGCTGCCGGCCCATCCCCGGACGGGAACGCCTGGCCTGACAGTTCCGTCAGGACGCCTAGGCCTGAACGGCTGCCATCTCTCTGCTCCAGAAGAACGTCAGCTCGTGCTTGTTGTGGAACAGGTGCGCCAGCCTGCCGCCGGGCAGGGCGGCGAAGGCGGCGGCGGCGTCCGCGTCCGTCGGCCCCTGGAACTTCACGCTGCACACGATCCGCCTGACGCAGCCGGCGGCGATCCAGCGCTCCACCAGGCCCAGCAGGCGTGGCGGGTAGGCGATCACGTCGCTGAACAGCCAATCCGCCGGTTCCGGCGGCAGGGCGAAGGCGCTGTCCAGGACCTGCTCCACTCCGCGCAGGGCGGCGACGCGGGGGTCCAGCGGCGCCTTGTCCACCGCGCGCACGCCGGCGCCCAACTGCGCCAGCGCCCAGGTCCAGCCTCCCGGCGACGCGCCGAGGTCCACGCAGCGGTCGCCGGGGCCGGGATGCTCGCCCAGGCGGGTCAGCGCTTCCCACAATTTCAGGTAGGCGCGGCTGGGTGGGCCGATGTGGTCCTCCTGGAACCGGCACTCGCCGCCTGGGAACGGGCTGGTCTTGGTGGGGCTGAGCAGCAGCCGGTCCGGCTCCAGCAACGTCCAGGCGCCGAGGTGGGAGGTGGGCGCAGGCTCCGGGAAGCGCAGCGGCAAGGCACGGACGGGCGGCAGCCGCCCGGTGATGAGGGCGGTGCGGCGATGGTGCCCGGCGGCATAGGCGGACCAGTTGCGCTGCACCCCACGTAAGGTGTCGGCGGCGGCCTTGACCGAGGGTGCAGGGTGTTCCTGCGGCGCGGTCCATACGTCCAGGGCCCAGGCCGCGGGATGCGGCGGCGCGGGAGACAGCGCCAGGCGCCCATGCCATGCCTGGATGGGCACGCCGGCCCGTTCCAGTTCCTCCAGCAGCGGCTGTTCCAGCCCTTCCGCTGCGAGGTAGGCGCTGCGGATCACCGTGCCGGGCGCAGGGCGGACACCGCCAGCAGCAGCCAGCCGAGCATGAACGCGGTGCCTCCGGCCGGGGCCAGGGCGATCAGCCGCGGGCCGCCCAGCGCCGACAGGTAGATGGTGCCGCAGAACAGCAGCAGGCCGAGGACGAACGCAGCCCCGGCAAGGTGGGTCAGCCGTCCTCCGCGTGCGCCCCACAGGCCCACGGCGACCAGCGCCAGGGAATGCCAGCCGTGCATCTGCACCGCGCTGGCCAGCGCACGCTCCTCGCCCGCCCCGATCCCGGCCGCAAAGTGCGCAGCACCTGCCGCGGCGGCCACGGCCAGCAGCGCGGCCAGCGCCCCGGCGCCGACCCAAACACGATAGGTTGTTTCCATGCGGCGCAGCATTACCGCGCCGCACCCGGTTCCGCCACCGGGGCGAAGCGTGTACAATCCCCTTATGCCACGCGGAGACCTATTCCCGGAGATCGGCCCGTTCGAGACCGGCTACATGCCGCTGTCCGGCGGGCACGTCATGTATTGGGAGCAGGTCGGCGCCACGCGCGGCCAGCCCGTGCTGTTCCTGCACGGCGGACCCGGCGCCGGGGCAGGGACGGTGCATCGTCGCTTCTTCGACCCACAGTTCTGGCGCGTGGTGATCTTCGACCAGCGCGGCGCCGGACGCTCGCGCCCGCTGGGCAGCCTGGCGCACAACACCACCCCGGACCTGGTGGCCGACATCGAGACCCTGCGCCGGCACCTCGGCATCGAGCGGTGGCTGCTGTTTGGCGGCTCTTGGGGCAGCACGCTGGCGCTCGCCTACGCGCAGGCGCATCCGGACCGGGTGCGCGGCCTGGTGCTGCGCGGGGTGTTCCTGGGCCGGCTGGCGGAGGTGGATTGGTTCCTGCACGGGTTGGGCCAGGTGTTCCCCGATGCCCATGCCGCCTTCGTCGGGCACCTGCCCATGGACGAGCGGCGCGACATCCTGGGCGCCTACCTGCGCCGGCTGACCAGCCCGGACCCCGCAGTCCATATGTCTGCCGCGCGGGCCTGGTCGGTTTACGAGGGATCGTGCAGCACCCTGCTGCCCAGCCCGGACACCGTGGCCTCCTTTGCCCAGGACCGCACCGCGCTGGGGCTGGCGCGGATTGAGGCGTACTACTTCGCCCATGACCTGTTCCTGCCGCCGGGTGGGCTGTTGGGGGGGATGCACCGGATCGGGCACCTGCCGGCGGAGATCGTGCAGGGCCGCTACGACATGGTCTGCCCGGCGCGGACGGCGTTCGAGCTGGCGGCGGCGTGGCCCAGCGCGCGGCTGACGGTGGTGCCGGACGCCGGGCACTCCGCGCTGGAGCCTGGGGTGCGGCGGGCGCTGGTGTCGGCAGTGGAGCGGTTCCGCACGGTTCGGTGAACGAACGCCGGGCGCGGGCGCCACGTTGGCTGCGGGTTCGCCGCATACGCGGACCAATGCACCGGGAGGTCAATATGAACCGCTACGTCCGCTGGGGCGCTGCCCTGATCGTGCTGCCGCTCGCCGCCTGCAACACCGACCGCTCCAACGCGTTCAGTTCGACAGTGCCGCAGCCTGCTGCCGTGACGACGAACGCCCAGGACGCGAGCTTCATTAACGCGGCGGGGCCGAGTGATCAGTTCGAGATCCAGACGTCGCAAGTCGCGCTGCAGAAAGCCCGCAGCCCCGTTGTCCGCGCCTATGCGCAGCACATGGTTGACGACCACACCAAGACCACACAGCAACTGACGCAGTTGGCCGCCTCCAAAGGCGCCACGCTGAGCCAGGGTCTGGACCCGACGCAGGATCGCCTGCTAGCGGCAGTGCGTGCGGCTGGCCCCGGCAGCTTCGACCGCACCTACCTGAGTGGCCAGGTCACCGGCCACACCGCTACGGTCGCGACCTTCAACGACGAGGTCAACAACGGACGGGATGCGGATGTGAAGGCATTCGCGCAGCAGAACCTGCCGACGATCCAGCAGCACCTGGCCGACGCCCGCCGCCTGGCCGGACGGCGCTAAGCTTTCGTCTCCCTCTCCCTCCGCGAGAGGGTCGGGGTGAGGGGGTCTTGGCTGCGGAGAGAGGAACGTAGGCGCTACAGCAATACCCTATCTTCCAAAGGGTAGGTTTATGCCTGCCGACCCCCTCACCCCGGCCCTCTCCCGGAGGGAGAGGGAGAAGAGGCATGGCCGCATCCGCGCGCTTGCTGCATCCTTCCTGCCAATAGCGGGGGGTGTAGCGGTGAAGGTTGGCTTAATCGGCTTGGGCAGCATGGGCATCGGCGCGGCGCTTCGGCTGCAAGGCGCGGGGCACGAGGTCCACGGCTGCGACACCCGCCCTGATGCCGGGGCGGAACTCCTGGCCGCCGGTGGCGCCAGCGTCGCCGCAGCATCTGACTTGCCGCCGGGGCTGGACGCCCTGATCGTCTTTGTCGTCAATGCCGCACAGGCAGAAGCCGTGCTGTTCGGTCCCGCCGGCGCGCTGGAGCGGGTGACAGAGGGCGGCGTCGTCCTGTGCTGCACAACCGTGGCGCCTGAAGTCGCCCGCAGCCTCGGCGCCCGCGTGACCGGGGCCGGGCGCCTGTTCCTCGACGCTCCGGTCTCCGGCGGCGCCGTCGGCGCGCGTGGCGGCACCATGACCGTGATGGGGAGCGGCGCTCCTGCCGCCTTCGACCGGGCTGGGCCGGTGCTGAAGGCCGTTGCCGGCAAGGTCTGGCGCCTAGGCGACCAGCCCGGCATCGGCAGCACCGTCAAGATGGTCAATCAGCTTCTGGCCGGCGTCCACATCGCCGTCGCCGCGGAGGCGATGGCGCTGGGCATACGGGCCGGCGCCGACCCGCAAACCCTTTATGATGTGATCTCGTCCTCCGCCGGCAGCAGTTGGATGTTCCAGAACCGGGTGCCGCATATCCTGGCCGGCGACGACACGCCGCTGTCGGCGGTGAACATCTTCGTCAAGGACCTGGGCATCGTGCTGGACCAAGCGCGGGCGCTGACCTTCCCGCTGCCGATGGCGTCCGCCGCGCACCAGTTGTTCCTGGCGGCGGCGGCGGCCGGGCATGGCGGGCGGGACGATGCCTTCGTCATCCGGGTGTGGGAGGCGCTGGCGGGAATCGCCCTGCCGGAGCCGAAGGGGTGACGATCGCAAGCGCAGGCCAGCCCGCCCGCCATTGCGCCACATACCTATACCGACCCGGCGCCGTGACTGCATTGCGTCCCCAACGGCGCCCTGCTTGCCCGTGCCGTATTGCTGGAGCGGAAGGAGCTATAGGTGCGGCCGGCACCGCCAAGGGCTGGATGACAGGCTTGACCTTCATCGGGTCAGCTTGTGCGTAGGCCCGCACTGAATCGCCGGGCAGAGCCATTCTCTGGGCGGCGGCGGAAAGGGCCGCCCGGCTTCGGGACGGCAATGCTGGAAGATGGGCCGTGCCTGTCCTTCTTGGCTGAGGCGGACTGCGTCAGGAATACCCGGGACATCAGCGCGCTTGGCGGCTGGCCAGACTTCCTGCAAGCTTGCTAGAAAATAGTCCTAACAAGGAAGAAAATCCTTGCGCGAGGACGGTAGCCGTGGTTAGTTTTGGTCACACGCCCCGGTCGGGCAGGGAAAAGAAAGGGCGCACGTCATGCTATTGACGCTCATCACGCTGATAGCAGCGTCAGTGCTGGCCACCATAGGATGCTGTGAAATTTCTCATGCAGAAGTATGCCGGACCATGCAGTCCAGGCGGCTGGTGGACTTAAGCTGACCGACGGCGGACGGGACGTAAGTCCGCAGCCTACATCCAGCGCATAGCCCATAAGCCAAGTAGTCCCAGGCCAAGCAGGGCTACAGGTCCGCTCAGTGCAGTCAAAAAGAAATCAGCCATCTCGCAGCCTCCCCAAGGCATACTGCGCCGCTAGATGTAAGCCTGCTCCGACCGCAAAACAAGTTGAACCTACCGTCATCAGCCACCATGACGGCACTGATGCGAGCGTGCCATAGACCGCGCCGACCGTCGGTGCCACCGCGCCGGTCACGATCACTGCGATGGCGGTCGTGTTCAGGGTAAGGGCCAGCAGCTTGACGCGTTCGTTATAGACAAGGTGCGCCATGGTGCATCCTTATGGTGTGTTGCGTAGCCGGCAGGGCGGGGGATGGTTACTGCCCTGCTAAGGATTCGGCTAGGTCAGCCATCCCCAGCGGCTTTCCTCGCGCACCGAGGGCGTTACCCTGATACCAACGGCCATCCGCTCTGACCGTTTTTCCCGTCATTGCGAGGCGCGCAGCGCCGCGGCAAGCCAGGGGCGGCGGGGACGGTGCTGCCGGCCGCTGATTGCTATGCCACAGGGGCCGCTCGCAATGACGGTGCAGTTGCGTAGGGGGCAGGGTAGGTGGCCGTTGGTGTGACATGCTGGCCTTCACGGACACGCGCCCGCTCCGCGCCCTGGCAGCCACGCCGGATATGCAGCCGGCACAGGCTACCGCCTGCTTCTGGCTTGGCCTGCGAGTCCTCAAGCCAGCATTGGGGTTGCCTGTGTCACCGTGCATTCTGGAACGGCGCCGGCGCGATCGGATGCAGCTCCGTCAGGTGGTGCAGCCGGTGCAGCATGTGCATGGCCAATACCGCGTCTTCGAACGCGCCATGCGCTTGACCCGCCCGGCAAGGCAGGTCGAGCCGCCGCAGCACCAAGTCCAGCTTTGCGGATTGCCCGGCGTGGCGGGCGCGGAACTCCTGCATGGTGCAGTAGCGCCCGCCCCGGCCGCCGGGCGCCGGCAGGCCGAGCGCGGTAAACTCCTGCGCCAGCATGCGCAGGTCGAAGGACAGGTTGTGCGCCACCAGGACCTTGCCGCGGAAGACGGATTTGATGTCTTCTGCATGGTCGGCGAAGCGCGGCTGCCGGGCCAGGAACTTGTCGGTCAACCCGTGCACGGCCAGGGCGCAGGGATGGCTGGGGCGGCCGGGGTTGAACACCAGATGCAGGCCAGGCCCGGACGGCCGCAACCCGGCGTCCAAGGGAATGGCGGCCAGCGATATGATGCGATCGGCGCCTCCGACGCCGGTGGTCTCCGTATCGAACACCACGGCCTGCCGACGGGCGGGGATGTAGCTGAAGGCGGGATTGCGGGTGATTGCGGCTTGCTCCATGTCGGGAAGCGTTGTTTGCAGCACCGGGTGGAGTCAAGCCGGCTTGCCTCTCCCTCTCCCTCCGGGAGAGGGCCGGGGTGAGGGGGCGGGCTAGCACTGTGATTAGCAGCAAGGAGCCTTGTGCCGCTCGCACCTGCTGTACCCCGCGCCGCAGCCAAGACCCCCTCACCCCGACCCTCTCCCGGAGGGAGAGGGAGCAGAAGCTAACCCACTGCCGCCAGCGCCGCCGTGATCCGGCGCGCAAAGGCCGCCGGGTCGGCCGGCATGTCGCCGTCCTGCACGCGGGCCAGGTCCAGCAAGGTGTGCGCGGCCTCGGTCACATCGCCGTCCGCATCGGCGCGGGCAGCGAGCGAGCGGATCAGCGGATGGCGCGGGTTCACCTCCAGCACCGCACCACCAAACCCGGTTTTGCCGTTGCGGCGCATCAGGCGCTGCATCTGCAGGTCCGGGCCATAGCCGCCCGCCGCCAGCACCACGGCGCTGTCCACCAGCCGGTCGGTTGCACGGACTTCCTTGACGGCGTCGCCCAGCGCGGCCTGCAAGGCGGGCAGCAGCTTGGCAACATCCGCCGCATCCCCCTCCGGCTGCGCCGTCGCCTCGATCTGCGACAGGTCGGCGATGCCGGCGGTCACGCTGCGCAGCGGCTTGCCGTCCCAGTCGTGCAGCCGCTCGGGCCAGAAGCTGTCCACCGGGTCGGTCAGCAACAGCACCTCGACCTCCCTGGCGCCGAAGCCCTCCAACTGCGGCGACTTCGCCATCGCCTCGGCATCGTCGCCGGTCAGGAAGTAGATCGCCTCCTGGCCCGGCCTCATGCGGGATACATAGGCTTCCAGGCCCGTCAGCCCTTCCTGCGTGGAGGACCGCACCCGCATCAGCCCGGCGATCTCCTTGCGGTGTTCGCTGTCCTCCCAAACCCCCTCCTTCAGCACGGAGCCGAAGTTCTCCCATAGCTTGGCGAAGTCAGCCTCATCCTTGGCGCGCGACTTCAACTCGCTCATCACGCGTCCGGTCACGGCCTTGCGAATGCGGGCCAGCACCGGGGTGGCCTGCAGCATCTCGCGGCTGACGTTCAGCGGCAGGTCCTCGGTGTCCACCACGCCCTGCACGAAGCGCAGCCAGGGCGGCAGCAGCCCGGCCTCGTCGGTGATGAACATGCGGCGGACATGCAGGCGCACCCTGCTTTCGCGCGGGCCTTCCACGGCGTCGAACGGCTTCATCCCAGGCACGAACAGCAGGGCCGAGAACTCCAGCGCACCCTCCGCACGCCAGTGCAAGGTGGCCCAGGGGTCGTCGAAGATGTTGCCGAGGTGGCGGTAGAAGTCCTTGTACTGCTCCTCCGTCACCTCCGACTTGGACTTGCGCCACAGGGCGGTACCCTCGTTGGCGGGCTTGTCCTCGCCGTCCTCGGCGATGGTGATGGGGACGGTGATGTGGTCGGCCCACTTCTTGACGATGGTCTGCAGCCGGACCGGCTCCAGGAACTCGTCGGCATCAGGCTTCATGTGCAGGGTGATGGTCGTGCCGGGGCGGTCGCGCTCGGCGGGTTCCAGGGTATAGGCGCCGGCACCCTCGCTGGCCCAGGTCCAGGCCTCATCCGATCCGGCACGGCGGCTGGTGGCCTCCACCCGGTCGGCCACCATGAACGCGCTGTAGAAGCCGACGCCGAACTGGCCGATCAGCTCGACCTTCTCATCCGGCTTGGCCTTGGCCGCCTCCGCGCCGAACACGCGGGTGCCGGAGCGGGCGATGGTGCCGAGGTTTGAGGCCAACTCCTGCTTGCTCATGCCGACGCCGTCGTCGGCGATGGTGATGGTACGCGCGGCCTTGTCGGGAATGATGCGGACCTTGGCGTCCCCGGGCTGGGCCAGCGCCGGGTCGGTCAGCGCCTCGAACCGGCGGCGGTCGGTGGCGTCGGCGGCGTTGGCGACCAGCTCGCGCAGAAAGATCTCGCGCTCGGAGTACAGGGAGTGGACGACGAGGTCGAGCAGGCGACCGACCTCGGCGCTGAACTCGTGACGTTCAGGAACGGGGCGCTCTGGGGCAGGGGCGGACTGGTCGGCGGGTGCGTCGCTCATGCAGGAGGGCTCCAATTTAGGATAGCCGCTGCGATATGCCGCCCGGCCCTAAAGGATTCAATGCCTCTAAGGTCGCTCCCGGCGACTGCATGCAGCAACAGTGACTTCCAGTCCTTCCGGGAAAAGAGTCGGGTGAAGGGGCTTGGCTGCGGGGTGGGGAAGGCGCGCAAGCCGCTGCTAGCACTGCTAAGGCTTCGGCATCCGGATACCCGGAGGCTTGTTTTCCGTTTCTCTTACCCCGGCGGTTGTCCGTGGGAGAAGAAGTAATACCAATCGCTATCTGCTCTGACTCTTTTGCAAGCACGCTGCCATCGCGAGGTGTGCAGCGCCGTGGCGATCCAGGGGCCACAAGGACGGTGCTGGCGGCTCCTGGATCGCCGCGCTGCAAGCGGCTCGCGATGACGAAAACGGTCAGAGCAAACAGCGGCTGGTATAAGCTATGTTCCCTGGCTATCCGCTCCGCTTCCGCTGCCGGTCACTCCAGCCCGGGACGGTGCGTCCGACCCCGGCTCAACCGTGCGGGACATCGCCGCGATCTCGTCGTCATCCTGCGGCGCCATGTCCGTCCGGCGCCCCGCCCTGGCGCCTCCGCGCTCCTGCAGCACGGCGATCACGGCATCCGGGTCCGCCTTGTCTGCCTCGGCAAACAGCCGGTCCGCCTCGTCCTCGTCGCCGCGGGCCTGCGCCGCCATCGCCTGCTCCGCCAGTGCCCGTGCCGCACCATGCTTCCCGGCGATCCCGTCGCCCTGCCGCAAACCGTCATCCATGCTGGTATTCCTCCTTTATTCGGCCGGCACCGCGGCGCGGGACGTGCGCCCCAGCAGGCCCTGCACCACGAACACCATCAGCCCGGCGACCACCAGGCACCCCGCCAGGAACAGCATCGGCGTCAGGTCGTTCCCTGTGCGTTGCTTGATCAGCGGCACCACGTTCTGCGCTACGAACCCACCGAGGTTGCCCGTCGCGTTGATGACGGCCAAACCCGCCGCCGCGCTGCTGCCGCGCAGGAAGCTGCTCGGCAGGGTCCAGAAGATCGGCTGGGCGGAAAAGATGCACGCCGCCGCGACGCACAGCAGCGCGAAGCGCAACGCATTGTCGCCGCCGGCGCTGCCGGACACCATCACGCTCCCCACGAGGCAGGCCGCGCCCAGTGCGACCGGCAGCACGATGTGCCAGGTCTTCTCCCCCGTGCGTTCGCTGTGCCGGGGCAGCCACCACAGGGCGACGCCTGTCACCAGCCAGGGCAGCACGTTGATGAAGCCGTTCACGGTGTTGCTGACGCCAAATCCCTTGACCACCGTGGGCAGCCAGTAGCTGAGGCCATAGGCCGCCAACGGGAAGCCCACGAAGGTGACGGCCAGCAGCAGCACGCGTCCGTCTCCCAATGCCTTGAGCGGGTTGGCGTGTGCCACCTTGCCGCCGGCCTGATCCTCCCGCGCGATTGTCTCACGAAGCCAGGTGCGTTGCGCCGGGTTCAGGAAGCTCGCCGTCTCCGGCCCGTCCGGCAGCAGGAACCAGGTGGCCACGCCCATCAGCATCGCCGGCACTCCGGTCGCCAGGAACACCCATTGCCAGCCGCGGAGGCCGAAGGTCCCATCCAGGTCCAGCAGGCTGCCGCAGATCGGCGCGCCGACCGCGTTGGCGACGACCGAGGCGATCATGAACCACCCCACCATGCGCCCCCGGTGCCCGAACGGCACCCACACCGTCAGCAGATACAGCACCCCGGGGAAGAACCCGGCCTCGCACGCGCCCAGCAAGAAGCGCAGGACGTAGAACATCACCGGCCCTGTCGTGTAGGCCAGCGCCGTCGTGACCAGGCCCCATGTCACCATGATGCGTGCGAACCAGCGGCGGGCGCCGACGCGGCCCAGGATCAGGTTGCTCGGCACCTCGAACAGGAAGTAGCCGATGAAGAACAGGGAGGCGCCGAGGCCGTAGGCGGCTTCCGTCATGCCCAGGTTGTCCAGCATCTGCAACTTGGCAAAACTGACGTTCTGCCGGTCAACGTAAGCGATGAGATACATCAGGCCGAGCAGGGGCATCATCCGGCGTAGGAAGAGGCCGATCGTCTCGCTCTCAAGGGAGGAGGCAGATGAAGCGGGGGCGGATGCCGTGCCGGACATGGTTGGCTTGTTCCCTTGCTCCTGGCTTGACGCGCCAGATTATCGGACGGCAACGCTGCGCCGGCAGTGTGGGTTTAGGGTGGGGGATAAGGCGGTAATGAACCCCCTGGCCCCCGCACCGTTAATGCATGAATGCCCAAGGAGGAAGCCTCAACATGGTCGAAGTCCGACAGCTAGACCCGCATGACCCGATGCCGGACGGTGGACGCCGGGTCATTGTGATGCACCGGCTCGATGAGGACGACCCACGCCACACCCACACTGAGATCCTCCTGACTGGCGCCCCCGGCCGCGGCGAGTCTGTGCGTCCGATGCGCCCGGACGGCACGCCGATGCCGCTGGACGAAGCCATCGAGGCGGCGAAGCGTGTCGCGGACAGCGAGGGGCTGCGGGAGGTCTATGTCGTGGATCGCACGGCCGGGCCGCGGGAGCAGGAAGTGCTGGCGGCTGGCGGCGACCACTCCGTCAACATGGACAAGCTGTCCGACGATGACCCAGAGGACGGCGAGCGCGGGACCGACATGCGCGACGCCGACCGCTCGCGCGGACAACAAGTCTAGTGCCGCAGCACCGCCCAAAGCCTGCCCAATTGCCGCCACATCCCGCGCCCACTTGTATCCGCAAGCAATGCGGGTCCTTATGGGATCACGAGCCTGTGAACAACCTTGTGTTGCCAGCACTAAAACGGACTGTCTTATCTTGAGCGGTTCGGAGCCTATGTTTCCGTTTCCTTCCGTCTGCCGCGGCCCTTGTGCGGCGTTTAACGAACGAGAGAAATCCTGATGCCGGATACCGGTCTGGACGTGTCCACCACTGGACGACGTGTGGGTGTGCTTGTGGTGGGTCTTGGCGGCGCTGTCGCCACCACGGCGGCAGCAGGAATCGAGATGCTGCGCGCCGGGTCGAACGATATGGCGGGGCTTCCGCTAGCAGGCGTCGGTGCGTCAGGGATCGCATCCTACCGCAACCTGCATTTCGCCGGGTGGGACCTTCATGGCGAGGACCTGAGCAGCGCCGTGCGCGAGCATCGCGTACTGGATCGCGACCAGGCCGAGCTGGTCAACCCGGCGCTGTCCGGCATGAAGCCGTGGCCCGCGGTGGGCAGCGTGGATTTCTGCAAGAACGTGGACGGCGCCAACAAGGTGGCCGCAGGGTCGCACCGCGAGGCGGTGGACCGCATCCGTGACGACATACGCCGCTACCGTGAGACCTCGGGGGTCGAGAACCTGGTGATGGTCAACCTCGCCTCCGTCGAGCGTTGGCCGGACCAGGGCGCCGCTGCGCTGCACACGGTCGAGGGGTTCGAGAAGGGCCTGGACAGCAGCGACCCGGCGATCAGCCCGGCAATGCTGTATGCCTATGCCTCCATCGTCGAGGGCGTGCCCTACGGCAACTTCACCCCGAGCCTCGCCGCCGACGTGCCGGCCCTGACCACCCTGGCAACCCGGCGCAACGTCCCAGTCGCCGGCAAGGACGGCAAGACCGGCCAGACCTTCATCAAGACCGTGCTGGCCCCCGCCTTCCGCAGCCGCAGCCTGTATGTCGAGGGCTGGTTCAGCACCAACATCCTGGGCAACCGCGACGGCCTGGCCCTGAACAACAAAGACAGCCTGCAAAGCAAGCTGAACACCAAGGGCTCCGTGCTGGACGATATCCTCGGCTACCCGGTCGAGGACCACATCGTGGACATCCGCTACTACAAGCCGCGTGGAGACAACAAGGAGGCCTGGGACAACATTGATCTCGTCGGCTTCCTCGGCCAGAAGATGCAGATCAAGGTCAACTTCCTATGCCGTGACAGCATCCTGGCTGCGCCGCTGGTAATCGAGATCGCCCGCGTCCTGGACCTGGCGCGTCAGCGCGGCGAGGGCGGTATCCAGGAGCAGCTTGGCCTGTTCTTCAAGGCGCCGATGACGCCGGCCGGCAAGCGGGAGGAGCACAGCTTCCCGGTGCAGGAGCGTGTGCTGCTGGACTGGCTGGCGGCGTAGCAGCATCCAGCTCCGCGTTGTGACGTCGTTCCGCGTCACTTCAAGCGGTTTGCGCGGCGTGGCTTTCCAGGGATTGCAAGAGCGGTCTGTCAAAACCTGGATTGCCGCGCCGCCCCGTTCGCCGCAATGATGTTGTATGAAGGCGACGACCTGTGGACGCTGTAGTCAGTTTAGTACGGGACGGTGCCGCCGAGCAGCCATCTCTTGCCGCCTTTGTTCCGCTTGCGGTCGAGTTGTGCGACCTGAAGCGGGTCCGGGACGCGTCGAGTCCGGACAGCTTGGCCAGCCGGATGTTTCGTCGCGGCTGGGCGGCGATGCTGGCCGGGCAGGACCCGGTTGATGTGGCGATGCAGACCACCGCTGATGCCATTGCCGCTGCCCGGCTGGGAGGCATAGATCGCGACATCCTGGCCTCCGTTGGAGTAGGGGCTCCCGCTGCGACTGCTATACTGGTGCGCTCCTTCGACGAGGTGGCCGGGCCGGTGGACGCCGGCCTCTCTGGGCTGTTGCGCCCGCGGCTCGGACGACCCTACCAGCCCGGCCAGGCGCCTGCCTTCGCCGAGGCTCTCATCCGCCAGCCCCGTGCCGGCGCGACCTGCCCCGGCAAGCCGCGCATCGTGCTGGAGCCGCCGGAGGGCCATGGCGACCATTGCCTCGTGGTCGCTGTCCTGGCTGAAGTGCTGGCGCCGCGCTACGGCGCGGATCCGGCTACGGCGTTCCTCGCTGGCATGGCGCATCACCTACATAACTCAGCGTTGCCCGACAGCGGCTTTGCCGGTGAAATCCTGCTGGGCGACCATCTTGGTCCGATCCTGCAAACGCTATTCACGCGGGAATTGGCCACCCTGCCGGAGCCGTTGCGCGGCACGGTCACGGCTGCGCTGGCCCACATCCCGGACGCTTCCACCGCAGTCGGTCGAGCCTTCCATGCCGCCGATGTCATGGATCGCGTACTTCAGATGCGTCACTACGACCAGGTCGCACGCTTCACCGTGGACCAGGCGCTGGACGATATGGACCTGGTGCATGCCGGGCCGACCCAAGCGTTCCACCAGGCGGTGCTGCAAGACGCCGGGTTGCCGTGACAGCCGGCCTGGAGTTGCACAGCCCGGTCACGGGCCGGCCCCTGCGTCCCGACGGCCCGCACACCTTGGCCGCCGAGGGCGAGCGATGGCCGATGTTGGAGGGAATCCCCTTCCTGCGGGCCGACCGCCGCGCTCTGGCCGACGCAGCCCTGGCAGCGCTTGACGCCGGGAATACGGAAACCGCGCTGGTCCTGCTGCTTGGCGATCAAGACAATTGGGCCCGCACCCCGCCACCATCGGAGGACGCACGCCGGGCCGTGATCCGCGATGCCGGCACGCTCACCTTCCGGGAGGCAATGGACCGGCTGGCCTTCGGCGCCGTCGGCACTTACTTCGCGCACCGGTGGTCGGATCCGACCTTCCTGTCTGGCCTAGCGCTGGCGGAGGCGCACTGGCCCAGCCCTGACCAGGGCGCGCCGGCCCGGGTGTTCGAGCTGGCTTGCGGCGCCGGGCACTATTTGCGGGAGTTTGCCCGTGTGGCGCCTTCGGTCGGCGGCGCGGACATCGTGTTCGCCAAGCTATGGCTGGCCCGGCGCTACGTTGCGCCATCGGCGCACTTGGTCTGCTTCGACGCCGCCGCGCCCTGGCCTTTGGCGGACGGTGCGGCAGACCTCGTGTTCTGCCACGATGCCTTCTATTTCCTGCCGGAAAAGCCGCACGTCGCAGCCGAGATGCTCCGCGTGGCCGGCGCCGGACGCGTGCTGGTCGGGCACGCGCACAATGCTCTGGTAGACAACCTGTCGTCCGGCGATCCCCTGGCGCCGGCGGAGTATGCCGCGCTGTTCGGCGCGCCGTTGCTGTATGACGACCAGGAACTAACGGCGGCCCTGATCGGGGGCCGCGCGCCGGTGCCGGGCACCGCAGCGGCCGTTGCCGATGCGCCAGCCGTCGCGCTGGCGGCCGGGGCAGGGGCGCCGCGCCCGGTGCTCGGCGGCCTGGCCGTGCCGCCGCCAGGCGCGAAGCTGCGACGCAACCCGCTCTATGCCAGCGCGATCATCTCCTGGCCCTCGGACCGTTATGAACGCGAGTATGGTCCGCTCGTGACCTATCCGATGCATGCAGAGGGTCCGGAGCAGGCCGTGGCCGGCGCCGACCCGGCGACCGACCGTCTGGCCCGGCGTCGCGTGCTGCTGGACCTGCCAACGTCATGGTAGCGGCGAAGCTCGGTTGGGGCATCGCCGGCTGCGGCTGGGTGGCGCGAGACTATGTCGGCCCAGCGATGCAGGAGTCCGCCAACGGGCGCGTGGCCGCGTTATACGACCCCGACGCCGCGTCGTTGCAGCGTGCCGCCGCCCTGTTCGGCGCTCAGGCCCATGCCGGCCTGGATGCCTTCCTGGCCACCCCCGGCCTCGGCGCGGTTTATGTTGCCGCGCCCAACTACGCCCACCGCCCCCTGGTGGAGGCTGCGGCCCGTGCCGGCCTGCCGGTGCTGTGCGAGAAGCCGATGGCGACCACCCAGGCCGACGCCCAGGCGATGGTAGACGCCTGCGCGACGGCCGGAGTGCTGTATGCGACCGCCTTCGACCAGCGGTTCCATGCCGGGCACCGCCTCCTGGCCGGGATGGTAGCGGAAGGCCGGCTGGGCACGGTCACGGCCATACGGATCGTCTACGCCTGCTGGCTTGCGGCGGATTGGACTGGGGACGGCAACTCCGGCGACAACTGGCGCATAGACCCGCGCCGGGCCGGCGGTGGCGCGCTGATGGACCTGGCGCCGCACGGGCTGGACCTGTCGAGCTACTTGCTGAACGAGCGGCTGACCGAGGTCGCCGCCATCGGCCAGGCCCGCGTCCACCGCTACGGCGTGGAGGACGGGGCGCTGCTGATGGCGCGCTCGGCCTCCGGCGTGATGGTGCAGATGCACGTCGCCTACAACTGTCCGGAAACCCTGCCGCGCCGACGGCTGGAGGTCGTGGGTACGGCCGGTCAGGTGATCGCGCGCGACACGATGGGCCAGACCCCCGGCGGCACGCTGGAATTCATAGACGCCGCCACCGGCGTCACCGAGCCGGTGCTCGTGCCCGGCGCGGAACGGTCGCCGTTCCTGAACCAGGTCGAGGCTTTCGCCGGTGCCGTGCTGGATGGCAGGTCCTTCCCGTTCACCGGCGCGCACGACCTGCACATCATGGACCTGGTGCTGCACGCCCAGGCCCAGGCCAAGCCACCAAGGCTGCACGATGCCGCGTAGGGCGCTGCCCCCTCTCCCTCCGGGAGAGGGTCGGGGTGAGGGGGTCTTCAGGCGCCTCCCGGTCCGACGCAGGACGGCATGCCGCCTGGGCCCGCGGATCCCCGCTCCGCAGCCAAGACCCCCTCACCCCAACCCTCTCCCGGAGGGAGAGGGGGCAGGACTCCCCTTATGAACAGCATCGCCCCGCAGCATCACCTGCCGCCCAACCTGCCCGATGCGGCGGCGGCCTACGTCGCTTCCATGCCGCCGGGCCGGGTGGAGCTGTTCGCGTTGTCGCCCCTGGACCGCACCGGCGTCGCTTGCTGGAACGCCATCTTCCTGAACGCGGACGGCACGCGCTGGCACGGCGTGGTTCCGCACGGCGTCGGCTATGGCGTAGATGACGACGGCGCCATCATCGGCACGACTGGGGAGCTGGCGGAGGCCGTCCATTCCGCCGTGCAGATACACCGCATGGAGCGGCGCACCGCCAGCTACGATGCACTGCTGACCGAATTCGGCCCGCGCGGCGTCGCCGACCCGCTGACCCTGTGCCTGCCCGCCGGCAGCGCGGTGGACGGCGACACCACCCTGGAATGGGTCCCCGCCCATCGCTGGCCCGGCGGAGAGACGGTCTGGCTGCCGATTGACATTGCCGCCTGCTCGGTCGGCGACCTGTCGCCGGGCTATGAGCCGTTCACGACGCCGATCACCAACGGACTGGGCGCCGGGCCGACATTGGACTTCGCCATCGGCCACGGTCTGCTGGAGTTGCTGCAGCGCGACGGCAACGGCCTGGGCTTCCGTGCCATGGACCGCGGCATAGCCTTGGACCTGGGCGACGGCCCCAAGGACCCGCGCACCCGCGCGCTGCTGGAGCGGCTGCGCGGCCTCGGCATAGACGTGATCCCGAAGTTCGCCACCACCGAGTTCGGCACCGCCAACGTATACTGCGTTGGCGCCGAGGGTGACGGCACGCCTGCCGCTTACCCGATCATGGTGACGGCCTGCGGCGAGGCCGCGTCCTTGGACCGTGAGCATGCGCTACGCAAGGCGGTGTTCGAGTTCGCCGCCGCCCGGGTCCGCAAGGTGTTCAGCCACGCTCCGCTGGCGGCCGTCGCAGGGATTACCCCGCCGGACTACCTCGACCGCTTCCGCGCCCTGCACACCCTGGGCGGGGAGGAGGGGCGCAGCCTGGCCGCAATGAGAGAATGGCTGCGCCTGGACCAGCCAGCGCTCAAGGCACTGCTGGCCAGCACCGTGCTGTCCCGGCGCAGTACCCAGCGTTTTGAAGATTTGCCGACCTGGGATGGCCCGCTGTCCGGAACCGGACTGGTGCAGGAGTTGCATCGGCGGTTTGCCGCGGCCGGCATGGAAATCCTTTACTTCGACTTCTCCCCGCCAGGCGCAAAGGACGTGCACGTGGTCAAGGCCGTCGTCCCCGGCCTTGAGGTCGAGACGATGAGCTACCATCGCATCGGCGAGCGCGGCGTGAGCAAGCTGATCGAGCGCGGCAGCACGCTGGCCGGCCTTGGCGTCCCGCCGCCCGGCGCTGTGCCGGTGCGCCTAACGCCGGAAGCCGAGGCGCGGCTGGGCGGCCCGGCCTGGTTGGACGTGGCCGCCGTGGACCGGATCGTCGGCACGCTCTATCCGCTCTACCGCGAGCCGGAGGTTCACAGTGCGCCCTTGTCCATGGAACACCCGTGACCCTGCGCTTTGCCTACAACACCAACGGTGCGGCCAATCACCGGCTGGACGATGCGCTGGGCCTGATCGCGGATGCCGGGTATGACGGCGTGGCGCTGACGCTGGACATCCATCACCTCGACCCCTTCGCGCCCGACTTCCCCGATGCGCGGCGCCACTTGGCCGCCCGGTTGCGGACCCTGGGCCTGGGCTGCGTCGTGGAGACCGGCGCACGGTTCCTGCTGGACCCACGCGCCAAGCACGAACCGACCCTATTGACCGCCGACCCTGCCGGACGCGCCCGCCGGGTCGAGTTCCTGTGCCGAGCGCTGGAGGTGGCGGCTGACACCGGCGCCGACGCGATGTCGTTCTGGGCCGGCGTGCCCAAGCCCGGCGTGTCGCGCGACCAGGCCCGCGCCTGGCTGCTGGACGGCGCGGCGCAGGTCGCCCGGCGTGCCGAAGCGCTGGGCACGACCGCCGCGTTGGAGCCAGAGCCAGGCATGTTGATCGAGACCGTGGACGATTGGGCCGCCTTGGAAATTTCCGGCCTGCGCCTGGCACTCGACACCGGCCACTGCATCGTCACCGGCGAGCGCGACCCGGCTGACGCGGTGCGGGAGTTCGCCCCGCATCTCGGCACCGTCAGCATCGAGGACATGAAACGCGGCATCCACATCCACCTGCCGTTCGGCGAGGGCGACATGGATGTGCCCGGCGTGCTGCGTGCGTTGGACGAGGTGGGCTTCACTCGGCTGGTGTGCGTCGAGATGTCCCGCGAAAGCCACCGCGCCGACACGATCATCCCAGCCAGCCTGGCCTACCTGAAAGCGGCCATATGACGCGAGGCCGCTTCCTTTTCCCTCTCCCTTCGGGAGAGGGCCGGGGTGAGGGGGTCTTGCTTGCGGAGCAGGGCGCAACCGGCGCTGACTGCACGCAGCCCTCTGTTGGACAGGGCGGCCCTTCAAGACCCCCTCACCCCAACCCTCTCCCGGAGGGAAAGGGAGCAGCCAGTCCTATTGAACGGGGCAGCCCCCCATGAGGGTGTGCTTCATCAGCCGCCGCTTCTTCCCGGCGATCTCCGGCATGTCTGTCTACGCCCTCAATTTGCTGCGCGAACTGGTCGCCGCCGGGCATGACGTGACGATGTTCAGCCAATACCGCGGCGACGAGTTCGGCCGCCGGGTTTATGGCGGTGGCCCACCGCCCCCAGTGCCCGGCGTGCGCGTCATCGGCATGGAGCAGTTGGGCGAGCAGGAGTGTGGCGACTTCGAGCGTGACGTGGCCGCGATGGTGGCGGCGGTCGTCGCCGAGCACCGGCGCCAGCCCTTCGACGTGCTGCATGCCCAGTATGGCTATCCCTGCGGCTGGATGGCGCTGGAAGCGTCGCGCATCCTGGGCCTGCCGACGGTCGTGTCCATCCAGGGCGGCGACGGCCACTGGGTCGGAAGCTGCTGCGAAACACACCGGCTGGCGATGACCCGCGTGCTGGACCACGCCAACAGGGTGCTGATCGGCTGCGTCTCCTTCCGGGAGGAGGTCGTGCAGCGCCTGGGCACCGACCCCGCCCGCTTCACGATCGTGCCCGGGGCCGTGGACGTGACGCGCTTCACCCCCGGCCCTGCCCGTGCCGGCGACGGGCCGCCGGTGCTGCTGTATCACGGACGGGTGGACGCCCGGAAAGGCGTGCTGGACCTGCTGGACGCAGCCCGGCAGTTGATGGACAGCAGCGACCGATTCCGGCTGGTGATCTCCGGCATCGGCCCGACCTACGACGAGACCGCGGCCAGTCTTCCTCTCATGGGCTTGCAGGAGTGCGTGGAGATGACGGGATATGTGGACTACGACGACGTCCCGGCTGTTTACCGGGGCGCAGACGTGTTTGTGTCGCCCACCTATGCCGAGGGGTTCAGCAACACCATCCTGGAAGCGATGGCGAGCCGCCTGGCCGTCGTGTCCTGCCGCAGCGTCGGCGTGGTTGACTGCATCCGCGACGGGGAGAACGGGCTGCTGACTGAGCCGGGCGACCGGGCCGGCCTGGCCGCCGCACTGCGCCGGGTGCTGCGCGATGCGGCGCTGCGGCGCCGGCTGGCGGATGCGGCGCTGGCGGAGTGCCGGGAGGTTTATTCCTGGAAGGCTGTTGGGCGGCAGATCATGGACGTTTACGCCGAGGTGGCCGGGCAGGCGCCGGACCTGGCATGGTCCCCCGAGTTGCCGATCCTTCCCTGCCGCTTCCGCGCCGAGCCGCACCTCCTGTGATGGATGGCGATTCTTCCTTCCTCCCCCTCTCCCTCCGGGAGAGGGGCGGGGTGAGGGGGTCTTCAAGCGCCGTACTTGCCGACGCAAAATCCCGCGCCGTCAGCACCCCTGGCTCCCCGCTCCGCAGCCAAGACCCCCTCACCCCAATCCTCTCCCGGAGGGAGAGGGAGCAGCAGCCGTCGTCCTGATGCCCACGGCCCTGTTCCTATCCCCGCATTTGGATGATGTCGCCTTCTCCTGCGGCGGCCTGGTCGCGCAGCTTGGCGATGCCGGGTGGCGCACCATCATGGCGACTGCATTCACCCGGTCGGTGCTGAACCCCACTGGCTTCGCGCTGACATGCCAGACCGACAAGGGTTTAGGTCCGGATATGGACTACATGGCGCTGCGCCGCGAGGAGGACCGGGCGGCGGCAGCGATCCTCGGGACGGAGCCGCGATGGCTGGACCTGCCGGAAGCGCCCCACCGCGGCTACCACTCCGCCCCGGCGCTGTTCGGCCCGCTGCTGGACGGGGACGACATCTGGAGGCCGCTGGCGACGCTGCTGGCGGAGTTGGTGGAAACGTTGTGCCCCGACTTGATCGTCGCGCCGCAAGGCCTCGGCAGCCACGTGGACCATCGCCAGCTCATCACTGCCGTGCTGGCGCTTGTGGACCCGCCCCCGCTTGCGTTCTACCGCGATGCGCCTTACGCGATCCGCAACCAAGGTGCCTCGCCGGACGTAAGGCTCCTCGGCCTGCCATCCTGCGCCGCGGGAATTGTCTCCGGCCTGGACCGGCGCGTGGCATCCAGTTGCGCCTATGTCAGCCAGATCGGTTTCCAGTTTGGCGGCCCGGCGGCGCTGGACTGGGCATTGCGTGCGTTCGCTGCAGCGGAGGGCGGTGGCGTCCCTGCCGAGCGGTTCTTGGGTGTGCTACCAGGCTTTGTGGCCCCGCCGGGGCACGCGGGCCATTAGGCAGCCATATTATGGGGATCAAACCTGTGCCGCTTCTTCTCCCAACAGGGTCCAGGCCGCACTGGCGATGAACATGCAATCCCTCCGTGCCTCAATACGCCTCGACGACGCGATGTCGGGGCTGCTGTCCGACGGCAGGCTGCACCATGCCAGCCCGTCCTGGCCGCGCCGCGCGGCGTTCCTGGCGCCCGTGCTGGGGTCGGCGGCGCTGGGAACCTGGCTGGCCGTCCAACTGACGGCGGGCTTGGCCGATCCGCTGCGCTGGCCACTGCTGGCTCTGTTGGCGGTCAACCTGCTTTACATGGCGTTGACCGGCTGGCCGGCGGTGCTTGGCTTCCTGGTGCGCCGCTCCGGCCGTGCCCTGCAGGTGTCGGCACAGCCCCCCGGGCTGACCCGTACGGCGCTGGTGATGCCGATCCACCAGGAGGACCCGCGGGCGGTGTTTGCCGCCATCGAGGCGATGCACGCCGCTGTTTCCGGCGCAGCCCTGCGCGGGGTGGACCTGTTCGTGCTATCCGACACCCGCGATGCCGCCGTCGCGGCCCAGGAGCAGGCGGCATTCGATGCCGTGCAGGCCCGGGTCGGCCATCGAGGCGGCCCGGCGCTGCATTACCGCCGCCGCGCCACCAACGAGGGCCGCAAGGTCGGCAATCTCCTAGAGTTCTGCGGGCGCTGGGACTGCCAGTATGACTACATGATCGTGCTGGACGCCGACAGCATCATGGGCGCCGACGCCATTGGCACCCTGATCGGCCTGATGGACGCCAATCCCCGCGCCGGCATCATCCAGACTGTACCCTATGCCGTCGGGCGCGAAACCCTGTTTGCCCGGATGCAGCAGTTCGGCGCACGGCTCTATACCCCCACCCTGGTAGAGGGGCTGACATTCTGGCAGGGCCGGGACGGCAACTACTGGGGCCACAACGCCATCGTACGTATCGCCCCCTTCGTCCAGCACTGCACGCTGCCGGTGCTGCCGGGCGGGGAACCGTTCGGTGGCGAGATACTCTGCCACGACGTGGTGGAGGCCGGGCTGATGCGCCGTGCCGGCTGGGATGTTTGGGTGCTGCCGCAGGTGATGGAAAGCTTCGAGGCGCTGCCGGCCAACCTCGTTGATTACGCCAGCCGGGAGCGGCGGTGGTGCCAGGGCAACCTGCAGCATACCGGCCTGTTGAGCCATCCCGGCCTGCGCCCGGTCGGGCGGTTCCACCTGGCCTACGGCGTGATGCACTACGTCTCCGGTCCGCTGGCGGTGCTGTTCCTGCTGCTGGCGACGCTGGATGCGGCACTCGGCGGCGGCTTCGTCCGGGCCGTGCTGCTCGGCAGCGGCCCCGCTCACGCCGGGCTGGCGGCGCTGGTGCTGTTCCTGCTGTATGCCGGCAAGCTGCTGTGCCTGGGTGAAGTGCTGGCGGATGGGCAGGAGGCCCGGCGCTACGGCGGACGCCTGCGGCTGCTGGCCGGTGCGGCACTGGAGCAGGCGGGCGCGCTGGTGGTCTCCGCCGTGCTGATCCTGTTCTACACCCAATATGTCGCCGGCCTGCTGCTGGGCCAGACCGTGTGCTGGACGGCGCAGCCGCGCGATGACCGCGGCGTGTCCTGGGCGGAGGGCTGGCTGCGCCTCCGCGGCGTGACGCTGTCCGGGCTGGGCTGGCTGGCGGCGCTGGCGGCAACGGCCCGCTCGGCAGACGGCTTGGCCCTGCTAGGCTGGTGCGCGCCGCTGGTGTTCGGCCTGCTGGCCGCGGTGCCCGCCAGCGTCCTATCCAGCCGCATCACGTTGGGCCGCCTGGCCCGGCGCTGGGGCCTGTTCCTGACGCCGGAAGAGGCGCAGCCCGCCCCGGTGCTGCGCGCCTATAACCGGGCGATGGCCGGCTCGCAGCCGGCCATCGCCCGGACACGCCCGGTGCTGGGGCCGCTGCAGCTCGCGCCGACCGCGGCGGATGGGGATTAGCGATGCCGATGAAGCGCCGCCTGCTGCTCGCCGCCATGCTGACCGCTGCGGCCGAGGATGGGCGGGCGCAGGGGCTGTCCGCATCGGACGGGGCGGCGATCCGCGGTGTGATCGGCCGGCAGATCGAGGCGTTCGGACGTGACGATGCGCCTGCCGCCTTCGCCTTCGCTTCGCCGGGCATCCAGGGGATGTTCGGCACGCCGGAACGGTTCCTCGACATGGTGCGCAGGACCTACCCAGCGGTTTACCGCCCGCGCAACGTCGAGTATGGCGAGCTGAGCCGGGAGAACGACCGCATCGTGCAGCAAGTCGAGCTGACCGGGCAAGACGGGCAGCCGCAGCTTGCGCTATATGAGATGGAGCGCGACGGCGACGCCTGGCGCATCGCAGGCTGCACCCTGGTGCGGAGCCTGCGCGTCGGGACCTGACGCCCCCAAGGAGTATTCGCCATGATCCGTTTTGCCTTCGCCCCCGTTCTGGCAGCCTTGCTGCTTGGCCCCGGCCTTGCCCAGGCCCGCACCCTGGAAGTCGGGGAGGGCCGTGAGTTCAAGCTGCCTTCCGACGCCGTGAAGGCCGCCCGCGCCGGGGACACCGTGCAACTGCAGCCCGGCGAGTACTTCGACTGCGCCACCGTGCCCCAGGCCAAGCTGACCATCGAGGGCGTGGGCGATGCGTCCAAGGTGCTGATGACCGACAAGACCTGCGGCGGCAAGGCGCTGCTGATCACGACGGGCGCTGACATTACGGTGCGCAACCTGACGCTGACCCGCGCCCGGGTGCCGGACAACAACGGCGCCGGCATACGCGGCGAGGGCGCCAACCTGCTGGTGGACGGCGTGCGCTTCATCAACAACCAGAACGGCATCCTGGCCGGGACCGAGGGCGCGACGATCATCGTCCGCAACAGCTACTTCGAGCGCAACGGCACCTGCCAGGGGGCCTGCGCCCACGGCATCTATATCGGCCATGCCAAGCTGCTGCGGGTGGAGAACAGCAAGTTCTTTGACACCCGCGAAGGCCACCACATCAAGTCCCGCGCGGAACGGACCGAGGTGGTGGGCTGCACCCTGGATGACGGGGAGGATGGCACCGCCAGCTACATGATCGAGGCGCCCAACGGCGGATCGCTGATAGTGCGGGACAGCACGCTGACCAAGGGGCCACAGGCCGCCAACCACACCGGCGCCATCGTGATCGGGACGGAGGGCGTGACCCAGCCGACGCGGGAGATCACCATCACCAACAACACGTTCCGCAATGCCGGCGGCTACCCGACGGCGTTCGTCTGGAACCTGACGGCGACGGACGCCATCCTGACCGGCAACCGCATCAGCGGCCAGGCGAAGCCGTTGCAGGGGGACGGGAAGGTCACGCGGTAAGGGCAGCACATGCCGAGGGGGCTGCGCTTCTCCCTCTCCCTCCG
>JAABUQ010003920.1_pt1 | contig 26341 bp, 26 predicted proteins | sample 5560001 | NCBI WGS metagenome assembly JAABUQ01 (sample SAMN10711888, study PRJNA513371) | rock metagenome | isolation source: Antarctica rocks | place: Antarctica: Victoria Land, Finger Mt nord | collected 2015-12-18 | reverse complement strand
ACAGGTGGATCGCGACTCGGTCCGGCCCCCGCGTTCTCCCCGGCCCCAGCGAGGGCCTGGACGATGGCTGAGGCGTCGCGACGACCAGCGCGACGAAGGCGACGGTCAGCACGGCCCCGAGCCCGAGCCCGCCCCACAGCAGTCGTCGCAGCCATCGCAGCATGCCCGGCCCCTTCCTAGGGCAGCTTCACGCCCTCTGCAGCGCCGAGTCCATACCGAGCGCGGCGGCCAGCGCGGTCAGCCGCTTGCCGGTCTGCTCGCCCAACAGCAGGTCGCCGTGATCGCCCCGCGCGATCAGGGTCGCGGTGTTTCCTGTACGGGTCAATGCGCTGGCGGCCAGCAGGTCGGGGCTTCCGCCCGACAGGTCGCAGCCGAGCCGCATGGCCGCGCCCAGCCCGCGCGCCCGCCGCAGCTGCTCCTCGCCCAGCATCCGCCCGAGCGCAGTCTCGGGCGCGCCCGGGTCGGCGCTGTAGCGCCCGAACACCGCGGCGGCCAAGAAGGCGCGCTCGGCGTGGGTCTGGCCGGCAATAGGCGCGCGCAGCACCTGGTCGAAGACCAGTTCGGCCCGGTGGTCGGGATGCAACCGCGCGCCGACGTCCGCCAGCCGGCAAGCCGCGGCCAGCATCCGGGTCTCGGCCGCCGGACCCGGCACGGGGGCGAGCGACAGCCAGAACGGTCGCAGCCAGCTCTCCAGCGCCGGACCCAGCCGCTCGGCCACGCCCTGTCGCCGGCCCAGCGCCGCGCAGCCCTCGACCAGCGGGTCGAGGTCGCGCACGGCGGGCTTCATGGCCTCGTAGATCAGCCCCTCGCGCAGGCCGTAGGCCGACAGCACCACCCGCTCGATCCCCAGCCGCTCGACCAGCAACTCCAGCACCAGGGCGGCGTAGGGCAGGGTCTCCGCCCGCTTCTTGGACACGCCCTGGATGCGCTCCAGCGAGCCGCGCGACTGGCGGGCGATCAGCCGCGCGCTGTCCAGCGCCTCACCCGCCGACATCTCGTACTGGTGCACGATCCGCAGCGGGTAGCCGGTGACGGTCATGTGCACGAGCGCCACGTTGCGCCAGGCGCCGCCGACGGCATGGAAGGTGGAGTGGCGATAGGCGCGCGCCGCTTCGTCGATCACCGCGGCCGCCACCTGTCGCACCCGCCCCGGGTCGACCGCCTTGGGCGCCCCCAGCGCGAAAGGGCCCAGCGGCAGGCTGACGCCCGGCCCGGGCACGCCGTGCACGACGCCGGTCAGCTCCAGCGACGAGCCGCCGAGGTCGCCGACCACGCCGTGCGCGTCGGGCTGGCCGGCGACGACGCCCAGGGCGGAGATGCGCGCCTCCTCCTCGCCCGTCAGCACCCGGACGATCAGGCCCGTTTCGCGGCGGATACGCTCGACGAAGGCGGCCCCGTCGTCCGCCTCGCGCACCGCGGCGGTGGCGACGGCGAACACCTGGTGCGGGCGCGCGCCGTCCAGCACGGCGCGGAAGCGGCGCAGCGCGGTGAGGGCGGCCTCGGTCCCCGCGGGCGACAGCCGGCGGGTGGCGGCCACCCCGCGGCCCAGCCCCGCCAGCACCTTCTCGTTGAAGACCGTCCAGATCGCCCGCCCGTCGACCCGGTACAGCACCAGGCGCACCGAGTTGGAGCCGATGTCGACGACCGCCACGTCGCGCCCCTCGCGCTCGGGACCCGGTCTGTCGAGATTCGGGCGGTTCAGCCCCAGCCGGTCGAACACGCGCTCAGCCCCGCTTCAGCTTGCGGCGCGGGCCGACGTGGTCAAAGGCGCGGGGCAGGGTCTTCACCGAGCGCCCCCGGCCCGACAGGCTGGGGTTGGTCATGAAATATCGATGCGCCGAGAACGGTTGCTCGACGCCGGTCGTGTCGACGCGGGCATAGGCGCCTTCCGGCTGCAGGTCCCAGCTGCTGGCCTCGTCGTTCAGGTTGGCCACCATGATCTGGTCCAGCACCTGCTGGTGCACCGTGGGGTTCTCGATGGGCACCAGCGACTCGATCCGGCGATCCAGGTTGCGCGGCATCCAGTCCGCCGAGCTGATGAACACCAGCGCCCGGTCGCTCGGCAGGTCCGCCCCGTTGGCGAAGCAGACGATGCGCGAGTGCTCCAGGAACCGGCCCACGATCGACTTGACGTGGATCTCCTCGCTTAGGCCCGGTACGCCGGGGCGCAGGCAGCAGATGCCGCGCACGATCAGGTCGATGTGCACCCCCGCCTGGCTGGCGCGATACAGGGCGTCGATGATCTCGGGGTCGACCAGGCTGTTCATCTTGGCCCAGATGCCGCTGGGTCGTCCCTTCCGCGCCGCGGCGACCTCGGCGTCGATCAGCTCGAGCAGGCGCGACTTCAGGCTGACCGGCGAGAAGGCCAGCTTCTCGAGGTGCTCGGGCCGGGCATAGCCGGTGATGAAGTTGAACACCCGTCCCGCATCCCGCCCGAACGCCGGCGCGCAGGTGAACAGCGACAGGTCGGTGTAAATCTTGGCGGTGGCCGGATGATAGTTGCCGGTGCCGAAATGGCAGTAGGTCTTCAGGTGGTCGCCCTCGCGCCGCACTACCACCGACAGCTTGGCGTGGGTCTTGTATTCTATGAAGCCGTAGACGACGTGCACGCCCGCCCGCTCCAGGTCGCGGGCCCACTTCATGTTGGCGGCCTCGTCAAAGCGCGCCTTTAGTTCGACCAGCGCGGTGACGCTCTTGCCCCGGTCGGCCGCGTCGATCAGGGCGGCGACGATGGAGCTGTCATGGCTGGTGCGGTACAGGGTCTGCTTGATCGCCAGCACGTCGGGGTCGGCCGCGGCCTGCCGCAGGAACTGCACCACCACGTCGAAGCTCTCGTACGGGTGGTGGACCAGTATGTCCTTCTCGGTGATGGCCGCGAAGCAGTCGCCGCCGTGGTCGCGCACCCGCTCGGGGAAGCGCGGCTCATAGGGCGGGAACTTCAGCTCGGGCCGGCCTGGCGGGATCAGCTCCGACAGCTGCGACAGGCCGAGCAGCCGGTCGATCAGCACCACGTCCTGCGGCGCGGCGTGAATGTTGCGCAGGATGAACTCGCGCAGGTCGACCGGCATGGCCGCCTCGAGCGTGATGCGCACCACCGAGCCCAGCCGCCGCTGGCGCAGCAGGGCCTCGAACTCGCGCACCAGGTCCTCGGCCTCTTCCTCGATCTCCACGTCGGAGTCGCGGATCACGCGGAACACGCCCTTGCCCTCGATGTTCACGCCCGGGAACAGGTGCTCGATGCAGAGGCCCAGCAGGTCCTCCAGCGCAATGCTGCGGCGGACCGGGCGCGCGCCGTCGCCGACCTCCGCCGGCAGGGTCCAGAACCGCCGCACCTGGTTGGGCAGGGGCACCAGCGCGTAGAGCGTCTTGCCGTCGGACCGCCGCTTCAGCTTCAGCGCCAGCGAGAAGGCCAGGTTGGGGATGAACGGGAAGGGGTGGGCCGGGTCGATCGCCAGCGGCGTCAGGATCGGAAAGACTTCGGCGAGGAAGGTGCGCTCCAGCGCCTCGCGTTCCGCGGCCGAGACCTTGGCGCCGCTGACCAGCTCGATCCCTGCTTCCGCCAGCTGGGCGCGCAGGCTGATCCAGATGCGCTGCTGATCGGCCATCAGGGCGTTGGCGGCGGCGATCACCTGCGCCAGCTGCTCGGACGGGGTCAGCCCGTCCTGGCTCATCACCCGCACGCCTTCGCGCACCTGGCCCTTCAGCCCGGCGACCCGCACCATGTAGAACTCGTCCAGGTTGTTGGCCGAGATCGACAGGAACCGCAGCCGCTCCAGCAACGGGTGACGCGGGTTCTCGCTCTCCTCCAGCACCCGGCGGTTGAACGCCAGCCAGGACAGCTCGCGGTTGAAGAACCGCGTGTGCGAGGCGATCAGCGCCGTGTCGAGCCGCAACGCCGGGGCGCGGGCGGGCGGCTCGCGCAGGGGCGGCAGCTCGGCGCTCGGCGGCTCCGAGGAGGGGGATGGGGCGAGGGCGTCGTGAGCCTCTGACATGGCCGGTTTGTCGCCCAGCCTACCCGCCGCCGCAACCGTGAGCCCGCGAAATCGCGCGGCGCGCTCAGCCGAACGGCAGTTCGGGCGAATCGTCAGCATGTGGACCGTCGCCGAACACCTCGCGGGCCAGGGCGCGCGAGACCGGGCGTCCGGCGGCCAGAGCCGCCTCGTCCAGCCGCGCCGCCGCCGTCTCCGCCCCGCGCGCCGACCGCTCGATCCGCCGCACCAGCCAGCCCAGCAGCTCGGGCGAAGGGCGGATGCGGCGCTGGCGGAAGAAGACGCTCAGCAGGGCTTCCAGCGCCGCATCGTCGGGCTCCCCCAACTCGGCCACCGCCAGCGCGTTCAGCCGCGAGCGCAGGTCGGGCACCGCCGTCCGCCACAGCCGGGGTGCGGTGCGCGCGGTCAAGAGCACGCTCGCCTGCCCAGACGCGGCCCGGTTGAGCAGATGGAACAAGGCCTCGGCGGCGGGGGCGTCGTCGGCGCCCTCGACCAGAACCGGCCCGGCCGGCGCCGCCCCGTCTTTCGCATCGCCGTCCAGCCGGTCCAGCGTCGCCGCCGGCCGCGCCTGCGCTACGGCCCGCTCCGCCCACAGCGCGGCCAGGTGCGATTTGCCCGAACCCGGCGGGCCCACCAAGGCCAGCGCGCCGCCGGGCCAGGCGGGCCAGGCCTCCACCGCCGCCACGGCTTCGCGGTTGGCGGGCGAGACCACAAAGTCCTCGCGCCGGACCGACGGTGGCGCGAAGGCGAGGCTGAGCTGGGCGGTCAAGCCGAGCGCACGCACGTCGACATGACGGCTCCCTGTGCTGAACCCGACAGAGGATGCGGCGTGTTTGCGGCGATGCAAGGGCGCGCGCCCTTGCCATCGCCGCTGCGGCGCCGATAAGCCGGGCGCTTCCGACTGAGGAGGCGGCCCATGGCCATCGACGCGGCGACCGTGCGGCGGGTCGCCAAGCTCGCCCGCATCGCCGAACCCGAGGACCGGCTCGACGCCCTGGCCGGCGAGCTGACCGCCATTCTGCAATGGATCGACCAGCTGAACGAGGTCGACGTGGAGGGGGTCGAGCCGATGACCTCGGTGGTGGCGGCGACCCTGCCCCTGCGCGAGGACGTGGTCACCGACGGCGCCATCCGCGATCGCGTGCTGGCCAACGCCCCCCGCACCCGCGACGGCTTCTTCGTGGTCCCCAAGGTGGTGGAGTGATGGCCGTGTCCTCACTCCCCTGCTCCGTCGCCCTCGGACTTGATCCGAGGGCCTGTGTCCATAAGCGCGCCCGTTGCGAGCAGGCCCTCGGGTCGAGGGCGACGGAGCGGGGTGGGGTCGCGGGTGAGATGGTCAAGGGAAGGGTGGAGCGATGAGCGAACTCACCGCCCTCACCCTCCGCGCCGCGCTCGACGGCCTCTCGGCGGCCGCCTTCACGTCCGAAGAGCTGACCCGGGCGCACGTCGAGGCCATCGCGCGCGCCAACCCACACCTGAACGCCTGGGTGCTGCAGACGCCCGAGCGGGCGCTCGACATGGCCCGCGCCAGCGACGCCCGCCGCGCGGCCGGCCAAGCGGGCCCGCTCGAGGGCGCGCCGCTGGGCGTCAAGGACCTGTTCGCCACCGAAGGGGTGCGCACCACGGCGGGGTCCAACATCCTGCGCGGCTTCGTCCCGCCTTACGAGTCTACCGTGACCTCGCAGCTGTGGCGGGATGGGGCGGTGATGCTGGGCAAGCTGAACCTGGACGAGTTCGCCATGGGCTCGTCCAACGAGACCAGCGCCTTCGGACCGGTGACCAACCCCTGGCGGGCGCGGAACTCCAACCAGGCGCTGACGCCGGGCGGATCGTCGGGGGGCTCGGCGACGGCGGTGGCGGCCGACCTGTGCCTGGGCGCCACGGCCACCGACACCGGCGGCTCAATCCGCCAGCCGGCCGCCTTCACCGGCACGGTGGGAATCAAGCCGACCTACGGCCGCTGCTCGCGCTATGGGGTAGTCGCCTTCGCGTCCTCGCTGGACCAGGCCGGGCCGATCGCCAAGACCGTCGAGGACGCCGCCCTGCTGCTGACCTCCATGAGCGGCCACGACCCGCGCGACTCCACCAGCCTGCCTGTCCCTGTCCCCGACTTCGCGAGCTTCGTGGGCAAGTCGGTGCGCGGCCTGCGCATCGGCGTGCCCGAGGAGTACCGGCTGGACGGCATGCCGTCTGAGATCGCGGCCTTATGGGACCAGGGCGTGGCGTGGCTGCGCGACGCCGGATGCGAGATCGTGCCGGTCAGCCTGCCGCACACCAAGTACGCGCTTCCCACCTACTACATCATCGCACCGGCCGAGGCCTCGTCCAACCTGGCGCGCTATGACGGCATGCGGTTCGGCCTGCGCGCGGACGGCGGGTCGCTGGGCGAAGTCTATGAGAACACCCGCGCCGAGGGGTTCGGGGCGGAGGTCAAGCGGCGGGTGCTGATCGGAACCTATGTGCTGTCGGCCGGATACTACGATGCCTACTATCTACGGGCGCAGAAGGTGCGGCGGCGGATCGCTCAGGACTTCGACGCGGCGTTCGCCCAGGTCGACGCCCTGCTGACGCCGACCGCCCCGTCCGCCGCCTTTGCGCTGGGCGAGCGGATGAGCGATCCGGTCGCCATGTACCTCAACGACGTGTTCACCGTGACCACCAATCTGGCGGGCCTGCCGGGGATCAGCCTGCCGGCGGGGCTGGACGCGCAAGGCCTGCCGCTCGGCCTGCAGCTGATCGGCCGGGCGCTGGACGAGGGCACGCTGTTCTCGCTGGCCGGGGCGATGGAGCAGGCCGCCGCCTTTCGCGCCAAGCCCCAACGCTGGTGGTGAGGCGCTGGTGGTGAGCCCGCCGCGCACCCCCAGGCTCGGGCGCGGCCTGACCCGCGTCGCCATGCTGCTGCTGCTGATCGGGGGGGCGGCCTGCCTTCATTTCTCCATCTGGCCCAGCGTGTGGGAGGCCATGGCCGGCGGCGCCCGCGTCAAGGTCGCCTGGCGCTCCGAAACCATCCTGCCCCCCTGCGAAGCCGCCGCCTGCTGGACCGCCGCCCTCTGGCTGGCTCTGCGAGATCGCGGCCGGCGTTGAATAGACGACGTGAGCGGAGGCTGGTGATTACGTCGTCACCTATCGCGCCGCTGAGCGATTTACTTCGTCACATTACTATCGCGCCGTGACTCCGTGTTCCTTGCTTGCCTCAAGGTCGCGATAGACCGGCTGCTCGTGCCTCTCAAACACGGTCAGCTCGCACACCCGTTGCCGCACTGGGTGACGTGATGCAGTAGACAGGCAACCACGACATGAGCGAGACGGACCATGAGAAAGGTTTTTTGGTCAGGCCAACGATGAATAGCTGTAGCGTCCCCGCATTCCCGTATTTTACTCCCAACTGCATGTCGTTCGGAAGCGAGCACTGTTAGGTTAGAGTCTCGGCTTCCTTACTACCTTGTTTCCGTCTATTTCTACCTTGCGCTTTCTGAAGTCATCAAGTATTTGAGGGCAGTCAATATTGATAACCAGCCGAGCTGGAGAGTCCTTATCCGCAGGAATCGCTGACGTTCTAATTTGCACATTTGCGCCAGTTCCCCAGTAGGCGCCTGCTCCAACCATCCAATCCGGCTTTCCGTATTTTCGGATTAGCTCGGTATGCAGAATACCGAGTCTAGACGGAGATAAGGTAGACCCCAAAGATTGACTGGTATATATCTGATAGAGAATTCCATCATCAGTAAATCGAAGATGGTAACTAATATCGTTCCTCGTCCCAATGGTATCTTGCTCCGACGTATCGCGTCCTAGAGGTGACAAATGAACCTCACCAAGCTGGGGAACGACGACATCTCGCCTCTGCCCTATACGAATTCCATCGACGTCGATCGCTTGAGGCGGTCCGGCAGATGCGGGCGCAACCAACGGGCAAGTTAGGAGCAAGATGCTCAGAGCGAGTACGATCCTCATGAGACGACTTCCCCACCGATAAGCTCTTAAGCCTAGCGGCGTTTGTTCGAGAATGAAAGGGCGGTCCGAAATTCGTCTTGGAACAAAGGCTTCTCTGGACGGAAGAATGATGGTAGCTCTTAGGGCCGCGGCCAATTGACGCGCGATTTTCCTCCTTCTCCCAAAATGGATTGGGGAGGACCTAATCATGCCCTCCCCAATCCTGCTGCCAACCCCTCCGCTATGTTCAGCCTAGAAGGGCTCTTACGAACGGTTCCTCGGCTTCTGGAATCACCCCGCTATTCATAATAGCGTTATTCATCCACGATGGGACTATGAACCAGGTTGGAAGACCTCGGGACTGGGGGGTTCCTACGCCCGTAGCGCGAGAGTTGGACCCATTCCATCTCATGGCCAATACAGATTGCGGGCCACGTCCATCATCACCGTCCCACTTACCAACCGCGAGAGCGGCGTCGGCATCACCTTGGCCATGCACTTCTCCGTTTCGCAGGACCTTGATGAGGCTCCAGTTCACTTTGGGAGAGACCACCAAATTAGGATCGACGTATGGCATAGTTCAGCTCCACTCAATTGACGCTTCGTCAAAGTGACGAACGCGTCCTTACGTGCCACGACGTCGACCCGACGTCAAGACGACAAGCGCGTGAGGAAGGAGCAAGGGGACAGGATCCCTCGTCCCGACGGCGTGACACCAATCATCCTGCGCCAAGGATCCACCCCTCCTCGCGTTCAACTTCGGCCACCGTTTCGGCGTCCGTGCCTTTGGGCGGGGCGAAGGCGGCGCTCAGGCGGCCCTGTTCGTCGAGTTTGGCGAAGTGTTCGGCCAGGGTGCGGACCTGGGCGCGGTCGGGGATCTCGCCGGGCTCGGGACGGGCGGGGACGAGGGCGGGGTAAATCTCCACGATCAGCGCCTCCAGCCCGTGCAGGTCCACCGGCGACAGCGCCTTCCAGCCGGTGGTGAAGGGCCAGACCGCGGCATGCGCGCCCAGCTCGTCGACCAGGCGCTTGGCGGCGGGTATGCCCATCAGCGTCTGGCTGCCGACCACGCCCGCCCCGTACAGCTGCCACACCGACTTCGCGCCCGCCTTGCCCAAAGCCTGGGTGGCGAGCTCGGTGCGGCGCAGGGGCGGCGGCACGGGCGCGCCCTCGGCGGCGGGCTTCTTGGCCGCCAGCCAGGTCTGGGCGTCGCGGGGCGGGCAGCCCCAGAACGGCCGCGCCTCGTTCGTCATCAGCCGGTTCATCTTGGCTGCGACCTGGAAGCGGTTGTTGGCGTTGTCGACCTTGTCGACGATGTTGCCCGCCAGGAACGCCCACATCGCATCCCAGGTCGGGGTCTTCAGCTTCAGCATCTCGGCCGTGCCGCTCGGGAAACCCAGCGCGAAGTCGAAGCCGATCAGCGCCCGGTCGCCCCGGCGGCGCAGGTCGGCCATCACCTCGCGCAGCTTGCCCTCCGCCTCGCGCCGGGTGGCGGGGTTGAACGCCTCGAAGGTCGGGCGGAAACGGATGTCGCGCTTCAGCACGCCGATCCAGATCGAGTCCTTGCCGGCGCCCTTGGACGCGGCCCCGCTCCAGTCGATCATCACATAGGCGTTGAACAGCCGCGCCACTGGAACCCCCCTGCACCGAACCGGGCGCGCCGCTCTACCCTGCCTGCGTCGTGGACTGAAGACGCCTTGACTCTTCCCCTCTCCCGCGAAGCGGGGGAGGTGGCCCGGAGGGCCGGAGGGGGCGGTTCCGCTCGGCTGACCGGCCGCGGGCTGAACCGCCCCCTCAGTCGGCTGCGCCGACAGCTCCCCCGCGCCGCGGGAGAGCGGAAATCAGCTCAGCTTGACCAGCATCTTGCCGAGGTTCTCGCCCTTGAACAGTTTGAGAAAAGCGCCCGGCGCGGCCTCGATCCCCTCGTCCACCGTCTCGCGCCACTTCAGCCGGCCGGCGGCGATCCAGCCGGCCATTTCGCCGACGAAGGCGGGCATCTCGGCGAAGTGGTCGCTGACGATGAAGCCCTCGATCCGCAGCCGCTTGCCCACGATCAGCATGACGTTGGACGGGCCCGCGACCGGCCCCGTCTCGTTGTAGGCCGAGATCATGCCGCACTCGGCGAAGCGGGCGAAGGGCTTGGCCGCGTTCAGCGCCGCCTCCAAATGCCCGCCGCCGACGTTGTCGAAATAGACGTCGATGCCCTTGGGCGCGGCCTCGGCCAAGGCGCGGGTCAGGTCGGGCACAGCCTTGTAGTCGATGACGTGATCGCAGCCGATCTCGCGCAAAAAGGCGATCTTGTCCTCGCCGCCCGCCGCGCCGATCACCGCGGCGCCCTTGATCTTGGCGATCTGGCAGACGACCGAGCCCACAGCGCCCGCGGCGGCGGAGACGAACACCGTCTCGCCCGCCTTGACCGTCGCCACCTTGAGCAGGCCGACCCAGGCGGTCATGCCGGGCATCCCCGCCACGCCGAGGAAGGCCTGGGGCGGCAGGCCGTGCGTGTCGATCTTCTGCACCGACGCGGCGGGCGCATTGAACGCCTCGCGCCAGCCCAGCATGGTCATGACCAGGTCGCCGGGCTTCAGCGCCGCGTCGTCGGAGGCGACCACCTCGCCCACCGCCCCGCCTTCCAGCGGCGCGCCGATCTGGAACGGCGGCACATAGCTCGGCCGGTCCCACATCCGCCCGCGCATGTAGGGGTCCACCGACATGAACAGGTTGCGCACCTGCACCTCGCCCGGGCCGGGGGCGGCCAGCTCCACGCCCGCCACCTCGAAGTCCTCCAGCCGGGGCGTGCCCTCCGGCCGGCGCTTCAGGCGGACTTCCCTGGACGTGGTCATGGACGCGCTCTCCCGTTTGGTGTTCTGAGCCTTGTTTAGACCGCGCGGGGGCGGACGGGGAAGGGCGCCGAGTCGATGAGGCAGCTGCGGGCGGGCGTGGCGGGGGCGGGCGTGTTTGGCGGCTTCCACGCGCGCAAGTACGCGGAGCTACCGGGCGTCGCCCTGGCCGGCGTGTTCGACCCGCACGGGGAGCGCGCGCGGGCGGCGGCCGAGCCGCTGGGCGGGCGCGGGTTCGACGACCTGACCGCCCTGCTGGCCGAGATCGACGTGCTGACCGTGGCCGCCCCGGCCGCCGCCCATGCCGAGCTCGCCCTGGCGGCGCTCGCTGCAGGCAAGGCGGTGTATGTCGAAAAGCCGCTCGCCGTGACGCTGGACCAGGCCGACCGGCTGGTCGCGGAGGCGGCGCGGCGCGGGCTGGTGCTGGCCTGCGGGCATCAGGAGCGCACCGTGTTCGCCGCCATGGGCCTGCTGGCCGTGGAGGAGCGGCCGGTCGCGGTCGAGGCGGTGAGGCTGGGCACGCCGTCGGACCGCAACCGCGACGTCTCCTGCGTGCTGGACCTGATGATCCACGACCTCGACCTCGCCCTGCAGCTCGCCCGCTCCGAGCCGCTGGCGGTGGAGGCGGAGGGCGGGTTCGATCACGTCCGCGCCGAGGTCACCTTCGAGACGGGCTACGCCGCGGTGCTGGAGGCCTCGCGCGCGGCGCCGGCGCGCTCGCGCACCATGCGGGTGCTGTACGGGTCGGGGGCGGTGGAGGTCGACTTTCTCGCGCCCTCGTTCCGCAACGGCTCGACCCACCCGCTCGACGCGGCGTTCGCCCAGAGCCCCGCCGGGCGCGACCCGCTGGGGGTCAGCGTCGCCGCCTTCCTGGCCGCCGTCCGAGGCGACGCCCCCCGCCCCGCCGTCACCGGCCCCGAAGCCGCCCGCGCCCTCGACCTGGCCCTCGCCGTGGAACACGCGGCGGGGCTGTGAGGGGGGGCGTGGCGCTTGGGGTGGCGTCCGGTCTGATGTAAGCTGCAGGTCCTTGTAAGACGCGGGAGGCGGCATGACCCGCTACAACATCGAGCAGGCGCAGGCCCAGCTGCCCGAACTGGTGCGACGCGCGGCGACGGGCGAGCGCGTGTTCATCGAGCAAGGCGCCGAGGTGGTCGAGCTGCGACCTTCCGACAAGCCCAGCGTCCCGGACAAGCCCGCCCCGGGTCAGGACTTCAACGAGTGGTTGAAGCAAAGACGAGAGTCCAGGCCGCCCCTTGGAATGAGCTCAATCGAGTTGCTCGACGAGACCGACAATCGGACCCCGACTTCGAAGCTGTCTCAAGAGGAGCGCCGACTATTGTATGACTGGATCGACCAGCGACGCAACGCTCGCCCCGCCGTCAGCATCGGCATCGTCGAGCTGCTAGATCTGATGTACGAGGGAGAGGAAGGCTGAACGCCTACTTGGATGCTAGCGCTGTCGTTCCAAAGTTTATTACACAGGACGGGAGCGCAGGCGTGAAAGGGTTTCTCGACCGCCATGACGGCGAGCTTTGGATGACCGAGTTCGCCGCGGCCGAGGTCTCTTCCGCCGTCGCGCGCCTATTCCGTATGGGGGCGCTGACGCTTGAGGCCGCGCTCGATGCGCTGACCGACTTTGACGTGTTCCGTTCGGGCGTGATCGAGTTCGCCGATCTAACGGCGGCCGATGTACGGACGGCGCACGCCTACGTGCGTCGGTTCGAACTGAAGTTGCGTACGCCCGATGCGTTGCATGTGGCCGTCGCTGAGCGGCTCGGTCTGACCCTGGTCACCCTGGACCGCAGGCTGGCCGATGCGGCGGCTACTCTAGGGATCGCGGTGGTTGTGCCAGCCTGAATGTGGTTTCTGGCGCGTCGTGCATCGAGGGAGGCTGACATGCGAACGCAGGACATCGGACGAGCAGGTGAGGTGTGGGTGGCGGACAGGCTTCGTTCTCTGGGCTATGCGGTCGCTCAGTTCGGGGCCAATTACCCTGTTGTCGATCTGAATGTGACTGCGAGAACGCCCTTCAGAGTTCAAGTGAAATGCAGTGACGTTCAACACATTAAGTTCGGAAGCGCACGCGCTCTCGACGGCCTGCTGCCTAGCGACTTCGTTATCGCTCTGATGCCCAGTGGCGAAAGTACCTTAGAGACAAGCAAGCTTCAGTCTTTCGTTATACCAGCCCTTGTCGCACAAAGTGTAGCTCATCACGTTCACGACAGCTATGTCCAAGACTACATAGCTCGAAAAGGTCACAGCCCGTCAGGCGCATTCGGCCCAACAATCAAGTTCTATCGCAATAAAAGTTGGCACATCGAGGCTCGCGAGACACTTGAGCCGTATAAAGAGGCTTGGTCCAAGCTGCCTGCCCCAGTCTAAGCCACCCGCACCCGCGCCGCGCTTTCGGGCAGGTCTGTGCCGAAGGCGCGTTGGTAGAACTCGGCCACCGTGGGGCGTTCCAGCTCGTCGCATTTGTTGAGGAAGGTGAGGCGGAAGGACAGCGCGATGTCGCCGCTGAAGATGGTCGCGTTCTGGGCCCAGGTGATGACGGTTCGGGGGCTCATCACCGTGGAGATGTCGCCGTTCATGAAGGCGTTGCGGGTCATGTCGGCGACGCGGACCATGGCGTTGACGGTCCTGCGGCCCTCCGCCGTACAATAAGTGGGCACCTTGGCCAGCACGATCTCGGCCTCTACGTCGTGCGCCAAGTAGTTCAGGGTGGTGACGATGGACCAGCGGTCCATCTGGCCTTGGTTGATCTGTTGCGTGCCGTGGTACAGGCCGGTGGTGTCGCCCAGGCCGATGGTGTTGGTGGTGGCGAACAGGCGGAACGACGGGTTCGGACGAATAACCCGGTTCTGGTCCAGCAGGGTCAGCCGACCCTGCGCCTCCAGCACTCGCTGGATCACGAACATCACGTCGGGGCGTCCGGCGTCGTACTCGTCGAAGACCAGCGCGATCGGCCGCTGGATCGCCCAGGGCAGCATGCCCTCGCGGAACTCGGTGACCTGACGGCCCTCGCGCAGGACGATGGCGTCCTTGCCGACCAGGTCGATGCGGCTGACATGGCTGTCCAGGTTCACGCGGACCAGCGGCCAATTCAGCTTGGCGGCCACCTGCTCGATATGGGTCGACTTGCCGGTGCCGTGGTAGCCCTGCACCATCACTCGCCGGTTGTGGGCGAAGCCGGCGCAGATGGCCAGCGTCGTCTGCGGGTCGAAGCGGTACGATGCGTCGACCTCCGGCACGTGGCTGTCGACGGTCGAGAAGCCCGGCACGGTCATGTCGCTTTCGACGCCGAACGCCTCGCGCACCGATACCTGCCGGTCGGGCTGGGCGGTCAGCAGCGGGTCGATCAGATCGGGCGCGGTCGGGTCGGGCATGGCCCTTAACTACGGACGGGCGGCAGGGAAGGGAAGCCCGGCGCGGCCCTCCAAGGCGCGATCAGGCGGCCCCACGTCTTGCTGTCAGTCGGAAGGCTCCTCGCGCCCGACCCAGGCCATCATCACCCCGCGCTCGGGCGCCTTGTCGAAGATCATCAGGCTGTCGGCCACGGTGATCGCCCCCACCCGCCGCGACAGGTCGTGCTCGTCCAGGTGCGCTATGCCGTACTTGTAGTGCAGCTTGTCGACCATCGACTTGGCGTACTCGACGAAGGTGCCCGCCTGCCCCAGCCCGCCGCCATAGCTCGGCCAGTAGGAGGTGTGCAGGTCCTCGCAGACGTACACGCCGCCGTCCCGTAGGATGGGGAACAGGGCCTCGAAGGTCAAAATCTGATGGTCCACCCGGTGGCTGCCGTCGTCGATGACGATGTCGGCCTGCCCGACATGGCGCGCCAGCATCTGCAGAAAGGCGGGGTCGCCCTGGTCCCCGATCAGCACCTCGACCCCCGGCTCCTCGAAAGTGCGGGCGACAGGATCGATGTCCACGCCGATCAGCCGGATCTGCGGCCCGAGATAATCGCGCCACAGCTGCAGCGAGCCGCCGTAGGCCAGCCCGATCTCGACCACGGTGACCGGGCGGCCCACGAACGGCGCCAGCGCCCGGTCGTACAGTGGCAGGTAGTGCGCCCACTTGAACATCGGCCGCCTCCCATGCCCGTAATAGACCCGCTCGAATCGGGTGGCCGACTCCCGCGCCAGCCGGTCCCAGTCCAGGTCGCGGCGCACTTCGGCGTGAAAAGCGGGGACGGGCGGGCTGGGCGGCGGCGGGGGAGGGGCGGGGAACACCGTCGCCCGCAGTCGGCGCGCCAGCCGACGCAGCAGGCTCGGCCTTCGCTCGGGCGTAGCGCTCACGCCATCTTGGCCTTCTGCAGCGCCTTGAACGCGCGGATGACGCGGGTCAGCTTGTCCTCGCTGGTGCGGTCGCCGCCGTTGGCGTCGGGATGGAACTTCTTGACGTATTCCAGATAGCGGGCGCGCACGGCGGCGGCGTCGGCCTCACCGTCCAGGTCAAGCTCGGCCAGGGCTCGCGCCTCCAGCCGGCCGAGCTTGCGGGCGGCGGGGGCGACGGCCGCGGCGTGGGCGGCGCGGGAGCGGGCGGCCGACAGCAGGCCCAGCGGGTCGTCGGCGCCCGCCGCGCCCCGGGCGGCGACGCTGGCCGCCTCGCGTGAGAACTTCGACGCCTTGAACGCCCAGGTCGGGCGGTGGCCGGTCAGCGCCTCTTCGCGGAACCGCGCTTGCTCGCCCTCGCTCATGCCGGAGAAGAAGTTCCAGTTGCGGTTGTACTCGGCGGCGTGCGGCTGGCAGAACCAGTAGTTCTCGCCCTCGATCTCCCGCGACTTGGGCGCGCGGCAGTTGGCGGGGGCGCGGCACTCGGGCCAGTCGCACGGGCGTTCGCCGGGCTTCAGGTGGTGGACGTCGGCTTCGGCAGCCTCCTGCTCCTTGGATTTCGGAGGGCGGACGCGGATGTCGACGAACTTGGGCTTGTAGGGGAACGCGCCGCTCATGGGCGGAGTATGCTGCGCAAGTTTTCTCGATCAAGAATTGACAGAGAGGTTCCTGCCATGGGCGAAACCGCCGACACCATCCGCCGCAAGCTGACCGATGCCTTCGCCCCAGAGCGGCTGGAGGTGGTGGACCAGAGCCGGCTGCACGCCGGGCACTCGGGCGCCAAGCCGGGCGGCGAAACCCACTTCGACCTCGCCATTAGCGCGGCGGCGTTCGCGGGCGTGGGCCGGGTGGAGCGCCAGCGCATGATCTATGCTGCGCTGGAGGAGGAGCTGGCGCCCGACCGCGTGCATGCCCTGTCGATCAAGGCGACCGCGCCGGGAGAGGGGTGAGCCGACGGCCTCAGGCCCGGGATAGGACGCCCTTGTCGGTCAGCAGGGTCTTGAGCTCGCCCGAGGCGAACATCTCGCGGACGATGTCGCTGCCGCCGACGAACTCGCCCTTGACGTACAGCTGCGGGATGGTCGGCCAGTCGGAGAAGGCCTTGATCCCGACCCGCAGCCCGTCGTCCTGCAGCACGTCGACGCCCACAAAGTCGGCGCCGAGGTGGTCCAGGATCTGAACGGTGACGGCGGAGAAGCCGCACTTGGGCGACTCGGGCTCACCCTTCATGAACAGCACCACCGGGTTGTCGGCGACGGTGGTGGCGATGAAGTGGTGGACGACCTGACGGCTGTCGGTCGCTTCGGTGATGTCGGACATGGCGGCCTCGAGACGAGTGGTTCAGCCCAGCATATAATGAGCTAGGCCTAGTCCGGCGGGCGATCAAGCTGCGCCCGCATTCTCTCCCCGCGGTCCGCTCAGCGTCTTCGCACTTCACTCCACCTTCTCCGTCGCCTTTCACTCCAACTTTCTCCGTCGCCTGCGGGCGAGGCTACCCCTCCTTATCCGTCGCCCTCGGGCTTGACCCGAGGGCGCTGCCGCTCCGGGTATCTGAACTGATCCCGGGGTGAACGGACACAGGCCCTCGGATCAAGTCCGAGGGCGACGGAGGTGGGGCGGAACGAACGCCAGGCTTCGCTGAGAGCGAGAGGGCTTCGCGGCGCTTCGGACGGGATCGGACCATCGTCTCGTGCCGCTCCTCCACCACGTGCGACGGATCGCGCGGGACGCGACATCTTTGCTTTACAACCGGGCGGTCCTGCCCCATATCGCAACTACCGGCGGACCCCGTTACAGCACGCTGCTAACGCCGGATTGGGTCAACAATCTTCAGGGGGCTGCGTGCATTGGACACGTACCATACGCCCCTGGACCTGGTCCGTGAGCGGTCTCCCGAACGTCCGGTCGCCCTTGTGCGTCCGGGCGTCGTGGCCCTAGCGGCGCGCTGGTTCCAGGACAAGCTTCAAGGCGACGTACTGTACGCTGTGAAGGCGAACCCTTCGCCGTGGGTCATCGAGACCCTGGCGGCGAACGGGATCGGCGCGTTCGACGTCGCCTCGATCCCCGAGATCGAGCTCGTGGCCGCGCACGCGCCGGGCGCGAAGATGGCGTTCATGCACCCGGTCAAGAGCCGGGCGGCGATCACCCGCGCCTACTTCGATTACGGCGTGCGCACCTTCGCGCTCGACTGCGAGGAGGAGCTGGACAAGATCCTCGACGCCACGGGGCAAGCCAAGGACCTGAACCTGCTGGTGCGCCTTGCGGTGCAGGCCGAGGGCGCGGCTTATAGTCTGTCGGGCAAGTTCGGCGTCGAGCCCGAGCGTGCGGCGCCCCTGCTGCTGGCCGCTCGTCGGGCGACCGACCAGCTGATGGGCGTGGCCTTCCACGTCGGCAGCCAGTGCATGCGGCCGACCGCCTATCAGGCGGCGATGGCCCAGGCCTCGCGGGCGCTGGTGCGCGCGGGCGTGTTCGCCGACGTGGTGGACGTGGGCGGCGGCTTTCCGTCCGTCTATCCCGGAATGGTTCCGCCGGACCTGCAGGACTACGCCGACTCGATCCATCGCGGCTTCGCCGAGATGATGGTGCACGAGACCACCGAGCTGTGGTGCGAGCCCGGTCGGGCCCTGGTGGCTGAAGGCGCCTCGGTCCTGGCCAAGGTGGAGCTGCGGAAGGGCGACGCCTTGTACCTCAACGAGGGGTCGTACGGGTCGCTGTTCGACGCCACGCACTTCAAGTGGCCGTTCCCGGCCAAGCTCGTCCGTGACGGCGAGGTGTCGAGCGAACTGCGGCCATTCCGCTTCTACGGGCCGACCTGCGACTCGATCGACCAAATGCCCGGCCCCTACTGGCTGCCCGACGACGTGCGCGAGGGCGACTATGTCGAGATCGGGATGCTGGGCGCCTATGGCACGGCCATGAACACGCGGTTCAACGGCTATGGCGAGACCGAGACCGTGGCGGTCGAGGACGCGCCGATGGCCTCGATGTACGGCCTGGCCCCCCGCATCATCGCCAGCCCCCGCGCGGAGGAGATCGAGGACCGCAAGGTGGTCCGCTTCTCCCGCCCCAAAGGCAAGGCCGGCCAGAGGAAGCGACGGCGGTGAAGTGCACCTAGTGCACCCTGTTTCGGGTTTGGACGGGGCTGCAGTTCGGCTTGGGAACCGGACTCTCCGGACTCTCCGGACTCCGTTTCGAGAGTCCGGAGAGCGCACTCAGTGCACCTAGTGCACTGTGTTCCGGGTGCACTTTCAGCTCAGTCGCCCTCCGACTTGATCGGAGGGTCCATGTCGTAGGACCGCTTTCGGCCGGCAGGCCCTCGGATCAAGTCCGAGGGCGACGACGTTGGGGAAGCGGACTCTCCGGACTCATCGGACTCTGCAACCTTCGCGCGCCCGTCGCTCCGTCCGGGTCGCGCCGATCACCTCGACGGGCGCTCACCCTCAAGGGAAACCTCAAGCGATGAACGCTCCCGTTCAACTGACCAACACCAAGGCTGAACTGCTCTCCAACGTCGTCGAGCACGTCGACATCACCGCTTATGACGCGCGGCCGGTGATCGACGCCATGCGCAAGATGAGCTTCAGCTCGCGCGACACCGCCCGCGCCGCCGACATCTTCAACATGGCGCTCGAAGACAAGGCTTGCTCGCCCTGGCTGATCCTGGCCGGGTCGACCAGCGCGGGCGGCTGCATGCACGTCTACCGCGACATGGTGAAGTTCGGCATGATCGACGCGGTGGTCGCCACCGGCGCCAGCATCGTCGACATGGACTTCTTCGAAGCGCTCGGCTTCAAGCACTACCAGGCCGCGGGCCAGGTCGATGACAACGTGCTGCGCGCCAACTACATCGACCGCATCTACGACACCTATATCGACGAGGAGGAGCTGCAGACCTGCGATCACACCATTCTTCAGCTCGCCGACGCGTTGGAGCCGCGACCCTACTCCTCGCGCGAGTTCATCTGGGAGATGGGCCGTTGGCTGAGCGCGGGGAACGCCCGCAAGCCCGGCAGCCTGATCCAGACCGCCTATGAGCAGGGCGTGCCGATCTTCTGCCCCGCCTTCGTCGACAGTTCCGCGGGCTTCGGCCTGGTCAAGCACCAGAAGCAGCGGGCCGCCGAGAAGAAGCCGTACCTATCCATCGACGCCGTCGCCGACTTTCGCGAGTTGACCGATGTCAAGATCGCCGCGGGCACCACGGGTCTGTTCATGGTCGGCGGGGGCGTACCCAAGAACTTCGCCCAGGACACCGTGGTCTGCGCCGAAATCCTGGGCGCTCCCGCCGACATGCACAAGTATGCGGTGCAGATCACCGTAGCCGACGTGCGCGACGGCGCCTGCTCCTCCTCCACGCTCAAGGAGGCGGCGAGCTGGGGCAAGGTCGACACCACCTACGAGCAGATGGTGTTCGCCGAGGCGACGACGGTCGTGCCGCTGATCGGCTCGGACGCCTACCACCGCGGCGCCTGGCGCGAGCGCGAGCCGCGCCGTTGGCAGAAGCTGTTCGCCGGCTGAGCAAGAGGGGGCTCGCTCGCGGCGGGCGCCCTTGATCTCCTCCGGTCCGGCGCCTACTCTCTCCGCCCGCAGAGCGTTCGGACGCTGTCGCTTAGGTGGCCGTGCGCATTCCGCCGTTCCTTCGACCTGGGTCAGCGATCACGCCGATATGGAAAAAGTCCCCATGACCGCCGAGGGTTACCGCGTCCTCGACGACGAGCTGAGGCGGCTGAAAACGGTGGAGCGTCCGTCGGTGATCGCCGCGATCTCCGAGGCGCGCGATCACGGCGACCTGTCCGAAAACGCCGAGTACCACGCCGCCAAGGACCGCCAGGGCTGGATCGAGGGCCGCATCGCTGAGATCGAGGACAAGATCAGCCGCGCCCAGGTGATCGACGTCTCCAAACTGTCGGGCGGCCAGGTCAAGTTCGGCGCCACCGTGACGGTGCTGGACGAAGACACCGACGAGGAGGCCCGCTACCAAGTAGTCGGCGAGCACGAGGCCGACGTGAAGCGGGGGCGCCTGTCGCTGACCTCGCCCCTGGCCCGCGGCATGATCGGCAAGGGTCCCGGCGACGTGGTCGAGGTCAACACACCCGGTGGAATGAAGGCGTTCGAGATACTCAAGGTGGAGTGGGTCTGAGGTCCGGCCGCGTGTGAGGGGCCGCCCTCGTCCTTCGACAGGCTCAGGATGAGGGCTAATCGAGGTGATCGAGGATTGTCGGCGACAGCATACGCGGGGGCAGTAGAACGCCTCATCCTGAGCCTGTCGAAGGACGAGGTGTTCGGACCCTCAAGGGTGTTTCGGTGACCCTCTCCCTCTGGGTCGTCACTGACGGCCGCGCCGGGATTGAGAACCAGGCGCTGGGCCTGGCCGAGGCGATCGGTCGGCTGACCCCCGCCGAGGTCGTGGTCAAGCGGGTGCGCTGGCGACCCTGGCTGCGGCGGCTACCCAGCCGCTTCAACATGGCGCCGCGGGGCTCGCTCCAGCCCGGCTCCGACCCGGTCGCGCCGCCCTGGCCCGACCTGTGGATCGGCAACGGCCGCGGCTCGATCCCCCTGTCGATCGCGGTGCGCCGCTGGTCGGGCGGGCGGAGCTTTGTCGTTCAACTGCAGGACCCGCTGCGGCCGGCCCGCCTGTTCGATCTCGTCATCCCGCCGCGGCATGACGGGCTGAGCGGGCCGGGCGTCTTCCCCATCACCGGTACGCCGCACCGGGTCACGGCCGAGCGCCTGGCGGTCGAGCATGCCCGCTTCGCCGCGAAACTGGACGCCTTGCCGCGTCCGCGCGTGGCGGTGCTGATCGGCGGCAAGTCGCGCGCCTTCGACCTGACCGAGCCGACCGCCCGGCGACTGGCGAGCGAGATCGCGGCGGCGGTGGCCGAGGTCGGCGGGTCGGTGCTGGCCACCCTGTCGCGCCGCACGCCGCAAGCGGCCGGCCGCGTGTTCGCCGAGGCCTTCGCCGCCCTGCCCGGTATGGGTTGGACCGGGGAGGCGGACGGGTCCAACCCGTATTTCGCCTTTTTGGCCGCCGCCGACGTGATCCTGGTCACCGAGGACTCGGCCAACATGCCCGCCGAGGCCGCCGCCACGGGCCGGCCGATCTACCTGCTCAAGGTCGACGGCGCCCAGGCCCGCAAGCAGCGTTTCCATGCCGACCTCGCCGCCCAGGGCATCGCGCGGCCCTTCGCCGGCGTGCTCGAGACCTGGACCTACCCGCCCCTGCGCGAGACCGACCGCGCCGCCGCCGAGCTGCTGAGACGCATGCGGGCGCGGAGTTTGCGATCCGAAGAGGGTAGGCTAATCTGAAGGACTAAGGAGTCCCGCCATGCAGGTCACCGTCCATCACGCCAAGACCCACCTATCCAAGCTGCTGGCCGATGTCGAACGCGGCGAAGAGGTGGTGATCGCCCGCGGCGCCACGCCCGTGGCCCGGCTCGTGCCGGTGAACGGCCCCGCGCAGTCGACGCGCGGGTACGGGGTGCTTCGTGACAAGGTCAGGTTGACCTCGGCCTTCTTCGAGCCGCTGCCCGATGACGAACTCGCAGCCTGGAACGGCGAGTGAAACTGCTGCTCGACACCCATGCCGTGATCTGGAGGTTCGGCGTCGACGAAGGGTTATCCGAGGCGGCAGTCAAGGCGCAGCACGGTTTTCGTCATCTCGACGTGACTTACCCGCACGCTCACTCGCAGGCAGCCTGACTATCGTTCATAGAGACCCGTTCGACCGGGTGCTGATCGCGCAATCCATCCTGGAAAACATGGTGCTGGTTTCCAACGAGCAGCCGTTCGACGGCTTCGGCGTCAGCCGGATCTGGTGATCACCGTAGTCGTGTGGTCCGCCTTGGGGGGGCGAGCTGTCCCTGGGGTTGCAGGCCGCGTCAGCCCGGCCGCAATCCAGTCTTGGCGGGGCGACGCCGCGTAAATATGCAGCCGCACGGTGTCGCCTGCACCGCCTCCACCAAGTCCATGCCGATGAACCGGCCGTCGGGCGAGTGCCTCAAAGCGCTGACCGCCCGCATTCCCGCCCAAGCTTCCGTCCGGCTGCGCCGGCCGGCCCCCTCCCCCGTTTCACGGGTACTCCCCCATGCTGCGCATAGGGGAGATGAAGACACGCCCTGGAGCAGGCTGACGGGTGCGTCTCCGGAGGTCTAAGCCGGCTTGAGCGCCAGCAAAGCCTCAACGACGCCGACCAGGCTTTCGGCCTCCACGTCGGGGGCGTGCATGACCTTGGGATAAGGTAGGCCGAGCGGACCGACGAGGCCGGTGACCAGGCCGGCGGCGTGCGCGCCGTTAATGTCCCAGGGATGGGCGGCCACCAGCGCCAGGCCCGCGGGCGCGACCCCGCCGACCTTCGCCGCCTTCAGGTAGACCTTCTTGAAGGGCTTGGAGCGTTTGACCTGCTCGACCGAGACCACGTGCGCCACCAGCTCGTGCAGCCCCGCGCCCTTGAGCAGGGCGACGGTGGCCGCCTTGGCGCCGTTGCTGACCGCCAGCACGGGCACGTCCGCCTCTCGCAGCACCTCGAACGCCGCGCGCGCATCCGGGCGGGCGGGCAAATGCTCCATTTCCTTCAGCAGCGCCTTGCGCTCGGCGTCGGGCGGGGCGGCGCCTTGCTGGGCCAGCACGGTGTCGAGCGCCGAGCCCAGCACCTCAGTGAACGGCTTGAACTGGCCGGTCGCCGCCAGGGCGAAGGCGTCGCGCAGGCCCGTGGCGAACCAGGCTTCCAACCCCCCGTGCGCCAGGCCGAGACTCACCAGCCGCGTGCGCAGCGGCTCAAGCGGGAACAAGGTCCCGATCACGTCGAAAGCTACGACCTGCGGCCGCGAAGCCGTCCCGATGCCGAACATGCCGTCCCCGCGCCTGCCTTGCCGCCCACCATGCACGCCGCGCGTCCCACCCCGCAACCCGCCTATCCGCAGATCGGCTGTGGACAGGCCCGCCCGCCGCACGCGGGTGGGAAGGATGAGGGGTCGCCAAGCGAAGAGTCTTACGGCCGGCTCTAGCGATCGATCGTTCCATCCGAATTCACGATCTCGCACCGGCGCTTTCTCCCGCCCTTAGTCTTGGGCAGGAAACAGCCGATCGTCGGCGATCGCCCGCCCGCCACCACCGCCCCCAACAAATCGGCGAAGTTGGCGTCCCGGTCTCTTCTTACGCACGTCATGCGCCATGCGAGCTGCGCGGCGTAGCTGTCACGGTAAGTACCCGTGACGTGCCAGTATATGCGTTCCACTGTTCCGAGATCGTTGTGAGCGCTCTCGGCGTTGTTCGTGCAGCCGAGGCACTTTCCGGGCAACTTTCCTGCTGCAGTTTATGCATGCGCTCGGGGTCAGCTTAATCCCATTCAAACCGACCCTGAGCACAGAAGTCGTGCTTCCGCGGGAACTTGTTACGGCGATGGCACAAGTCAACATGACCCCGGAGCTGCTGGCCGCGATGAACGGGCCCAAGCTCGAAAAGTGATCTGCGCCCTGGCGTAGCACCTGGGCACGCGCACTCATCACTTAGCGTGGAGGTCGAGTATGAAGGAGAAAGCATGAAGGGATCGGCTCGCGAGAACCTCTTCCTGGCCGAGCGGAAGGCCCCAGGCGGCGCAGCTGGCAATGCCGCGCTGCGGATCAGGCTAGGCTGGTCGAGAGACACGGCGCTCGGCCATTTCTGGCTATGCGGGAGTCCGCGCCCACGGTCCTGCGGCTCGGGGACGCTCACTTCCCGATTAGCCTGGACTACCGGGCTTGCATGGGATCGTGGAGGCCATCGACGCGGCGGGCCCAGCACTTCGGCTAGAAAGACCTGCACGCCGAGATAGCCCTCGGCGCCCTGAACATAGCCTTCCAGCGCCAGAGGCCCACGCCCGGGCTGATCCACCACTCCGACCGCGGGACCCAGTACGCCGCCCAGGCCTATCGCGGAGCCCTCGCCCGCTCAGGCATCACGCCGTCCAAGAGCCGCAAGCGCCTGCCCTCGGGCCGGCGAAGCCGGTCCCGTGGGGCGACTGCTGGGACAACGCGCCGATGGAGAGCTTCTTCCACACACTCAAGACCGAGCGGGTCCACCATCGGGTCTACGCCACACGCGCCGAGGCCCGGCGGGATCTGTTCGACTACACCGAAGACCTTTACAATTCACGCCGCCTGCACTCGGCCCTGGGATACATCAGCCCAGCCGACATGGAGCGCAAGGCGGCCTCACCCCGTCCACTTTTCCAGGGGAGGATCAAATCGATGCGGCCCCACGCTGCTGGAGGAGGCGCACACGCGTGGGCCAGCCTCGAAGCAGATAGTTCTGGGCCGGATAGAGGGTGGTCCGAGGTGGGTCGGCGTTCGGGGTGGCGAGGCGGTTCGCTCGGCGCGACCGCGAGCCCGGCTGGACCGCTTCGGCCGGATAGGGTAGACAGACAAAACTGGCAATCTCTGGGTAGAGGGTTGATGGCTCCGTTTGTTAAGCTTCCGTATCACGCAGGAATGAGCCATTACGAGGCATTAAAAAATGCGCACAAGTATCTGCGACCAAAAACTTATTTAGAGGTTGGGACGTCTACTGGCGAGTCACTGGCTCTTGCAAGCTGCGCATCCATTGCCGTTGACCCGGAGTTCGTCTTTGATCAGGATGTGATTGGCGCGAAGCCGTTCTGCTTGCTTTTCAGCATGGGAAGCGACGACTTCTTTTCTAGATTTGATCCAAAGGTGTTATTCAATGGGCACCACGTGAACATGGCCTTCCTGGACGGTATGCATCTATACCAATTTCTTCTGCGAGATTTTATCAACGTCGAGAAGCACTGCGCTTCTAACTCGGTCATTTTTATGCATGACTGCTTGCCTACGGACTCACATGTCGCACGCCGGGGAGGTGACGAGTATGCTCATATGTCGGACCATCCGCACCACTGGGCAGGGGACCTCTGGAAGGCGCTTATGATTCTCCGAGAACTGCGTCCAGATTTGAGGATCACTGCGTTTGATGCTCCGCCGACGGGGCTTGTGGCAGTCACGAATCTCGATCCAAGCTCGACCGTGTTGGAACATGCCTACTTCGATGCAGTGGAGCGATACCGGGACAGAAGCTTCGACCAAGCTACCTTGGATGAAATGCAGTCACAGATGGCCTTAACCAGTACTCTTGCGTTCGAGAGTCAGGAGCGGATCGCGAGCTATTTCTGGCTTTAAGTGCTCGACTGGAGCATTTCCTGCTTAATCCGGCTCGTACCCTGCGGCGACGAAATAGTTGGCGCACTCGGCTGGGGCGTGCGCCGACTTTTTTGCGCGTGATCCCGTGACGGGCGAAGAAGCGGCACAGGGTCGAGGCCGCCACCAGCACGCCCCGCTCGGCCAGCACCACCCGCAGCTCCTCCAAGGTGACGTCCGGCTAGGCGGCGACCATCGTCTCTGCGCCTCGCGAGCCTCGATCCGGCGCGAGCGCGTGTACCCGCCCTGCGGCGCGGGATGCACCGTGCCTGTCGACCGCTTCTGCGCCGTCCAGCGCACCGCGCTGGCCGCGCTCACCCCGAACCGCTCCGCCGCAGCCCGGCGGCTCATCCCGCCATTCACCGCAGCAACCACCCGCTCCCGCAGATCCACCAACAAGCACCGCGCCATGCCCGCCGGCCTCCGCTCCGGCCAGCAGTCTGAATGAGACCTCAGCCGATTCGGGAATCGCGTTCCGATTCAACACGGACGGGAGATGCTCTAGCTGTAAGGAGCAGGAGGCGTTCACCCATTTCGACTGGCGCAATCCGCAGCTGACCTGGCGGCCGGAGAAGGCCGGCTAAGGCCTGCGGCGGAGTGACTCGCCGGGCACGCGGGGGTGCCCTACGATGGGCGAAGCGTGGTCTACTCTCTCCCATGCAGAGGCGGGCGGGCTCGGTCCGGAAGAGGCGGCGGCGCTCCGCGCCGCTCTAGCCGCAGCCGAGGCGTGAGCGGCTGCCGCGGAGGCCAAGGTCTCCGGCGACGCAGCTCTGATCGCCCACCTCAAGCTGGAGATCGCTAAGCTCCAGCGGGACCGCTTCGGCCAGCGTTCCGAACGCACCCAGCGGCTGCTTGGTCCAGTACGAGTTGTAGCTCGAGGAGCTGGAGGCCTCCGCCACCGTCGACGAGCTCCGGGCGGAGATGGCGACCAAGACCACCGCCGTGGTGGCCTTCCCGCCGCAGGCCCTCGCGCCAGCCCCTCCTCTAGGCTCCAGACTCGTTCACAGCCAGAACGCGACGAGGGTTGCGAGGGCGACGGCGGAGAGGAAGTTGGCTGCAAG
>JAABUQ010003919.1_pt1 | contig 26343 bp, 24 predicted proteins | sample 5560001 | NCBI WGS metagenome assembly JAABUQ01 (sample SAMN10711888, study PRJNA513371) | rock metagenome | isolation source: Antarctica rocks | place: Antarctica: Victoria Land, Finger Mt nord | collected 2015-12-18 | reverse complement strand
GCATCTGACCGGCAAGTGGAATGTCCTGCTCCTGATCGCGTTGCGGGACGGCACCATGCGGTTTGCCGAGCTGCGGCGGAAGGTGAACGGTGTCAGCGAACGGATGCTCGCGAAGAGCCTCCAGCAACTGGAGGCGCATCATCTGCTCGTGCGCACGAGCTACCCGGTCGTGCCGCCGCACGTCGAATATACGCTGACCCCGCTCGGCCACGACGCCGCTGATCGCATGGCGAAGCTGACCGACTGGATCGAAGAGTACATCCACGCTCTCATCAATGAGGAACGACCGTATAAACCAAATAAACAGGCGAGTTTGACCACAGCTAAGGGATCGTGAGCAGAAGCACCAAAAAGTGACGGTTAACACCTGATTGTCGTCAAGCCGCCCATGCCCCGTCGACCGGATGTCACTCTCCAAAGTCGCCTTCAGCGGATTGCCACAGTGAACTTCAAAGGCCGCCGAAGTCACCGAAAGGAACGCAGCTCCGCTAGGAAATCCCGAAGCGCCTCGTTCACCGCGTCCGTGGCTTCGAGCTGGGGCCAGTGGCCAATACCTTCCAACGCGATGAGCCCCCGAAGACCGGGCAAGGATTGGCGTAGACCCTCCTCGGTGACGGGCCGCAGCTTGGCCAATCCATCGGCCTTGCCGGTCAGGAAAAACGAAGGTTGCCGGATCGCGGCGCCAGAGAACGCGCCAGCCATGTCGAAGAAAGGCTGGATTGCCCGGTAGTAGTTAAGAGGCCCGTGAAAGCCAGTCCGTTGAAACTCTGTGATCGCCGCTGCTAGGTCGGGGCCGTCCATCCATTCGGGACGGACGGCCGGGGCGGGGCGGGTCAAGCCAAGGGCGGGGTCGAACGGGTCCCAGCGCTGGTCGGCCGGCGCCGATCCCGATGTACAGTAGTACATGCCCGGGATCGTCGTTGCGGCATCCGCCCATTCCGCTTCGGCCTCCGGCCGCATCTGCCTAAACATGTAGAAGTCGTCCCGGCCAGCCTCACGAAGCTGCTGGAGGAAGCTTATGCCGCTCGGCGGCAAGAACGGCACGCTCAAGCAGAATACAGCCGTGAAACGATCCGGCCGCATCATCGCGGCGTTCCAAGCGACGCTCGCGCCGAAATTGTGGCCGACGATCGTGGCCGTAGCGGCCCCGAGCGCGTCGAGCACCCCGATCAGGTCGCCTACCGTGTAGAAAGGAGTGTAGAGCGCCGCGTCGCCAGGCGCCGAGCTCTCGCCATAACCGCGCATGTCCAGTGCCACCGCGCGATAGCCCGCAGCCGCCACCGCCTCCATCTGCCGTCGCCAGCCGCGCCACGTATCCGGAAAGCCATGGCAGAACAGCACAGCCGGCCCGGTGCCGAACTCAACCACATGAAGGGTGATGCCGTTCGCGGCGATGTGGTGCTGCTGCACGCCTGTCTCCTCGTTATGGCCGGCGCTGACCGATGGGATCGGTTCATCCCGCACCCCGGATGCGCCACGTTGCAGCCGGCTTGATCACTGCCGAAGAGTGAAGTCCATCTTGATCAGAATTTCAGCCGAGTGTGACAGGGCAGACTATTCGATTTTAACGGCCATCGCTCGATCTCACGTCTCTTATGTTCACCCACTGCCGGTGAATGTTTCGAGGCGTGAACGTTCAAGCCCTCCGCCGCAGGTAACGTGTCAGGAGCGGGGCGTCGCCGATCGCGACGACGAGCAGGACGGCCCCCATGGCCACGTTCTGCATGAACGGAGACGCGCCGAGCGCGTTGAGGCCGGCGTCGAGGACGCACAAGGTCAGGACCCCCGCCGCGACGCCGAGAGGATGGCCGCGACCTCCCGACAAGGATACCCCGCCGATGATGGTCGCCGCCGTCGCGGGGACGAGGACATCGGTCAGCCCGGCCGGCGAGGCCGATGCGAGGCTATAGCTCAGCAACACACCGGACAGCGCCGCGAGCGCGCCCGACGTCGCGAATACGAGAACCAGAACGACGTCTGTTCGCACGCCCGCAGTCAACGCTGCGGCCCGATCACTGCCCGTCGCGGCCAGGTCGCGGCCGACGCGTGTTTCCCGGAGAAGAAGGGCCACGACCGCGTAGCACGCGAAGGCGATGACGCCCCGCGCCGATACGATCCCCCCGATCGGCGCGTTCACCGCCATGGCGACGCCGAGGTCGGGGTAGGTGACGGTCCGATTGCCGGTCACGACATAGGATAGCGCCCCGAGGCTCATGAGACCTCCGAGCGTCACCGAAACGGAGCTGAGACGCAGCCAAACGATCAGCAGGCCCTGGAGCAGGCCGGCGAAGGCACCCAGGGCCATGCCGCACGCGAGCCCCAGGGCCGGGCTGGTCGCCCCCGTGATCGCGGTGACGCATCCGGCGAGGCCCAGGACGCTGCCGACGGACAGGTCGTATTCGCCCGCAATCATCGTCAGGCCGAGCCCGAGCGCGACGGGCGCGAGGGTGGCGAAATACTGAAGGACGCTGAACGCCAGATGGGCGTCGACGGCGGTTCGCGTCCCCGCCGCGACGACCAGCAGGGTGGCGAGGACGGTCGCAAGGACGACGAAGGGGCGCGTCGCATCCGACGTCAAGAGCGGCCGCGGCATTAACGGCTCCAGCGTCGCAGGCTTTGCAGCACCAGGACGGCCAGGACGGCGATGCCGACCGACAGGCGCTGGGTCTCGATGCCGATGCCCCAAAGGAGCGCGATGGCGTTCATGGAAGCGATCGCCACCACGCCCGCGAAGGTGCCCCAAACGGAGCCGCGTCCCCCCTCGACCGCGACGCCGCCGACGAGCACGGCGGCGATGGCCTGATATTCGAGGCCGACGCCCATCTGCATGTCGCCCGAATTGAAGCGCACGGCCAGAAGGATGCCGCCCAGCGCCGTGAAGAAGCCCGCGAGCGCGTAGGCGGCCGTGATCACGCGGGGCACGCGGATGGCGGCCGCGACGCCCGCCCGGCGATTGCTGCCGACGAGACGGAGTTCGTGCCCGAACCTCGACCACGACAGGATCGCCTGGCCGAGCCAGGCCGCGGTCACGAAGACCAGAAAGGCGATAGGGACGCCGCCGATCCGGCCCTTCAGCACGAGGTAACTGTCGCTTGTCGCATCGATCTTGGCGCCGACGATCTGGTCGGCGAAGCCGAGGATCAGGGCGAGCGCCGCCATGCTGATGATGATCGGGTTGGCCCCGAGATATCCGACGAGGGCCCCTTGCAGTGCGGACAGGGACGTGCCGAGCACCAGCGTCAGCGCGAGGGCGACACCGAGACCCAGCGGCAGCAGCCCAATGAAGGCGACGGCGCACACGGATGCGATGGCGCCGAGGCTGAATGACATGAGGTTGCCGCTGATCGTCACGAAGCTCATGCCGACAGCTACGCAGCCGACGAGCGACGCGGAATTCGCGAGCGCGATGAGGCTCGGCCGAGACAGAAAACCCGGCGTCGCCAGCGCGAGCGCGAGGAGGCCCACGACGGCGAGCCTCCATACGATCCGGACGGACAACCACGGCGATGCCGGCGCTCCCAAGGGGGCGCCCGCGAACAGCCGGCGGACGCCGCCGAGGTCCGTCACGCGGCCTCCGGGGCAGCCGACAGGGCATCGGTCGGCGGATGGGTCATGTCGGCCAGGATGACGGCTTCGTCGAAATCAGCGCGCGCGTAGGTCCGCACGCTCCGGCCGCGGTAAAGGGTGACGACGCGATCGGCGAGGCCCAACACCTCTTCCATGTCGCTCGACGCAATGACGACGGCTTGGCCCTCCTCACAAAAACGTCGGAGCAGCTTGTAGATGTCGGCCCTTGCGCCCATGTCGACGCCCCGGGTGGGCTCGTTCAACAGCAGCACGCCGCCGCCTCTCCGCCCGGCGCAGCGACCGATGGCGAGCTTCTGCTGATTGCCGCCGCTCAGTTGCCCGGCGCGGCTCGACAAGCGCCGCGGGTCGAAACCGACGATCGGTGCCAAGCCGGACGCGAGGGAACGAAGCCGCCGGGACCCGAGGGTGCCCCATCGGGCGTGATCGGATAAACGTGTGGCGGTCAAGTTATGGCCGGCCGCCGAACGCAGAAAAAGCCCCTCCGCCGCCCGGTCTTCGGACACGAACTGGATGCCGGCCGCCGCGGCATCGGGCGGGGAGACGAACGGGATGGTCTTGCCTAGAACCCGGAGGTGCCCGGTGGCCCGGATGTCGAGCCCCGCCATCGCCCGCACGGCCTCGATGGCGCCGGAGCCGATCTGACCGACGATGCCGACGATCTCGCCCGCGCAGCACCGGAGATCGAGGCCGTGCAAGACGCCGGGGATATCGAGCCCGACAAGATCGAGGACGGGTTCACCCGGTTGACCGACGGGGTCCGGATAGATCTGGCCCAGGCGGCGGCCGACGATCCACTCGGTCAGCGTGTCGCGCGATACGTCGCGGACATCGGCCGAGGCGACGACTTCGCCGTTCCGCATGACCGTCAGGGTGTCGCAGAGCGCGAACACCTCGCCCAACCGGTGCGTGATGAAGACGACCGAACGCCCCTGCGCCTTCAAGGAACGCACCGCAGCGAAGACCATGGCGATCTCACGATTCGCCAGGGTCGCGGTCGGCTCGTCGAGGATGAGGATGCGCGCTTCGCGCACGAGCCCCCGGGCGATTTCGACGAGTTGCCGTTCACCGAGGCTGAGACGACGGACCGGCCCGTCGAGGTCGATCGTGTCCAGGCCGACATCCGCCAAGGCGCGCCGGGCGCGCTGCCGCGTCGCCCCTGTTCGTCGCCGGAACGGCGCGTCCGCATGCCCGAGCCACAGGTTGTCGTAGACCGAAAGATCGGGCGCGAGGCTGAGTTCCTGGGCGACCAGGGCCAACCCGTGACGCTGCCCCTCGACAGGGTTGCGCAAAACGACCGGGCGACCGGCGATGGCGATCGTTCCCTCACTCGGCTGCAGTACACCCGTCAGCAGCTTGACGAGCGTGCTCTTGCCGGCGCCATTCCCCCCGCACAGGGCGCGGATCTCGCCCGAGCGGAGTTCGAAGCTCGACGGCCTGAGCGCCGCCACGGGGCCGAACCGCTTGGCGAGCCCGGACACCGAGAGTAGCAGGTCCGTCCCGAGGTCGCTCATGACGGGGCTTTCGCCGACCTTAGAAGCTGCAGGGCGCGGTGAACCTGTCGAGGTTGGCCGCGGTGACGACTTCGAGCCGGTCCACCACGAGTTTCGGAATCGAGCCACCCCCGAGGAAGGTGGACACGTTTTCGACGGTAGTGGACCCGTCAAAGGACGGGACCGGACCGCTCAACGTCGCATATTGCTTGCCGGCCTTGATATTGCGGATGCCCGACCCCCAGCAGCTCCCGCCGACGACGATGAGGTTGTCCTTGCCCGTTCCGGGCGTGACGTCGGTCTCTTCCGCGGCCTGAATGATCGCGTTTGCCTGGGCGTCGTTCATGCCGTAGATGCCGTCAAGGCCGCCGTTCGCCGAGGAGCGGGCGAGAAGCTGGCCGGTGATGGCCTCGGTTTTCTGCGGGTTCCATTGCGCGTCATCGACCTCGACGAGCTTGATCCAGCTTTCCTTGGCCAAGCGGTCCTTGAACCCTGCGAGGCGCACCGGCGCGGTGCCTTCGGTAAGCGACCCGGTGATGGCGGCGACGTTCGCCGTCTTGCGGCCGCTCTTCGTCAGCGCTTCGATCAGGCATTCGGCCGCGAGCGTGCCCGCCCGGTAATCGTCGAGGCCGACGGCCCCGACATACAGGTCCGGGCGCCCGTCGATGGGCGTGACAGCCAAGAAGACCGGGACCCCGGCCGCTTTCGCACGTTCGAGGGCCGGGATGACGGCCTTCGAACTGAGGGGCTGGAGGATGATCATGTCTGGCTTTTGCGCGATCGCGTCATCGATCTGCTGCGCCTGGAGCGCCGGATCATAGGGGCTGGTGAGCAGCGTGACCCGCATGTGCTTGGCATCGGCTGCGGCGGTGACGGCCTGCGCGAACCCGCTCAGCAGGCGATCCTGGGTCGGGCCCATCAAAAGCATGAGCAGCTTGCCCTCAGCCTGCGCCGGCTGGGCGGCGAAGCTGCCGACCGCCAAGGCCCCCAAGGCGACGATCTGGGTCATTTTCATCCGGATACCTCCCTTTACCCGCGCGTTTCTTCGTAGCCTTGCTCGCTCGAGCGAGTTCTTTCGGCGTGGCCGCCGCGCTATCGCCGCCGATGCTTCTCGACGTCGCCGGCGACAGGATCAGCGCGACGGGGAAGGCTTGCACTGGGCTTCCCCGCGCGGAACGGTTGATTGTGACCTGTCCGCCAGGTAGACATGCGCATGCGACCGAAACCGGTCAGATCCTTTGCCCGCGGCCTGGTCGTGCTGGAAGCACTCAACCAGAACGGGAGCGCGACTGCGCTGGCGATCGCGCGTCAGACGAAGGTGCCCCGCGGCACCGTCTACCGGCTCCTGCAAACCTTGCAGGACGCGGGCTACATCGAACGGGGCGCCGGAGACGATCGCTTCCGCCTCAAGTTCAAGGTACGGAGCCTATCGGCGGGGTTCGAGGACGAGCAATGGATCGCGCAGATCGCCCGGCCGTCGCTGCTCGAACTGACCCGGCGCATCTCCTGGCCCTGCGATGTCCTGACGTTCCAGGACCTGCACATGGTCATCCGCGACACGACCCATCCGAGGGCACCCTTCTCGATCGACCGCAACATGATCGGGCGGGAGATCCCCATGCTGGGGAGCGCCGCGGGGCTGGTCTACCTGGCCTGCGCCCCGGCAGGCGAGCAGACGCAGATCCTCGCCATGCTCGCCAAGGCGGAGGCGGACGAACACGCTCACGCCTTCGATCTCCGCTCCCTCGAGCGGATCATCGCGGCGACCCGGCAGCGAGGTTACGGCGTGCGTCAGGGTGGGCCGACCTGGCCGCACACGGGCGCCATCGCGCTGCCGATACGCCATGATGGGCGCGTCCTCGGCTGCATCAGCGTCATCTGGATGGCGCGCGTCATCGACGAGCAAAACGGGGTCCGGCTTTGCCTGGACCCGCTCCGCGAGGTTCAGGCCGCGATCGAAGGGGATCTCGCTTCGATGCAGGGGGTGTAAGGCTTGTCCCCGACCAAGGCGGCCAGCCAGCTAGCTCGGGCTAGGCGATCGACGTTCTACCGTAAAATGGCTGCGGCGGGCCTCATCCGCAGTACCTGAAGCGGACCTCATCGAGGTCGCAGAAGGATGTAGATCTCCGCTCCATGGCGCGGTGCCGACGATGTTCGCTATGCGGGCGGTCTGCTTATGGGCGCTGGCGCTGGCGCTACCCTGGCCCTCGCGCGCAATAGATGAGGAGTTCTCCTACGGACGGCACAACGCTGATTGCCTTCGCGGTCGCTTTCTTCGTCTTCGCCGCAAGTCCCGGCCCCGACAATATGACGATCGTGGCCCGCACGAGTTCCAACGGCGCCGTAGCGCGGGCATAGACTACATCGAGGTCAGCTTTTCGATCCCGAAGACTGTCGTTCACGGCTGGTTCAGAGGGCTTCTGTCTTGCGCGAAGAAGTCGGATTTAGTGCGGTTAACTGTCGTCACCACCCTGCGGGCGTCGCGGCGGCGCGGGTGCCGATCGCTTGCAGGGTCCCGGACATACCGTCGGCGTCGCTGGACTGCGCGATCGCCCGATCGAGGTCGGCAGGAAGATGGAACAATAGCAACCGGGCCCCATCGGTACCCGCTCGGAGGCCGTTCGAGGTGCCGGCTGGCACGAAGACGAACGAGCCGGCTCCGACCTCGACGACACGGTCGTCCAGGAGAACCTTCGTCCCGCCCTCCAGGATGTAGAAGGCCTGATCCTGCGCGTGGATCCAGGGGCCGAAGCCGGCGTTCGCCGGAAGTGTGAGTTCGAACAGGTTGTAGGTTCCGGCTGTGTCGGCGGAACTGGCCAGAAGGCGCCATTGCAGGCCGAACACGGAGAACAACGGCGCCGTGGCGGTCGCGGCAATGTGCACCGGCACGGGGCTTCGAGCCGACGGCTTCGTCATCATCACGGCCTCGGTCGGGGGGCTGGCGAAAGGCATAAGGTCCACCTCCTCCATGCCGAACAGGTTCGACAGGATGAAGACCTGCTCGGGCGGCGGCATCGGCGCTTCGACCTTGCTTGGCCTGCGCCGCTCCTTGGCCAGGCTCGCCACGCTCATCAGGATCATCTCGAATCCCGCTGGCGTGTAGAAGTTCAGGACGCGCGCGCTCTCGCTTTCGACGACAAAGGTGTGCTCGGTGAAACGCGGCAGGTGAGCGAAACCTCCCTTGCGGACCCTCTCGGACTGCCCCGCGGCGATGAAGGTGATCTCGCCCTCGATCACGTAGAATCCCTCGTCGAGCGGGTGGCAATGGGCGGGCGGGCCGATGCCCGTCGGCATGTGCTGTTCGAGCAGGCCGAGACGGTTCCCGGTCTGCACGCCCGTCGCCATCGGCAGCCACAAGGTGGCGACCAGCCAGAACGCCGGCGCGGTCTCGCCGTTGAGCACGTATGGTTTGGCGCGGTAGGGATCGGCGAAACTCACCATGTCGGTTCTCCTCACCGCGGATATGGATCGATGCTGGGCAACAAAGCCGGCGTAGGCACGATCCCGTTTCGTGTCGAGCCGTGCCGCGCCCCTGTTCACTGAGCGGACATCGGTCAACGCCGCATTGCCGATCCGTGGCCGAACCAACATTGTCCGGCCACACGCTCGGCGGCGAAGCGGCAAGGCTCGTTGGCGTTGGAGTCGTCTACGGAACAAGCGAGGGGATCACCAGTGGAGCTTAAGTCACTCGGCTATATCGGCGTGACGTCGGACAGGCTCGACGACTGGCAGGCTTTCGCAACCCGATTGTTGGGCATGCAGGCCGTGGACCGTACCGGGTCGTCCATGCGCGCCTTCAGGATGGACGATAGGAAGCAGCGCCTGATCGTCGACGGAGCGGCACCCGACCGAACCGGCTTCCTGGGCTGGGAGGTTGCGGAACCCGAGGATCTGGACGCGCTCGCGTCCCGCCTCGAAGCGAGCGAGGTCCGGGTGCGATGGGGCTCGCGGACCCTGGCCGCGGAGCGATGCGTCACCCGGCTCATCACCTTCGATGACCCGGCCGGGCATCGCCTCGAAGCGTTCTGGAAGCCGGAGATCGCCTCAACCCCTTTCGTCTCGGGGCGGCCGATCTCAGGATTCAAGACGGGCCCGCTCGGGATGGGGCACGTGGTGATCAACGTTGTGGACGTCGAACCTCTGATTCCGTTCTACCGCGACCTGCTCGGCTTCCATGTCAGCGATTACGGCGTTACACCCTACAAGCTTTATTTCTTCCACCTGAACGAGCGCCACCACAGTTTTGCCCTGGTCGAGTCGGGCCGCACGGGCCTGCACCACTTCATGGTCGAACTGTTCGGTCTCGACGATGTCGGCCAGGGATACGACCTCGCTCAACTGGAAGACGGCCGCGTCGCCTACACGATGGGCCGGCACACGAACGACCACATGACCTCCTATTACGCCCACACCCCCTCCGGCTTCTTCGTCGAATACGGGTGGGGCGGGCGCCTCATCGAGCCCACGACCTGGACGGCGCACGAAACCTTCGACGGACCAAGCTTCTGGGGGCACGAGCGGCTCTACATGCCCGAGGAGCCGCGGGCGCGCTTGCGCAACATGCGGCTCGACGCCGCTGCGCGTGGCGTCCGTGCGCCGGTCGCGGTCGACTGTCCCTGGCTCGCGTCGGCGCTCGCCAACGGCTGACGTCCGCTCGTGTTCACGCAGCGGACAAACTCGAGGGAGTGTTTGCCGCGGGTGGCGCCGCGCCGGACACTTCGGTGGAGCGTTCCCATCAAGGGACGGCGCTTGGGAGGGCGGCCTTGAAATTCGTTTCCTTCGTCTCGGACGGGCGTCCCGCCTTTGGGGCCGTCAAGGACGACGGCGTCGTCGATCTGATGCCGCACTTCGCCGCCCAAGACGCGACATCGCTGCGCAGCTTGTTGGCCATTGGAGGGTTGGATAGGGCCAAGAACATCGTGCGCGGTGCCAAGCCGGACATGGCGCTCACCGACCTCACCTTCCTTCCCGTGGTGCCCGATCCCGACAAGATCATCTGCATCGGGCTGAACTACGGTGACCACGTTGCCGAAACCGGACGCCAGCAAACCGAAAAACCGGCCATGTTTGCCCGGTTCGCCGGGAGCCAGGTCGGCCACATGCAGCCGATGGTCAAGCCGCGCTCCTCGGAGGAGTTCGATTACGAGGGCGAACTGGCGGTGGTGATCGGCACGGAAGGACGGCACATTCCGGCCGAACGGGCGCTGTCGCATGTCGCGGGCTACACCTGCTACAACGAGGGGAGCGTGCGCGACTGGCAGCGGCACACGAGCCAGTTTCTCGCCGGCAAAACCTTCGCAGGAACGGGCGCCTTCGGGCCCTGGCTCGTCACGACGGACGAGATCCCCGACCCCCGCGGGCTCACGGTCGAAACCCGGTTGAACGGGACGGTCGTGCAACACGGCAACACCGACATGATGCTCACGGCGGTCCCCGAGCTCATCGCCTACTGCTCGGCGATTCTTCCGCTGCTGCCCGGCGACGTCATCGTCACCGGCACGCCGGGCGGCGTCGGCGCCAAGCGCAATCCGCCGCTGTGGCTGCTGCCGGGCGATACGGTGGAAGTCGAAATCTCGAAGATCGGCTGCCTGCGGAACCCCGTCACCGAGGAAGCCGCCTGACTATCCGAGGCGCCGTTCGGGCATTCACGCAAGGAGAGAAGGTTTCGATGACGGAATTTATGACGGCGGCGCGTCTGCACGGGGCGGGCCAGCCGTTCGCCATCGATCGGGTCCCGATCCCCGAACCACGCCACGGCGACGTTTTGGTGCGGGTGGCGGCCGCCGGGCTGATCCCGAACATGAAGGCCGTCGTCAGCGGCGAGCATTGGTACCGCCTTCCGCCTATGCCCGCGATCTATGGCCTCGACGCGGCCGGAACCGTCGAGGCGCTCGGGCCGGGCGTCGTCGGCTTCACGCCCGGAGACCGTGTTTACATCAATCCCATCCTCGGCTGCGGCGCGTGCGCCGGCTGCCGTGAGCGCAAGCCGATGCTCTGCCAGAGCTTCACCTTGCGCGGTTACTTCAGCACCGGCCCCTACGGCGACGAGTTGCAGAAGGCTCACCCTTGCGGCGCCTTCGCCGAATTCACGACCGCTTCCGTGGAGAGCCTGGTGCGACTGCCGCCGAGTGTCACGTTCGACGAAGCCGCGCGGTTCGGCTATCTCGGAACCGCCTATCACGCGCTCAAGGGAATCGGTGTCGGCCCGGGGCGCAGCCTGATCGTCAACGGCGTGACGGGGACGCTCGGGGTCGCCAGCACGTTGCTGGTGCTCGCGATGGGGGCGAAGGCGGTGCTCGGCACCGGGCGCAACGCCGCCGTGATGTCGGAGCTGGAAGCGCTCGCGCCCCGCCGCGTGATGACGGCGGACGTCCGACGGCCCGATCTCACCGCCTGGATCAGGGAACACACGGAGAGCGTCGGCGCCGACGCGATGATCGACTGCCAGGGACGGGGCGCGGACATCGGCCAGGTCGAGAACGCGGTAAAGGGATTGCGCAAGGGCGGCGAGGCCACCGTGGTCGGCGCCGTCGGCGGCGCCGTGAAGCTCGATTATTCGTGGCTGCTCGGCAACTGCGTCTCGGTTTCGGGCAGTAACTGGTTCACCACGGCCGAGGGACAGGAGATGGCCGACATGGCGGGATCCGGCGCGCTCGACTTGTCGGTGTGGCGCACCGAAGCCTTCCCGCTCGAACGGATCAACGAAGGCCTCGCGTTCGTCGCCGCGCGGCAGGGCGGATTCATCAACGCCGTCGTGAGCATGCGGTCGTGAGCGCTGGCCACAACGACGCGCCGGCGCCGCCGGATCCGGACACCGTCCTCAGGCTGTTGCACGGCGTGCGGCAGGGCCGGATGTTCGACCTCGCGCAGCCCGTGTCCCCGCGCTCGCCCCACCTTCCGGTTCAGCCACCCTACCGGATGGAAACGAGCGGCGTCCGCCTGTCGGATGCCATGGGGTCGGCGTTGGACACAGAGGTGTTCGCCGAACACATCCAGATGACGCTCCACGTCGGCACCCACGTCGACGCCCTCGGTCATTTCGCGGCCGACGGCCATTGGTGTCATGGAACGCCGGCCGGCGTGGACCCGTCGGGTTCGGGTGTCGCGCACCACGGCATCGAGACGCTCGGGCCGATCATCGCCCGCGCGGTCGCGCTCGACGTCGCGAGCTGGGCGGGCGTGTCCCGTCTCGAGGCCGGAACGCCCGTGACGGCCGCGATGCTGCGGGGCGCGGCGTCAGCGCAGGGCGTCGGCGTCGAGCCCGGCGATGTCGTTCTGGTGCGGACCGGCTGGGAAGACTATTACATGACCGACAACGCCCGCTACGTTTCGGGGGAGCCGGGTCTCGACGAGGACGCGGCGCGCTTTCTCAGTGACCGCCGCGTGGCCGCGATCGGCGCCGACAACATGGCGCTCGAGGTCATGCCCTTCGCCGAGCCGCACCATCCCTTTCCGGTACATCGCCACCTCCTCGCCGAGGCGGGCGTGCACATCGTCGAGAACCTGCTCCTGCGAAACCTGTGTTCCGCTGGCGTACGCACCGGCCTGTTCATGCTGTTCCCGATCCATTTCGTAGGTGGAACAGCATCGCCGGCGACACCCGTCATCATCACCTGATCGGGCGCGACGAGAGCAGTCCGGATCGCCGATTCACAACGACGGAACAGCCAGGCGCCGGCATCCCGAAGCCGTTGGCCGAACGGGCAGGCACCCGGATGAAGCCTCTCAAGCCACTTAAGAGCTGGCCCTGGTGAACCAGGTAAGGTGCGTATATGCTCCCTTAGTTCACCTGGAGGTCGTCTATGCCCGGCGAAATGGCGTTCGAAGCTGTCCCAATCGAACAGCTGCGAGCCGATGTGACTCGATTGATCACTGCGCGCCTTGCCGCGCCCCTGAAAGCGTCAAAGCCACCGCGTCGGTCGAAAATAGCTCGTGCTCCCGATCCCGAGATCACGACCAGTGCCCGCCACGACGCCCTTGAGTTCAGAACGCAGACGGTGACGGGCGCCCAATTATTGGAGGCGGTTCAGGCGGCGCTCGGTCAGCTTCTCGGAGATCGATCGCAGCTGCTCGTCCTCCGCAACGCCGATCCTGAGCTCACCCCGGTTATGACGGCCGTGTTCGAGCAAGTGCCTCGAGCGGTACGTGCGCGACGTCAGATATTGACCGAGCAGCACATCGACGCGCTCGTCGATGTCTACATGGCCCACTTTCGCCAGCGTTGCCGGATTTGGAACGGGACAATGCCGAAGCGCAAGCGGGCTTTCTGAAACGCTGGCCGGTGCTGACCGCCGACCAGCTGGCGGAGCGTGCCCGTCATGGCTCCAACAACCGAAGCGCCACGGCCAGTCGGTGGAAGAGCGCCGGCAAGATTTTTGGCGTTCGCACCGGTCGCCGGGAGGTCTACCCCGCCTTCCAGTTCAGGGAAGGACAGCCGCGCGTAGTGATTGGCCAAGCTTTGGCAGCGTTACCGAGCGAGATGAGCCCTTGGCAGACGGCGTTTTGGTTTGTTGGCCCCAACAGCTGGCTCGACGGTGCCGCGCCTGTCGATCGCCTGGACGATGAGGCCAGCGTGAGAGCGGCTGCGGCTCACGAAGGTGAGGCATGGATGGGCTGACGTGGCAACCCCGCCGCCGCCAGACCCGTTTCCTGCGTTCAACACCAGGCCTGTCCCGGCGAGGACGCGCCTGGTGCGTGTCCATTCGCCCGCCTTCGACGGCGCAGCCTGCAATCCCTGCCTTGGTGACCCCACGCGGTTCGCCCCGCTCGTACTCCCGTCCGGTGATTGCCTGCCAACACTCTACGCCGCTGCGACCTTCGAATGCGCCGTGCACGAGTCAATCTTCCACGATCTTCCCTACGACGCGCCCGCCAAATTCATCCGCCTGAATAGAGTGACATCGCGCGCCATCAGCTGGATCGAGGTCACGACCGATCTCATCCTCGCAAGCCTGCATGAGCCGGATTTGAACAGGCTTGAATGCACGCGGGCGGAGCTCATCGACACGCCCCGCAGCGCCTACCGGATGACTGCGCGCTGGGCCGAGGCTTTCCACCGTGCCGATCCGGCCATCTCCGGCCTTGTCTGGACGTCCCGCCGCTGCGATCCGGATAAGGCCTATGTGTTCTTCGAAGACCGCCTCCTATCGGGAGCGCTTGTCGTTCAGGACCGGATCGAGGTGGCCACCTCGGCGCACCATCTGAGGCAAATCAGAGATTTCGGGCGCCGGGCGGGCATAACGATCACGATTTGAGCACCGAAGGATCAGCCTTACGGGCTGACACGAGGTGTTGCTCGACGGGTACGGGTCGGCTTCGTCACATCGTCGAGGTCGGGCGCCTTTGCAGGCTTACTCTTCTTGGTTGTCGCTGTCTTGCGAGGGGTGCGCGGTTTCTTTGGAGCGACTACTGCGGTCTCGACAGCCATCTCCTCAGCGGCCTCTGGAGCGATCGCATTTTCAGCACTGACGGGGGCCGGGCGGAGCTTGGAAATTTCCTCGAGATCCTCGCGGGCGGTCGCTCGGCTTGATTGAGCCAGGTCGCGAAGCTCCGAGGCGACGGAGGTCGCTTCATCCGGTTGCGCAGGGTCGACTTGCCGTTCAACCATGGCGGCGATCTTATCCAGCCCTCCGACGTTCCGCAGCAGGTCGTTCTGCGCCTCGGCCATGATATCGAACAGGGTCTCTTGCTGGCGCCCCCTTGGGCGAGCGATAGGGGTATGCCCACCCTCCTGTGCGCCTTCCTCGGATTCGAGGGCGGGCTCAACCTCGTGCGATCCCTCCTCAGGCAGCGGTTCGGAGGGCTTGGCTATTAAGACGTTGAGGAGCACGGCTTCCGGACTGACCGACTCGTTCGCCACCGGGCGTCGTCCGAGCGAGGGTGGCGCAGGCGAGGGGTCCAACTCGTCGCCGAAAGCCGGCCGCGAACGGGCGGACGACGTTCTAGCCGGAACCGCCGCTGCCATCGTCGGCAGCTCGGGCCGAATCGCCGCAGGTTCGCCCCCGGTGCGAGAAGCCATAGTGGTCAGCGGTGGCACGCCGGGCGGTGGGATGCTCGGCCTTTCAGCGATCGGGGGACCCTCGGCCGCCCCAGAGTTCTCGCTGGCCTTTCCGTATTCCGGCGCGAGGAGAGAAAGGAACGGTTCCCTGAGCAACGTCAGTTCAGGAACGGATCGGAACGTCGACGTGCCCAACCGGATGAGCGCCCGGAACCACCGATCCTTGTCGTAGCGTATTTTGGTGGTGAGGATCGGGAACTCGTTGGCGATCATCAGGATCGAGCTTTTTCTTGGTAGCCGGATCACCTCGTCGGGCCGCATCAGCGGCACGCCAGTCAAGGATTTCGAGGTCGATGACTCCCGGAACCAGCCGCTGCCGCGCAGGTTCGTGGTCGTTGCCGTGACGGTCTTCTGCCCGAGCTGATCCGACACGTAATTGGCCGTCGCCAGGTCGTCGACGCCGACGAAGAGTTTGAGGGCGCAGTTGGCCACGATGCTTTCCCGCGCGGCCCGGCCGTAGATCTCGTCGAGCTGGCTGATGTTCTGCAGGATCGCCGCCATGCGGAATCCGTAGCCGGCGCTGAGCGGGATCTGCTCGACGATGGCGTCCATGCGCTGCAGCTGCCGAAACTCGTCGAGCATGACGAGGACGTGGTGGTCGCCCTTTGCGGGCATCTCGCGCGTCATGGCATCGTAGATCTGCTGGACGAGGAGACGAATGAGGCTGCGATAGGAGGTCAGGTCGGAGGGGGCGGGGCCGATATAGATCGACATGCGCTTGCGGCGCAGTTCGCGAATGTCGAAATCGCTGCGGGCCGTCACGGCCGCGATCAGGGGATTGTCCCAGGGTGCGAGTGCGGTGGTCAGGTTGGCCAGGACCGATCCGCGCGTGTCACCCGGCTCGGCGATGATCTGGTTGAAGCGGCCGACCACGAAGGCGCTCAGCTCGGACCCCTCGGTCTTGACGATGGCCGTGAGCAGGGCGCCGACGTCGCGTCCGGTCGAGAGGACGCGCAGGGCGGTGCGGATCGTGCGGTCGGCGTCCGGTATCTGGTTCGATTCGAGCACGTAACCGAGTACCCCGACGAAGAGGTCCCGCGCCTTCTGCGACCAGATCGGCTCGCCGTGCTTGGGATCGGGAATGAGGAAGTGGGCGACGTTGGTGAGGTCGGTGATGCGCGACGGCCCGTCACGGACGAAGTCGAGCGGGTTGTAGCAGTGCGAGCGGCGCGACCCCGGTGCGAACATGAACACCTCGTCGCCGGCGGCACGGCGCGCCGCTGCCGTCTCTTGAAAATTCTCCTGCTTGATGTCGACTGTAATGGTCGAGCCGTCCCAGGCGAGCAGGTTCGGAATGACGAAGCCCCGCCCCTTGCCGGAGCGGGTCGGACCGATGACCAAGGGATGGCGGGCGTCGTCGTTGCGCAGCAGCGTCGTGCCGTGCCAGCCGAGGATGAGGCCGTTCCTGGCATGCATGTTGGCGCGGAAGAGATCGCCGCCGCGAGCGAAGCGCGCTCCGCCGTAGAGCGCAGGGGGCTTGATGACGAAGAGCGCGATCCAGCCGCCGAGGAAGATCGCAACAGTGATGCCGGCCGCGATGGCGGCGTTCCTTTTCACGCCGTAGGTCGCCCAATAATAGGCGACGTGCTTGAACGAGAGGAACGGATCGCTCTTGGTCAGCCCCGCCAGCAGCGCCCAGGTCCTGAAGCTGACGCCGGTGCAGCCGGCGTAGACCAGCGACCAGACAATCGCCATGGCGATCAGGACGACGATCGTTCCAGCGGTCCAGAGAGCGCCGCGTTTCATGAGGCGGCACCCCGACCCATTCGCCGCCTCCACTCGGCATATTTGGCGAAGTAGATCTCGTCCCAGCGCCGGACGCCGCCGTCGCGCCGGAGCTGGATGATGATCGGCAGGACTTCGCGGATGTAGGAGACGATCTGATCCTTGGAGAGACCGGTTCCCGACATCAACACCTTGAGCGCCAGCGCCTCATAGGCGCCGCGGGGCGAGTCGGCGTGAACGGTCGACAGCGAGCCCGGGTGGCCGGAGTTGATGGCCTGGAGGAAGGTGAAGGCCTCGGCGCCGCGCACCTCGCCCAAAATGATGCGGTCGGGCCGCATGCGCAGCGAGGCTTCGAGGAGGGACTGCACGGTGACCCGTGCCTGGCCCTGATCGCCCTTCGAGGCAACGAGCGGGACGAAATTCGCCTGCGGCGGATGAAGCTCGCGGGTGTCCTCGATGGTGAGGATGCGATCGTCCGGCGGCAGCGCTTTGAGGAGGGCGTTCAGCGCCGTCGTCTTGCCGGTCGAGGTGCCGCCGGACAGGAGGATCGAGACCCGCTCGCGAAGCGCGAGCTCAATGAAGCCCCGCTTGTCGCCGCGGTCGAGCAAGTGGCAAAGGTCAGTGTCGAGAGAAGAGAGTTCGTCATCGCCGCCGATCGTGGTGGCGTCGAAGGCGCCCATCTGGTGGTAATCCTCAAGCGACAGGTCCTTGACGACCTGCTTGCGGATGGCGAAAGCGCCACCTCCCGGGGCGGCCGGCGGCAGCACTGCCTGGAAGCGCTCGCCGGTCGGCAGCGCGGCCGAGAGGAGGGGCGTTTCCTCGCTGACGCTCTGGTCGGAAAAGCCCGCGACCCGTTCGGCCAGGAAGCGGATGGCCTCGGCCGTCATGGCGGGCAGTTCGAAGCGTTGCATGGCGGAAACGCCGAGGCGCTCGACCCAGACTTCGCCCGGGCGGTTGGCGACGATCTCGACGACGTCAGGGCTTGCGAACCATTCGTTGAGGGGCAGCAAGGCCCGGGTCAAATGCACGGTTGGACGATGTCCCAACGGCATCGTCAGGACGGACTCGGCCATGTCGGAGCTCCTTGATCACCTCGCGCAAGGGGTCGGGGTAGAAACTCGAAAAGTCGAGGTCGCGCCGGACGAAGATCATGATGCGGGCTCCCTGGTCGACGTTGATGGTCGGCGGGATGTTGATGGAGTTCTTCAGCGCCTCGTTGGCGATCTGGGTCATGGTCTGGGACACCTGCTGGGCCGCAAGCTCGCGCGCATAGGCGTCCTGCTGGTTGCCGGGCTGGCTGGTCGAGGTGACATAAGTGCCGGCGGCCGGATTGAAGGTGCTGGTCGAGGTCGAGTTGTAGCTCTGCGTGTTCTGCCCGAGCTGCGCCAGGTAGGCCGAGCCACCGCCCACGATCGAGAGCATGATGGCGGAGCCGAACCGCTCGAAATAATGGTTGTCGACCTCGCCCTTGAGGCCGGTGCGGCCGAGGTTGTCGGTCCCGGGCGAGCCGAGCTGCACCGACACGCCATCCTGGCGCAGGATGCGGGTCCAGACGATGAAGACGCGGGTCTGGCCTATGGCGAGGCCGGACTTGTATTCGCCGATGAGGCGCGAGCCGGACGGCACGATGACGCGCCGGCCGTCGAACGACCAGACGTCCTCGGTGGTGACGGCCCGCACCATGCCGGGCAGGTCGGACTGGATCGCGGTCTCGAGCACGCCGCGGATCATCGTACCCTGGGCGATCAGCGCATCGGTGCGCCGGTTCTTTGTGGCGCGGGCGATGTCGACGCCGGCTTGTGACCTGTTGTTCAGGTAGCGGGAATTGGCGTCGGTCTCGTCATAGGCTTTCTGCGAAGCCCCTGAAGCGTCGTTGACGGGTCCGGCCGCGACGTTGAAGCCGGCGTCCGTCACCACCATGGGCGACCTGAGCCGCTCCCATTTCTGGCGCTCCTCTTCGGCGAGGCGGCGGCGCTCTTCCTCCGCCCGCCGTCGTGCCTCTTCGTCGTCGTTGGATTGAGCGAGCGCCGGGGGTGGTGCGACGACACCCGGCGGGTTCAACGGCGGGAACTGGGGTGCTGCATCGACCGGCGGTGCCGGCGTTTGTGCTAGGGCAGGGGGCGGTGGCGCGGGTGGTGGCGGCAGCACGATCCTGCCCTGATCCAGCGCCGGGGCAGGGGTGTCGATGACGGGGGCACGGTACTGGGTCGTGCGGAAATCGTCGCCGTCCGCCGCCGTCATGGCGCGGACCGCGACCTTGTTGCCGGTCCACATCATCCAGACCACGAAGGCCACCGTGACGCCACCCACCAAGACCGACACGCCCTTGGAGGCGCGATTGCGCGGGCGGGAGAGTTGCGAGGCCGCGTTGTCCTCGAACTCCAACTGCCGGAAGTCGTCGCGTGTGGGCATGATCACCTCGACCGCGAAAAGAAAGGGGCCGTCGCCGAGGCGCTCAGCTTCTGCGGGCCGTAGGGCTCCATCCCGGTGGGGTCTGGCGCCGAGGGGCGCAGATTGAAGACGCATGTGGAGACATTGCCGCTGCGCAGCGTCCACTGCCGGCTGATCTTGTCGACGACGAGGAAGTTGCCCTCGCGCCGAAAATTCTGAAGGCTCTCGTTGCGGTTCTGATCGACGATGAAGATCGCCGGGACCTCCCCTCCGATCGCCACCCCAGGATGCTTCGCATCCGGGGACCCCTGGCTCTCTTCGCCCTGGAATTGGAACCAGGTCTTCTTGCCGTCGTCGAAGGCGGCGACCGGCTTCAGCGCTTCCGAGCCCTTGTAGCCGTAATCGGTATTGGCATGCTTGACGTTGAACGCCTTGCGGTTGGGGTCGTTGATGAGCCTCGCGGCTTCCTGTTCGAGCTTGGCGTCCCGGTCCTCGCCGGGATAGCGGAACTTGATCGTGTAGACCTGCCCGCGAACCGAGGCCTCGTTGGAGCGGAGCGCAAACACGTAAGTCCGCCTGTCGCTGACGATGTTCATGTTGGTCGCCGCATGGGGGGCGACGGGCTTCAAGAAGACGATGTTGCCGCGCTTGTTCGGCTCCACCTTCCAGGCGACGCTGTCGCCGAGCGTGATGGTCTCGATGTGCTCGCCCTCGCCGAGGATCACCATCACCGAGGTGCCGTAGGTCGCATCGACCCCGACGACATTGTTTTCGTTGTAGACGATCGTGCGGATGCGGGGGTCCGCCCGGCCGGGGAGGGGCTCGGCCTCGGCCCAGGCCGGCGAGGCCGAGAGAGCCAGCAGGGCCACAAACGCGAGGGAACGCGTCATTGCGTTGCTCCCGTCGGGGTCAGCTGCGGCGCCGGCATCGGCGCGGACGGCGGCGGCAGATCGCTGACCGTGGGTGCGGCTTCCTGATCGCGGCGATAGTCCGTCACCTGAAAGCCGAGTGGGTTCTCGAACCGCCATTCGTTCCTCATCGGCGCGTGCGTGTAGCGGAACCGCAGGAGCGAGGTCCAGTAGGACTCGGTCGTGTTGGTCGGGGTGCGGGTCAGCATCGAGAAGCGGACGATCGCGGTCCGGTTGTTGGCGAACTGCACGGAGCGGATGGTGATGGCGACGGTGCCGGTACGGGCCAGCACTCGCGCCGGGTTCTCCGTGTTGGCTGGGGAATAGAGCTCGACGAGGGCGCGGGCGGCCTCGCCCGTCGAAAGCAGCTGCGCCAGGTCGAAATTGTCTTTGACCGCTCGAGGATCGTAGGTTTCCCGCGCCCGCAGGTAGCGGACGACGTTCATCTGCGTCACGGCCTCGGACTGCTCGAGGTCGCCGGGCGCGAGCGCCCGCTTCACCTCCAAGAAGCCCGTCGTCTTGTCGACCTCGACCACGTAAGGCTCGAAGCTCTTCAAGGGGATCAGCAGCCAGAGGCAGCCGAGCGCCATCAGGGCCACCAGCGCCATCATGGCGGCGGCGATCCAGGCCAGCGCGCGCGAGCGTTTGACGCTGCGCACGACATCGTGCTCCCAGGTGGCGGCTTCCGAGAAGTATCTCGGGTCCACGGCGTCGACTGACGGCGCCTCGCCCTGATCCGCCATCGTCACCTCGATCTGGTGCATCGAGCCGCCCATCAGAAACTGTCCCTGGTCTTCTTCATGCGGGCCTCGGCGGCGCGGCGATCCTGCAGCAGGGCATACTGGCGCTCGGTCCGGTCGTGGCCGACGGCGCGGAGGCGGCCCATCCGGGTCAGGCCATAGCGCGTCATCAGCGCCCGCCCGGCGATTGATCGCTCGGGGTTGAGGTTGCGGGCACTGGCGAGCGCGGCGCCAAAGGCGGTGAATCGCAGCGCGGCGCCGCCGGCGATCGCCTGGGATACCGGGATGAGCTGCCAGACGAGGAACACGCCGATGAGGCCGACGAGCACGACCGGCGCGATGTCCTGGATGCCGGTGCTGACGCTCGAGTTTGAATTGGCGAGCGCCTGCACGACGGAGTTGATCATCGACAGGTAGAAGCCGGCGACCGCGTAGACGAGGATCTGCACGACCACGAACTGGACGAGGACGGAGAGCCAGCCCGCGAAGTAACGGGTGGTGAAGCCATAGAGCATCATGACGATGAAGATCGGCGCCAGCGCCAGCATGACCCAGATGATGATCTTGGCGAAGATGACGAGGAATGCCGTGAAGCCGACGAAGAGCGCGACCACGATCCACACGATCGAGCCGTAGAGATACGGTCCCGGGTTGGTCACGCCGGCGTTGGCGACGATCTTGGAGGCCGCGTCGACGCCGACGAGGTAGATGTTCGAGATCGACTGCTCGATGTTCGAACTCGAGGTGCCGGTGGAACCCGCGTTGCCGATATTGGTGATGATGACGTTGCCGACCGCCGCAGGCGCCTGGTTCACGACGGTGTAGACGAAGGTCTGGAAGTCGCCCCAGGTCATGGCCAGGACGTAGACGATGAACACCCGGAACAGCCGGAACGCCATGCCGGACGCCGTGGTGTCGCCGCGGCCCTGCCAAAACGACCAACCCCAGAAGATCACGTAGAGGGTGAGCAACAGCGTGAAGACCGGCCCCATAGCGCTGGCGAGGGCCTGATACGTGTTCTGCGTGAAGTTGTTGCCGAGCGTGTCGACCTGCTGGAACAGCTGGCTGATGAAGTTGTTCATCGGGCCTGCTTTCCGGCCGGCTCGGCGTCGAGCCTCATCGTGTCGAACGGCGGCGGGCCGTTGAGCCGCCGCATCGGGCCGCAGTCGCTGACCGGTGGACCTTCCGCGTAGGACAGCACGCCCTCGCTCGCGTCGCACGGGGCCTTGAGCTCGGAATGGCCGCAGGCACCGAGCGAACCCGCGACCGCGACGATGAGGGTGAGACGAGCGAGCATCGTCAGTGCGGGCTCAGCGTCATCTTGTTGGGGTCGAAGGCTGTTGCCGCGGCGGACGAAGATTGCAGGGCGATGTCCTGCGTGTTGCGAACGTTCTGTGCGGTCAGCACGCTGTTGATGCTGCCGATCATCTCGTTCATCGTCTGGCTGCCCTGGATGACGAGCTGGCTGTTCTGGTCGATCGAGGCTTTCAGGTCCTGCCCCTGGCCGATCATCTGGGAGGCGGACGAGAACGCCTGCTGGCGGGTCTGGGAGGCCGACTGGGTGGCCGAGATCAAGCCCGCGAGGGCCGTCACGGTCGAAACAGCGGTGCCGTAGCTCTTGTCCTGCGTCGTCGACTGGCCGTTGATCAGGCCGGAAATCGTCTTGACGAGCGAAAGGCCGTTGATGAGCGTCGCCGCGGCCTGGGCCGAACTGCCGGACAGGCCACCCCAGGCCAGCGTTCCGGTGGACAGGATCGACCCGAGGTTCGGCGCCTGGGCCACGTTAAAGCCGCTGCCGAGCGCCGATGTCGAAAACTGGCCGGCCGAGCTCGTCCGATCGCCTGTCACGGCATTGAGCACCTGCTGGCTCAGCTGCTGGATCTGCGCGTTCGAATTCATGATGGCTTGGGTGTTCGACGCGGTTTGCATCGCCTGCGCCAGATTGGTGTTGTCGATCACCGGAACCTGGGCGAGCGCGGGCCCGCCAAGGAGCGCTGCGAAGCCGAGGGCGATCACGGTCTTCTTCATGCAAACCTCCTAATTCGACGTTCTGGAAAGCGGCGAGGTCCGCCGACACCTGCGGATTTGCGACGGGAGCGCTCGGGAGGGTCGTGGCTTGGGCCGGAGCGACCGGCGACGTGTTGGCCGCGATGCTGGCGAGGAAGGCCACGACGTTCGAAACGTTGTCGGGGACGGGCGTGCGGCAGGCCTGGCCGAAAGTGAGCGTCCCGCAGGCGTTCGGCGTTCCCGGTCCGGCTTCGGAGGGTACGACGGAAGAAATGCCCGGCATGACGATCGAGGTCGGCGCACCCGAAAAGCCGATGGCCCGGGCGGTGTTGCTGCGGATCGCCGTGTCGAGGAGGACTGCGGCCGTGAGCACGGAACCCCAGGTGTTTATGGCGTCGATGCCGCCTTGCCAGAGCTGGATCTGGTCGGCGCGCATGCGCGAGTTGACGTCCATGGCGTCCTTGGCGCTATCCGAGCCGCCGATCGCCGCCGACCGCGTCTGCAGCAGCGTCAAGTTGGCGGTCTGCGTGCCCTGAAGGTTGCCGGAGTAGCTCGTCGCATTCTCGGCGGTCGCCTTGGGGTCGCCGAGGCTCGCCGCTTGCGTGGTCGTCGTGTTCAGCGGTGGGAAAGATGTCGGGTTCGTCGGACCCGTGCCGTTGCCGCCGGTGGCGAAATTGCCCGAGCTCGGCATCTGGCCGGTGGCGTTGTAGTTGGCCACCGCGCCCCGGGCCCCGGACAGACTGCCGGTGTTGTAATAGCCCTCGACCAGCGACGAGAACTGCCCACCTGTCATGTCGGTCGTGCCGCCGTTCCCGGTGACGGCCGACGCCGACACGCAATTCGTCGCCGGAGCATTCGGGTTTTGCAGAAGGCAGGAGGCGCCCCCGAGTCCCTGCTGATGCGCCAGGTAGGCCTGCTCGAAGGTCGGGGTTTGACCGAGCTGCTTTGTCAGTCCCGAAACATCGTCCTTGGTCAGCCGGGCCATCGCGTCGGCATTGTTGTCAGGATTGAACTTGTCACCCCCGTTGCCGTACTTGTTCCAGGTTCCGTCGATGAACTGCCCGAGGCCACCGGCCGAGCTTCCCGGCGCCTTTGCGCTCGGATTGCAGTGCGACTCGACCACGGCTGCGTTCTCGAGGAACTGCGCCGAGATCCCGTTGTCGGCCGCGGCGCGCGCGATCGCGTCGGCGCTGGACCTGCGCGACACCGAGCATTTGAGCCCCCAGGTCGATGTGGATCGGGCGGTGGACGACGTATTCGTCTGGCCGGTGTTGTCCGCCTTCTGCGTCTCGGGCTTGAGGTGGGCATCGTCCGCGACCGGCACGTCGGCCAAGACAGTGCCGGTCCCGATAGAGAACGCCAGAACGAAGACCGTCGCGCTGCCATGCGCTTTGACCCGGACGGAATGGTAGATGTAGTTTCGGTCGGGGGTCATGTCGCGCCCCCGTTCCGGAGAGCAGCATGAGGTTCGCGTTCGCCCTGATCGCGCTCGTCCCGGCGATCGCCGCCGCGGCCGCGGCCGCGGCGGCGCAGGATCACGCCGCTTGCCACGGTATCTACTGTCCGCAGACCAAGGCGGCCGATTATGCGGCCGAATTCGGGCCCTATGTGGCGGCCGACAAGACGTGGGAACAGGTCAAGGGTCGCAACGTCCTCGTCCTGAAATACTACGACCGGACCGGCGCGCTGGCCTCGGTCAAGACCTACCCGCAGACCCGCTACATGGAGCCGGCGAAGACACCGTCGGATGGGATCGCTTTTGCAGGGCAGGGGACGCCGACCATCGCGCTTTACGGCCTGTCCCCCTGCAAGAAGCCCGGCAACTTCGACTTCAAAGGCCAGACATTCACCTGCGACACGCTCTGGCAGGACCGGCTCGAAACGAGCCTCTACGCCACCCAGGCCGTCATCTGCCGGGCCTACACGGACCAGATCGACAAGCCCGTTCAGGACGCCACTTGCCTGCGAGCCGACGAAGGCTTTGGGACCAAGACCCGCGGCGGCGCCGTCATCGACGACAATCTGGTGGGGCTCGGCGTCGCGGTCATAGACAAGGACGCGAGCGGGAAGCCGCTGCGGCCCGAACTGGTGACGCTGGCGGCGAGGGGCGCCAGAACCTTCGACGCGATCACGGCGCCGTAAGCGGGAGCGAAGAGCGCGGCTCACGGCCGTGCCTCCCAGCCGCAGAAGATCGGCAACCAAGCCTTCGGGTCGTCGCCGACCTCGGCCCGGAGCCGATCGAGTTCCGCTACCGTCTCGACCCGCCCTGACAGGACCTTGATCAGGTCTTCCATCCCGCGGAGTCGGATGCGGGCTATGACGGAATCCCGTCCGTGCTTGATCAGGAAGGCGCGGCTCTGCGGGTCACTCCGCAAGATCCAGTCCATCTCCCGTTCGGATAACCGAAAAGCGCCGACATAGGACTCGTAGTCCGCCTTCGGATTGGGAAAGAAGAGGTTCGTCGCGCTCTGCTCGATCAGCGTACTGGCGGACCCGGACCGGACGATGTCGGCGGCGCTCTGCGTGCCGAACCCGATCACTCCATTCAGCTTGCGAATGGTCTTCATCTTGTCCTTGATGAAGTGCGCGAACACCGGGTCTTCGAGGAGACGCCAACCCTCGTCGAGGAAGATCAGGGCCGGCTCGCCGGTCAGGAATTCGTCGGTGCGGTGGAACACGTACATGAGGGCGGCGGTGCGCGTGACCGGATCGTCGAGGACCCGCGTCATGTCGAAGCCGTACACGTTCGACCACGCGAACCGATCGTCGCGGTTGTTGAACAGCCAGCCGAGCTGATCGGGTCGCACCCACTTCTCGAGCCGCGCCACGAGATCCTCTTCGCTGGCGCGGATGCGGCCGCGCAGCAGCGAGCGGAAGGCGTCGAGCGTGCGTCCCTCGGGTTCGCTGAGCAGCGTTTCGGCGATGGCCGAGCGGATGACGCTTTCCTCGCTTGGCGGCAGCGACCGGCCGTCCACGCGCTTCAGCATGAAGGCGAAGAGCTGGAACAGGAATTCGCGGTTGGGGCCGGTATCGGGTAGCATCAGCGGATTGAAGCCGGATGGCGTGCCCGGATGCAGGGTCTCGTAACGGCCCCCAAGCGCCCGGATGAAGATCTCGGCGCCGCGATCCTTGTCGAAGAACACGCATTTGGCGTGCGGCCGGATGCGCTGCGCCTGCGCCATCAGGAACGATAGCGCCACCGTCTTGCCCGATCCGGACGGCCCGACCACCGTGAAGTTGCCGAGGTCGCGTTCGTGGAAGTTGAAGAAGTAGGCCGTCTGGCTCGTCGTCTCGAGCAGTGAGATCGCCGACCCCCAATGGTTGCCGGACGCCCTGCCGCTCGGGAAATTATGTAGCGACACGAAGCCGGCGAAGTTCTTCGAAGAGATAAGACCCGCGCGGGCGATGTAGGCAAAGTTCCCGGGCAGCTGCGCCCA
>JAABUQ010003918.1_pt1 | contig 26343 bp, 19 predicted proteins | sample 5560001 | NCBI WGS metagenome assembly JAABUQ01 (sample SAMN10711888, study PRJNA513371) | rock metagenome | isolation source: Antarctica rocks | place: Antarctica: Victoria Land, Finger Mt nord | collected 2015-12-18 | reverse complement strand
GCGCGCCGGTGTCCCGTTTCTCCACACCCCGCCGACCACCAGGGTCCGTGACATTTGTCGCTGAAACGTAGATCCTATTATGAGGCAACGACCACCAAAAAGCAGATTTAGTTATGAGGCAACACGGACCAGCGCGGCGACCTGGGTGCACCCCAAAAAAGTGGAATGCGGCTGGAACGGGCCTGCGACTGCGGTCGCATGGCAAACCGACGCCGACTGCGGTCGGGTGCGGTCCTCCGTCACCCTGCTCTTGGCCCCGTTTTGACACCGCAGTGTCCGTCGTTTGTCCTGCGACCGCGGTCGCAGGTCGGATTCCACAATTTCAAGGTGCACCCCGGCGACCTTGCGACGGGGGAGGGGCGATGCCGCGACCGGCCGATCTGTTTTCGTGTAGCATGGGGGCGGAAAGACATCGGACATATGATAGCCTTAAACTGGGCCTATGATACCCTTAAACTTAACAAGGACACGACATGGGTGGGGCCGGGGCTAGTTCCCTACCCCCGTGCGCCGGGGGAGTGGGCGCACGACGCCGTCGTGGTGGGCGAGGGGGGAGGCCATGGCATCGATCGCCGAGGTGGCGGCGCGAGTGGGCGTGTCGGCGATGTCCGTCTCGCGCGTGATCAACGGCAGTCCGCTGGTCGCGGAGGCGACGCGCGCGCGCATCCTCCGGGTCATGGCCGAGCTCGACTACACGCCCAACGCCGCCGCGCGCAGCCTGAAGCGCGGGCGCAGCAAGCTCATCGGCGTCCTGTTCCCCACCTCGGACAACCCGATATTCAACCGCTACGCCGATGGAATCATGGACACGGCCTACGCCGCCGGGTACGGCGTCGTGCTGTGCCGGACGGACGATGGCCGCGCCGGCGACACGGAGGTCTTGCGCCTCTTGCGCGAGCAGCGCGTCGCCGGGGTCATCATGCACCAGGTCAGCTGGAAGGCGCATCTAGTGGCCCTCGCGCGCGCCGGCGTCGGCGTGGTGAGCCTCGATCAGGCCGTGCCCGGTTGCGACCGCGTCACACTCGACAACATGACGGCCATGGAGCGCGCCGTCGCGCACCTGGTGGCCTTGGGGCACCGCCACATCGCCATGCTCACGGGGCCGCTCCGCCTCCGCAGCGAGCGCGAGCGCCTGGTCGGCTATCGCCGCGCCATGCGGCGCCACGGCCTGTTGCTGGAGCGGCGGCGGCAGGTCGCCGCCGCGAGCTTCAGCGACGTGGAGGGCAGCGCGGCGGCCAATGCGCTGCTCCGGGGCGGGGGAGAGCGGCCCACCGCCCTCATCGTCTCCAGCAGCGACCTGACGCCGGGGGGCCTGGTCGCCATCGCGGCCGCCCATCTGCGCGTGCCCGAGGACATCGCCCTCGTCGGCGTCGGGGAAATGAGCTGGACGCCGACGCTGATCTCGCCGATCACGTCGCTCGTCGAGCCGGCCTACCAGATGGGGGCCGACGCGTGCCGCCTCCTGCTGGAGCGGCGCGTGGAGCGCGGGCCGCGCCCGCCGCGCCGCCTCCTGTACCCGGCCCACCTCGCGGTGCGCCTGTCGTGCGGGGCGCCGCCCGCGTTACGGGATGTCCCGCTCAACTCGCCCCAATCGCTGCTCTTCTACTCGGCCGCCCTGGCTTGGAGCGACAGCCACGATGGGGGGACCGCCATCGCCCGTTGATGCCGGCGGCCCGCTGTGCGTGGCGGAGGCGAAGGAGGCACACCTATGCGACCCGACGGACGAAGGCCGCGACCGCTTACGACGCGGGCACGGGTCGCTCGCCTGGCGCGCTCGTACTCGCACTTGCGGTCTGCGGATGCAGCGCGCGCCACAACGCGTCCATGACGGCGCGGGTGAAGGCCTTCGACACGGACGCGTCGGCCATAAGCGGGAAGCCGTGGAAGGCGCCCAGGTAGATGTGCCGCTCGGTCGGCACGCCCGCCCGGATCAGCCAGCGCGCATACTCCATGTCCTCCCCAAAAAGATTCAGATTCAGCGCGCCTACGCCCAGATAGGTGGGCGACAGGCCCACCAGGTGCGCGGCTCTGCGCGCCGAGGGAGGGGCTGGATGCCCGGCTCGCCCCTCTGGCTCTCCGCGGCCGTGCTCTCGCTCATACCGGCTATGCCGGCCGTCGCCGACGCCACCTCCACTGTGGGCTGGGCCAACCCCAGACGCTCTGCCCGACGATCCTCAGCGTCGGGGGGGCCATCGCTCCCCTCGCCTGGGCCGCGCGGCCAGCCCGATCCAAGGCGTGTCGCCGCGCCGCGAGGTCCCCGCCGATGTAGGCGAGGGAGGAGGGGACACCGCGGCGGCGTACGACACGGGTACGGGCGGTGGCATGCGCATCCGCATCCCGGCGACACGGAGCGACCGGCCCATCCCCACCGAGGGTGCGTCGCGCCCGCGTCCGCTAAACGCGGCTGGGGCCACTCGCCTGGCATCCGCAGTATCGACCATCGCCCTTACACTCCCCGACGAACCCCGCACGGAGCGCTTGACCCCTCCGCGTCCGCTGCACGCCTCTGAGGCATGGATCGCGGTCTGGCTAACGAGGGGCCACTATCTCGTGCTCGAGTTAACGCCCAAGCCCACTCGTGGAACTACGGCGCGGCCGCGCGATTGGGGCGCGGATCGCGCAAGCGATGCGCGCCCACCACGCGCCGGAACGGTTTGCCCACACGCCCTATCCGCTGCCTCCGTCGCCGATCCTATCGGATGGCCTGCCGGCTGCCGGCCTGCATACTCATGCAGTCTCTTTGCCAATGGCGAGAGGTTAGTTGAGTGGGCACTGCTGACAGCGTGGGGGCATACTAGACTCGTTGCAGAATAGCGTGAGATGGTCGTAGAGTAAGGGTATGCTCACCTATGATACACTGGCGCGCAAACCGAGCGCCTCTCGCTCATGGGCGATAGCGGCTTCCAGGGACTCCAGCACGACGCACCGGAGCGCAGCGTCGCCCTCCCCTATAAGGGGAGTCAGGCCCATCCGCTCACCCCGGAGCAGAAGCTGCACAACGCCCTGCTCTCCCGCCTCCGCATCGTCGTCGAGAATACCCCGGCCGAGATGAAGCACTTCCGCATCCTCGCCGATGTCTTCCGCCACTCGCTCGACCTCTATGACCACATCTTCGTGGCCATCGCCGGCGTCGTCACGCGCCGGGCCGACCGGCTTTGGCCGATCAGCGCGTAGCCCACCAGCACCAGGCTGCGCTCCCAGTGGCGGCCTAAGAGGAATCTTTATTCTGCAACAAGTCTACTGCACAGCTCGCCGATGCAAGCCTTGAGCCCGAGGCTCGTAAGCATTGGGCTCGATGGTCACGCCGCCCCATCCCCACGGCATACGAGCGCCATCAGCGCAGCGATGGACGCTTCCATTACTAGAACGTGTCAGATGTGGGGCCGTGCATGCAATCCGTGCCACGGAGAGTGACACCCGCAGCCGCCATGTAAACATCGGGCGCGACGCACGCGTTGCCCCACACCCTTTACCCTTTTGTGCCGTGAGCCGCGCTAGATGACGCCGACCGTCCGCTGGCCCTGAACGATGTGGCTGAGCAACATGGCCTGCGTGGCGGCTGAGCAACGTTGTACGTTAACCAGCTACAGTACGACAGGAACAGTAGGACAAGGGAAGGATGTGCGGGTGGATACCGAACCGGGACGACGACCGGTCCTGGATCGCGCGCGGGCGCGCGTCGAGCGCCGCGTCCGGCGCCTGGACCAGGTCAGCCATCGCTACGGCTGGGCGCGGCTGGCTCTCTTCTTCACGGGGGTCCTGGTCAGCGTGCTGTGCTGGCGCTCCATCGGCGTCTGGGCTGGCGTGTCCACCGGAGCGGCGTTCCTGCTGGCCTTTGGCATCGCCGTGGCGGGCCATAACCGCGTCGACGCCGCGCTGCGACGCTACGGCCTCCTGCTGACGCTGACCGCCGCGCAACTGGCCCGCCTGGACCGGGACTGGACACGCCTTCCGGCCTCGCGCCCGCCCGCAGCCTCCTCCGACCACCCTTTCGCGGCCGACCTCGATCTCGTGGGCGAGCGCTCACTGCACCGGCTGATCGACACGGCCGTCTCGCGGGAGGGCAGCGAGCGGCTGCGCGACTGGCTACTGGAGACAGCGCCCGACGCGGAGCGCGTGCGGCAGCGGCAAACGCTCGTTCGGGCGCTGGCATCCCGCCCGCTGCCGCGCAACCGGCTCGCGCTCACGGCATTGGAGTGGGCTGGCAAGGGCTGGGATGGGGAGCCGCTGCGCCGGCTACTGGCGGCGCGCGCCACGCCGCTGCCTCCGCGCGTCCTCGCCCTGGCGCTGCTGGTGCTGCTGCTGGATGGGCTGGTGCTGTGGAGCGCCGTGGGGCCGCTGCGCGGTCCGGCCCTGCTGGCCGGCGCGCTCGCGCTGGCAGGCGGGGTCTTTGTCGGCCGCGCGCGCCTGACCGGCCGCCAGTTCGCCGGCGCTCCCACGACCACGGAAGCCCTGGAGGCGCCGCAGCGCGTGCTTGCCTACCTGGAGACGGCGCCGTACGGGGACGACCCCGGCCTGCGGCGACTCTGCGCGCCGCTGACAGGCCAAGGTGGGGGCGTGGGAGGCGTGGGAAGCGCGCGGCGGCCGTCCGCTGTCCTGCGCCGCCTCTCGCTGCTGGCCTCGCTGGCCTCGCTGCGGCAGTCGCTGGCCTGGCCCCTCATCAACGCCGTGTTGCCGCTGGACGTCGTGGTGGCCTTCGGCCTGGGGCGCGCGACAGACGCCGCGGCGGCCCACGTCCCCGGCTGGCTGGAGGTCTGGTTCGAGCTGGAGGCGCTGTGCGCGCTGGCCAATCTGGCCTGGCTGCACCCAGGCTACGCGTGGCCCACCCTGCATGACGCCGACGCTGGAGGCGCGGAGCCTGTCTTCGAGGCCCACGCCCTGGGGCACCCGCTGATCGCGGACGCGACCACGATCGCGAACGACTTCACGGTGCGGCGCATGGGCGAAGTCGGGCTGATCACCGGCTCGAACATGTCCGGCAAGAGCTCCTTCCTGCGCGCGGTGGGCGTCAACCTGTGCCTGGCCAACGCGGGCGGCGCGGTCGACGCGGCCATGCTGCGCACCACGGTCTGGCGCGTACACACCAGTATCGCCATCAGCGACTCGGTGACCGCCGGCTACTCCTATTTCTACGCCGAGGTACGCCGCCTGCGAGCGCTGCTGGAGGCGCTGGACCGGCGGGACGCGCCGCCGCTCTTCTTCCTGATCGACGAGATTTTCCGCGGGACCAACAATCGTGAGCGGCTGAGGGGAGCGCGGGCCTACCTGCGCGCCGTCACCGGGCGGCGCGGGGTCGGCCTGGTCTCGACCCACGACCTGGATCTGGTCGAACTGGCCGAGGCGCTGCCCGCCATGACGACGTACCACTTCCGCGACGAGGTGGTCGACGGACGCCTCGTCTTCGACTACCTCATCCGGCCCGGCCCCAGCCCCACCACCAACGCGCTGACCATCATGCGGCTGGAGGGCCTGCCCGTGGAGGAACCTGCCGAGACGCGTGGCTAACAAGCAGCAAGTCTCACCGTCCTCTTCCTCATGCGCGTGTTCCCACACTATGTCGCGGATGGGAGCGAGCGGACGAGGTCGAACAGTCTCAGGTCTCATCGCGCGTGAACCCAGTGCGGTAGGCGCGCGGGCTCACGCCGTAGTGGCGCTGAAACTGACGGCTGAAATAGAAGGCGGAACTGAAGCCCACGTCCTCGGCGATGTCGCCGACGCCGCGCGCGGTGAACTCTAGCAGACGCGCCCCTTGCCGTAGGCGCAGGCGACGGACCGTGTTGTTCACCGAGTCGCCCGCCTCGTCGCGGAAGAGATGGGCCAGGCGCGACGGTGAGAGGCCGACCCGATGCGCCAACGTGCGCAGGTCGTGCGGCCCCGCCAGGTCGGTCGACACCAGGTCGAGGGCGTGTTGCACGCGGGGGTCCGGCGGCCGGCCCCGCGCCGGATTCTCGCGGACGGCCAGGAGGAGCACTTCCTCCAGGCCGTTCAACGCCAGGTCTCCGTGGACCGCGTCGGCCGCGCACGCGTCCGCATGGGCGGAAAGGAAGGCCTGCCGGGCGCGCATGCGCCCTTGGACGCTGCGTAGGGAGGCCACGCACAGGCCCTGGCCGACGTCAGGTAATTGCAGCCACGGCAGCCACGACGGGCGCGGATGGAAGTGCGCCCACAGGAACGCCCATGAGCCGCCCGCGGGCATGCAATAGTCGTGCAGCGCGCCCGGCCGCAGCAGCACGACGTCGTCCGGGTTCGTCCACAACTCGAGTCCGGGCTGGCGATAGAGGCCGTGTCCCTGCAGCGTGTAGGTGATCAACCACGCCCCTGAGCCGCGCGGCCGGTAGCGCGCGAAACTCTCTTGTTCCCAGTAGCCCGTGACCAGCAGATGCGGCGGCGGCGACCAGCTCTCTTCTCCATCCATAGCACGATTGTACAGCTTTTTCAGCCCCCGCGTCTATTCACTTCCCTTGTCGATGGATGTAGTATCGAGTGTAGCGGCGGAGCCGTTACCGTCCCGTGGTACCCGACGATGGCCGCCCGGTAATGGGAGTATTTGAACGAGGAGGAAAGAAGCCATGATGTCACACGCAGTCCTGCCAAACCAGAAGTCCTTTGTCGTGGCGAACGAGGCGCGCGACGATGCCGCCGCGTTGCGCGCGCTCCTGGACCAGCACGGCTACCTATTCTTCAAGGGGCTGGCGGACCCCGACCTGATCCGTCACGTGCGCCACGAGGTGCTCAGCATCTGCGGCGACGCCGGGTGGGTCGCTCCGCACAGCCCCCTCGACGAGGGCGTCTGGAGCGGCGCGCCCATCCCGACGGAGTTCACGCCCGCCTACGTGGCGGTGTACCGCCGCATCCTCACGCTGCCATCCTTCCAGCGGCTGCCCAAGCAGCCCGTCTTCATGGACATCGCCCGGAACATCCTGGGCGCCGACGTGCTGGTGCATCCACGCGTGATCGGCCGCATCGTCCCCCCGGTCACCACCGACACGCCCGCGACGCCGCCGCACCAGGACTGGCACTTCATCCGCGGCACGACGGAGACGTTCACCGTGTGGCTGCCGCTGGGTGACTGCCCGCGCCCGTTGGGCGGTGTGGCCATCCTGGCCGGCTCGCACCGCCTGCCCTATCAGCCGCACGTGCCCGCTCCCGGCATTGGCGGCGTCGGCGTGCGTCTGGAGGAACAGGAGCAAGGGGAGTGGCACACCACAGACTACACAATCGGCGACTTCGTGCTGTTCCACAGCCACACGGTGCATCAAGGGCTGCCCAACCACTCGGGCCGCTACCTGCGCCTGTCGACGGACAACCGCTACCAACGCGCCAGTGACGAGATCGATCCCGGTTCGCTGCGCCCCCACGGCGACATCGACCTCGACGGCTGACGGAGAGCATCGCGCTCGATCCAGCGACGCTCTCGCTCCACCTGCCGCCGCTCGGCGTAGCCCTCGTCGAATACGGGGCGACGGGCGCGGGGTAGTCAACGAGTTACTGAGGGTGGGAGGTGGGCATGACCCTGTATTGCCATGGATGCCGCGATTGATACGAGCTGGCAGGGGTGGGAGGATCTCACGCCTCTCTTGCGCCTGGCCAGTTTCTACGATACGCAGCCGTGCGAGATCGTCGGCCCGCGCTATAACCAGGACTTCCAGCTGCTGGTCGTGCAGGCCGGCGGCGGGGTGGCCGAGATTGGCCGGGAGACGTTCGATATTGCCCGCGGCGATGTCCTGTTCTACAGCCCCAATGTGCGCCACACCCTGCACTCGAGCCCGGATAGCCCGCTGCGCCTGATGGGGCTGCTCTTCCTCTTCCACCAGGGCGATGCGGGGCGTATCGACACGACGTTGCCCTACGCGCAGACGGACCCGTACGCGTTCCCCGCGGGTCCGCCGCGCTGCCCGCTACACCCGCCGCCGCCGGCCAGGGTATCGATCCCTGCGGGAAGCGCACTACGGTCGTCGTGCGAGTCGCTCGTCCTGAGCTTCATCGCGTCGCCCACGGGGCGGTCGATGGAGAAGCGCGGGCTGCTCTTGCTCGTGTTCGATGCCTGGCATGAGGCTATTCTGGGGTCACCGGGATCACAACAATCCCCACAGGCGCCCGCGCTGTACCGGCACGCCATTACACAGGCGCAGGAGGCTATCCTCCAGGACCTGACGCATCCCCCCACGATGGCGCAACTCGCTCACGCGACAGGGATACATCCCGATTACTTCACGCGCCTGTTCAAGCGGCAGACGGGGCAGAGCGTCCAGGGCTTCGTGACGCACCATAGGCTGCTGCACGCCAGGCGGCTTCTGATCGAGGGGCGCCTGACCGTGGGCGACATTTCCCGAGCCGTGGGCTACGACGACGCCTACTATTTCTCCCGCCTGTTCAGGCAGCAGTTCGGAGTCGCGCCATCCGTCTTCCGCAAAGAGCACTCCTGGCCCTAACGCGTCGCTTTTATCCAGGAATTTGCGGCCGCGTCCATTCTCACGTGCGGCCATAGTATCTATACTACACTCTCAGTACCATGATCGAAGGGCAGGGATAGCATATGTCGATGAAGATGTACGCGTGAGGAGAATATGGCCATGGGCGTGCTGAAGCGGCTGTTGCTGAGCGTCGTGATCGCCGTCGTCGCCGGTTTTGGTGTGGTCGGCCTACCTGTCGCGCGCGGGACGACCCCCGCGACCCCCGCGACGGTACCGGTGAGCCCGGGCCGCGCCCCCGATAACACCACCTACTACGTATCCAACCTCTCCGGCTCGAACTGCGATGACGCGGGGCCGGGCACGTCCCAGGCCGCGCCCTGGTGCACGTTCACGCCGGTGAGCGCCACCACGTTCGGCCCCGGCGACCGGCTGCTGTTGGCGCACGGCGCCACCTGGGACCAGGAGCTCGACCTCAAGGGCGCGGGCGCGCCGGGCAACCCGGTTGTCCTGGACGCCTACGGGGTGGGCCCGCGGCCGCGCATCCTGCGCGACGGGCACAACGGGACCACGGCGCCCCTGCAGCGCGCGGCGCTGCTGACCGACCCGTCGTACTGGTCGGTCAACGACCTGGAGGTGGGCAACGCCGAGGTCGGCTTCGAGGCCTTCTTCGACACGCTCAACCACGACACGCTCAGCTTCAACAACATCTACGTGCATGACGTGCACGGCATCCACGAGGCCAACGGGACCGGCGGGTCGGGGACCGCCACCGAGAAATGCGTGCCCCCCGCGGACAACACGTTCCCCGGGATCTACGAGTCAGCCGGGGTTGTCGTGTCGGGGCCGAGCACGCTGCTGTTCAACAGCACCGACGACGCCCTGAAGAACCTGACGGTGACCAACGTGGAGGGCACGCACAACGTGGACTCGGTCGCGGTCGAGTTCTGCAATGGGGTCAACGCGCTCGACCAGTCGGACGGGCACAACCTGATCCAGAACGTGTGGATGAGCCACCTGTACCTGCACAACGACGACGCGGGTGGGGGCGCCGCCGCCAAGGGCTGCCCGGACGGTTTCAAGTTGTACAACGCCGAGCACGCCTACGTGTTCGACTCCATCCTCGACCGCGAGGCGGCCTGCCTTACCGACAACGGGACGGCTGGAATGATCCTGACGCGCTTGCAGGACGTTACGTTCGCGAACAACCTCCTCATGCATGTGCCGAATGTCGGGAATTCGGACCAGGGGGAGGTCGACAACGAATACTCGGAAGACAGCGTGCGCTTCCACGCCAACCTGCTCTTCGGCGACGCGGGGCCCGGCATCGAGTATGACCTCATCCGGGGCGACCACCAGACCAACATCGACATCACCGGCAACACCTTCGCCGACGGCTACGACCCCTTCTTCCCGGGGTACCAGGGCAGCGTCGAGTTCAACACCCCCGCCACTTTGCCCACCGGCGTGATCTCCGACAACGTGTACAACGAGCCGAACACCTTCATCTACGACTATCTCGGCGCCAACCATAGCCTGGTCACCGTCGCCAACAACGAGCCCGTAGCGCAGCGCGCCGGAATCTACAACGCGGCGTGGCAGTACGGCGGCGTGCAGGGCGCGCACCAATGGGAGTACCAGTATTCCACCGACAACGGCGCGTCGTGGCAGGCGCTCCCCTTCGACGCGACGACGAACACGTGGCACCCCGCCGGGGCGGACCTGCCCTCCATCGCGCAGTTCGACCAGCGGGCCGCCGCGTGCGCGGGGTGCCGCGTGGCGCGCGCCTTCGTGGCCCCGTTCGACGGGACGGTCGCGGTGCGGGCGCGCGCCTTCGAGGCCGGCCTCGCGGGCGGGGCGGCCAGCGCATCGGGGGCGCCCGTGACCGTCACGCTCACGCGGAACGGCGCGCCGGTGGTGGGTCCCCAAACGGTCGCGGGGGGCGACATGCAGGGGGTGCGGACCGATGCGGACCTTCCGGTCAAAGCGGGCGACGTGCTACGCTTCGAGTTAAGCAGCGGCGGGGCTGACCCGGCGGACACGACGAGTTGGGCTCCGAGCGTGTCCTACCTCGGGCCTATAGGGGCGGGGGGCGGGGGGCCGACGGCCACGACAGCGCCGCCCACACCAACCGTGGCGCCGCCCACACCAAGCAACACAGCGCCGGCGCCTGTCGTGAGCGGCACACCGGCGCCAGCCGTGCCGAGCGCCACTCCGCTGCCGCCCACGGCGACAGGCACAGCCGTGCCGGGCACGCCCGCGCCGCCGACCGCGACCGACGTTCCGGCGTCACATGCCCCCCCGCCCACGGCGACGCCTATAGCCGCGGCGCCGATGTCGACCGCGGCGCCGAGCATCAATACGAACACGCCCGTGCCGCCGGCGAGCACCAACACACCGGCGCCGCCCACGGCGACCGGTACACCTGTCTCGACACAGGGAACGACGCCCGCCACCACGCAGGCCGCCACGGTGCTGGCGACCGTGCCGCCGGTGCTGGCGACCGAGGTGGCCACCGTTATCCCGCCGGTCCCCAGCCTCACCGCGGGCTTGCCGCCCAGATTCGACCGCCCCGCCATGACGTTGACCCCCGGCACGACCTCCCCCGGCCGGACGGTGACGGTGCTGGGCGGGGGCTTCGTGCCCGGCGAAACGGTCACGTTGGCCCTCAACGGCGCGGCGCTGGACACTCGCCCCGCCACCGTGGTGGCTGACCGCACGGGCCATTTCACGGCGACCTTCGTGGCGCCCGACGGGCTGCTCAGCGGGGCCAACACGGTCTCGGCTATCGGCACGCGCGGCGGGATCAGCACCGCGGCAACCCTGGTCGGCCGTCTCTCGGTGGCCTCACGCTTCTTCCTGGCCGGCGGTCAGGACGGCGCGGGCACGATCTCGCGGTTGCAACTGCTCAACCCCAACGGCGGCAGCGCCACCGCCCGCCTGACCGTCTACTACACCGACGGCGCGGTGCGCCGGGCCACGCTGACGCTGCCCGCGCATATGCAGCGCACCGTCTCCATCGCCAAGCTGACCGGGCGGACGGGACAGTTCGGCCTGACCCTGACGGCCACGCGGCAGATCGCGGCGCAACTCGGGCTGACGCGGCCGGGCCGCGACGGCGACACCATCCTGGCCAACACGGGCCTGGGCACGCGCTGGTACCTGGCCGAGGGCTACACCGGCCTGACCTTCCATGAGACGGTGGCCATCCTCAACCCCAACCCCTCGCGGCCGGCCTACGTGGCCTTGCGTCTGCTGGCCCTCGGCGGCACGGGCAGCCGCACGGTGTCGCTGGCGGTGTCGGCGCACAGCGAGAGCGTGGTGGACGTGAGCTGGCTGCTGGCGGGGCGTTCCCTCAGCGTGATAGCGACGAGCGACCGCGGCGTGGTGGTGGAGCGCGCGCTGACCTTCAGCCGCGACGGCCGCGGGACGGGCTACGGCCTGACCACGCGGGCAGGGACCAACGTGGCGGCCACCAGTTGGCTGTTCGCCGAGGGGACCACCGTCAACCACTTCGAGACCTACCTCACGATCCTCAACCCCGGCGCGGCCCCGGCCCGCGTCTCCGCCCGCTTCTACGGGCGGGCGGGCCGCCTGCTGGGCAGCAAGACGCTCACGGTGGCGGGCCTCAGCCGCGCCAACATCCGGCTCAACGGGCTGGTCAACGCCTCGGGCATCGCCAGCACGGTGATGAGCGACCGTCCGGTGATCGTGGAGCGGCCGGAGTACGTCGGGTCGCCCAACGGGAGCCGCGTGGCCGGCAGCGTCGTCTTCGGGCGCAACGGCGGGGCGCCGCGCTGGAGCTTCGCGGGCGGGGACACCACCGGGACCAGCGAGTTCCTGCTGCTGTACAACCCGTCGCCGCGGGCCGTGCCGGTGACGGCGACGTTCTACGGAGCGGACGGGCGGCTGGCCACGGCGCGCGTGAGCATCGCCGCCCGCGGGCGGGCCACACTGGACGTGGGGCGCTCTGTCCCCGGGCTGGCGGGGCTGCACGGCGTCACGCTGGCCTCGGACGGTGGGCAGGGCTTCGTGGCCGAGCAGACCGTGTTCGCGCCCAACCTGTCCACCCTCAACTCGACCCAGGGCTTCGCGCAGTAGGCCGGTAGCCGGTAGCTTTCGTGGCAAGGGGGTAATCGCTCAGGTAGGGTTCGGCCTGCCACGTGAGCATATGGCCGGGAGGCGGGGCGTGGACATGAGTCCTGCCGCGCTGCACTGAGTGACAAGAGGATGCGGCAATGAAGCTACTCAGGATGATAGTGTGCAGTCTACTCATTCTACTGCTCGCCACGGCGCGACCGCTCCCGCGGGCCGGGGCGGGGGCGGTCGCCATGGGCGCACCGGTGACCGGTGAGCCGACGACCGGTGAGCCGGTGCAGGTCTACCTCACCACGGTTTCGGCCGCGGACCCAACCATGCCCCCCGTCGTCACCCAGGGGCTGGCCCGACAGTCCGACCTCGCCTTCGGGCCGTACGTCGACGACGGCGCCCAGACGATCGCGGTGACCCCGACCACGGTGCTCCAGCGCATCCGTGGCTTCGGCGCCGCCTTCACCGACACCTCGACCTGGCTGCTCCACGAGAAACTTGCCCCGGCCGACCGCGATGCGGTGATGAAGCTTCTGTTCAGCCCGACCGACGGCATCGGCCTCTCCTTTTTATGCGCGTGCCCATCGGCTCCTCCGACTTCTACCATACCGCGACTCCGGCCGGCTACGTCACCGGCGGCTCGTATACCTACGACGACATGCCGCCCGGCCAGAGTGACCCCACGCTGGCCAACTTCTCGATCGGGGCCGACGTGACCTGGACGATCCCGATTATCCAGCAGGCGCTACGGCTCAACCCGCGGCTCTCCCTCATGGCCAGCCCCTGGAGCCCGCCCGCCTGGATGAAGACCGAGGATCGGCTCGACAACCTTGACAGCAACAACTACCTCCTGCCGGCGGCGTACGGCCCGCTGGCCACCTACGTCGTCAAGTTCCTGCAGGCCTACGCTGGGTACGGCATCCACTTTTTCGCCGTCACGCCGCAGAACGAGCCCGGACAGTTCACCGACTACAACGGGATGAACCTGCCGGTCGACGCCACGGCAGCCGCCTCGGCCACGACGATGGCGGTGGGCAACGAGGCCGACCTCGTCAGGGGCTACCTCGGCCCAGCCCTCGTGGCAAGCGGCCTCGGCGCCAAGATCCTGGGCTTCGATAGTAATTGGGTCCAAAACTACCCGTTCACGCTCGCGGGTGACCTGGCGAACGACGCACAGGCCGGCAGCTACCTCCAGGGCATGGCCTGGCACTGCTACGAGGGCGACGTCGAGGCTATGGCGGCGTTCCATGCCCTGTATCCGGGGCAGGAACAGGACGAGACCGAGTGCGCCAGCGGCGTGTCACCCGGCGACCCGGCCGAGGCGATCATCGCCTCCGTGCGCAACTGGGCCAATGGCGCGTTGGTCTGGAACGTCGCGCTCGACCAGGCAGGTGGGCCACGACAGGGCAATGGCTGCGACGAGTGCTTCGCCCCGGTGCGGGTCGTGGACGCGACCACGCCGGGGACCTACACGCTCACAAGCGACTACTACCAACTCGGCCAGGCCAGCAAATTCGTCCAGCCCGGCGCCTACCGGGTTGACTCGAGCCATTTCGCCGTCTACCAGGCCGGCCTGCTCCTGGCCAACCCGAGCGGCGCCAACCTGAGTACAAGTTACGCCAACCCGATGAGCAGCACGGTCGACGACGCCGCCTTCGTCAACCCGGACGGCTCGCGGGTGCTGCTGGCCTACAATGCGTCGTATACGCCGCGGTCCTTCAAGATCCGGGTAGGCAATGAGGCGTTCACCTACGCCAACCTGCCCTCGCGCGGCACGGTCACGTTCGTCTGGGGCACGCCAAACGGCAGCCCCACGCCCGTCCCGCCGGGCGCCCCGCCGAGCACGCCTACGCCGCCTGCCTCCGCGACGAGCACGCCTACGAGCAGGCCATCACCGCCGGCGCCAACGGCAACGGGCCCGCCGGCGCCAACGGCAACGGGCCCGCCGGCAGGGACAAGTGCGCCTCCGCCCACAAACACGTCGCGCCCGCCGGGCGCGACGCGAACAGCAACGGCTGGAGCGGGGGGCGCCCTGCCATCCGCGACGACCACGGCCGTCGCGGGAGCCCCATCCGCGACGACCACGGCCGTCGCGGGAGCCCCATCCGCGACGACCACGGCCGTCGCGGGAGCCCCATCCGCGACGGTCGCCGCGGGAGGAACGATCGCAGCGTCGGCGACAGCCACAGCAGGGAGCGCAGCGGCGACCGCGGCACGGCTGTCGCCAACAGCCACGACCGTACCCGCACCGCCGAGGCCGTCGCGTGGGACACCGCGTGGGACACCGCGTCTTACCCTGAGCCCGGCGACGGCGCAACCGAGCACTCGCGTCACCGTCCACGGTAGCGGCTTCGCCCCCGGCGAGATGGTCACCCTCGCCCTCGATGGCGCTGCCCTCGCCACCAGCCCCGCCGTCATCACCACCAGCCGCTCCGGCGCCTTCACGGCCAGCTTCATCGCCGGCTCCACGCTGCTCAACGGCGCCAACACCGTCAGCGCGCTGGGCAACCGCCGCGGCGACCTGGCCAGCGCCGCCCTCAGCGGCCGCCTGTCCGTCGCCGCCCAGGTCTACCTCGCCGGCGGCAGCGAGGCGGCCAGCGAGCACGCCACGCTACAACTGCTCAACCCGAGCCGGCAGCGGGCCACCGCCCGGCTGACCCTCTACTTTGACACCGGCGCCCCCGAGAGCCACGTCCTGCGCCTCCCGGCCACGACCCAGCACAGTGTCCCCATCGCCAGCCTGACGCACCGGCGCGGCCCCTTCGGCCTCGCCCTCACCGCCGACCGCCCGATCGCGACGCAGCTCGACCTGAGCCGCACGGGCCAGGACGGGGACAGCATCCTGGCCAACACGGGCCTCGGTACCACCTGGTACCTGGCCGAGGGCTACACCGGCCTCACCTTCCACGAAAGCGTGTCTCTGCTCAACCCCGACCCCCTGCACCCCGCGCAGGTGCAGCTGCGGCTGCTGCCCTTCGGGGGGCGCCGGGCGCGAACCCTGAGCGTGCGCGTGCCGGCGCACACGGAGCGCACCGTGGACATCAACCGGCTGCTGCCGCGGCAGTCGCTCAGCATCGTCGCCATCTCCACCCGGCCCATTGCCCTCGCGCGCACGCTCAGCTTCAGCACGGGTTCTCACGGCGCCGGCTACGGGCTGACGACGCGGGCGGGCGCCGCCGTGGCGGCAACGAGCTGGCTCTTCGCCGAGGGCAGTACTGTCAACCGCTTCCAGACCTTCCTCACGCTGCTCAACTCCGGCGATCGCCCGGCGCACGTCACGGCACTCTTCCATGGGAGCAGTGGGGGGCTGCTGGCCACGCGCCGCCTGCTGGTGGCCGCGCGCAGCCGCGCCACCCTCGTCTACAACCGCTTCCTGCACGCGAGCGGCATCGCCGCCACGGTGCTGAGCGACCGGCCCATCGTGGTCGAGCGCCCCGAGTACTTCGGTTCGCCCAACGGAGCGCGCATTGCCGGCTCCGACGTGATCGGGCGCAACGGGGTGGCGTCCCAATGGAGCTTCCCCGCTGGGGCGACGAGCAGGACGCGCCGCGCGTTCCTGCTGCTCTACAACCCGTCGGCGCGCACGATCGCGGTGGAGGTGACGCTCTATGGGAGCGACGGGCGGACGCTGACAACGCGCATCTTCGTGCCGGCGACGGTTCGGTACACGCTCGACGTGGGGCGGGTGTTCGCGGGCAGGACGGGGACGTATGGGGCGACGCTGCGGTCGGTGACGGGCGCCGGGTTCGTGGCCGAGCAGACCGTCTTTGCGCCCAACCACTCCACGCTCCAGAGCACCCAGGGCCTGGCCCAGTGATGGGTAGCCGGTCGCCAGTGGCTGGCTGAAACGGGCCACTGGCCACCTGGAACACCCGGAAGAGGAAGAAGGAGCAGATGAGTTCGGCGCTTAACCGCCCGCCACGACGACATGACCCTGACTAAGCCGCGCGGCTCACACCCTCGGCACGGCACGGAAAGGAGGTGTAAGGAAGACGCACCCGGCGAGTCGGACACCCGACGATGGGTCTATTCGCGGCCACGTCGACGGTATGTATTCCTGAAGGAGGGGCACGAACATGCCACGGTTTTATCCTTGTCGCATCGCCTCGGTCCTGGCTCTCGCCACGCTCATCCTGCTCGGCGCCGCGATCCGCGCGCTGGCCGCCGAGGCGGACGTGGGCTTGGCCGACCCCTACGCCGCATTCGAGCGCCACGCCGATGGGGGCGGCGACGTGGCCGACCTGCTCGCGTGGCCGAACCACCCCAACCGGCGCGGCCATGAGCTGATCGCGGACGAGCTGATGCGCTGGGTCCCCCTCGCCCTGCCCGCCCCATAGGATCGTCGCATCGAGGAGTACCAGCACGATGGACCACCCGTACGAGATCGCCGCCTACTATTTCCCGCAATACCACCCCGACCCGCGCAACGACGCCTGGCACGGGCCCGGCTGGACGGAGTGGGAGTTGGTGAGGCGCGCCGAGCCGCGCTTCCCCGGCCACCGCCAGCCGCGCGTCCCGCTCTGGGGCTATGGGGATGAGGCGGACCCCGCCGTCGCGGCGATGAAGATCGCGGCGGCGGCGGACCACGGGCTCACGACGTTCATCTACGACTGGTACTGGTACGGGGAGGGGCCGTTGCTCCACCGCGCCCTCGAGCAGGGGTTCATGCGGGCGCACAACAACGGCCGGCTGCGCTTCGCGCTGATGTGGGCCAACCACGACTGGATGAACCTCTTCCCGGTCAAGCGTAGCACGCCCACCACGGTCCTGGAGCCCGGCGCTACGCCGCCGCGGGCGTTCGAGGCGGCGACGGACTACATCATCCGCACCTATTTCGCCCACCCGTCGTACTGGACGATCGAGGGACGGCCCTACTTCTCTATCTACGACCTGAAGACGCTGGTCGAGGGGCTCGGCGGGATCGCGCGGACGGCCGCGGCCCTCGCGGGCTTCCGGGCGCGGGTCAAGGCGGCGGGCCTGCCCGACGTCCACCTCAACGCCGTGGTCTGGGGCATCCACGCGCTATCCGGCGAGGCGGCGACGACGGACCCAGCCGCAACGCTGGCGACGCTCGGCGTCGACAGCCTGACCTCCTACGTCTGGGTGCATCATACTCCCCTGGACACCTTCCCCACGACGCCCTACGCGGACTATGCCCGCCGAGCGATGGAAGACTGGGAGAGGTCGACGCGCCGCTACGCCCTGCCCTATTACCCCAATGTCACGATGGGCTGGGACTCGAGTCCGCGGACGGTGCAGTCGGACGTCTACGAGAACTTGGGCTACCCATTCATGCCCGCGCTGGACGGCAACACACCGGAGGCGTTCGAGGCGATCCTCGGGGAGGCGAAACGGTTCCTCGACCGGGGGCTTACCAGGCCGCCGATCCTGACGATCAACGCGTGGAACGAGTGGGCCGAAGGGAGCTATCTGGAGCCCGACACAACGCATGGCCTGGGCTATCTGGACGCGGTCAGGCGCGTGTTCGGTATCATGGGTCGTGGCGTCCCCGGCAATCAGCCGGATGTCCGTGCCGAACATGTTGGGGATCGGATCGGCACGGCGGGTGATCAACGTTATTGACATGAGTTCGCGGGCGTTGATGCGCGGACTACCGCGCGGCGCGTCGTCGGCGAGGAGGGAATGATGACAGAGCGAGGGGACGAACGGCCGGGCTACCCCGACGGGCGGCCGGCGGCGACGTTGCGCATGGAGGCGCGGGACAACGGCGTGGCGCTACGCCACGGGGACGGGCCCGACCGCTGCGACGCCTACGGCGCGCGCGACGTCTGGGTCTACGAGGACGGCGGGACCTACTACATGCACTACGACGCCGCGGGCGAGCGGGGCTGGCTCTGCGCGCTCGCCACCAGCCCCGACGGCCTCGCCTGGGCCACGCACGGCCCCGTGCTCGACCTCGGCCAGCCCGGCGAGGACGACGCGGGCTCCGCGTCCTACGGCGTGACGTATCGCGACGGGGACGCGTGGCACATGTTCTACCTGGGGACGCCCAACGTGTCGCCCCTGCCCGACCGCGTGCCGTCCCCCCCGTACAACACGATGAAGGCGCGCGCCGCATCGCCGCGCGGGCCGTGGCGCAAGCAGCCCGCCGTGGCGCCGTTGCGCCCGCAAGCCGGGACGTACTACAGCGCCACGGCGAGCCCCGGCCACGTCATCCGCCACGGCGGCGAGTACCTCATGTTCTTCAGCCCCGCGGCCTACGTGTTCGGCGACGAGGGCCTCTACCACGGCAGGGACAACCTCCTCCAGTACAGCGGCGTCGCGCGCGCGCCGTCGGGACGGGAACTCCGGCCGACGGGATTCAAGCGCACCCTGGGCATCGCCAGGACGCCCGACCTCGACGGGCCGTGGACGCCCGACCCGGAGCCGATCGTGCCCCGCGACGAGCAGATCGAGAACTCCTCGCTCTACTACGAGCAGGGCATCGACACGTGGTTCCTCTTCACCAATCACGTCGGCGTGGCGCCCGCCGGCCGGGGCGACGGTGAGCAGGAGCAGTTGGCGGAGTACACCGACGCGGTCTGGGTCTACTGGTCGCGCGACCCCACCCACTGGGACCCCGCCGCCAAGGCCGTGGTCCTCGACGCGCGCAATTGCACCTGGTCGCCGCGCGTGGTCGGCCTGCCCTCGGTGCTGCGCATCGGCGACCGGCTGGCGCTCTACTACGACGGCTTCGCCGGCGACAGCATGTGGCACATGGGCCGCGACATCGGCCTGGCCTGGCTCGACCTGCCGCTCACGATCCCGCTGGCCCCGTAGAGGGCGGGATTGTCGGTCAGGCCTTGTGAACGCCCCCGAGGCGAGGCGCGGGCCGCCATGACGGCGTACCACGTCCGCGACGAGGTGATCGACGGGCGCCTCGTCTTCGACGACCTCATCCGGCCCGGCCCCAGCCCCACCACCAACCCGCTGACCATCATGCGGCTGGAGGGCCTGCCCGTGGAGGACACTGCTGAGACGCGCGGCTAATAACAAACAAGCCCCACCGGCCTCTCCTCATGCGCGTGCTCCCGCTCTGTGTCGAGTATGAGAGCGAACGGATGAGAGCGAATGGTCTCAGGTCTCATGGTGCGTGAACCCGGCGCGGTAGGCGCGCGGGCTCGCGCCGTAGTGACGGTGGAACTGACGGCTGAAATAGAAGGCGGAACTGAAGCCCACGTCGGCGGCGATGTTGCCCACGGGGCGCGTGGTGAAGAGCAACAGGCGCGCGGCCTGACGCAGGCGCAGGGTCAGCACGGTCCCGCCGACGCTGTCGCCGACCTCGCGCTTAAACAGGTGGGCCAGGCGCGACGGCGAGAGCGCCACGGCGTCGGCCAGCGTCCCGAGCGTGTGCGGCGCCGCGAGGTCCGCCGACATCAGGTCGAGCACCTCCTGCACGCGCGGGTCCAGGGGCGGGCGCGCGGCGGCATGTTCGCGGGCGGCGAGCAAGAGCACCTGTTCGAGCCCGTTCAACGCGAACTCGCGCCGCAACGCGTCATCGCCGCAGGCATCGGCGTGCAACGTCAAGAAGGTCTGCTCCACGCGCGGTCGGACGGGGCCGGGCACGGCGGCGTGGTGCAAACCCTGGCCCACCTCCGGCAAGCGCCACCAGGACAGCCAGGCCGGCCGGGGGTGGAAGTGCGCCCACAGGAACTCCCACCATCCGTGCGAGGGGACGGCATAATCGTGCAGGGCGCCGGGCGCCAGCAGCACGAGGTCGCCTGGCCGCGCCTGGAGCGTCAAGCCGGGCTGCCGATAGAGGCCCTGGCCGGCCATGGTATAGGTGACGAGCCAATTCCCTGAGCCGTGGCGGCGATACGCGGCATAGCCGTCGCCCTCGCAAAAGTGACCGGTCACCAGCAGGTCCGGCGGCGGAGCGGGCGTGTCGCGCGGCGACGTCGGTGTAGACATAGCAGGATCATACAGGTTTTTAGCCGCGCCGTCTATTCTCTCCACAATCGTCCCCGTCGTATGATAGGCGCAAGGGTACGGGGCAGGCATGGCCGCGGGCCCTATGTCTTCAAGGAGATGGACAGATGGTAACGACGACAGAAACAGGCTTGACGGCGACACAGGTAGGAGACTTCCAGGAGCAAGGCTACCTCGTGGTGAAGGGTCTGCTGGCGCCCGATGAGGTGCGCGCGCTGCTGGACCGGTTCATGGACCTGCACGCACAGGGCCCTATCCCCGGCCACTTCGCTCCGACGGCGCCCAAGGAGGCTGGCGGCGACATCCTCAAGCTGTACCCACGCATGCTGCACCCGCACCAGGTCGATGACCTGGCGCTGCGCTACCTGCTCGACGCGCGCGTGGCGGCGATCCTACGCGATCTCTTGGGGGAAGAGCCGCTGGCGGCCCAGAGCATGTTCTACTTCAAGCCGGCGGGCGCGCGCGGCCAGGCCTTGCACCAGGACAACTTCTACCTCAAGGTCGAGCCCGGTACCTGCATCGCCGCCTGGATGGCGCTCGACCCGGCCGACCGCGCGAACGGCGGCCTGGAGGTCGTGCCGGGCACGCACGCTATGGACATCTTCTGCCCCGAGGAGTCCGACCCCGGCGTGTCCTTCACGCGCGACTACGTGCCCGTCCCGCCGGGCCTGGAAGCCGTCCCGGTCGACCTCGCGCCGGGCGACGTGTTGTTCTTCAACGGCAGCCTGGTACACGGCTCCAACCCCAACCGCACGGCCGACCGCTTCCGCCGCTCGTTCATCGGCCACTACATCGGGCGCTCCTCCGAACGCATGGCCCTGTGGTACCGCCCCGTCCTGACCATGGACGGCGAGGAGGTCGAGATCGCCGAGAACACTGATGGCGGCCCCTGCGGGACGGAGGCGGCGGGTCCGCACTAGCCGACCGTTTGTTGACGTGGGAGCGGGCTCCCGTCGTCATCAATCACATCGTGGCGAGGTAGATGCCGGCCATGCCGCTATGCCGTTGGAGTGCGCCCCGCGATTGTGAGCGCGCTCGACAGCCTGACCATAAATGGTCATGGCAGGGACGGACCTTAAAAGGTCAGCCGGGAAGCCCTGCGCGGGCCGGGTGCGCGCCAGGTGATAGACCCTTCAACGCTTGTTGTGAATTAAATGGGCCAATTTTGGCTTCGACAAGCCTGTTTGGCCCCAAAAGGGGTGATGCAGGCTCGTCGATCTGGGCCGCACGTTCTAATAACTGCGCTTGCCCTGGTGAACGACAGGCAGTTCACCCGTCAAAAGCGTCATATGCGTCACTTCCGGTAGCGAAATGGGGCAAAATAACTCACAACAAGCGTTTCAGGGTCCGTACCCTGCCATGACCTTTTAAGGTCAGGCTGTCGAGCGCGCTCACAATCGCGGGGTACACCTCCGCCGCTTGCGCTCTCTTGACAAAGCGTGACGAGCAATGTATCATACCTTTCACAAGGAGCGCTCATAGGAGCGATCATATACCATAGGCTGGCTATAGACAATGAGAGGTCTCGATGCGGACGAGGACGACACGTATCGGTGGCCGCGACGTGGCCCTGGCCGCGGGCGTCTCCATCAATACGGTGTCACTGGTGGTCAAGGACAGCCCCCTGGTCGCGCCGACCACTAAGGCGCGCGTGCGCGCGGTCATCGAGCGGCTGGACTACCGGCCGCACGCCGCCGCCGCCGCGCTGGCCTCGGCGCGCTCGCAGACCCTGGGCTACGTGGTCTCTCGCGGCTACGACGCGGCGGTTGGCGAGAGCTACGCCACCATCGACGTCTTCCACAACCAGCTGCTCAACGCCATCACCAACCAGGCCCAGGCGCACGACCGCTATATCCTGCTCGACGCCTTCGTCGACGCCCGGCGCTGCCTCTCGCTGCTCAACAGCGGACGCATCGACGGCGCCGTGGTCGACCTGACCGTCGGGGACGACGTGCTCCGCTACCTGGTCGCCCAGGGGGCGCCCGTGGTCCTGGTGGGACGCGACGCGGGCGACCTGCCCGTGAGCTGGGTCAAGGCCGACGAGGAAGGCGGCGCCTACGAGGCCACCCGCCACCTGCTCGCGCTGGGCCACCGGCGGCCCGCCCTGCTGACCGTGGTCGAGGAGAGCAACAGCGCCATCGTCGAGGAGCGCACGCACGGCTACGCGCGCGCCCTGGCCGAAGCGGACCTGACGCTGGCCACGACCGACGTGGCCCAGGGCGACTATACCTTTGCCTCCGGCGTCGCGCAGGGGCGGGCGCTGCTGCGCCGCGACCCGCGCCCGACCGCCATCTTCGCCATGAGCGAGATCATGGCCGCGGGCGTGCTGCAGGCCGCGCAGGCGCTGGGCCTGCGCGTGCCCGAGGATCTGTCTATCGTGACGACCGAGAACTCTCCCCTGGTCGAGTACGTGCGGCCGCGGCTCAGCGCCGTGCACGTGCCCATGTATCAGGTCGGCGCGCGGGCGACCGACATCCTGATCGCGCTGATCGACAACCCCGCGCAGGCGCCGCGGCAGATCGTGCTGCCCACGACGTTCGTGGACCGCGAATCGTGCGCGCCGCCTCCCGTCCCGATGTCCACATCCTGATTGCGCTATTGTCGACGCCCACCGCGGCGGGCATCCTGGCCGCGGCGACCGCCATCGTCGAGATATGAGCGGTCCTTTCAGCCTTCACGGACAGAAGGCGTCGTATCGTAAGGAAGGAGGCGATCACACCCGACGACAGATACCCGACGACGGATACAACGGACCCTACACCCCCGACGCGTCGGGGCGCTCCCTATCGCTCCAGGACCTTCATTGGCGTTCATCCCTCAAAGAGGAGAGACTTATGCGACCGTTTCGTTCGATCTCGATTGCCGTAGCCCTTGGCGTCGTCGCTCTCATCCCGCTCGGCGCGGCCCACGCGCAGCGCCCGCCGGCCGCACCGGCCACCCGGCCCTACGCCGGACAGGCGGTGACCATGTACGCGGGCGGTTGGTCGCCCATCGGCAATAACACCGCCAGCAACTCGCACCCGCGCGTCTACCACGCCCTCGTGGTGCTGGCCCAGAAGTTCCAGCAAATGACCGGCATCCAGGTCAAGTTCGTCAACCCCGGCTTCAGCACCGCCGACGCGAACAGCCTCGACGAGCAGACCCGCTGGTTCCAGACCACCATTGCCGCCAACACCGCGCCCGACATCTCCACCGTGGGCAACATCTTCACCCAGGCGGCCTACGGCTGGTTCTCGGACCTTGGCCCCTACCTCGACCAGCCCGACCCCTACATCTCCGGCAACAAGCACTGGTCGGATAACTGGTACGCGCTGATGAACAAGAACCAGGCGGTGGACAACCACGGCCACCACTTCTACGTGCCCGAGGCCGGCAGTTATCCCTCGCTGCTGGTCGGCATCATGGGCAACGCCCAGCTCCTGAGCAAGGCCGGCGTGAGCACGAACATTCCCACCGAGTGGAGCGACTGGATGGCACAACTGGCGGCGCTCAAGGCCAAGGGCCTCTACGCCGCCTCCGGCGAGGTCTCGCACACCGGGGCGCAGGCGTCGTCCTGGCCGCTGTGGTCCGAGCTGTGGGCGCCGTACATGGGCTACCTCTACTACAAGCTGTCGTCGGACCGGACGGCAATGACGGCCATCACCGAGAAGCAACAGGCCCAGGCGGTGATGAGCGGCGTGATCAGCGCCTCGGACCCGCGCTTCCAGAAAGTGTTCCTCCAGGTCAAGCGCTATATGAGCTACTGGGTGCCCGGTTGGCGCACCACCGACGTGGCCAGCCTGTGGACCGACGGCAAGCTGGCCGAGCGGCAGTTCTACGTGGCCGACCTGTACACCGAGCTCTCCGACCCCAACAGACACTTCAAGTTGATCTCGGCCTTCCCGCCCGTGCCCGGCCGGAAGACCGACCCCGACGTGTCGCTGCCGTTCGGCAACCTGCCTACCGGCGCGGCCGCGCGCCAGGCCCGCGCGCAGGAGGGCAACGGCAATGTCTTCGCCCTGATCGACTCGGCGGTCAAGCGCGACGGCAACGCGGCCGCCGCCGTCAAGTGGCTGCAATACATTACCGCGCCGGCCGAGGACGACTACATCGTCAACGAGCACGCCGACCAGATCCCGGTGGCCATCGGCACGCACATGGCGCCCATCTTCTCCGCGCTGAACAACCAGACCGTGCCCGACTTCCGGGACCTCGGCACGAGCTATCCCTTCGGCATGACGGCGGAGGCCACGCCGAACATGGAGAAGGAGCTCTCCGTGTGGACCAGCGGGCAGGAGACCGACAAAGCCTTCTTCTCCCACATCGAGACCATCCTGACGACCTCGGCCAAGACCTACCTGGCCAACGCGAAGTAGCGGCAACCCTCACCCCCAACCCCTCTCCCGTGCGCGGGAGAGGGGAGCACGGGAGTTGCGTGGCGCGTGGACAGAAGACCCCGTTCATTGTACGATAAGTCATCGACGGGACTCGGCGTGGGGGCGTCCGTAAGACGCCCCTACGCTGAGGGATAGCAACTGAAGGAGACAGACCAGTGGGAGTGGGCGGACGGGTGATGCTGGCGGTGATCGCCGTGCTGGCCCTTGTGTTCGGCGGCGCCTGGGCCGTGGGTCTGGCACAGGCCAATGCGCTGAAGGTGACGATTCACGTCTCGCCGTCCATTGTGCCGGCCGATGGGCAAACGCCCGCCACGATCAGCGTCCGCGTCCAGAACCCCGACGGCACGCCGCGCGTCGGCGACGTGATCGACGCGCTGGACCTCAGCCAGAATCCCGGCAGCCTGCTGATCTACCGTCAGGCCACCGACCGCGACGGGCGGGTCAGCTTCAGCTACACCCCGGCTATGGCCAATCAGTTCGTGCCCACGCTGCCGGCCAGGATACAGATCACCGACTCGTCGCTGGGCAACCTGGTAGAGATCGACCGCATGCTGACCGTGACCGTCAACGTGTTCGACCCCGCCAAGGTCAAGAAGTAGGGAAGGAATCCTCGATGGCACACGCACGCGACCGAGTCCGGCCGCAGGGAGCGTCCCGGTCCGGCAGCGCCAGCGACCGTCGGGTCACGCCCGACCGCTCGCTGTGGCAGGAAATCGCGCGGGCGCGCCTCGCGTACCTCTTGCTGCTGCCGATGTTCCTCAGCATGATCGTCTTCGTCTATTACCCGCCGCTCTCGGCGCTGTACCACGCCTTCTTCCGCTGGGACCCGACCCAGCCCACGGCGCCGTTCGTGGGCCTGGACAACTTCGTCACCATCGTGCAGGACCCGCACATGGGCCAGGCCACCCTCAACATGCTGCAACTGCTGACCTTCTCGGTGGTGGTGGGGACGGTGGTCCCGCTCGTGGTGGCCGAGTTGATCTTCGCCGTGCGCAACGTCACCGCGCGCTACGCCTACCGCTTCCTGTTCCTGATCCCGGTCATCGTCCCCGCCGTGGTCACTATCCTGCTGTGGCGGTTCTTCTACGACCCCAACCTCGGCGTCTTCAACGCGCTGCTGGACGCGATCGGGCTGGGCGGCCTCAAGCAGGATTGGCTGGGCAGCTTCAACACGGCTCTCTACGCCATCATGTTTGTGGGCTTCCCCTTCGCGGCCGGGACCAGCGTGCTGATCTACCTGGCCGGCTTGATCAACATCTCGGGCGAGGTGCTGGAAGCCGCCGCGCTCGACGGCGCCACCGGCCTGCAGCGCATCATCCGCATCGACCTGCCCTTACTGGTCGGCCAGATCCGCCTCTTCGTGGTGCTGGGCATCATCGGCGGCGTGCAGGCTTTCCAGCTGCAGCTGATCATCACCAACCCTCCCGGCGGCCCCGGCTGGCAGACCACCGTCCCGGCGCTGGAGATGTACCTGCGCGCCGTCCAGGAGAGCAAGTATGGCGTCGCCTCGGCCATCGGCCTGCTGCTATTCCTCTTCG
>JAABUQ010003917.1_pt1 | contig 26346 bp, 23 predicted proteins | sample 5560001 | NCBI WGS metagenome assembly JAABUQ01 (sample SAMN10711888, study PRJNA513371) | rock metagenome | isolation source: Antarctica rocks | place: Antarctica: Victoria Land, Finger Mt nord | collected 2015-12-18 | reverse complement strand
TCCTGGGGTTCCTGCGTGAGGAGGTGCCCAGAAAGTGGAATGCCTATTGCGATGCGGTAACCGACAACTTCCGCATCATCTCGCCCAAGGATTTTCGGGTTCTGACCTGAACAGGGTATAGCTTGAGATTTTATCGGCAAGTGGCCGGGGATAACGTAGGGCGGATAAGCGTAGCGCCATCCGCCACCTGCAGCGCTACGATTTGGCGGGAGGCGCTGCCCTTTCCCACCCTACATCCGGATGCACGGCGTCAAGCCAGAACCTTGCCGGTCCGCCTACTCCTGCGCCGCCAGCCGAGCCGCCTGGTCCTCCGCCGTCAGCCGGTCCACGATGTCGTCCAGATCGCCCTGCATCACCTGGTCTATCTTGTGCAGCGTGAGGTTCACCCGGTGGTCCGAAACCCGGCCCTGCGGGAAGTTGTAGGTGCGGATGCGCTCGCTGCGGTCGCCGGTGCCGACCTGGCCCTTGCGGTCGGCGGCGCGCGTTTCGGCCAGGCTGCTGCGCTGGGCCTCGTATAGCCTGGCGCGCAGGATCTTCATCGCCTTGGCACGGTTCTTGTGCTGGCTGCGTTCCTCCTGCATCGCCACCACGACGCCGCTTGGGATGTGGGTGATGCGGACGGCGGATTCCGTCTTGTTGACGTGCTGGCCGCCGGCGCCCGACGCCCGGTAAACGTCTATGCGCAGGTCGCCTTCGTTGACTTCCACGTCCACCTCCTCCGCCTCCGGCAGCACGGCGACGGTCACCGTCGAGGTATGGATGCGGCCCTGGCTTTCCGTCGCGGGCACGCGCTGGACGCGGTGGACGCCGGATTCGTACTTCAGACGGGCAAACACGTTGCGCCCGGTGATCTCCGCCACGCCCTCCTTAATGCCGCCCAGGCCGGTGTCGGCGTATTCCAGGACCTCGACCCGCCAGCCCTTCGACTCCGAATACTTCTGATACATCTGGAACAGCTCGGCGGCGAACAGCCCGGCCTCGTCGCCCCCTGCAGCAGGGCGGATTTCCAGGATGGCGCTGCGGGCGTCAGCCTCGTCCTTGGGCAGCAGGGCCAGGCGGATCTCGTGCCGCAGGGCGGGCAGACTGTCCTTCAGCTCATAGAGCTCGGCCTCGGCCAGGTCCTTCATCTCGGGGTCCGAGAGCATCGCCTCCGCATCGGACTGGGCACGCTCGGCAGAGCGCAGCTCCCCAATGCGCTCGACGATCGGGGTCAGCTCGGACAGCTCCTTGCTGGCGCGCGAGAACGCGTCGCCGCCCATCCCCTCGCCAAGCTGCGCCGTCAGCTCCGCGGCGCGGCTGACGATCCGGTCGAGCTTGTAGTCCAGGCTGCCGCTCATGCGAGCAGCCCGGCCAGGTCCGCCAGGGCGACCTCGGTTTGCGCGCCGGTTGCCAGGTCCTTCACCTGCGCCACGCCGCGGGCCAGCTCGGCGTCGCCGATGATAACGGCAGCGCGGGCGCCGATGCGGTTGGCGCGCTCCATCCGGCGCTTCATGTTGCCCTTGTAGCTCATCTCGGCCCGGACCCCGGCCCGGCGCAGCGCCTGCAAGGCGTCCAGCGCCGCCGCTTCCTGCGCCTCGCCCAGCGGGATCACCGCGACGGCCTTCGGCGCATCGGGGGCGGCTGGCATCAGCATGGCCAAGCGCTCGATACCCGCGGCCCAGCCGACGGCGGGGACGGCCGGACCGCCCATCTGCGCCACCAGCCCGTCATAGCGCCCGCCGGCCATGACGGTGCCTTGTGCGCCCAGGCGGTCCGTCACGAACTCGAACGCGGTGTGGTTATAGTAGTCCAGGCCGCGGACGATGCGCGGGTTCTCGCGGAACGGCACGCCGAGCCGGGCCAGGTGGCCCTGCAAGGCGTCGTAGAACGCCGCAGCCCCCGGCGTCAGCACGGCCTGGATGGTCGGGGCATCCGCCACCAGGGCGCGGTCGGCGGCCTCCTTGCTGTCGAGAATGCGGAGCGGGTTGCGCTCCAGCCGGTCCAGGCTTTCCGGGGACAGCGCGTCGCGGTGCCGGCTGAAATGCGCCACCAGCGCCTCGCGATAGGCGCTGCGGCTGTCGGCGTCGCCCAGGGTGTTCAGCTCCAGCACCGTGCCGTCCGCGACGCCCAGATCCTGCAGGATGTGCCAGCCGAGCGCGATCACCTCCGCGTCGGCCAGCGGTTCCGCCGGGCCGATCAGCTCGGCGCCGATCTGGTGGAACTGGCGGTAGCGTCCCTTCTGCGGCCGCTCGTAGCGGAACATCGGCCCGGCGTAGAACACCTTCTGCGGCAGCGACTGCGTCAGGCCGTTGCTGACCAGCGCGCGGCACACGCCGGCCGTGCCCTCGGGCCGCAGGGTGACGCTGTCGCCGCCACGGTCTTGAAAGGTGTACATCTCCTTGGTGACCACGTCCGAGGTGTCGCCGAGCGTGCGGGCGAAGACGCGAGTTTCCTCGAAGATGGGCGTGGCCCATTCGTCGAAGCCATACAGCCCGGCCAGGCGGCGGGAGGTGTCCACAACGTGAGCATGGCGGCGCTGGTCGTCGCCGAGGAGGTCACGGGTGCCGCGGACGGGTTGGAGGTCGGCCAAAATTATTCCTGAGGCTATGCTGGTTCGTCATTGCGCACCGCTTATGGCGGGGCAATCCAAGGGTTGGCAGGACAGCGCTGGCGGCTCCTGGATTGCCGCGTCACTACCCCCGGTCGCAATGGCGCGTTACTGCGCGGGGAATCAAGCGTGCTGGTGCCGCATTATATAAGCAGTCCGACCGCCAGTTGGCTGCTCCCACGTAGGGCGGATCAGCGAAGCGCCGTCCGCCAACCTGCGGCGGCGACCAGCGGCGGAAGGCGCTTCGCTGTTCCACCCTACGCTGCCGACCGCCGCGCACTGGCATGAACGCTCGCTGGTTGCCGCTACTCCGCCGCCACCTTCGTGCCGTGCGCCTCCGTCAGCTCCGGGGCGGCAGCGTCCAGTTCCGCGGCCTTGCGCTCAACCTGCTCGATGATGTGCTCCACCATGTCGCCGCCGTCTATCGTGTGGTCGGTGCGGCCGGCGGCATAGACCATGTGGCGGCCGTTGCCGCCGCCGGTCACGCCGATGTCGGTCATCAGCGCCTCGCCGGGGCCGTTCACGACGCAGCCGATGATGGACAGCGTGATCGGCGTCTTGATGTGCGCCAGCCGCTCCTCCAGCGTCGCCACAGTCTGGATGACGTTGAAGCCCTGGCGGGCGCAGGATGGGCAGGAGATGATCTTGACGCCGCGGTGGCGCAGGCCGAGCGACTTCAGGATGTCCCAACCGACGTGGACCTCCTCCTCCGGCTCCGCCGACAGGCTGACGCGCAGGGTGTCGCCGACGCCCGCCCAGAGCAGGCTGCCAAGGCCGATGGAGGACTTCACCGTGCCGGCGCGCTTGGTGCCGGCCTCGGTGATGCCGATGTGCAGGGGATGGTCGCACACGTCGGCAAGCTGCTGGTAGGCGGCGACGGCCATGAACACGTCGGACGCCTTCACGCTGATCTTGAACTCGTGGAAGTCGTGGTCCTGCAGGATCTTGGCGTGTTCCAGAGCGGACTCGACCAGCGCCTCCGGGTTCGGCTCGCCGTACTTCTCCAGTAGGTGCCGTTCCAGCGACCCGGCGTTGACGCCGATCCGCATGGAGCAGCCATGCTCCCGCGCAGCCTTGACCACTTCCCGCACCCGCTCGGCGCTGCCGATGTTGCCGGGGTTGATGCGCAGGCAGGCGGCACCGGACTGCGCAGCCTCGATAGCGCGCTTGTAGTGGAAGTGGATGTCGGCCACGACCGGCAAGCCCACCTGGGCGACGATGTCCTTGAGCGCGAGCGCACTTTCCTGGTCCGGGCAGGACACGCGGACGATGTCCACGCCGGCCTCCTCGGCGCGGCGTATCTGGGCGACGGTGCCGGGCACGTCGGTGGTCAGGGTGTTGGTCATCGTCTGCACGGTGATCGGCGCGTCGCCGCCGACCGGGACCGGGCCGACCATGATCTGGCGGGACTTCCGGCGGGTGATCTGTTGATACGGACGGTAACTCATGGCTGCTCCCCGGCGCCTGTGGTCGGCGCGCGATATATAGGTCGTAACGCGGATGACTGCGAGGCGGGGGCTACTGCGGTGCGGGGCGGGACGCAATGGCGGCGTCGCCATCCAGCGGCACGTCGCGGCGGAGAGCGCCCGACGGTCCCAGGGCCGGGGCGGCGACGCCGTCCACCACCAACTCGGTTCCGCCGGCGTTGCCGGTCGTCATCAGCAGCTTGGCACCGCGCGGCACCGGCCAGGATTCGCCGCCTCGCATCAAGCGGCTGAGCAGGATCGCCCCCTGGCGCTCGCGCACCTGGATCCAGGCGTCGGACGTCGCGCGGATCAACAGATGCGGCACGTCCGGCGTGGGGGCTGGAGCGGCGGCTGCCGGCGGGGTTGCGGCGGCGGGCGCAGGCGGCAGCATGGGCGGATCGGCGACGGGAGCCGCAGGAGCCACGGCCGCAGGGCCTGTCGGGCGGGCGGGCGGGGCCATGGGAGGCGGAGGCGGCAGGATGGAGGCGACCTGCGGCGATGGATTGCTGGGCGGCGCGGCCCGGTCGGCCAGCGGCGCCAGGCGGTCCGGAACGGCGGGCACGACCTCCGCCGTGGAGCGGGTGTCGCCGGATATGCGATACCATGCGACATAGGCTCCGGCGGTCAGCAGCAGGCCCAGCAGCACCACGGCGCCGACCGGGACGCCGCGCTGCGGCACCGGGGCAGGGAATTCCAGCTCGGTCTTGCGATTGACCTCCTGCGCCTCGGCCCGGAAACGGCGGGCGGCCTCGGCGGCGTCGAGACCGAGGGCGGACGCATAGGTGCGAAGGAAGCCGACGGCATAGGTGTTGCCGGGCAGGTCGGCGACGCGGCCATCCTCAATGGCTTGGAGGTAGGGCAAACGGATGCGGAGAGTGGCGGCCACGTCCGGAAGCGCCCAACCCAGGCGGTTGCGGGCCGCGCGCAGCTCCGCACCGACGCGGGCTGCGCCGAATGCCTGGCCGCCCTCGCCATCGGCGGGGGACATCATGGTGCTCGGCTCTTGGAACCTGGCGTGCCGGTCATGCTGCAAGGGGCCATCCCACGGGTCGCGCCGCGCCAGGAAGGCGGGCCGGCACAACAATTCTTAAACCGGAACGGGGCAGAATGCCACCGGGCACGGCGCGGATGGCTCGTTTCCTTCCTGGGACGGGTCTTGGCTGCAACGCCCGGCATAGCCCGAGCCCAGTCGCTGCATCAGCGACGGCTGCACCTGCCGATCCCTTGCATCAACGCCCGTGACTCCCACCCGTGGCCATCCGTCATGGCGTGCCGCTCACGGTCGGCAAGGATCACGCTGGCGACCCTTGGATCGCCGCGGCGCTGCACGCCTCGCAATGACGCTCTAAATCGGGTGCGACTGCTATTGCCCCTGCGGACGACGCAGCCTTAAACGGCCAGGCCATGCTCCCGCGCCCAGGACTGCAACGGCCCACGCAGGCTCGCCTGCCCCGCTGCGTTCCGCCGCACAGCGGCCAGGACGGCACGCAGCTCCCCTAGATCCACGCTGGCCATGAACGCCTTGAGCCGCAGCAGCCCGGCAGCGGGCATGGACAGCGTCGTGATGCCCAGGGCCGACAGCACCATCGCCTCCAGCGGGCGGGCGGCATGTTCCCCGCACACAGACACTTCCACCCCAGCCGGCCCGGCGGCGGCCTGGATGGCGTCCAGCGCGTCCAGCACCGGGGGAGACAGCAGGTCGTAACGGCCGGACAAGCCGGGGGTGCCGCGGTCGGCGGCGAACAGGAACTGCATCAGGTCGTTGGAGCCGATGGACAGGAAATCCGCCGCCGCCACCAACGCCGGCAACTGCCACAGCAGGGCGGGCACCTCGATCATGCTGCCGATCTGCAGGCGCTCCGGCGCCGGGCGGACCCGGTCGGCCTCCGCCAGCAGCAGGGCGCGGGCGGCTTGGAACTCGGCGACGGTGGCGACCATCGGGAACATCACCGACAGCGACCGCCCGGCCGCGGCCAGCAGCAGGGCGCGGAGCTGACGACGCATCAGCGCCGGGCGGTCCAGGCCGACGCGGAGCGAGCGCCAGCCCATGGCCGGGTTCTCCTCCTGCTGCGGCGGCGCATCGGGAAGCAGCTTGTCGCCGCCGAGATCCAGGGTGCGGAAGCGCACGGGGCGGTCGCCGGCGGCGTCCAGCACGCGGGCATACATGGCCGCCTGCTCGGGGACCTCGGTCACGGCGCCGCGGACGAGCATGGCGATCTCCGTCCGGAACAGGCCGATCCCCGCGGCACCAGTGGAGTCGAGCTGCTCGACCTCGCGGGCCAGGCCGACATTCAGCATCAGGCGCAGCGCAACGCCGTCCAGGGTCTGGGCGGGGCGGTGGCGCTGGGCGGCGAAGCCGGCCTCCAACTGGATGCGGGTGTCCAGGGCGCGGGCGTAGGCTTGGCGGATTTCGGCCTCGGGACGCAGCAGCGCCTGGCCCTCCTCCGCATCCAGGATCAGGTCGTCGCCGGGCTGGGTGGCGTCCAGCAGGCCGCGCACGCCGCCGAGGGCGGGCAGGCCGAGGGCGCGGGCCAGGATGGCGGCGTGGCCGGCGTTGCTGCCTTCCTCGATGGCGACGCCGCCGATGCCGCGGGCGTGCCATTCCAGCAGTTGCGCCGGGCCGAGGCGGCGGGCAATCAGGATGGCGCCCTGCGGGATGGCGGGGATCTCGCCGCCGCCGTCGAGCGCGGACAGCAGGCGGCCGGCCAGGTCCTCCATGTCCGCCAGGCGTTCGCGGAGGTAGGGATCGGCGATCCGCCGCATGCGCTCCCGCAGCTCGCCCATCACGCGGTGGACAGCGGCCTCGGCGGACAGGCCGCTGGCCACGGCCTCCCGCACGCGGCGCATCCAGCCGCCCTCGGCGGAGACCATGCGGGTGGCTTCCAGGACTTCGCGCGGGGCGTCGCCGGCGGGGAGGCTGCTTTCGATCAGGTCGTCGAGGCTTTGCCGCATGGCGGCAGCGGCCTGGTTCAGGCAGACGGTTTCTGCGGCAGAATCAGTGGCGACCATGCGGCGCAGCGGGGCGCCCATGCCGAGCATGATGATGGGACCGATGGCGATGCCGGGCGCCAAGGGCGTGGCGGGGAAGCGCCGGGGCAAGGTGGCGCCGACGCCCTGCTCCGCCCCGTCGGTGGCGCCGGCGGCGGCCAGGACCTCGGCCAGCAGCATGGCGATGGTTTCCAGCAACTCCACCTCGTCGTCGGCGTAGCGGCGGGGGGCGCGGTTCTGCACCGCCAGCACGCCCAGCACGCGCCCGGCCCGGCGGACCGGCACGGCGAGCAGGGAGGCATAAGGATCCTCCCCGGTTTCCGGGCGATAGGCGAAGGCCGGGTGGTTCTACGCATCCGGCAGGTTCTGCGGCGTGCCGGTGGCGGCGACGATGCCGACGATGCCCTCCCCCACGCGCAGGCGGGTGCGGCCGACGGCGGCGGGGTTCAGGCCGTGGGTGGCGGCAAGCTCCAGCAGGTCTCCCGGCCGCATGGCGTAAACGGTGCAGACCTCGGCGACCAGCTCGCCGGCGATCAGGCTGGCCAGGTCGGCAAGGCCGGCGCTGGATGGCTCCGCAGCCATCATGGTCCGCAGGCGGGACAGGAGCCGGCGGGCCTGGATCATGTCAGGGCCGGGCTGACAGGCTGGCAGGCAGCCAGGTGCTTACTGCTCCCTCTCCCTCCGGGAGAGGGTTGGGGTGAGGGGGTCTTTGCAGCACAGTCCTTGATGAGGCGGGAGCGGGTGTTAGCGGCATGGTAAGTGCCCCGCTCCGCAGCCAAGACCCCCTCACCCCGGCCCTCTCCCGGAGGGAGAGGGAGTCGGTGCGCCCTATTCGCAACGTGGGTTGGGCGTGCTGTCTGCTCATCCTACCGTATGCCTACGCGGCGGGCGTGCAGGGCTGCGGCGGCTTGGCCCTGCAGCTCCGCGATGATGCCGGCCACGGGCTGTATTGACGTCACCATGCCGACGGACTGCCCGGCCATCACTGAACCGTACTCCACATCCCCGTCAACGACGGCCCGGCGCAGGGCGCCGGACCAGAAGTGCTCAATGCTGAGCTGGGCCTGTTCCCGCGTTTGTTCCCCGGATTCGACCCGCGCCCGCGCCTCCGCCTGGTGCTGGGCGAAGCGCTCGGTGCCGGCATTGGCCAGGGACCGCACGGGGATCACGGGGAAGCGGGGGTCCAACTGCACGCTGGGCAGGGCGTCGCGGGAGCGGGCGTGGATCATGGCGTCCTTGAAGCGGGGATGGGCGACGCTCTCGGCCGCCGCTGCGAAGCGGGTGCCGAGCTGCGCGCCGGCTGCGCCCATCTCCAGGTAGGCCAGCACCGCCTCCCCCCGGCCGATGCCGCCGGCCACGAAGACCGGCACATGGCGGACGTGCGGCAGGATTTCCTGCGCCAGGACGGACAGGGACACCGGGCCGATGTGGCCGCCGGCCTCCGATCCCTCGATAATGAGGGCGTCCACGCCGGAGCGCACGAGGCGCTGCGCCAGGCCGAGCGCCGGGGCGAAGCAGATCAGCCGGGCACCGCCGTCCTTGACCTGGCGCACGGCGGCGCTGGACGGGATGCTGCCGGCCAGGACGATGTGGCCGACCCGGGCGGCCAGGCACACCTCGATGAGGTCCGGCAAGCGCGGGTGCAGGGTGATCAGGTTGACGCCGAAGGGCTGATCGGTGAGCGCCTGGGTCCCGGCGATCTCGGCCGCCAGCAGATCGGGCGGTATGGCGCCGCCGGCGATCACGCCGAAGCCGCCGGCATTGCTGATGGCCGACACCAGCCGGCGTTCGCTGACCCAGCTCATCGCGCCGCCCATGATGGCGACGCGGCTGCCCAGGAAGCGCGCGCCCCGGTCCTGCAGGCGGTCCAGCTCGGCGCGAGCGAGGAAGTCCGCCGCCGGCAGGTCGGGGCTGGCGATGTCAGGCATCGAGGCCGTAGGCGGTGTGCAGGGCGCGGACCGCAAGCTCGGTGTATTCGGCGGCGATCAGCACGCTGACCTTGATTTCGCTGGTGGAGATGACCTGGATGTTGATGCCCTTGGCCGCGAGGGTAGCGAACATGGTGTTGGCGACGCCGGCGTGGCTGCGCATCCCGACGCCCACCACGCTGATCTTGGCGACGTCGGCGTCCGTCAGCACCACCCCTGCCCCGGTTGCGTCCTTGGCGTCGGCGAGGATCGCCTGGGCGCGCGGCAGGTCGCTGCGGCCGACGGTGAAGGTCATGTCCGTCGTGCCGTCCGCCGATACGTTCTGCACGATCATGTCCACGTTGACGTTGGCGGCGCTGAGCGGGCCGAAGATCGCCGCTGCCATGCCGGGCCGGTCGGGCACCCGGCGCAGGGTGATCTTTGCCTCGTCGCGGGAGTATGCGATGCCCGACACCATTGCGCTTTCCACGATCTCGTCCTCATCCACCACCAGGGTTCCGGGCTTGTCCTCGAAGCTGGAGAGCACCTGGACGCGCACCCGCTCCTTCATCGCCAGCTCGACCGAGCGGGTTTGCAGCACCTTGGCGCCGACCGAGGCCAGCTCCAGCATTTCCTCATAGGCGATCTTATCTAGCTTGCGGGCGCGGGAGGTGATGCGCGGGTCGGTTGTATAGACCCCGTCCACATCCGTGTAGATGTCGCAGCGGTCGGCCTTCAACGCGGCTGCGAGAGCCACGGCGGAAGTGTCTGATCCGCCACGGCCTAGGGTTGTGATGCGGCCCGCGGGTCCGATGCCTTGGAAGCCGGCGACGACTGGCACCGCACCGGCAGCCATCGCGGCGAGCAGGTTCTCGCCCTCCACCGAGGTGATGCGGGCGCGGCCGTGCGCGTCGTCCGTGTGCAGCGCGACCTGCCAGCCGGACCAGGACCGGGATTCGATGCCTAGGGTGTGCAGGGCGATGGCCATGAGGCCGGAGGTCACCTGCTCGCCGGTGGCGACGACCGTATCGTATTCGCGGGCATCGTGCAGGGGGGAGAGGGCCTGGCACCAGCCGACGAGCTGGTTGGTGACGCCGGACATGGCGGAGACGACGACGGCGACCTGGTGGCCGGCGTCCACCTCGCGCTTCACGCGGGTGGCGGCACTGCGTATGCGGTCGAGGTCGGCCACCGAGGTGCCGCCGAACTTCATCACGATCCGCGCCATGCCTGCCTTCTGCTGGGGATGGCCGCCCGTTGCGGGCGGCGTTGTGCCGGGTCACATACCGCCGTGGCATGGGGGGCGGCAACATGGCGGATGCGCAAGGCAGGGCGGCGGGGTCGGCGCTGCCAGCGGAAGTGGCCAAGTTCGACGCCCTAGCGGCACGGTGGTGGGACCCGCGGGGGCCGATGGCGCCGCTGCATGCGATGAATCCGCTGCGGGTGGGCTGGGTGGACCGGCGGGTGCGGGCGCGGTTCGGCGGGGCGGTGCGGGTGCTGGACGTGGGGTGCGGGGCCGGGCTGGCAGCGGAGGCTTTGGCCCGGCTGGGGCACGACGTGATGGGGCTGGACGCGGCTGGGGAGGCCGTGGCGGCGGCGCAGGTCCATGCGGAGGGACAGGGGCTGCCGCTGAGCTACCGGGTGGGGACGGCGGAAGAGTTGGTGGCGGAGGGGCTGCGGTTCCCCGTGGTGACGGCGCTGGAGGTGATCGAGCACGTGGCAGACCCGGCGGCGTTCCTGCGGCTGCTGGGGGGGCTGGTGGAGCCGGGGGGGCTGCTGTTTGTGTCCACGATCAACCGGACGCTGCGGTCCCTGGCGGTGGCGAAGCTGGGGGCGGAGTACGTGCTGCGGCTGCTGCCGGTGGGGACGCATGAGTGGGGGCGGTTCGTGACGCCGGCGGAGCTGGGGAGGATGGCGGAGCCGGCTGGGTTCCGGGTGCGGGAGGTGGGGGGGATGGTGTTCGACCTGCGGCGCCGGGAGTGGGGGATGGGGGCGGATCTGGGGGTGAACTACATTGCGATGATGGGGCGGAATGGGGTGGGGTGATGCACGGTGGCTGGCGGCTTACTGGTGGGGATGGGCTGCCGGCCGGCGTGGGACCGGTTCGGGGCTGCGGCCCTTCATACCCGGCACGGAGAGTTCCCTACTGGACCTCAGCCTTTGCCCACTCAAGCAGGCTCTCAGTTATTGCTAACCTCATATGCCCTGTGAGTGGGGAGGTACGTCGGTGGCTGGCTTCGGGCAAGGCGAGCAAATGCATTCGCCACCCCGGTTTGGTCGCTCACCCGCATTTACCCCATAGTCACCGTCCATACTGCCAGCGCAAGCCGCCCCGTTGCACAGCGTTATTAACGCGCCACGTCCTGTAATCTTGCGTGCCGTCTCACATGCGAACATATCTGGAATCGCGATCAAGCCTTGACGATCCATTAAAGGACGGCGTGATATGCCAGCAGCTACAAAGGATTCCAAACCAGCTCCGACCCAAACCGACTGGAAGCGTCTCCGCTCAATGACCGACGAAGACATTGCGCGTGCCGTGGCCGGCGATCCCGACGCTGCGCCGATTCCGACAGAAAGCGAGCTGAAAGAGTATAAGCCAGCCCCTGCCCGCGCCCGGCGTTGAGCCAGGCTTCCAACTGCTTCCCATACGGCTTCGAGTGGGACGAGACCAAGAACCAGTCCAACATTCGCAAGCACGGCATTGATTTCCGGGACGCGGTCAAGGTGTTCGAAAAGCCGACGCTGGATCGGGAGGACCGTCGGCAAAATTATGGTGAGGTGCGGGTCAACTCAATTGGCGACTTGGACGGTTTACTTGTCGTAAACGTGACACACACCGACCGCGATGGTCGCACGCGGCTGATCTCCGCTCGGTCAGCTACAACAGTCGAACAAAAGGCTTACGTAGTATTTAAGCGTGAACTGGCTGGGGGAATAGGTGCCTAGGCACGGATTGGGCAAAGAGCATCAACCTGTAATCGCCTACGCCCGCTCCCCCAACGCCCGCCGCTCCAAGTCCCGCAACCGGTCCTGCCCTCCCGGCGTCCGCGGGCTCACCTCGATCGCCTTCTGCCAGGCCGCCAGTGCGCCCTGCCAGTTCCCCCGGCTCTCGGCGATCCGTGACAGGTCCTCCAGGGCCGCGAAGTGCCGGGGTTCCCGCCGCAGCACCTCCTCGATGTCCCGCACGGCCCCTGCAGAGTCGCCGCTCCGAAGCCGCGCCTGCGCCCGGCCGCGCCATGCCTCCAGCAGGTCAGGCTCCAAGTCCAGCGCGGCGTCGAAGCTGTCCACCGCCTCTCCACCGGCGCCTTCCTCCATCTCCCGCGCTCCGCGGGACAGGAGCAGCTTGACCGCCGGGCTGGCTTGGTTGGACCAGGCCTGGCGGATCTGGCCTTCCAGGGCTTCTGCCACCTCGTCGGTCGGCGCGACCTTCAAGGCGCCGAGCATGGTGTCCAGCGTCGCCTTCGGCACCGGCGCGCCGGGAGCGGGCGGCGGCGTGGGCGGCGACGGGGCCAGGTTGGGCATCCGGCCGCCGGGCTCGGGAGGCGAAACCGGCGCCTGGGCCAGCGCCGCAACCGGCAGCAGCAGCCCGGCCAGCAGCAGCGCGCGGCGCACCGGGGTCAGGCCGGCACTGGCTGCTTGGCAGCGGGCAGGCCCGCGGGCGCCGGGCCGCCAGCCATCCAATCCAGGAGTTGGACCGTGTGGATCACTGGCGTATCCCCCTGCAACTGGGTGATGCAGCCGATGTTGCCCGCGGCGATCAGGTCGGGCTTGGTCCGTGCGATGTTGGCCAGCTTCCGTTCCCGCAACTGCGCGGCGATAGCCGGCTGCACCAGGTTATAGGTCCCGGCCGAGCCGCAGCACAGGTGCCCCTCCGCCGGGTCAACGACGGTGAAGCCGGCGCGCTTCAGCAGTGCCTTCGGCTCGTTGGTGACGCGCTGCCCGTGCTGCAGGCTGCATGCGGAGTGGTAGGCGACGCGCAGGCCCGGCGCCGGCCGGGTGGGCTGATAGTCCAGGCCGGCCAGGTATTCGCTGATATCCTTCGCCAGCGCCGACACCCGCTCGGCGCGCGCCTTCACATCCGGCGCCTCGGTACGGAACATGTGGCCGTAGTCCTTCACCGTCGTGCCGCAACCGCTGGTGTTGACCAGGATGGCGTCCAGGCCGTCCCCCTCTTGACCATCAATGGCCATCTCGCGAGTCCAGGCGTCTATGTTGGCGCGGGCGCTGGCCATCGCCGGGTCGTGGCGGCCCATGTGGTGGGTCAGCGCGCCGCAGCAGCCGGCGCCGCGGGCGATGACGACTTCGATCCCCATCCGGGTCAGCAGGCGGATGGTGGCCTCGTTGATGGCGGGGTCCAGCACCTTCTGGGCGCAGCCAGCCAACAGGGCAACCCGGCCGCGGCGCTCGCCCTGGGCGGGATGGACCTGGGGAGACTGCATGGCGCCCATCGGCGGCAGCTTGGCGGGCGCCAGATCCAGCATGGCATGGAGGCGCTCGCCCAGAGTGCCGGTGCGCGGCACCAGGGCGCGGAACGGCTTGGCCAGGCGAGCGCCAATCAGCGAGGCGCGGAACAGGGCCGGGCGCGGCAGCACGACGGTCAGGATGTTGCGCAGCATCCGCTCGTGCCAGGGGCGAGTGTAGGTGTTTTCGATATACTCGCGGGCGTGGTCCACTAAGTGCATGTAGTTGACGCCCGAGGGGCAGGTGCTCATGCAGCTCAGGCAGGACAGGCAGCGGTCCACGTGGCGCACGACCTCCTCGGTCGCGGGCCGGCCGGATTCCAGCATGTCCTTGATGAGGTAGATGCGGCCCCGCGGGCTATCCAGCTCGTCGCCGAGCAGCACGAAGGTGGGGCAGGTCGCAGTGCACATGCCGCAGTGGACGCAGGTCCGCAGCACGCCGTTGCTGGACTGGATGGCGGGGTCGAGCATCTGCTCGGCGGAGAAGTTGGTTTGCATGGTGTCCTATAATCCGGCGTAGAGCCGGCCAGGGTTCAGGATGCCGCCGGGGTCCATCGCGGCCTTGACCCGGCGGGTGATGGCGGCCAACGGCGCAACCTCGGGCGGGACGACATGGACGGCGGCGCGCATGGCGTCCGGCGCGCGCAGCACGGTCCAGGTGCCGCCGCCGGTACGGGCCGCAGCGGCGACTGCGTCGTGCATCGCAGGCGCGCCCGCGACCCAGGCCAAGCCGCCGCCCCAATCGAGGAAACAACGGCCCCCGGCGGCGTGGGTCGCATCCACCAATGCCGGCCCGGCGGAGGGGCGGACGGAGATGCGCCAGATCGCCTCCCCTGCCTCCACCCGGAGAGGCACCGCGTCCCGCACGGCGCGCCAGGCGGCGCGGCTGGCGGCATCATCCAGGGTCTGCGCGGCGCCGAATGCGGCCAGCTCCGTCACCAGCCGGCCCAGGCGGTAATGCACGCTGGCGGCGAAATCCTCGATCCGCACCAGCGCCACCGGCCCCTGCCCTGCCAGGCCCGGCACGCGCTCTGCGGCCTCCGCCGGCAGCCAAGCCGCGCCGGATACGCCGTAGGGCGAGCACAGCGCGGCGGACAGGGCCGCCACGCCACGGACTGCGTCCAGGCCGGGAAGCAGCAGCGAGCCGGTCAGCTCCGCCGTCGGCAGCACCTTCAGCGTCACCTCAGTGAGGATGCCCAGGGTGCCGTGGCTGCCGGTCAACAGCTTGCACAGGTCCAGCCCGGTCACATTCTTCAGAACGCGGCCGCCAGAGCGGATCAGCTCGCCGCTGCCGTTCACCGCGCGGACGCCCATGACGTGGTCGCGCATCGCTCCCCACGCGACCCGGCGGGGACCAGACAGGTTGGTGGCGACCACGCCGCCCAGGGTCTGCACGCCCTCGGTGCCCAGCAGGCCCGACAGGTCCGGAGGCTCGGCGATGATGCCCTGGCCGCCTTCGGCGAGCTTGGCTTCCAGCTCCGGCAGCGGAGTGCCAGCGCGGGCGGAGACGATCAGCTCCTGCGGCGCATGCAGGGTGACGCCGGTGAGGTTGCGGGTGCTTAGACTACGGGCGGCCTGGACTGGGCGGAGCATGCCCTGCTTGGTGCCGCGGCCTTCGACCAGCAGCGGTTCTCCTGCAGCCCCGGCAGCGAGGACGGCGGCAATGACGCCGTCCTCATCGCCGGGCGCCAGGGCGTCAAGCGGCAACGGGCTGACCATATGTCAAAGGTTGGGATGCTGGCTGCTCATGGGACTGCCGGGCGTCGCCGTCCAGCAGCGGGAACACCTTGCTGGGGTTCAGCAGCCAATCCGGGTCGAAGGCGGACTTGATGCGGCGCTGCTGATCCAGCTCGACCGCCGTGAACTGCACGGGCATCAGGTCGCGCTTCTCGACGCCGACGCCATGCTCGCCAGTCAGGCAGCCGCCGACCTCGACGCACAGCTTGAGGATGTCGGCGCCGAAGCGCTCGGCGGACTCGAAGCTGCCGGGCAGGTTGGCGTCGAACATGATGAGGGGATGCAGGTTGCCGTCGCCGGCGTGGAAGATGTTGGCGACCTTGAGGCCGTAGCTGTCGCTCATCTCGTTGATGCGGCGGAGCACGAACGGGAGTTGCCCGGTGGGGATGGTGCCGTCCATGCATAGGTAGTCCGGGCTGATGCGGCCCACCGCGCCGAACGCGCCCTTGCGGCCCTTCCAGATGGCGAGGCTTTCCTCCACCGACTGGCTAACGCGCAAGCTGATGGGACCGAACGGCTCGCACAGCTTGGTGATGCGGCCCAGCAGATCGTCCTGCTCGGCAACGCTGCCCTCGACCTCGATGATGAGCATGGCCTCGGCGTCGAGGGGATACCCGGCATGGGCGAAGGCCTCGCAGGCGTGGATGGCCGGCCGGTCCATGTATTCGAGGGCCACCGGGATGATGCCGGAGGAGATGATGGCGTCCACCGCCTGGCCGGCGACCTCGTTGCTGTTGAAGGCGACCAGCATGGCGCGGGCGCCCTCCGGGGCACGCAGGATGCGGACGGTTACCTCGGTGACCATCGCCAGCATGCCCTCGCTGCCGGTCATCAGGCCGAGCCAGTCGTAGCCCGCAGCATCGAGATGGGCGCCGCCCAGGTCCACGACATCGCCCTCCATCGTGACGATGCGAAGGCCGAGTAGGTTGTTAACGGTCACGCCGTATTTCAGGCAGTGCGCGCCGCCCGAGTTCATGCCGATGTTGCCGCCGATCATGCAGGCAAGCTGGCTGCTGGGATCGGGGGCGTAGAAGAAGCCTTCCCCGGCCACGGCCTGGGTGATGCCGATGTTGGTGACGCCGGCCTGCACGGTGGCGCAGCGGTCGCTGTAGTCAATATCGAGGATGCGGTTCATGCGCATGAGGCCGACCACCACGCTGTCGGCCAGCGGCAGCGCGCCGCCCGCCAGGCTGGTACCGGCGCCGCGGGGGATGACCCGCACTCCGTTCTGGTGGCAGAAGCGCAGCACGGCTGCGACCTGCTCCGTGGTTTCCGGCAGGACCACGGCCAGCGGCGACTGCCGGTAGGCGGGCAGGCCGTCGGTTTCGTAGGGCTTGAGGCGCAGCGGTTCGCTGATGAGGCCTGTCTTGGCGACCAGCTTGGATAGGCCGGCGACGATCTCGTCCCTGCGGGCCATTACATCGGCCTTTGGCAGCGGCTGTGCGATCATGGTGCGGCGTCTCCCGGAGGGTTGATTTGCCTGAACATGGAACCGGTGCCGGGATCGCACAAGACTGTAGCGGCAGCGGCCCTATCACGACGAAAAGCACCCCGGAGCATAGCCCCGGGGTGCTGGTTCAGCGCATGGCTCGGTGCTGGCGTACTAGCCCTGGCGGGCCTTCATGCGGGGGTTCTTCTTGTTGATCACGTAAACGCGGCCGTGCCGGCGTACGACGCGGCAGTTCTTGTCGCGCGTCTTGGCCGACTTCAGGCTGTTGCGGATCTTCATGGCATGACCTTTGGGGGGCTGCGGCGCCCTGGCGCTGGCTGTAAGGGAAATCGGAAGCGCGCTGGTTAGACATGAGGGGCCGGGGTGTCAAGCCGGGTGCCTGCCCTTCAGGGTCCCCGCCCTTCGCGACGGTGGGCCGGCGAGGGAAGTTCCTTGGCGGCTGAAGCGCTAGATGATCCGCCAGTTGCCGGATACGGCACGGCCCAGAACCCGGAAAGGCCGCCCTTCAGCGAATGCAGCCGGTAGCCGGGCAGAGCCATAACCTCAGGTCCATTGGCCCGGTTCAAGACCGCCAGGATCCGGCTGATCCTGTCGGCCTGCCCCGCCTTCACCTTGCGGCGGTCATCCTCCTCAAATAACGGCTTCAAGCCCTTGTAACGGAGGGCCCCGTATCATCGTGACAGGTGCAACCTTCGCTTATCAAGCCGCAACAAAGACGTGTAAGGGATCGGAGTGTCCAGCCGATGGGAGCAGATTTTTCACTCAAACTCCGTTAGGACATACCGCACGACCTCATCCCCCTCGACGCCGGGGATGTGCCGGTGCTTCGGACCTGCCGGGATGTGCAGCATGTCGCCTGGGCCGGCGACGACCTCGTGCCCCTCGAACTGGTAGCGCAGGCGGCCGGACAGCACGAAGACGCTGTGCCCGGTTTCGCACCAATGCCCGGCCGGGCCGCCGGGCGCACGCTCCTGGTATCGCAGCGCGATGCCGAAGGAGGACACAGCTTCCCGCACCTGCAACCCCGGCGCTGCCTCCTGCAAAGGATGGTCGGCGGCGCGGAACAGGTAGGGGCTGGCAGACATGCCGCGACGCTACACGGGTTGACCACTCCGGGGATAGCGCCGAAGTGCCGCGCCACTCCATCCCCGAGGAACACCCAACATGCGACCCCAGGCTGCCTGGACCGCCTTCCTATTGATGTGCTTCGCCCTTGTGGGGCTAACTGGCATGTTCGCCAGCTACGCCGTGACCATCCCGCTGGACCGCACCCTGGCCCGCACCGCCGTGCTGGACGGGGTACTCGCCGAGGGCAGGCAACCCGATCCCGCGCGGCAGGCGACGCTGCGCATGATGCTGGGGCCTGACGTCGGCCCGCACGTGCTGGACGGTCCGGGCGACCTGTTCGACCGCGTTGCCGCCCAGCGTGAGGTTGTGCTGCAGGAGGGCGCTCAGGAGGAGCGCAGCGTAGTTTACCGGATCCGGCTACTGGTTGCGGTGGTGACCGTCATGGCCGGGCTGGTCGGGAGCGGCATCATGGGCCTGGCCCGGCGGGCACCAAACGGGACGCCCTGACCCGGGAGGCTGGCAGCGAGATGGCGGAAGGCGATGCGCTTTTCCGCCCTACACAACCGTAGTTATGAGATGCCCAACTCCCGACGGTAACGGGCGAAGCACGCGGCGCCGCATTCCAGGCGCATCAACGCACCCTCGGCCAAGGCGGGCGCGAACTCGGGGTTCATGGCGACCAGCGGCTTGCCGGCCTCGGCGTTCCAGGCCTCGCTGTGCTTGATGTCCAGGATCGAATGCAGGTCGAAGTAGTGCCGCTGCTTGCCGCTGACGCCAAGCCGGCGCAGGCCCAGGCCGACCAGCTTTGCCCTGCCCGGCGCGGTCTGCTCGATCACGCCCAAGGCGCCCACGGAATGGTAGGCGTAGCGCCGGTTAGCTGCCAGTCCGCTCATGGTATTGGCCAGCGCCAGGCTTTCCCAAACCGTCGTCTCCACCGTAGGATTCAGCTTGAGATACCGGGCCAAGCCCTCCAGCAGCGGGCCGTGCATGCCTTTGGCGTTGCCGCGGCCCATCTCATCCCAGTAGTTGCGGGCCAGCTCGAGCTTCGGCTGGGTTGGCAGGCGAAGCTGCGTGATGGCGGTCAGGTCCTCGAACCCGGCCTCCCCCGCGACTTCCTGCTGCAGGAACCAGCGCATTTCCTCCATCGTCGCCTGCTCGGCGATGTAGGGGAATAGCGGGTCATTCTGGCCGGGACCGGTATGTTCCAGGTCCTCGAACCAGGCAATGAAACCGTCGGGGTCGCGCGGTGCCTCTGCGGCGCGTGCGGACACCTTGGCCCGCAGTTCTTCCAGCCAGTGGCCTTCCTGGACCAGCAGTTGGGCCGTTTCAGTGATCTCCGCCTCCCAGCTTGGGCCGGGCAGCGCGGGGGTGAAGCGGCGGGCGTTCAATACGGCGAGCGTCTGATGCCAGCGGTCGTCGGAAGACATGCCGGGGTGCAGCATTCCATCGGGCATCGGGGTGTTCCTTTGTCGGTGTGTCTGGCAGGCGCCGTCGTTGCGGCTTATTGTTTAGTCACGGCTAACAGTATGGCGGCAATGCGGTCAGCGGCATTGTATGCCCCGCCGTTCAGCTCTTCGCCGAAGACGTCGGGGTCAAGCTCGCGGTAGGTCCAATCCATCTTCATCCCGGCAAGTCGGGTCGCGGCGGCATCACGGAAGGGATCAATCCCATTCACAACCGCGGCACCCGTGTAAAGCAGCAGGGTCCCCCCGGGGGCGAGCCGGTCCAGCGCCGCATCGAGGATCGCGAGCGACAGCCCGGCTCCGAGCGGCCCGCCGCCGTGGCGGTAGGCGCGCTCGCCGGGGTCAACCAGGTAGGGCGGGTTGGCGACGATCAGGTCGAAGGCGCCGCCCACGCCTCCTAATAAGTTGCTGTTGACTGCCTGCAACGTGACGCCGGCAAGCACGGCATTGGCGCGGGTCAGGCGCAGGGCGGCGTCGTTGATGTCCACGGCCAGGACCTCTGCGGCGGGGTGCGCCCGGGCCACCAGAACCGCACCCGGCCCTGCGCCGCAGCCGATGTCCACTGCCCGCCGCACCGGCGCCGTGGGACGGTGCGCCAGGATAGCGTTGGCGAAGCGGTAAGTGTCTGGTCCGAAGAACACCGCATCCGCCGCAGTAGTCGGGTAGGCGGAGTGCAAGAATAGTTCGCCGTCCAGTGTGGACAGGCGGAGCAGGCTGCGGTGGCCGCCGGGGTGGACGGCCAGCACAGCGGCGTCATCCATTAAGGAGAGGATGGCAGGCGGCACTATGCCGTCGCGGAACGGGCGGCTCCAGCCGAACACGCCGCGCAGGTCGCTGGCCCATTCGGCGCCGGGACGGGCGTTCACCCGGGCGATGGTCGCGGGGGTCGGCGTGACGAAGCCGTAGCCGGTGTCGCGAATGGCTTGCGCCAGACGGATCAGGGCGGCGTCGGCAGAGACGTCCAGGGTCGCAGAATTATCCATGGACGCTCACCAACGCGCGAACATCGGAGGGGTTGCGCCGTCACCGAACCGTCAACAGCGGCTCCAATGCCCCGATGACCCCGTTGATGAGTATCTGTATGCCGATGCACAGCAGCAGGAAGGCCGACAGCCGCGTGACTGTGCGGCTGCCGGTGCGGCCGAGCAGGTCGGACAGCCGGTCGGCATAGCTGTAGGTCAGCCAGATCACCACCGCCATCGCCGCCGCCGCCAGGCTGCACCCGGCGTAGAACGGCGCCCATCCCAGCCCCGACTCCGGGTGCCCGGCGCCGAGCGCCACGGCCACGGCGATGGTGCCCGGCCCGGTGGTGAAGGGCAGCGTCAGCGGGAAGAACGCCACATCGTCCGCAGGTCCGGCGTCGGCGGCCTGCTCCTGCTTGCGCCCGTCCCGCTTCTCCGGCGCGTTGAGCAGCTCCCAGGCGAACAGCGACAGCACGAGGCCGCCGGCAATGCGCAGCGCCGCCAAGCTGATGCCGAACAGCGCCAGCACGTATGACCCGGCCCACAACGCGCCCAGCATGACGAACAGCGAGTAGGTGCCGACCCGCCGTGCCAGCAGCGCACGCCCAGCATGGGTGCGGTCCGCCGTGGCCTCCCGGAAGATGAAGGCGCCGGAAATCGGGTTGACGATGCTGAACAGCGCCGGGAACGCCAGCAGAAAGGCAGCGAGCACCTACTTACGCAGCCGCAGCGGTAGGTTGGTGCGATACACCACGCGCTTAAGCGCGAAGGCGCTCTCGACACCGCGCACGCCGGGGATGCGGGTCAGGCGGGTGCGCAGGAACTCCTCGTAGGCGCCGAGGTCCGGGGCGACGACGCGCAGCAGGTAGTCGCTGGCGCCGGACATGACGTAGCACTCCATGACCTCCGGCAGCTCGGTGACGGCCTTTTCGAAGGCGGCCAGGTGCTCGTCGGTCTGGGCCTGCAGGCGGACGGACACGAAGACGTTGACCGGAAGGCCAACGCGGTCCTGGTCCAGCAGGGCGACGTAGCGGCGGATGGTGCCGTCGTCCTCCAGCAGCTTCTGCCGGCGCAGGGCCGGGCTGGCGGACAGGCCGGCGGCGTCCGCCAGTTCTCCGCTGGTGGCGCGGCCGTCCCGCTGCAGATGTTCGAGTATGGCGTAGTCTATGCGGTCCAGGCGCATTTCGGCGGGCGATCCTGCTATGATGCAGTGCAGCATTGGCGGAATCCACCAATTCCTGCCTCACGCTACCGCAACAACGGCAGCACTTGCCAGCTGTCCCGGCGCTATGCTGCGTGTCGCAGCCCTGCGGACGGGCTTGTGGGCAGTGGAGAGCGGCGTCATGGACATCGGCTTTGCGGCGACGACCACACTGGACAGCCGCTACCATGATTTGGACAGGCCGGTGCTGCTGTCCGGCGTGCAGGCACTGGTACGGGTGCTGCTGGAACAGGCCCGTTTGGACCGCGCCGCTGGGCTAAACACCGGCGGGCTGGTGTCGGGATATCGCGGATCGCCGCTTGGCGGCGTGGACCAGGAGCTTTGGCGGCGCGAGAAGCTGCTGACGGAGCACGGCATCCGCTTCCAGCCCGGCCTGAACGAGGATTTGGCCGCCACGATGCTGTGGGGCACGCAGCAGGTGGACACCTTCCCGGGCAAGCGGGTGGATGGGGTGTTCGGCATGTGGTACGGCAAGGGACCAGGCGTGGATCGCAGCGGCGACGCCTTCCGCTGCGCCAACATGATCGGCACCTCCCCGCACGGCGGAGTGCTGGCAGTGTCGGGGGACGACCACGCCGCGCATTCCTCGGTGCTCCCGCATCAGACCGACGGCATCTTCCAGGCCGTCCATATCCCTGTGCTGCAGCCGGCGGATGCGCAGGACATCCTGGATCTGGGCCTCGCGGGGATTGCGATGTCGCGTTACGCCGGGCTGTGGGTGGCGCTGAAGACGATCGCCGAGAACGCCGAGCAGCACGCGATCGTCACCTTACCGAGCCAGCGCCATTTTGTCCGTCCGGACATCGCCCTGCCTTCGCATGGCCTGAATATAGACGCCGCCCTGCCCTGGCCCGCCGAGCGCGCGGAGTTGGAGCGGCGCATGGTGCAGGAGCGGCTGCCGGCGGCGCTGGCCTGGGCGCGGGCGAACCGGCTGGACCGGCTGATGCACGGGCGCCGGGATGCGCCGATTGGGATCGTCACGGTCGGCAAGGCGCACCACGACCTGATGCACGCGCTGCGCCGCATGGGCCTGGACCGCTCGCCGGACATCGCGGTGTTCAAGGTCGCGCTGTCCTGGCCGATCGAACCCGTGGGCCTGCGAGAGTTCTGCGAGGGCAAGCGGGCCGTGCTGATCGTCGAGGAGAAGCGGGCCAACGTGGAGGAGCAACTTCGCGCCGCGCTGTATAACCTGCCGGACCGGCCGCTGATCCAGGGCAAGACGGACTTGCAGGGCGCGCCGCTGCTGCCCGCCACGATGGAGCTTTCGCCGGAGCTGGCGATGGCGGCGCTGGGACGGTTCCTGCACGACGCCGGGATGGAGGTGCAGGCCGAGGCGCCGCACCTCGCCCCAGAGCGTCTGCCGGGCTTCCTGGCCCGTGCGCCGGCGTTCTGCGCGGGCTGTCCGCACAGCACCAGCACGCGGCTGCCGGACGGCAGCCACGCGATGGCGGGCATCGGCTGCCATACGATGGCGCTCACGACGTCGGCGGCGACGCGGACCTTCAGCCAGATGGGCGGCGAGGGCGTGCCTTGGATCGGCTTGGCGCCGTTCACCGACCTGCCGCACATGTTCGCCAACATGGGGGATGGGACCTACACCCACTCTGGCCTGCTCGCGATCCGGCAGGCGGTCGCGGCTGGGGCGAACATCACCTATAAGCTGCTGTATAACGATGCCGTCGCCATGACGGGCGGCCAGCCGGCCGAGGGCGGGACGGACGTGCTGTCCATCGCGCGGCAGTTGCATGCGGAGGGTGTGGGGCTGCTCGCGATCGTGGCGGACGATCCGGCGCGGCTGCCCCCGCCCTCGGCGCTGCCGCCGGGGACGCTGCGGCACGGACGCGACGAGATGGACGCGGTGCAGCGCCGGATGCGCGAGCAGCACGGCGTCAGCGCCATCATCTACGACCAGGTCTGCGCCACCGAGAAGCGCCGCCGCCGCAAGCGTGGCAAGCTGGCCGCCGCCGAAACCCGCGTCGTCATCAACGAAGCCGTGTGCGAGAACTGCGGCGACTGCACCGCGCAGAGCAACTGCATCGCCATCGAGCCGGTGCAGACCGACCACGGCCGCAAGCGCCGCATCAGCCCGACGAGCTGCAACACCGACCTGTCCTGCCTCAAGGGCTTCTGCCCCAGCTTCGTGACCACCAAGTCGGACGCGCCCATCGGCACGGTGGACCATGCGGCGGTCTGGGCGGCGCAGGAGGCGGAGCTGGCGGCGGGGCTGGCCGATCCCACGCTGCCGGGCGCGGAGCAGCCGTGGCGCGGCCTGTTCGCCGGCATCGGCGGCGGCGGGATCGTGACCTGCGGCGCCATTGTCGCGATGGCGGCGCACCTGGAGGGGCGGCAGGTCAGCACGCTGGACTTCACCGGGCTGGCGCAGAAGAACGGCGCCGTGGTGTCACATGTGCAGATCGCCGATGCCCATGCAGACGGTGGGGGGTTGGACGTGGTCCGCATCCCGCAGCGCGAGGCTGACCTGCTGCTGGCCGCCGACATGGCGGTGGGTGCCGGCGCGGACGTGCTGGGGCGGTGCAAACGCTCGGCGGGCGTCGTCGGCAACCTGGATTTGCAGCCCGGCGCGGCCTTCATCCGGGAGCGGGACCTGGCGCTGGACGCCGGACTGCACCGCCGGGCCATCGGGCGGAGCACTTCGGCGGAGCGGTCGCGTTTCCTGTACGGTGCCGCGTTGTCCGAGCGGCTGTTCGGCAACGCGCAGGCGATGAACACACTGCTGCTGGGGCTGGCCTGGCAGATGGGACTGGTGCCGGTCGGCCAGGGCGCGCTGCTGCGGGCGATGGAGCTGAACGGGACGGCGGTGCCGCTGAACCGGCGGGCGTTCCTGTGGGGCCGCATCCTGGCGGCGAACCCGGCGCTGGCGGACGAGATCATGCGGGACCGTGCGCCGCTGCCGGACGACTTGGACGCGCTGGTGGAGCGGCGGGCCGCGGAGTTGATCGAGTATGGCGACGCCAAGCTGGCCGCGCGCTATCGTGGCCTGGTGGACGCGGCGCGGGCGCGGGAGACGGCGGTGGCCGGCGCGCCCGGTGCGCTGAGCCGCGCGGTGGCAGAAGGTTACTACCGCGTGCTGGCGATCAAGGACGAGTATGAGGTTGCGCGCCAGCACGCTGCCGCCAGCTATGGCGACTCCCGGGTGTTCCACTTGGCGCCGCCGCTGGTCAGCCGGGTGGACCCCGCGACGGGACGGCGGCGCAAGGTTGCCGTGCCCGGACGCGTCGCCCTGCCGCTGTTCCGGCTGCTGCGCCACGGCAAGGCGCTGCGCGGCACGGCGCTGGACGTGTTCGGATGGCAAGCCGAGCGCCGGGTCGAGCGCGGGCTGATTGCAGAGTATGAGGCGGATGTGCGCGGTGCGCTGGACCGGCTACGCCGGGACACCGTGGGCGCGGCGACGGGACTTGCGGCGCTGCCGATGGACATACGCGGGTTTGGGCCGGTGAAGGCTTCAAGCCTGGCGGCGTCGCGGCCCCGGCGGGAGGCGCTGCTGGCGCAGTTGGACGCTCTGGTCCCTGCGGTTGCTGCGGAGTAGCGGCGGGGTTGCTGCCCAAGTGGGGCGGGATGGCGGTGCGATTCCTGCGAGGCCGCGGTGCTTGCTGGTGGCGGAAGGCGCTGGCGCTTTTCCGCCCTACGCCGGTGAGGCGGCAGAGGTTGGCAGGGGAACAGTTGCGTCCCTCGTTGGCCGCTACTACCTGACAGACAACAAATCTGCCGGAGGACCGCCATGCTCGAAAGCACCGACCCGAATGCGCTGATCGTCGAGACCGCCCGCCGCTTCGCGCAGGAGCGGCTGATGCCCACGGCCGCAGCACGGGAAAAGGCCGGGCGGATCGAGCCGGAAATCATACGCGAGTTAGGCGAGATGGGCTTCCTGGGCGCCACCAACAGCGCGGACTGGGGCGGCAGCGAGATCCCGTATGAGACCTATGCGCAGGTGATCGAGGAGATCGCGGCTGGGGACGGCTCGGTGTCCACGTTGGTGAGCGTCCACAACGCCCCGACCTGCGAGATCCTGGAGAAGTTCGGCACCCCGGCGCAAAAGGAGCGCTGGCTGCGCCCAATGGCGAGCGGGGAGGTCGTGGCCAGCTTCGCGCTGACGGAGGCCGGCGCCGGGTCGGACGCGGCGGGAATACGCACCCGGGCGGAGCGGACCAACAGCGGCTATACGGTCAACGGGTCCAAGCAGTTCATCTCCAACGCCAGCGTCGGCAAGACCACGATCCTGTTCGCCATCACCGACCCGGCGGCGGGCAAGAAGGGGATCAGCGCCTTTGTGGTGGCCAACGACACGCCGGGCTTCTCGGTGGCGCGGGTGGAGCACAAGCTGGGCCAGAAGGCGTCCGATAGCTGCGCCCTGTCGTTCGACGACATGCACGTGCCGGACGACCAGCGGATCGGCGCCGAGGGCGATGGACTCAAGATCGCGCTGAGCACGCTGGAGTCCGGGCGCATCGGCATTGCGGCGCAGAGCGTCGGGATGGCGCGGGCGGCGCTGGAGTATGCGATCGGCTACGCGAAGGAGCGCAAGCAGTTCGGCCGGCCGATCATCGAGCACCAGGCCGTGGGATTCCGGCTGGTGGAGGCCAAGACCAAGCTGGCGGCGGCGCGCGAGCTGACACTCCGGGCGGCGCGGCTGAAGGACGCGGGCATCCCGGCGTTGGAGGCGGCGGCGATGGCGAAGCTGTTCGCGTCCGAGGCGGCGGAGCAGATTTGCACCGCGGCGATCCAGACGCTGGGGGGATATGGCTACCTGGCGGACTACCCGGTGGAGCGGATTTATCGGGACGTGCGGGTGTGCCAGATTTATGAGGGCACTTCGGACGTGCAAAAGATTATCTTGCAGCGGATGCTTTGATCTTCTCCCTCTCCCTTTGGGAGAGGGTCGGGGTGAGGGCAGGGCTGTTCAACGCTGCTGGATGGGCTGTACTGAGGCCGCTCTGCTGCATACAAGGGGCGAAGTAGGCGTCTGATCGCAAGGGGGGTTCCCGAGCCGGGCAATGTCTGACTTCTACGGCAGC
>JAABUQ010003916.1_pt1 | contig 26348 bp, 16 predicted proteins | sample 5560001 | NCBI WGS metagenome assembly JAABUQ01 (sample SAMN10711888, study PRJNA513371) | rock metagenome | isolation source: Antarctica rocks | place: Antarctica: Victoria Land, Finger Mt nord | collected 2015-12-18 | reverse complement strand
GGTCGGTGCTCAGCGCATAAAGGGTGAAGATGTAGCGGTGTGCGGGATCGCCGGGCGGCGGAGTGGGCGCAAGGTAGCCGATGGCGTCCTCGCTGTTGGTGCCCGGCACGCCCTCGCCGTCCACGCCCGCAGGCAGGTGCGCGGCCTCGCCGGGCAGGTTAAACAGCAGCCAGTGCGTGATGTCGCCGCCCGGCGCGTCCGGGTCGTGCGCGACCAGAGCGAACGAGCGCGTGCCTTCGGGCGCATCCGTCCACGCTAGGGGCGGCGAAATGCCCGCACCGTCGCACGTAAACTCGGCGGGCAGAAAGCCGCCATCGCCAAAAGCCGGACTGGAAAGAGTAAAAGCCACAAGTCGCTCCTTAAACAAGGGGCACAAGAGCGCCCTCGTGCCGTGCCGCAATTCTACCCCGGCAGCCTGCGAACGCAAACACGCCCATGCACCACGTCAAACACAGTGATGCAGCACAAGCTAACTATCGGGTATCATAATGCCACGCTATTTGCCCGGAAGGATGACACGGAATTGACACACACACGCCGCACACTGCTCGTGGGCGCACTCGCCTTGCCCGCCCTGATGCTCGCCGGATGCAGCACCAAAACATCAACCCCCACAACGGGAAGCACCAGCCCTACAACGGGAAGTACCGCCTCCAATGCCGGAAGTGCGGGAGCCTCCGGGGCGGGTGCGCCCAAGCTTGCCGCCAAAGCGCACTACAAAGTCGGGTTCGCGCAGGTAGAAAGCAACAACCCGTTCCGCCTGGCCGAAACCAAAAGCATGCAGGACGAAGCCGCCAAGCGCGGCGACCAGATTGTGGTCACAGACGCCACCGGCTCGGATGCCAAGCAGATCAGCGACATCAACACCATGATCGCGCAGCAGGTGGATGCCATCTTCCTCGCCCCGCACGCCGAAAAGCCCCTCGCGTCCGCTGTGCTCAATGCCAAGCGCGCGGGCATTCCTGTTATCTTAATAGACCGGCGCGTAGACCCGGCCATCGCCAAACCCGGCCAGGACTATGTGACGTTTATCGGGTCGGACTTTGTGGCCCAGGGCAAACGCGCCGCCGACTGGCTGATTAAAAGCACTAATGGCAAAGCCAAGATTATTGAGCTGGAAGGCAGCGCCGGCTCATCGCCCGCCATTGACCGCAAGAAGGGCTTTGACGACGAGATTAAAACCCAGCCCGGCATGACCATTGTCGCCTCGCAGAACGCCGACTTCAACCGCGACAAGGGACGGCAGGTGATGGAAACCCTGCTGCAATCCCACCCCGAAGTCACTGCCGTCTACGCCCACAACGATGAAATGGCGCTGGGGGCCGTGTCCGCATTGCAGGCAGGCAACAAGCAGCCCGGCACTGCCGTCAAGGTGGTCAGCATTGACGGCTCGCGCGATGCGGTGCAGGCGATTGTGGACGGCAAAATCAACTATGTCGTGCAGAGCAGCCCATTCTTCGGCCCGGTGGCGTTTCAATCACTGTCCGACTACGCCGCAGGCAAGCCTATTCCCGCCTGGGTCGTGGTCAAAGACAACGCCTACGATGCTTCCAATGCCAAGCAGTCGCTGCCTGCCGCGTTCTAAAGCGCCCTGTGCTAGTGATAATGGCAAAGCCGCCCTAGCTAGGCAGGGCGGCCACGAAAACACTTCCCCTCGCATCCGCACCGGCACAATGCCCGCATGCGAAACTAAGCCCCGCCCCAGCCCAAGAGCCTAGGCGCAGCAGCACCGCAATCGCAGATGAATCGCACAGCAATAGCAGCGCGACAGCACAATAAACACATCACAAACACTCAGCAAAAACACACACGCACCGCATGCCCATGACACCCACAACTAGCCCCGCTCCCCTGCTGCGCATGGAGCACATCAGCAAAGCCTTCGGCGGCGTCCCCGCCCTGTCCGACGCGCACCTGGAAGTCGCGCCCGGCGAGATACACGCGCTTATTGGCGAGAACGGGGCCGGCAAGTCTACGCTCATCAAGATACTAACGGGCGCACTGCGCAAAGACAGCGGTGCCATGACGTTTGACGGCCACGAGATTGCCTTCGGCTCGCCCCGTCAGGCCCAGGACGGCGGCATCGGGGCCATCTACCAGGAAGTTAATCTCATCCCCCTGCGCTCGGTCGCCGAAAACATCTTCCTGGGGCGCGAACCCCGGCGTCTCGGCCTCATCCAGTGGCGGCAGATGAACCGCGATGCCGAGGCCGCCCTCGCCCAGCTTGGCATCCGCGTAGATGTCACCCAGCCGCTTGCGACGCTTAATATCGCCTTGCAGCAGATGGTCGCTGTCGCCCGCGCCGTGTCGCTGCAAAGCAAGCTGCTGGTGATGGACGAACCCACGTCGTCGCTGGACGAAGGCGAGGTCGCTACCCTGTTCGGCGTCCTGCGCGGCCTGCGGGGCAAAGGCGTGTCGGTTATCTATATCAGCCACAAGCTCGACGAGCTGTTTGCCCTGGGCGACCGCATCACAGTCATGCGCGACGGGCGCACAGTCGCCACGCACCCCCTCCAAGACATCACCAAGCTGCAATTGGTCGGCCTGATGCTCGGCAAAGACCCCGCCCTGCTCGCCGCCCAGGGCCAGACCGCCTTTGGGCACGGCGCGCGCCATACAGGCGAAACCCTGCTTTCCGCCCAGGCCCTCCGCCGGGGGCGGCAATTGAAAGACGCCAGCGTTTCCGTGCAGGCGGGCCAGATTGTCGGGCTGGCGGGCCTGCTGGGTTCGGGCCGCACCGAAGTCGCCCGCGCCCTGTATGGCGCGGACACTCTGCAAAGCGGCACGGTAACGTTCAACGGCAAAGACGGTGCCTTCGCCGCGCCCGCGCAGGCGATTGCCGCCGGGGTCGGCTTCTGCTCGGAAGACCGCAAGGCCGAGGGCATTATCCCCAACCTATCTGTGCGCGAGAACCTGACCCTGGCCCTGCTGCCCGCCCTGGCCGTGCGCGGCGTCGTGTCCCGCGCCCGCCAGCAGGAATTGGTGGACACGTATATCAAGCACCTGGGCATCAAGGCCTCCTCGCCCGAACAGCCCATTCGCGAGCTAAGCGGCGGCAATCAGCAGAAGGTCTTGCTGGCCCGCTCGCTGTGCTTGCAGCCCAAACTCCTGATACTGGACGAGCCGACGCGCGGCATTGATGTCGGCGCGAAGGGTGAGATACAGTCCCTGATCAACTCGCTGGCTGCCGAGGGCATGGGCGTGCTGATGATCTCGTCCGAGCTTGAGGAGATTACCGAAGGCAGCGACCGCGTGGTGGTCATGCGCGACGGGCGCTCGGTCGCCGACCTCCTGCGCGGCGAAGCCTCGCAGCCTGTTTTGCTTGCCGCGATGGCCCACGGCGGCACGCCCGCCCCCGACACTTCTAACGCAGCGGAGGACACGCATGGCGCTTAACCCTCCCGCCGGGAACACCACCCCTACCCTGCCGCCCGCGTCCGCCGCTAATGCGCGCGCCCGCCGCCTGCCCCGCCTGGCCCAGAACGCCGGGCCGCTGACCGCCTTGGTTCTTCTGCTGGCTTACAATGCCCTGTTCACGCCCGGCTTTCTCACCCTGCGCGCCCTGGACGTGCTGCTGACGCAGGTGGCCCCCATTGTGATTGTCGCGGTGGGCATGACTTTGGTGATTGCTACGGGCGGCATTGACCTGTCGGTTGGCTCCCTGATGGCGATTGCGGGCGCATTAGCCCCTATGCTGTTTATGAGCCATCGCGCCCCTTTGTCCACGCCCTGGATTGGCGACACCGCCGCGATTGCCGCTGCCCTCGCGCTGGCTGCCGCGATGGGCCTGGTCAACGGCACTTTGGTGACAACGTTTCGCATTCAGCCTATTATCGCAACGCTGGTCTTGTATATCGCCGGGCGCGGCATTGCGCAGGTGATGACCAACGGCAACCTGCAATCGTTCCACAACCCCGGCTTCGGCTTTCTCGGCGTGGGCCGGGTGGCAGGCATCCCGTTCCAATTCCTGCTGATGGCAGGCGTGGTCGCGCTCGCCGCTTGGGCCATGAGCCGCACCGTCTGGGGACGCTACGTGCTCGCGTCCGGCGACAACGAGCGCGCGGCCCGATTAGCGGGCATCCCGGTGGACACCGTCAAGCGGAGCGTGTACATGATCAGCGGCCTGCTCGCGGGGCTGGCGGGCCTGGTTTCCATTGCCATCAACTCCGCCTCGGATGCCAACCAGGTCGGCCTGGGCATGGAACTGGATGCCATTGTCGCGGTCGCCGTGGGCGGCACGCCGCTGACTGGGGGCCGCGCGAACATCTTAGGCACCCTGGTCGGCGCTTGCATCGTGCGTCTTATTGGCTTCGCCTTGCTTGCGCGCGGCGTGCCGTTTGCCGCCGCGCAGATCATCAACGCCGCGATTATCCTTCTCGCCGTGCTTTTGCAGCGCCGCCGGGCGCATTAGCACAGGGCCATGCGGGCGTTTCGTAGGAATTGCGCGGGCGTGTTAAGCACGTGCCAACGACGGAACAAAACCGTCTGTCGTTGGTCATGGCTGGAAAAGCCGGTGAAACGCCTTGGCAATGCCTCAAGAGGCCCCTCCGCCCCAATTCTGGGGTACCCGGATGAGAAAGACCAAAGGCCATCAGGCTTCCGTTCTTTCTCATGCTCCCCATTATTGGGGCGGGGGGGCCTCCCGCGCAGCGCGTTATCAACAGCAGCAGCAGCAGACAAATTATGACAACCATCACCACCACTCCCAGCGACATTTCCCCTGCCGTGCGGCGCGCGAACTTTGCGACGCGGGTGCAAAAGCTCGCCGCTCTGGTCGCGCTCGTGCTGCTGACCGCGTTCGGGGCGGCACGGTATCCGGGCTTCTTTGGGGCCTACAATTTGGGCGAGCTGGTGCGCTCCAATGCCACCTACGGCTTGATTGCGCTGGGCATGACGTTTGTGATTTTGACAGGCGGCATTGACCTGTCGGTGGGTTCGGTGGCGGCTTTAGGGAGCGTCGTCGCCGCCCTGGCAAGCCCGCACGGGTCGGCTGCTGCTTTGCTGCTGCCGATTGCTATAGGAAGCGCGGTTGGGCTGCTCAACGGCCTGGTCATTGTGCGGGGCAGTGTGCTGCCGTTTATCACCACTCTCGCCACCCTGCTGGCGGCGCGCGGCCTGGCCCTGCTGCTCGCCCACGATTCGAGCATCAGCGTGGACACGGGCAGCGGCTTCGCCAGCATCGCGCAGGGCAACATCGGCCCCATTCCAGTCCCCGGCCTCATCTTGGCGGCGGCGTTCGCGCTTGGCTCGCTCGCCTTGAACTACACGCCGTTCGGACGCACGGTGCTCGCCATCGGCGGCGGCGAGGAAGCCGCGCGCCTCATGGGCCTGCCTACCGACCGGGTCAAGATCGGCGTGTATGTGCTGTCGGGGGCGCTGGCGGGACTGGCCGGAGCCTTGCTGGCGGCTCTGACATTCACCGGCCTGCCGACGGAAGGCGCAGGCTGGGAACTCACCGCGATTGCATCTGTGGTAGTCGGCGGCACATTGCTCAGCGGCGGCGCGGGTTCGGTGGGCATGAGCCTGGTCGGGACTTTGCTGCTGGGGCTGATCTTCAACATTCTCAACTTTGAAAACGGGCGCGGCACGGTCAGCCTGAGCGCGTACTGGCAGTCGGTCATCCGGGGCGTGTTTTTGCTGATTGTTGTTGTCGGGCAAAGCCGCCTCGCCCGTCGCCGCTGAACGCGTGTTTTGCTGGGGGTGTAAAACGCCCGGAGAGGGCTTGCTCTGGGCAAAAGCGGGGATTATCAAGCCATCAGCAAAAGAGCATGCCAGGGGTGTGAAACTGATGGCAGAAGATTGCAAGGGGGGCAAACAAACCCCCGACCCTTGTGAAGCCACACCCTCGCGGGTGTAAGACATGGCAAACAGTGTCCTTCTTATGCCCGTGAGGGCCGGGCTTCATCTCTGCCGGGGCTTTCACAGTCAGTCCTCAAAGCCCAGGGACCTGCCCCTGTGGAGTGTTCACACCTTCGGGGCCATCCGATGCCTCTAGTTTCACACCCCAGTGCAGACTTCTGCCATCAGCTTCACACGCCCAGCACACGCTGTTTGTTCACAGCGAGTGGGCCTATGTTCACAGCGAGTGAGCGTAGTTGTGCGCGGCATGGCGCAATTGCAGCAAGGCGGCGAAAGGGTGGCGCTCGGAAACGCAGCCGCGCGCCCAGCGCAGGTGAGCCGTGGCGCGCAGGCGGTAATGGCTGCGGCTGCCCAGCCGCGCAACACGCAGGCGCTTGGGGTCATGCCGCAGGCCGGCAAGCATCTTACGGCGCACCTGGCGCGCGGCGGTATAGAAAGCCGGGCTGCACGACAGGTTGTCCCCGTGGCGGCGGTAGCGCAGAACCGGCGTGTCCACAAACTGCATTCCGCCCAGCCGGGTCAGCCGCAGCCATAAATCCCAGTCTTCCCACAATGATAGGCGCGGGTCAAACGGGCCGGTGACCGCCTCGGCTTCGCATAACTCCTCTAGTGCCGAGCGGCGAATGAGAACGGTGCCGGGCGTGATAATGCGCTCGGTGACCGCTTCCACCGCAAAGGTCGTGAGCCTCTCGGCAGGCCACAACACAAGGCGTCCGCCATCAATTCCCCAGCGCTCCCGCTGATGCTGCTCTAGGAAGCCGTCGCCAATTGCCTGCCCGTCGGCGTCAATGGCGACGGCTAATCCATGCGCGGCCAGGGCATCGGGGTGCGCTTCCAGGGCCTGCGCCAATGTGCCCAGCGCGTCCGACTCCCACATATCATCGGCATCCAGGAAAATCACCGCCGCGTCCGGGTCGGCGGCGCAGTAGCCCCGGTTGCGGCTGCCGCTGACACCCACGTTGCTTTGCGGGATCACCCGAATGCGGCTGTCGCCTGCTGCCGCACGGCTGGCGATGTCTAGCGTGGCATCTGTGGAGCCGTCGTCCACGATAATCCAGCGCCAGTCGGCATGGGTTTGGGCGAGCACGCTTTGAATCGTCATCGGCAAAAAGCGCGCGCCATTATGGACAGGGGTGACTATGCTGATTTTCATAACGCTTATTTTAAGCAAGAATTAGTGATGGGCGAGGCTGCGTTTAGTGGTGGGCAAGGCTGCGCTGCCTCGCCCCCAAATCAAAGCGCGGGGTGGGCAAAGTTTCAAAGTCGCCCCGGCGAATGTCGCGCGCCAGCCGGGCGACGCATTCTTCCAGGCGCACAGTCGCCCGCTCCAAATCTTGGTCCCGGCTCAATAAGGGCCGCGCGGTGCGGATAATCTCGCTCACCTGGCGCAGGGCGGTCTTGCGGCGCGCGCTGTCGCGGGCCGTGCGCAGCGGAGTAAGCGCATCGCGCGCGGGACACGCGTTCCAGAGGGGTTCCATGGGATGCGGCTCGTAGGCGACTTGAAGAGACGCGCACCAGTCCTGCCACTTAAACGGCAGAATGTGCGGATGGGTCGCCACAGCCACCCACGGCACGCGCAGCGCATCCGCGACAATCGCGCCGTGCATGGCCTCGGTCAGCAAAACTTCGGTGCGCCCAATCCCTTCCAAGATGCGCTCGGTCGGCCAGCGCGGGTCAAGATACCCAATGCCAAGCTCGGCGCATACCGACTGCCACGCCCGGTCGGCTATTTGTTCCAATGTGGGGCATGTACGCAAACGCGCAGTGCTTTTGGGCAGGCGCTTGATAAAAACGACGCGCCAAAACCGCGCCGTCGGCAATTGCGCTCGCGGGCGGCAGGCCCAACGCCTGCGCGGTCAGCGGCCCGCGCACGCAGTACACCCGGTCACAGGGGCCGGGACGATAGCTGCCGTCGCCGTAGCCCGCCCCGGTGCTAAAGATCAGCCGCTGCTGCGCGTGCGGAGTTTGCGCGCCCAGCCGCTCATTCAGGAGCGTGCCGATCCCGACCAGCGTTGTCTGCGGATTGTCGTCCAGCAGGCCCGGCAGAAGCTTGGGAAGAAGCCAGCGGTTGAGGTCATCCCCAAAGTTTTGCGTGCCCTGTCCGAAGTCGTAATGGTAAAGCTTCATGGCGATGCCCTGTTTCCCCGTGCCCTGCGCGCTGCGTGCGCGCGAGCAGCAGAAACAGCCTCCTTACAGCCGCGCCTTGACGCGCGTGCCTGCTTGGGGAAGAATGCACTAGCCGTGCCAGTCGCACCGGCAAATCTGCGGGTCTTTGCCCCCAAATGCCAGAGCCGCCGCATGACACTCGCCCAGAGCCAGCGCGCGCACCGAGAACCCGTGTGCATGCGCCGTGCCCTGGCGTGCTAACTCTGCCACGCAAACACGCGCCGGCGGCAGTGTCAGGCCCGCCCCGTGGGCTTTGACGACCGCCTCCTTGCCTGTCCAGAAGCCAAAAAAGAGCGCGCTGTGCTGGCTGGGCAGGGCATCGCGAAGGCACGCCATCTCCCTGCCGGAGCAAACGCTCTGCGCCAGGCTTAACGGGTCAATGTCTGCGCGCACGCGCTCCACATCCACCCCGACCGGGCCGCTTTGCGTCACCGCCAGCAGCGCCAAATTGCTTGTGTGTGACCAGTTAAAGTGCAGGGGATAGCCGCGAAAGCCGGGCGCAAGGCCCGGCTTGCCGTGTGCGCCCACTGTGAGCGGAACCTCGGCAGGTGCGCAGCCCAGATAACGCCCCAGCAGCACGCGCACGATGCCCCGCGTTTGCACCCACCCCGCGCGGTCGGCGGCAAAGCGGAAGCGGTCGGCGCGGGCGCGCTCTTCCGCCGTCAGCGCGCGCTCCCCGCCAGCCGTGCGCGAGGCACACTCGTCCAGCGGGATATGCCAGAGATGTATCTCGGAGTTGGGAATGTGCTGTGCAGGCAGGTTCGGCATAACAGTGTGTAAAGTAAAGGGAGCAGAGGCCCCCCTGCCCCAATAATGGGGAGCAATACAGAGGGAAAGCACTGGCCGCACTCTTGTCCTGTTCCCCTCTGGCACCCCATTATTGGGGCGGGGGGGGCCTCTGCTGCCCTTTTCTGTACCGTGCTTATGGCTTTTCCAGCCTGTACCAAGCCATGACCAACGACGGAACAAATCCGTCCGTCGCTGATATGCGCTCAATCAGCCCTGGAAAAGCCGAAGCCATGCCGGAACAGCGCACCCGCCACGTGCCAAAAAAGGCCAGCAAACTTAGGCGTCCGCATCCAGGGCTGCCTGGAGGCGCTGGGCGAGAACCGAGACATGCGGCGGGCGCAGGATTTCCAAATGCGCGCCGGGCACGTCCACAATGTCCAGGCCCTGCGTGAATGTCTCGCCCCACCACAGTTTTGGCTCAAAGTTCTCAAAGACCGACAATTTGGTGGCGCGCAAAAGCAGTGCCCGGCCCGCATACGGGCGCGGCGCGTAGGCATTTTGCGCTTGGAGGCTGGCAATTTGGATCGCGCGCATGGTTTGCGGCAGAAAGCCCTGATCGGTCGCGTCCGGCAGGGAAGGGGCGAGGGGCGAGCCTGCCCGCGCCAGGCCCTCGCGCGTGCGGCCCGTGATGTACTGCATCTTTTCGCGCGCCCCAAGCTGCTTCAGGTGATGCAGATGGCCGGGCAGACGCTGCAAGGCGGGTTTTTCTATAAGTTCCTCTTGGAAAGCGCGCGGCGCGTAGGTGTCCAGCAAAGCCAGCAGGCGAACGTCGCGCCCCCCATCGCGCAGGCGGCGGGCGACTTCCAGGGCGACCACCCCGCCGAACGAAAACCCGCACACGGTCAGGGGGCCATGCGGGCAGGCCACTTCAATCTCGTGGACAAAGCGCGCCGCCATGTATTCCACGCGCACAAACGGGGCCATGTCACCCGCAAGCGCGGGGGCCTGCAAGCCGTAGACGGGCTGATCTGCGCCCAAAAGCAAGGCCATGTCGCGGTAGCAGACCACGTTGCCGTCAATATGATGAATGCAAAAGAGCGGCGGCTTCGCGCCGTGCGCGTGCAGGGGGACAAGCACATCCGAGGGCTTGGCAACTTCTGCGGGCTTAGCAGCGGCGGCTTTGCTTCGCAGCAACTGGGCCATCTGGGCAATGGTGGGCGCAGCCAGCAGGGCGGGCAGGGGCAGGCGCTGCCCAAACTGCCCTTCCACTTTCACCAGCAGGCGCAGAGCCAGCAGCGAATGGCCCCCAAAGTCAAAAAAGTCATCGCGGGGGCCGAGAGTGTCCACGCCCAAAGTTTCGCGCCACAAAAGCGTTAACTGCTGTTCCAGGCTGTCCGTGGCAATGGGGGATGGCGGGGAACATGGCGCGCTGGTTCGCGCCGACAGCGCCCGCCGGTCTACTTTGCCATTGGGCGTGAGCGGCAGAGTTTCAAGCTGCGTAAACGAGCCGGGCACCATGTACGGCGGCAGGGATTGGGCGAGGAAGCGGCGCAGGTCGGCGGTGTCTAAAGCGCCGTCAGCCACAACAAACGCCGCCAGGGATTTGTCCATGCCGTCTCCGTGTGCAGTCGCGGCGCACTGCCGGACAAGGGGATGCTGCGCGAGGGCGTGTTCAATCTCGCCCATCTCAATGCGATAGCCCCGCACCTTGACCTGCCCATCGGCACGGCCCCGGAACTCAAGCGCGCCGTCAGGCAGCCAGCAGGCACGGTCGCCGGTTCGGTACAGCCGTTCATTGGCGGTAAACGCGGACGGGATAAACTTCTGCGCCGTTAGGGCGGGCTGGCCCAGATAGCCCAAAGCAAGGCCTGCGCCGCCGAGATAAAGCTCCCCTTCCAGGCCGATGGGCATGGGCTGCCCTTGCTCGTCCAGCACGTAGGCCGTGGTGTTGGCTATCGGGCGGCCAATGGGGATGGCGGCGCGCAGCAGGTCGGCGTCTTCTATGCGGCGGCAGCAGGCAAAGGTCGTGCATTCGGTCGGCCCGTAGCCATTAATCAGCGCAAGGTGCGGCAGCGCGGCGCGCACGCGGCGCACATGGGGCATGGACAGCACATCCCCGCCCGCCAGCAATTGATGCAGCGGGCGCAGGGCTTCCAAGTTGTCATCCACGAACGCCTGAAACAAGCCCGCCGTCAGCCACAGCGTTGTCACTTGGTGGCGCGCAATTGTTTCGCCGATCTCCTGAAGCGTGGGCGCGTGGGCGGGCATCAGCGCCAATCGCGCGCCGTTCAAGAGCGCCCCCCACACTTCAAACGTGGACGCATCAAACGCCAGGGGAGCCATTTGCAGGAACACTTCATCGGGGCCGAAATCGGCATAATCCGTGTTCCTCACCAGGCGCACAATGGCGCGGTGCGGCACAAGCACGCCTTTCGGCTCGCCGGTAGACCCCGACGTGTACATCACATACGCCAAACTGTCGGCAGAAACAGGCGGCAGGCCCTCCGGCGGCAAAGCAGGCGCGTCTTTGTCCTCGCCGTGCAGGCACAGCAGCGGGATGCCGTCCGGCAGGCAATGCGCGAGAGCGGCTTCGGTCAAGATCAATCGTGCCTGCGCATCCGAAGCCATGAAGGCCAGGCGTTCGGGCGGGCAATTGTAATCTAGGGGCAGGTAGGCCGCGCCCGCCTTCAGTACGGCAAGCAGGGCCACAACCATATCAAATGACCGTGCGAGGCAGACACCCACAACCGCCCCGCTTTGGACGCCGCGTGCAAGCAGGCGCAAGGCCAGCCGGTCGGCGCGGGCATCAAGCTGCGCGTAAGTCAAAGCGTCATCGCCAAGCAGGAGGGCGACGGCATCCGGCGTTTGGCGTGCCTGTTGCGCGAACAGGGCATGCACCGGCACGTCCTGGGGAAAGTCGGTTGCGGTTTGGTTCCACTCCACAAGCAGGGTGTGGCGCTCGGGCTGGCTCAGCAGGGGCAATTGGGACACGGCGCAGTGCGGGTCGTCGGCAATCGCGGACAGCAGTGTTTCTAGGTGCCCCAGCCAGCGGGCAACAGTGCCAGCGTCAAACAAGTCCGTGCCGTAGTGGCATTCCACCAAAAGCCCCGGCCCGGTTTCCACAATGTTCAGGCTCAGATCAAACTGATAAAAGGCGCGCGGGTTGGTGCGCACGCTCCACGCCAACTCGCCAAACGAGAGGCCCGGCGGCATGCGGTCCACATTGAACGTGGTGGCGACCAGCGGCGTCCGCGCGCCGTCGCGCACACCCGCAAGCGTCGGCAGCAGGCGGCTGAATGTCATATCCGCATGGTCATAGGCTTGGAACAGGCCGCGCTTGACTTGGGTCAGCAAGTCCAGAAACGACTGCTCGCCCGGCGCAGACACGCGCACGGGCAGGAGATTAACACAATGCGCGACTAGGCAGCCGTTGTCCAAGCTGTTCTGGCCCGCCGAGGGAAGGCCGATCACCAACTCTTCCTGCCCGGTCAGGCGGCGCAGAAAGGCAGCATAGCCCGCCATCAGCGTGGCGACCAGGGTGCAGCCATGCCCCGCGCCCAGCCTGCGCAGACGCGCAGTCAGGTCGGCGCTCAGCGCGTGCGTCGCCATTGCGCCCGCATAGGTAGGGGCAAGCGGGCGCGGGCGGTCCATGGGCCAGGGGATCGGCGGCGGAGGCGGGGTCAATTGCGCCTGCCACCAGGCCAGCGTTTCCCCCGCGCCGGGTGTTTGCTGCTGGGCCTTTTGGCCCTGCACATACGCGGCCAGCCCCAAAGGCGCGGGCAGAGTAGCAGGCCTGCGTGCCAGTGCGGCCTCGTACATCAGCCCTAGCTCCGACAGCAGCACGCCCGCTGACCAGCCGTCGCACACGAGATGATGGGCGCTGAAGACCAGGACATGCCAGTCCGGCCCGCGCCGCACAACCTGCGCGCGCACGAGCGGGCCGCGCTCCAGGTCAAATGGCGTCCGGGCTTCCTCGGCGAGCAGGCTATTAAAGCATGCGTCGTTGTCCAGGGTATCGCCTGCGCTCATATCCACCAAAGGCACGTCTATGACAACTTGGGGATGGATCGTCTGCGTTTCGCCGTCCGGGGCAAACGTCGTGCGCAGGGCCTCGTGGCGCGCGGGCAGGCTTTGCACCGCGTCTTGCAATGCCGCTCTGTCCAGCGGCCCGCGCAAGTCCAGGGATATGGATTCTATCAGTGCGCACGAGGCTCCCACGCCCATCTGCACCGCAAGCCACACTTCGCGCTGGGCGTCGGTCAAGGGCAGCGCAAGCGGCTTTGCGGCTCCGGGCGGGGGCGCCGCACCGGAAGGCGGGTCGGGGAAAAAGCCGCCTTCCTGCATGGCGCAAATGGCCTGCGCGAACGCACTCCATGCTTGCTCAACATCGTCATCGGTATGGGCGGTAGACAGGAAGCAGGGCCGCCCTTCCCAAATATGCACGCCGAGTGCGCGCAGCTCGTAGAAGAATAAACTCGCCCATTTGAGTTCCGGCGCGAACTTGAAGTAGAATAAAGACCCGAAGTTCGCCAGCCTCAGGGGAACGCCCCGCGCTTCTGCGAAGTCGTTGACCCGCGCGACAAACCCGGACGTGCGCGCATTAAGCTGTTCCTGAAGCTCCGGCCCCGCTTGCTCCAAATGCGTCAAGACCGCCTGCGCCGCCGCCAGCGCGAGCGGATGGCGCACAAATGTCCCCGCAAAGAACGTCACCCCCACTTCGGGAAACGACTCGTCGCCATACTGCCATGCCCCGCCGTCCAGCGCGTCCAGATACCGCGCGCTGCCTGCCAGGAGGCCAAAAGGCATGCCGCCACCGATGACTTTGCCATAGGTCGCCATGTCTGCGCGGACGCCAAAGACGGCCTGCGCCCCGCCGGGATGTACGCGAAAGCCCGTAATCACCTCGTCAAAGATGAGGGCCGCTCCGGCGTCCTCGGTGATGCGGCGCAGTGCCTGCAAAAACTCCTGCGGCTGCAAGTCGGGACGCCTGCTTTGCACCGGCTCCACCAGCACGGCGGCCAGGCTGTGGGCATGTTCGGCGACCAGGGCCAGCGATTCGGGCGTGCCGTAGTCCAGTATTAATGTGTCTTCCACCATGCCGGGCGGGATGCCGGGGGCGATAGGCGCAGACTTCAGCTCGCCTCCGACATGGTTGGCGCGCGCCAGCACTTCGTCAAACGTTCCATGATAATCGCCGGTGAAGTAGACAATTTTGCGCCGCCCCGTGACTGTCCGCGCGACACGGATGGCCGCCATGACTGCCTCGGAGCCGGTATTGCAGAATGTCGCCCGCTCCAACCCAACAAGGGCGCAGACCCGCCGTGCCACTTCCCCGGCCAGCGTAGACTGCGGCCCGATTTCGGTTCCGATGCCTAGTTGTTTGTGCAGCGCGTCGGCGACAAACTGCGGGGCGTGCCCGAACAGATTAACCCCGAACCCCATGGTCAAATCCAGCCATTCATTGCCGTCCACATCCCAAATCTTCGGCCCGGCGGCGTGGGTGGCAACGATGGGGTAGACCATTTCCTTCCACGCAGACTTGAAGCCTGCCACCACGCGGGGGTCGGCGAGATGGGCGCGGTTTTGCGCTGTGTACTCTTTGGAGCCAGGCGTCAGGGCGATGGTGCGGGCGATTAAGCCGTCTAAATGCGCCTGCTGCCGCGCGGTCAATGCGCCCTTTAGTCCTTTTTCTATCGGCTTAAATGGCCCAAACGGCTTCGCGTCCACGGTGGGAACTTCGGCAATCTTGGCCGTGCCATTGGCGTGCCCGTTGTGGAAAGAATGGCCGTTGGAAGAAGCCACTGGGCGAACGTCAGGAGTAGGAAACCTACCCCCAGCCCCTCCCGAAACGGGAAGGGAGTAGGAGGGCCTTTTCTGTTCCCTCTCCGTTTCTGCACTGGCAGACCCGGAGGGCGGGAGGGCTAGGGAGGGGTTCTCCTGTTCCGCCTGCCCCGCACCCGTTCCGCTCAGCAAGGCAAGCTGCTGCGACATCACCTGCAACTGCTGCTCCAAAATGCGCTCCATCGCCCCGCCGCCGTTTTCAGGGCGCGGCACAGGCATTGCCAACCCGTTTTCAGGGCTGAACGAGCGTGTTCCAACGACGGACGGATTTGTTCCGTCGTTGGCAGGGGCTTGAAACGCCGCAGAAACCCCTACGGAGGGCGCAGGCAGCGCGGGCGCAGAGGGCGCGGCAGCCATAGGCGGCGGGCTGGGCGCGGCAGGCAGGGCGTCGGGCGGCAGCTTCTCGTTGATGTAACCTGCCAGGTCGGACAAGGTCGGCAGGTCTTCCAGCAGATGCCGGAATGTCACTTTGACGCCAAACTGCGCGCCGAATGCCTGGCTCGCCTGGGTCAAAAACAGCGAGTCAAAGCCTAAATCTAAAAACGTGGCCTGCGGGTCCAGCGCGTTTTCGGGGACGCCGGAAATCTCGTGCAGGGCCGTGGTGAGCTGCGCGAGAATGCGCGGCGCGCGGCCTGCGCTGGGGGCGGGCGGGGCGGCAGTGTTTGTCATAAGTGTTCCTAATGCCGGGACGGGAGCGGCAGGCAATGGGCTGGAAACCAGCAGTTCGGCGGGCACGGCGGGGGCAGGGCGCGCCGAGTGCACCGGCTCCACCCAGTGGCGCGTGCGCTCAAACGGGTAAGTCGGCAGGGCGATGCGTCGTCGCTGCTGGTTGGCAAAAACGCCGGGCCAATGGACTGATACGCCGTGCAGCCACAAGCGCCCCAAAGTGGTCGGCAGGGCGGCAATCTCGTCCATAGCGCCGCGCTCCGTGTCCAGGGAGGCGAGAATGGGGTGATCTTTAGGCCGAGCAGGGTGCTGGCGAGCCAGGGCTGTCAGGGTTTGTCCCGGCCCTACTTCCAGCAGCACAGGCGGGTCGGGCTGAGACAGCAAAAACGCCGCGCCGTCTGCAAAGCGCACGCAATGGCGCAAATGGTCGGCCCAGTATTGAGGGTCGGTCGCCTGCGCGTCTGTGACCCAATCGGCAGTGAGATTGGACACATACGGAATGCGCGGAGCCTGGCGCGGGACGGACTCCACAATCTGCATAAACGGGGCAAGTATCGCCTCCATCATGCCCGAATGGAACGCGTGCGACGTGCTCAAGCGTTTGCAGGCGACGCTGCGCGATGCGAGCGTGCTTTCTAGATGCGCAATGCTGTCCAACGGCCCGCTGACCACGCACCCCGAAGGGCTGTTGACGGCGGCGACCGACAGCGCCTCGCCCAGCAGGGGCAGCACTTCGGACTCGGGCAGGCGCACGGCGAGCATCGCGCCCGCAGGCAGGCTCTGCATCAGGCGCGCGCGTCCGGCCAGCACACGGAGGGCATCCGGCAGGGAAAAGACGCCCGCCAGGCACGCCGCCACATATTCGCCGACGCTGTGCCCGAGCATCGCGGCGGGCACGACACCCCACGACTGCCAAAGCTGGGCCAGCGCGTACTCGGTCACAAACAGGGCGGGCTGGGTAATCTCGGTGCGCGCCAGCAGGCGTTCTGCGTCTTCCTGGCTGTCCGGGGAGGGGTACAAAACATCGCGCAAGTCCAGCCCCAGCAGCGGCGCAAGAATGTCGGCACAAGTATCAATGCTGTCTTTGTAGACTTGTTCGGTATGGTACAAGCCCCGGCCCATGCCGACGTGCTGTGCTCCCTGCCCAGGGAAAAGAAAGGCGACCGGGGTATCCCGGCGGCTCGTTTGGGCCTGCAAGCCGCGCTTCGGGTCGGGCGTGGAGAGAAGAACAGCGCCTTCGGCCCCATCGCGGCACACGACAACCTGGCGATGAGGAAACGTTCGCCGCCCGGCGGCCAAAGTCCAGGCTGTATCCGCGATGTCTGCTTCGGGATGAAGCGTTAGATGCGCCGCGAGATTGGCAGCCATGCGGCCCCGCGCTGAGGGGGTTTTGGCGGAGATTGCCAGTATCTGATAAGGCCGAGACGGGCTGCCGGGAGCGGGCAGGGGGGCTTCTTCCAGGACGACATGGGCATTGGTGCCGCCCACGCCAAACGAACTCACCCCGGCCCGGCGCGGCGTTGCCCCGGCTGCCCAAGGCCGCAACTGGTTGGAAACAAAGAACGGACTCTGCGCAAAGTCAATGCGCGGGTTGGGGGCTGTGTAATGCAAAGTCGGCGGCAGCACCTTGTGCGCGAGGGCGAGCGAGGCTTTAATCAGGCCGGTCACGCCCGCCGCCGCCTCCAGGTGCCCGATATTGGCCTTGACCGAACCCAGGGCACAGTACTGGTTTCTGTCTGTGCCCCGGCGGAAGGCCTGCGTCAAAGCGGCGACTTCTATCGGGTCGCCGAGCGGCGTGCCCGTGCCGTGCGCCTCCACATAGGAAATGGTCTCCGGGGGCGTCTGCGCCAGGCTCTGCGCATGCGCAATGACGTCCGCCTGACCGTCCACGCCGGGCGCGGTGAAGCTGACTTTGTGCGCGCCGTCATTGTTAAGGGCCGCCCCCTTGATCACGGCGTAGATTGTATCCCGATCATTGACGGCATCGGCCAGGCGCTTCAGGACAACCACGCCCGCGCCGCCGCCGAACACAGTTCCCGCCGCCTGGGCATCAAAGGGGCGGCAGTGCCCATCCGGCGACACCATGCCGCCTTCTTGGTACAGATACCCGCGCGTCTGCGGGAACGACAGCGAGACGCCCCCCGCCAGCGCCATGCCGCACTGGCCTGTCAGCAGGGCCTGCACCGCCTGGCAGACAGCCACCAGCGATGTGGAACAGCCGGTCTGCACGCTGACGCTCGGGCCTGTCAATCCGAGCTTATACGACACGCGCGTGGTCAGATAATCCTTGTCGTTGCCTGTCAAGACCGGGTAATGCCCGACTTGATGGTCATGGGTCAGCGCTTCAATCGCCTGGCGGTCGGCCAGCAAATGGTGCAGCAGGTAGGTGTTCCAGCTCAGGCCCCCGTAGACGCCAATGGCATGGGCGCTGGTGTCAGGGCTGTACCCGGCGTGTTCCAATGCCTCCCAGGCGCATTCCAGAAAAAGGCGGTGCTGCGGGTCGGTCACTTCCGCCTCGCGGGGCGTCATATGGAAGAAGGCGGCATCAAACAGGTCTGCGCCATCCAAGACCGCGCGCGCTTTGACATAATCCGGGCTGGCGATCAGGTCTTCAGGGATGCCCGCTGCCCGCAATTCGTCGTCGGTAAAGCGCGTAATAGTCTCCACGCCGTGCGTGATGTTGTGCCAAAACTCGCTGACATTGGCGGCGCCGGGAAAGCGCCCCGCCATTCCGACAATGGCAACAGCGTTGCGGCTGGGAGGCGAGCCGGCGGGGACAGCTCCTGCCGCCGGGGTGGACTGCGCGCGCTCCCCCAGGTGCTTCGCCAGCGAAGCCACGGTGGGGTATTGGAACAGCGCCGTAATGTCCGGCTCCCAGCCGAGCAGGTCGGTCAGTTGTTGCTGGGCCTGAGTCATGTGCAGCGATGTGCCGCCGATGTCAAAAAAGCTGTCATCAGGGCCGGGCACGGCGTGCAGCAGGCTTTGCCATATTTGAGCGATAGCGGGCGCAAGGGCGGCAGGCTTGGGCGAGGCGGCGGGCGGCGCGGGCGGCGTCTTGCCCACGGCGGGCAGGGCGCGGCGATCCACTTTGCCGCTGGGCGTGAGCGGCAGGGTTTCTAACTGCGTAAATGACGCGGGCACCATGTACGGAGGCAGCGATTGGGCGAGGAAGCGGCGCAGTTCTGCCGTATTTATGGGTGTGTCGGCAACGATAAACGCGGCCAAGGCTTTGTCCACGCCCTCGCCCTGCACAGTCACAGCACACTGGCGGACATGGGGGTACTGGGACAGCGCGTGCTCTATCTCCCCAATTTCAATGCGGAAGCCGCGTATCTTGACCTGCCCATCCGCCCGGCCCAAGAACTCAATGTCCCCGCTTGGCAGCACGCGCGCACGGTCGCCGGTTCGGTACAGCCGCGCCTCTTCGGCAAAGGGGGACGGGACAAACTTCTCCGCCGTCAGGTCGGGCCGACCGAGATACCCTTGCGCCAGGCACACGCCGCCCAGGTACAGCTCGCCCTCTGCGCCCTGGGGCACAGCCTGCATCCCCTCATCTAAGACGTAGGCTTGGGTGTTGGCAATGGGCGTGCCGATAGGCGGAAGCGCGGGCCACGAGGCGGGCGTGCCCGGCAATGTGTATTGTGTCACGACATGCGCTTCGGATGGCCCATATTGGTTGTGCAGCGCGCAGGCGTTGGACTTGGCGAAGAACGCGGCAATCTTGGGGGTGATTTGCAGTTGTTCGCCTGCCGTCATAATCTCGCGGAGCGACGGCGGCGCGGGTTCGTCGGGGCGCAGGGCATCGGCAAGCTGCTGCAAGGCAACAAAGGGCAGAAACAGGCGCGCGATGCCTTCATCCCGGATCAGGCGCAGCAGGCCGCGCGGGTCGCGCCGCAGGTTCTCGGAAATCAGCACCAATGTGCCGCCGGAGGCCCAGGTGGCAAACATCTCCTGGAACGAGACGTCAAACGAGAGCGAGGCAAACTGCAATGTCTTGTCGCCCACGCCCAGCGGCGAGTCGCCCACCTGCCACTCGGTGAGATTGCGCAGCGCGCCGTGCCCCAGGGCCACGCCTTTGGGAGTGCCCGTGGAGCCGGATGTGTAGATCACATACGCCAGATGCTCGGCCTGGGTGACATCCTCCACGCTTTCGCCCGCAGAGCTTGCCCAGTCAAACGCCTCCAAGAGCACGGTGTTTTCGCCGAACGGCAGCGATGTTTGCAGATTGGCGTGGGTGAGCAAAACGCGCGGCTGGGCGTTTTCCAGCATCACCCCCAGCCGCTCGGGCGGGTAGGCCGGGTCGAGCGGCACATACGCGCCCCCGGCTTTGAGCACGCCCAGCACAGCAGTCGCCATGTCCAGGCCACGCGGCAGGCATAGGCCGACCCGGTCGTTTGACCCCACCCCCAGCGTCCGTAAATAGGAGGCCAGGCTGTCCGCCCGCGCTTGGAGCTGGGCGTAAGTGAGCGATGCGCCCTCGTGCCAAACCGCGTCGGCGTGGGGCGAACGCGCGGCCTGCGCGTCAAAAAGCGATTGTAAACTGAAGTTGGAGTAGGTCATCTGGCTCCGCATGCGTCCGGGCAAAGAGTGGCACCGGGGCAGACAATCGCGACTGCCTGCCGTGCGCTATCCTAGTTATCGGCACGCGCGGGCAGGCAGGTTAGGGCGAATTGGGGAAATATGCGGGGAAAGAAGAAACTGAGAACCGGGGGTAGGAAGCTGTTGACTCAGGCGTGTGCTGTTGGCATGGAAGCAACAGCCTGGGCTTGTGCCAGTCAAAAGCCGGGGTGTGAATACTCCACAGGGACAAGCCCCTGGGCTTTGAGGATGGGTAAAGCCATCGGCAATGATGAGGCCCGGTCCACGCGGGCGTAAGAATAAAGACCTAGGAACTTGTCTTACGCCTGTGAGAATGTGGCTTCACAAGGGTCGGGGGGTTTTACACCCCCGGCACTTTGCTGCTCAATCACTCTACCTGCGCCACATCCGGCTCGTACAGGAGGCAGCGAACGGTGCGCGTGCCACCCGCTAGCACCGTGTTCGCCGGGACACGCGCGCGGCACAGGTCAAACACTTGGGGGCAGCGCGGCGCGAAGGGGCAGCCAGGAGGAATAGCAGTCAGGCTCGGCGGCTGTCCGGGCAGCGAAGGCAGAGGCTCGTCTTGGCGCGGGCGACGCCAGTCTGGCAGGGACGCGAGCAGAGCCTGCGTGTAGGGCATCTTCGGGGCGGCGAACAACTCCGGCGCGCTCGCATATTCCACCACCTGCCCAGCGTACATGACTGCTACGGTGTCGCAGCGCTCGCGCACCACGCCCAAATCGTGCGTGATTAAGACAATGCCTGTGTTCAGCTCGGCCTTGAGTTCATCCATGAGGTCAAGTATCTGCGCCTGCACGGTCACGTCCAGCGCCGTGGTCGGCTCATCGGCAAGGAGCAGGGCTGGGCGGCATGAGAACGCGATGGCAATCATGACCCGCTGACGCATGCCCCCACTTAGCTCGTGCGGATACTGCTTCATGCGCCGCTCCGGCAGGGAAACCCGCACCCGTGTCAGCCAGTCCAGCGCCTGCGCCCTGGCATCTTGGCGGGACACTTTCTGGTGCGCCAGGATTGTCTCCACAATCTGCTCGCCGACAGTCAGTGTTGGGTTCAGCGCAGTCATGGGGTCTTGGAACACCATCGCAATACGCACCCCGCGCACGTCCCGCATTTGGCGCTCGGATTTCAGCAGTAAATCGTCACCCTCTAACAAGATGCGCCCCTGCGCAATCCGCCCCGGCGGCTCGATGAGCCGCAGGATCGACAGCGCGGTGACACTTTTACCCGACCCGCTTTCCCCCACCACGCCCAATGTCTTGCCCCGCTCCACCGACAAGGACACGCCGCGCACGGCCTGCACGGGCGGGCTGCTGCGCCCTTCGCCGCCAAAGGTCGTGCGCAAATCTTCCACTTGCAGCAATGGGGTCATAGTGAGTTCTCTTTGTTCATGGCGCCGGGTAGGCCCAGGCAGCGCAGCAGCTCTAGGGGGTTGTCGTGCATCGCCGTGTCTGCCTCGGCGGGAGACAGGCCCGCACCCAGCGCGACAGTCCGGGCGAAGGCTGCCGTGTGCAAATCACCGGGCGAGTGCGTATCGGAGTTTACCAGAAACTTGGCCCCGGCGGCGCGGCCCAGCACGACCGTGTTGCCGTTGCCCAGGCAGTGCCCGCGCCGTGAGGTAATCTCTAGAAACACGTTGTTCTCGCGCGCTAACTCGGCTTCGGCTTCGGTCAATAGGCCCGGATGGCCCAAGATGTCTACGTCAGGACATTCCACGCTGGCCCGGTTGGTGCCGGGCGGCACCGGCTCCACCAATGTCTCGCCGTGGATGACCACAATCTTTGCGCCCGCGCGTTTGGCTTGCGCCGCCAGCCGCGCGATGCTGCGGGGCGGGCAGTGGGTCAGCTCCACGCCGGGCAGCACGCGAAAGCCCCATTCCTCCCACGCCAGGTCGCAGTCGCGGCGCACGCTGTCCACCAATTGTTCAATGTTGGAAGCCGAGGCGTGGTCGGTGATGGCGAATGCGCTATATCCGCTCACCTGCGCCCGCCGGATCAGTTCCATCGGCAGCAGCGCGCCGTCGGAGAAGAATGAGTGCGTGTGGAAATCGTACAATGGCATGGCTATTGTTTTACCCCATTGAGGGCAGGACGCAGTGCGGGCGTTACTCGGCGAGCGGGAAGTCGCATTGCGCTTCCAAGCCTTCGGCTCTTAGGCGACGCAGAATGCCCGCCTCTTTGCCCCCGTAGCGATGGCAGCCCATATCAGACACGCGCATGGCTTGAACAGCCTGTTCCAGTTCTTCAGGCGTTGCGGGCTGCTTCTTGAAATAGCAGTTTTCTACGTCTTTAAGACTAGCGAGCAGATCAGGCGCTTCTGCTTCCGCCAGTCCACAATCCATGCAGCATCCTTCTTCCACGTAAAAGTCACCGGGCACATTGCGTGGGTCACGCCTGATTGTTCTTAACGGGACGGCCATGTTTGCTCTGCTTTGTAAAATGTGCCTTATGCTAATCGCCTGTAAAGCTCGGCGTTCTCCGCGATGATGCGCCCGATGGCCTCCGTGACGTAACGCTTGCGCCCAGCAAGGCGGTCGTCCAAAGTCTGCACGGCAAGCTCCTGCGTGGACAGGTGCAAACGCTCGGCTTCCTGCGCCAACGCCTGCGCCTGCTCGTCGGTCAGTTCTATGGTCAGTGTGGGCATGACAAAACTCCTTTAGTCAAACAAAGAAGACACGCTTTCGCCCTGGTTGACGCGCCGGATGGCCTCGGCGAGCATGGACGCGATGGACAATTGCTTGATCTTTGCGCGCCGCTTTTCGGGTGGCAGGGGAACGCTGTCGGTCACAACCACTTCGGCAATCGCGGGGTGATCGTTCAAGCGGTCGGGCGCATTGGCGGCCAGGATGCCGTGCGTGCAGGCCACATAAATCTCCGGCTTTGCGCCGTGCTCAATCAGCGCGTTGACACACTCAATGATTGACCCGCCTGTTGTAATCATGTCTTCCAGGATAATTGGCGTTTTGCCCGAAACGTCCCCGGCAAGCTGCGTAATCTCGGTATGCCCGTGCGTCTCGTGATGCTTGTACCCGACCGCAAGCGGGGCATCCAGGCGGCGCACCAATTTGCGCGCCTGCTTGACGCGCCCTTCGTCCGGCGAGACTATCACGACGTTTTGCAGGTTCTTTTCGGCAAAATACTCGGCGAACATGCCCAGGGCCGTCAAATGGTCTACGGGAATGTTGAAAAAGCCCTGGATAGCATCGGCGTGCAAATCAAGGGCAATCACCCGGTCTGCGCCCGATGCGGCCAGCACATCGGCGATCAGCTTGGCGGTAATCGCCTCGCGCGGCTTGTCCTTTTTCTCCTGCCGCGCATAGCCATAATACGGCAGCACAGCCGTGATGCGATTGGCCGAGGCGCGCCGCATGGCGTCAATTAAAATCAGCAGCTCCATGAAGTTGCTGTCGACGGGCGGGCAGGTCGGCTGGATAATAAACGCGTCCGCCCCGCGCACGCTTTCCATATACTGCACGTAGGTTTCGCCGTCCGCAAAGCGCTCAATCTGCACATCGCCGAGTGGCACGCCCAGGCAGCCCGCGATGTCCTCGCACAACTTGGGGTTGCCCGTGCCGGCAAAAAGCTTCAGTTCCGGTGTTTCAATCACGCATTGTCTCTTTCCCCGGCCCCAGTGCGCCGTGTTCCCGCCCTTGATTATAGCAGACGCGGCCCGTGTTGACAATGCACACGCGGCAGGCGAAGCGTGTTTCCAGTGTGTTTTACAGGGTTTGCGAGCGCGTGTTAAGCCCGTACCAACGACGGAACAATTTCTTCCGTCGTTGATTATGGTTTGGCACAGGCTTGGCAATGGCTGGCAAAGCCAGAAGAAAGCCTTCCCTCGCCCGTGCTTGGGAGTTCCGAAGGCGCAGCATGGGGTATACTTTTGCGGTTGCCAACAGAGGCACACCCTGTTCCTTATTGCTGCACACAGTTCCCTATCATTGTTCTGCCCACCTAGTTCCGCCCGGAAGGAGCGACGGAAACTTTTCATGCGCACTTTTGACACCGAGATTGATACCCTGGACACTATCCATGCCGCGCTGACCGCCCGCGACCATGCCCATGATGCCGAGATTGAAACGGCTGTCCGCGCCATTGTCGCCGATGTCCGGGCGCGGGGCGATGAGGCCGTGCGGGACTATACGCAGCGCTTTGACTGGCCCCAAGCGCCGATGGGAACGGCGGAGGTGGACTACGGCGACCTGATTGCGGCCAACGACCACATGAGCCTGGAGCAGACGCAGATGCTGCTCGATGCCGCCGTTAATATCAAAGAGTTCCACGAGGCCGAGCGGGGGCATTTGCAGTCGTGGATGCATCTGCCGCTCTCAACGTCACAAAACGCGACACGCGGGGCCGGGCGCGTGCTGGGGCAGGTGCTCAGGCCCGTTCAGCGGGTGGGCGTGTATGTGCCGGGCGGCAAAGCATCGTACCCCAGCACGGTTCTGATGGCGGCCATCCCCGCGCGCGTGGCGGGCGTGGAAGAGATTATCGTCTGCACGCCGCCCGGCGCAGGCGGGCAGATTTCGCCGCTTGTCTCGTCGGCCTCAGCGTACCATGCTGACCGGGTGTTTAAGATTGGCGGGGCGCAGGCGATTGCCGCGATGGCCTACGGAACCGAAACCGTGCCCAAAGTGGATGTGATTGTCGGGCCGGGCAATGCGTATGTCAATGCCGCCAAGCGGCTGGTGTACGGGGACGTGGGCATAGACATGCTGGCAGGGCCATCGGAAGTAGCGATTGTTGCGGACAAAGACGCAAACCCGGCCCTGGTTGCCGCCGACCTGCTGGCGCAGACCGAGCATGGCGCGGACAACAAAGGCGTGCTATTTTGCTCCTCAGACGAGGTGATGGAGGAGTGCAAGCGCGAACTGGACGCGCAACGCGCGCGCCTGAGCCGTCAGGAGATACTTGCGCATACGGCGCTGTCGCTTATTCTGGTCAGGACGCAGTCGGTGGCAGAAAGCGTGGAGTTGTCCAATGTGCTGGCCCCGGAGCACCTGGAACTGATGGTGCATGACCCCATGACAGCCTTGCCGCTGGTCAAGAACGCGGGCGCGGTGCTGCTGGGCAGCTACACATCGGCCCCGATTGGGGATTACTGGGCCGGGCCGTCGCACACGCTGCCCACGGCGGGCGCGGCACGGTTCTCGTCGCCACTGTCGGTGGCGACGTTTATGAAGCGCACCAGCGTTGTCCTGTATTCGCGAGAAGCCGCCGCAGAAGCCGCCGCCCAGGTGGCGCGGTTTGCAGACAGCGAGGGATTTGACGGCCACGCGCGGGCGGCCCGATTGAGAGGGTAGAAAGTTTCTCCCCGCCCACGGAAAATGAACGACAACTCACCTATGATCCACCTAGTTTCGCCCGATATGGAGCAGATACGCCCTGAGATAGACGCCGTCCTCTTTGACATGGACGGCGTGCTGCTGGATATTACGCAGTCCATTCGGGTGGTCAACTGCCTGGCCGTGCCGTTCTACCTGCGCACGGTCTTGGGCGCACCGGCCCCGGATGACCTCATCACGTCGGCAGACATTGAGATGTTCAAGCACGCTGGCGGCTTCAACGACGACTGGGATTTGACTTACGCCCTTGTCCTGCACTATCTGGCAAAAGAGCGCGAGCACCCAGACGCGACGCCCGAAACGCTCAATGTCATACGCCCCAACCTGGCCCGCTATGCGCACCAAATCAAAGAGCGCGGCGGCGGGCTTAAAGCCGCCGAGGCTGTGTATTTTGAGAAGATTACACGGGACGACCAGCACGCGATTGAGAAGTATTATCGCAAGCCATTAATCCGCCAGTGCTTTGAGGAATTGCTGGCCGGGGAGCACACGCAGCGGCTGTACGGCAGGGCTGCAGAGTTCTATCATGGGCCGGGCTATGTCAACCAAGACCGGGTCATTGTAGACCTAACCCGCCTGTCTCAAGACAAAAAGCTGGGCGTGCAGACTGGCCGCACCTGGGAAGAAGCGCAGCTTGGCATGGAGCGCATCGGACTGGACAAGATCATCCCAGACGTTCACGTTGTCACCAAGCGCGACAAGTTCCACAAGCCCGACCCTCGCGGCTTGATGTTGTTGGCAGACAGATTAGGGTTCAAGAACGCGCTGTATATCGGGGACACGCTGGACGATTTGCGGACAGTGCGGCGGTTCAATGAGCGCAAGCGGCCAGAGAAGTTCTGGGGGGCGTTGGTGCTGACCGGCCCGGCAGGGAACTTAAACCGCAAGACGTTCCTCAAAGCGCGGCCTGACCTGCTGGCCTCAGATGTCAACAACCTGCTGGACTGGCTTGCGGGCAAATAACCGCGTGCCGTGGACAATACCCAAAGGCTTTGGTACAATGAGATATGAGCGAACGGCAGGCACACATTGAGCGGCAGACAAACGAAACGCAAATCGCGCTCCATGTTGATTTGGACGGCGACGGCAGCAGCGAGATACTCACCGGGGTCGGGTTCTTTGACCACATGCTCACCCACGTGGCGCG
>JAABUQ010003915.1_pt1 | contig 26348 bp, 28 predicted proteins | sample 5560001 | NCBI WGS metagenome assembly JAABUQ01 (sample SAMN10711888, study PRJNA513371) | rock metagenome | isolation source: Antarctica rocks | place: Antarctica: Victoria Land, Finger Mt nord | collected 2015-12-18 | reverse complement strand
AACCTTGCGAAGCTCGAAGGGTCAAAGGAGTCAATGAAAGGCAAGCTCTATCGTGCTGCCTTGAACGATACGTTCCTCACACGCCTCCTTGCCCAGTTCGGCAAAACGCAAATGCGATAGCCCTGGCATCGTGGTCACTGCCCTTGCTTACACAGCCGGGCGCTTGCCGAGATGGCCGGACATCACGAGTCCTGAAGGCCGGGCCTTTTTCTGCCTTGCGGGCGTATTCTTGAGTTTGGCCGTCCTTGCCGCGCTATGCGTGCTGATCCTGCTCGCGATGGTTACCAAGCGCCGTGATTACGAGCGGATCGGACCCGAGCCTGCCTTGCGATCGCGGTTTGCCGAGTTGCGGGCGCTCCACAACGACCCAACCCTTTCTGGAAACGAGAGGGATCAAAGGATAACCAACGACCTCCGGCATGTGCTGCTTGATTCCTACACGACGGTGACACCGCTCAACCGTGATCTGAACCGATACCGCCATAGGCTTCGGGCGAACGCCTCAGTACTCCTGGCTGTAAGCTTGAATTTGGTGCTGGCTGCGACCATTGTCGCCATTGTGGTTGACAAGCTGGGTTACTTTCCAAGGGCGACGCCATGAGCCAAAAGCCAAGTGTGGATCTCGCACCGTCCTGGCGTGCGGCGACAGTGCAGACGCCGGCATCATCGGAACCGGAGGCCATGTCGCGCGATGCGCTTCGGCGCAAGCTCTTGGAGCCGGTCACCTACACTCAGCCAGACGGGGCTGACCTGTTCCCAAGCATGGAATCAATCAAGGCGTTTTTCAGAAAACTGCGCCGGGCCTGACCTAATCCCCGCCCAGCCGCGTCCGGAACAGCGCACGCGGGTAGACGCCGAGCACACGGGTTTCGGCACTGAAGAAGCTCAACTCCTCCAACGCGCGGGCCAAGGCCGGCTGCTCGGGGTGGCCGTCCACGTCGCACAGGAACTGCGTCGCGGTGAACTCGCCGTGCAGCATGTAGCTTTCCAGCCGCGACATGTTGACGCCGTTGGTGGCGAATCCCCCCAGTGCCTTGTACAGCGCCGCCGGCACGTTGCGGACACGGAACACGAAGGTGGTCATCAGGTCGGTCCGGTCCGGCGGCAGCGCGTGCAGTTGCTGCGCCGTGACGTAGAACCGCGTCGTGTTGTGGGCGGCGTCCTCCACGTTGGAACGCAGCACGTCGAGGCCGTAGATCTCGGCCGCCAGCTTCGACGCGATGGCCGCGTCCTCGCGCCGTCCCCACTCCGCCACCAGCTTCGCCGACCCGGCGGTGTCCGCCTCCACCACGGCCTCCGCGTCCAACTCATGCAGGATCGCCCGGACCTGGCCCAGCGCCACGGCGTGCGAGTGGACGCGGCGCACGTCGCCGATCTTGGCGCCGGGCGGCCCCAGCAGGCAGTGCTCGACGCGCTGGAAATGCTCGCCGATGATCGACAGGCCGCTGCCGGGCAGCAGGGCATGGATGTCGGGCACCCGGCCGGCGAGGCTGTTCTCGCACGGCAGCATGGCGAGCGCCGCGGTGCCGGCGCGCACCGCGTCCATCGCGTGCTCGAAGGTATGGCACGGCAAGGGCGTCAGCTCGGGGTAGGCGGTGCGGCAGGCCAGGTCGGAGTAGGCGCCGGGCAGGCCTTGGAAGGCGATCTGGGTCATGGGGTCTCCAAAAGGGCGCGGGCGCGGAGGAGGTCGGCTTGCGTGTCCACGCCGAACGCCCCTTGCCCCACCCGCGTGCAGGCGATCCGCATCCCGGCCTCCAGCGCCCGCAACTGCTCAAGCTTCTCCCGCCGTTCCAGCGGGCTTTCCGGCAAGGCGACGAAGCGGGCCAGGGCGGCGCGGCGGTAGGCGTAGATGCCGACGTGGTGCCAGAGCGGCCCGTCGCCTGCCGGGATGGCGGCGCGGGAGAAATACAGCGCCGCGGCGACCGTCTGCCCGTCCGCGAAGGCGCAGGCGGCCTTGACCACCTGCGGCGCCGCCGCTTCCTCCGGCGAGAGGATCGGCGTCACCAGGGTCGCGATATCGAACGCCGGGTCGGACAGCGGGGCCGCCACCGCGCGAAGCTGACCCGGCGGCAGCGTGGGGAAGTCGCCTTGCAGGTTCACCACCACGTCGTGCGCGCCGTGCGGGTCGAGCGCCGCCAGCGCCGCGTGCACCCGGTCGGAGCCGGACGGCAGCGTCGGGTCGGTCAGCACGGCGGTGCCGCCCGCCGCGCGCACGGCATCCGCGATCTCCGGGTCGGCGCAGGCGACGGCGACCGGGCCGATGTCGGCTTCCCGCGCACGGTCAAGCACATGGAGGATCATGGGCTTTCCCGCGATGAGCGCCAGCGGCTTGCCCGGCAGGCGGAAGGACGCCATGCGGGACGGGATCACGACGAGGGGGTTCACGAGGCAGCGTGGGGTTGATGCGGAAGGGTTTGCATAGCGTGCGGCGCACATTAGGTAGGCAAGTCCGCCGGCGCAACGCCCGGCCCCTTGGAGCACCCGTCTCATGCGCTACGTCTTGACCGCCGCCACCGCCCTTGCGCTGCTCGCCGCAGCACCGGCCTGGGCGCAGACCCAGCAGATGACCCAGCCTTCCACGTCGCAGAACCAGTCGCAGGCGGTGCAGAACCAGGCCGAGCAGCCGGCCAACGCCCGCGAGGTCGCCCCGACCGCGCCCGTCGCCACGGAAAACGGCGTGACCAAGCCGCAGGGACCTACCGGCGGCCCGACCGCTCAGGCGACGAACGGCAAAAGCAAGTAAGCGCCGCATGCAGGCGCTGATCGCCGCGGCGGAGGCGGCGGCCGATGTCGCCGCCGCGGCGGTCCGCCCGTTCTACCGCGCGGGCGTCAGCGCCGACCTGAAAAGCGACGCCAGCCCCGTCACGGTCGCCGACCGCACGGCGGAACTCGCGATGCGCGCCGTGCTGTCGCAGCGTTTCCCCGAGCACGGCATCCTCGGCGAGGAGTTCGGCCTGGACCGCCCGGGCGCCCGGCTGCGCTGGGTGCTGGACCCCATCGACGGCACCCGCGCCTTCATCACCGGGCGCCCGACCTTCGGCACGCTGGTGGCCCTGCTGGACGGCGCGACCCCGGTGCTGGGCGTGATCGACCAGCCGATCACCGGAGAGCGCTGGATCGGCGCGGCCGGGCAGCCGACCCGGTTCCGTGGCGGCCATGGCCGGCCCGGCTGCCGGCCCTGCGCCGGGCTGGATCAGGCCGAGCTGTCCTGCACCGCGCCGGAAATCTTCGCCCCGGCGCAGTTCGCCGCTTGGCAGCGCCTCGCCGCCGCGGCCAGGCGCACGTCATGGGGCGGGGATTGCTACGCCTACGGCCTGCTGGCGCTCGGCGCCATCGACGTGATTGCCGAGCCGGGCCTCAAGGTTTGGGACTGGGCCGCGCTGGTCCCGGTGATCGAGGGTGCGGGCGGGCGCATGACCGATTGGCAGGGCCGCCCGATGCGCCCGGACGGCGACGGCTGCGCGCTTGCGATCGGCGATCCGGCTTTGCTCGCGCCCGCCCTGGCGCTGCTGGCGGCTTGACGCGGGCCGCGCGGCCCCTTCTATGGCCTGATACCAGTCGCCAAAGAGCGACTGGTATCAGAGTCGTTTTTCGCGCGCGGCCGCCCCACCAACCCCGCGCGCATCCCGGCAGCCTAAGAAGCTGCCAGGATACCCGACCACGGAGGCCCCATGCTGCGCTGCTTGCTGTTTCTGTTGCTGTTCGCCGTGCCTGCGCAGGCGCAGGTGACGCGCAGCCACGCCATCACCATCCTCGGCACCCCCGCCTTGCCGGCGGATTTCCCGTACTTTCCCTACGTGAACCCGGATGCGCCGAAGGGGGGCGAGGCGGTGTTCGCGATGGTCGGCAGCTTCGACGGCTTCAACCCCTACATCCTGCGCGGCAACGCCGCCATCGGCACCGGGGCGTCCTGGCAGCCCGGCGTCGGCGGCACGGGCGCCGGGTCGGCGGGCGGGCACGTGTGGGAAACTCTGCTGGTCGGCTCGGCGGATGAGGTCGCGACCGGCTACGGCCACCTGGCGCAGACGGTCGAGATGCCCGCCGACCGGATGTGGGTCGCCTTCGAGCTGCGGCCCGAGGCGCGCTTCTCCGACGGTACGCCCGTGACCGCGCAGGACGTGGCCTGGACGTTCAAGACGCTGATGGAGAAGGGCCGCCCCTCCGTCCGCGTCGCCTATGCCGACGTGCAGGACGCGGTGGCGGAGAGCGACCGCCGGGTGGTGTTCCATTTCAAGTCGAACCAGAACCGGGAACTGCCGCTGGCTATGGGTGGGCTGCCCGTGCTGTCGGAGAAGTGGTGGTCCACCCGCGACTTCACCAAGCCGCTGACCGAGCCGCCCTTGGGCAGCGGCCCCTACCGCGTGGAGAAGTTCGAGCTGGGCCGCAGCGTGACCTATGCGCGCGACCCCAACTGGTGGGCGCGGGACCGGCCCACGGGGAAAGGGTTCCATAACTTCGACCGGGTGCGGATCGAGTATTTCCGTGACCCGACCATTGCGATGCAGGCGTTCAAGGCCGGGCAGATCGACTACCGGCAGGAGAACGTCTCGAAGGAGTGGGCGACCGGCTACGACTTCCCCGCCGTGCGCGACGGGCTGGTGCGCCGCGACGAGATCGAGCACCGCCTGCCGGTCGGCATCCAGGGGTTCAGCATGAACACGCGCCGCCCGATGTTCGCCGACGCCCGGGTGCGGGAGGCGGTGGCGCAGGTGTTCGACTTCGAGTGGATGAACAAGAGCCTGTTCTTCAGCAGCTACGTCCGCACCCACAGCTACTTCGGCAACACAGCGCAGGAGTCGGCGGGATTGCCGGACGCGGGCGAGCAGGCGCTTCTGGCGCCGTTCCGCGACAAGCTGCCGCCGGCGCTGTTCGCCGAACCGTTCCATATGCCCAGCACCGACGCCTCCGGCAACAACCGGGAGGGGCTGCGCCGGGCCTTGGCGCTGCTGAAGGAGACCGGGTGGACGATCCGCGACCGCAAGCTGGTGGATGGCGCCGGCAAGCAGATGGCGTTCACCATATTGCTGCACGATCCCATCTTGGAAAAGGTGGCGTTGCCGTACCAGCAATGGCTGCAGCGCCTGGGCATCGAGGTCAGCGTCCGCACCGTGGACAGCGCGCAGTACGAGCGGCTGACGGACGACTACGACTTCGACATGACGACGATGATCTATCCCGGGTCCGACCTGCCAGGGAACGAGCTGCGGGACGATTTCTCCTGCATCGGCGCCAAGACGCCGGGGGGCGGCAACCTGTCCGGCGTCTGCGACCCGGCGGTGGATGCGCTGGTCGAGAAAGCCGTGAATGCGCAGGACCGCGAAACGCTGGCCACCGCCGGGCGGGCGCTGGACCGGGTGCTGCTGCGCGGCTGGTACATGGTGCCGAACTACCATAACGAGCAGTTCAACATCGCCACCTGGAACCGCTTCGGCCGGCCGAAGCAGCCGATCCGCGACGGCTTCGTGCTGGATAGCTGGTGGATCGACCCGAACCTCTCCGCCCGGGCCGACACGGCGCGCAAGCCGGTGAACTGATTGGCGAACTACCTGCTGCGCCGCCTGCTGCTGCTGATCCCGACGCTGCTGGGCATCATCGCCATCAACTTCGCCGTGGTGCAGTTCGCGCCCGGCGGGCCGGTGGAGCAGGCCATGGCGGAAACGCGCGGGCGCGGCGGCGATGCGACGGCGCGCATCACCGGCGCCACCAGCGACAACGGCACGTACCGCGGGGCGCGCGGCCTGGACGCCAAGCAGATCGAGGAGTTGAAACGCCAGTTCGGCTTCGACAAGCCGGCGGGCGAGCGGTTCCTCACGATGCTGCGCGGTTATCTCAGCTTCGATTTCGGACGCAGCTTCTTCCGGGACCAGACGGTGGTGGCGCTGGTTTTGCAGAAGATGCCGGTGAGCATCTCGCTCGGCCTGTGGTCCACGCTGCTGATCTACCTCGTCAGCATCCCGCTCGGCATCAGGAAGGCGGTGCGCGACGGCAGCCGGTTCGACGTGGCGAGCAGCGCCGTGGTGCTGGTGGGCTACGCGGTGCCGGGCTTCCTGTTCGCCCTGCTCCTGATCGTGCTGTTCGCGGGCGGCAGCTTCCTGCAGATTTTCCCGCTGCGCGGGCTGACCAGCGCCGGGTCGGGGGATTGGGCGTGGCCGGCGCGGGTGGCGGACTACGCCTGGCATATGGTGCTGCCGACGGTGGCGCTGGTGGCGGGCGGGTTCGCCGGGCTGACGATCCTGACGAAGAACTGCTTCCTCGACGAGATCCGCAAGCAGTACGTCGTGACCGCCCGGGCCAAGGGGGCGGGCGAGCAGCGGGTGCTGTACGGCCATGTGTTCCGCAACGCCATGCTGCTGATCGTCGCCGGGTTTCCTTCGGCGTTCATCGGCATCCTGTTCAGCTCGGCGCTCCTGGTCGAGATCGTGTTCTCGCTCGACGGGCTGGGCCTCTTGGGATTCGAGAGCGCGATCCGGCGCGACTACCCCGTGATGTTCGGGACGCTGTACATCTTCACGCTGTTCGGGCTGGTGCTGCAGATCGTGGGCGACCTGCTGTACACCGTGGTCGATCCCCGCATCGACTTCGAGGCCCGGCGTTGACACCCATCACCCGGCGGCGGCTCGCGATCTTCCGCACGCACCGCCGCGGCGCGTGGTCGCTGGCGGTCTTCACCGTGCTGTTCCTGCTGTGCCTGTTCGCGGAAGTGCTGGCCAACGACCGCCCGCTGCTGGTCCGCTTCAACGACCAGTTCTACGCGCCGGTGCTGCGCGACTACAGCGAAGACACGTTCGGCGACGACCTCCTGCCGACCGAGGCCGACTACACCGACCCGCAGCTTGCCGCGGCCATCAACGCGCATGGCTGGATGCTCTGGCCCGCCATCCCGTTCCGCTACGACACGGTCATCAAGGACCTGCCCGTCCCCGCCCCGGCGCCGCCGTCCTTCCGCAACCTGCTGGGCACCGACGACCAGGCGCGGGACGTGCTGGCGCGGGTGATCTACGGGTTCCGGCTGTCGGTGCTGTTCGGCTTCACGCTGACCATCGTGTCGTCGCTGGTCGGCATCGCCGCAGGCGCCGTGCAGGGGTTCTATGGCGGGCTGACCGACCTGCTGTTCCAGCGGTTCATCGAGGTCTGGGCCGGGATGCCGCAGCTTTACCTGCTGATCATCCTCGGCAGCATCGTGACGCCGACGTTTTGGACGCTGCTGCTTTTCCTGCTGCTGTTTTCCTGGATGGCGCTGACGGGCGTGGTGCGGGCGGAGTTCCTGCGTGGGCGCAACCTCGACTACGTGCGGGCGGCGCAGGCCTTGGGCGTGTCGAACGGGGCCATCATGGCGCGGCACATCCTGCCGAACGCGCTGGTGGCGACGCTGAGCTTCCTGCCGTTTACCCTGTCCGGTTCGGTGACGGTGCTGGCGAGCCTGGATTTCCTCGGGTTCGGCTTGCCGCCCGGCTCACCGTCGTTGGGCGAACTCGTGTCGCAGGGCAAGAACAACCTACAGGCGCCTTGGCTCGGCTTGACCGCCTTCGTGATGCTGGGTGGCCTGCTGACCCTGCTGATCTTCATCGGCGAGGCGGTGCGCGACGCCTTCGACCCGCGCAAGCAGCCTTGATGCTGGAGGTGCAGAACCTGTCGGTGGCGTTCGGCCCGCGGCGGGTGGTGGACGGGGTGAGCTTTGCGCTCAATCAGGGCGAGACCTTGGCGCTGGTTGGCGAGAGCGGGTCGGGCAAATCGCTGACCGCGCTGTCGCTTCTGCAACTGCTGCCGCCGGGGGCGGTGTGCACAGGCGCCGTCACGCTGGGCGGGACCTCCATGCTGGATGCGCCGCCTCAGGCACTGCAGGCCGCGCGCGGCGACACGGCCGGGATCGTATTCCAGGAGCCGATGACCAGCCTGAACCCGCTGCACAGCATCGGCCGGCAGGTGGCGGAGGCCTTGGCGCTGCATGGCCGCAAGCCCGTCCGGGGCGCCGTCGCCGACCTGCTGCGGCGCGTGGGCTTTCCCGACGCGGAGGCCCGGCTGGCGGCCTTTCCGCACCAGCTCAGCGGCGGGCAGCGGCAACGGGTGATGATCGCCATGGCGCTGGCGAACGACCCGAAGCTGCTGATCGCCGACGAGCCGACGACGGCGCTCGACGTGACGATCCAGGCCGGCATCCTGGACCTGCTGGCGCGGGAGAAGGCGGCACGCGGCCTCGCTTTGCTGCTGATCAGCCATGACCTGAACGTGGTGCGCCGGGTCGCCGACCGGGTCTGCGTGATGAAAGACGGACGCATCGTCGAGAGCGGGCAGGTGGCCGAGGTGTTCCGCGCGCCGCAGCACCCGTACACCCGCATGCTGATTGCCGCCGAACCCAGCGGGCAGCCCGGCCCGGTGCCGGCCGCGGCGCCGGTCCTCGCCGAGGCGCAGGATCTCCGCGTCGTGTTCCCGGTCCGCCGCGGCCTGCTGCGCCGGGTGGTGGGGGAGGTGCGCGCGGTGGACGGGGTGAGCCTCCAGGTCCGGGAAGGGGAAACGCTGGGCCTGGTGGGGGAGAGCGGGTCCGGCAAGAGCACCATCGGGCTGGCGCTGCTGCGCATGCAGGCGGCGACGGGCCGGGTGGCGTTCGCCGGGCAGGACATCTCGGCGCTGCCGCAGGCCCGATTGCGCCCGCTGCGCCGGTCCATGCAGATCGTGTTCCAGGACCCGTACGGCAGCCTATCGCCGCGCATGAGCATGGGGGAGATCGTCGCGGAGGGCCTGCGCGTGCATGAGCCTCGGCTGGGCCGGCGCGAGCGCGAGGCCCGCGTCGCGGCGGCGCTGCAGGAGGTCGGGCTGTCGGCCGACGCGGCGGGGCGCTACCCGCATGAGTTCAGCGGCGGCCAGCGCCAGCGCGTCGCCATCGCCCGCGCGGTCGTGCTGAAACCGCGTCTCCTGGTGCTGGACGAGCCGACCAGCGCGCTGGACCGCTCCGTGCAGGCGCAGATCGTCGATCTGCTGCGGACGCTTCAGGCCCGGCATGGCCTGGCATATCTGTTCATCAGCCATGACCTGGCAGTGGTGCGGGCGCTGGCGCACCGCGTCGCCGTGCTGCGCGCCGGGCGCGTGGTGGAGGAAGGCCCGGCGGATGCGCTGTTCGCCAGCCCGCGCGACCCCTATACCGTCGCCCTGATGGCGGCGGCGTTCCCCATGCCCGCGCGCGAGATCTCAGAAACGGAAGAAGCCCGATGATCCCTACACGCCGCACCGTTCTTGGCGCTGCCGGCATCGCGGCGCTGGCGGCCCCGCGTGCCTTTGCCCAAGCCGCGCCCGGTGCCTCGGCGGGTCCGTTCACCCTGCCGCCGCTGCCCTACGCGCCGGACGTCAACGAGCCGCATATCGGTGCCGAGACGATGCGGCTGCACCACGACAAGCATCACGCCGCATACGTGGCGGCGCTGAACGGCGCGGTGAAGGACGCCGCGCTGGGCGACATGCCGCTGCATGAGCTGCTGGCCCGGCTGGCCGAGGTGCCGGAGCCTGTGCGCGCGATGGTGCGCAACAACGGCGGCGGCCACGCCAACCACAGCATGTTCTGGCAGGTGATGGGCGGCCAGGGCGGGGCGCCGTCCGGGGAGCTGCTGGCGGCGGTGAACCCAGGGGCTACGCATGAGATTTCTCTCGCCTGCCGTGCCCTGACGTATGATGACGCGCTCTCGCGATTGCGGGGGAGCGAGGCATGTCGATCGAGAAGTTGGGACAGTATTTCGTTGCGGTCGAGGACCCGCGCTGCTCCGGCAAGGTCGAGCATCGCCTGGTCGAGGTGCTGGTGATCGCGGTTTGCGCCGTGATTGCCTGCGCCGAAAGCTGGGACGACATCGCGCTGTATGGCCGCAGCAAGCTGGCTTGGCTCAGGACCTTCCTGGAGCTGACAAACGGCATCCCCTCGCACGACACGTTCAGGCGCGTGTTCATGCTGATCGACCCCGACGCCTTTGAGGCTGGGTTCGCGGCCTGGGTCGGCTCGCTCACGGACAGGTTCGAGCGCGAGGTGGTCGCCATCGATGGCAAAACGGTCCGGCGCTCGTTCGACCACGGGCGGGAGCAGTCAGCCCTGCATGTGGTGAGCGCTTGGGCATCCGAGCAGGGCCTGGTGCTGGGCCAGCGCTGCGTGGACGGCAAGTCGAACGAGATCACCGCGGTGCCCGAGCTGCTGGACCAGCTTGCGCTGGAGAACAGCATCGTGACGCTGGACGCCATGGGATGCCAGACCGCGATCGCCGAGAAGATCCTCGCGCGCGGGGGCGACTACCTGCTGACGCTCAAGAGCAACCACCCGTTGGCGCACGCGGCCGTCGTCGAGCATTTCGACCAGCACTGCTTCCGCGTGGGCGCACCCTGCCGGGCCGATTGCGACGCGTTTGACGACACGCATGGCCGCCTGGTTCGTCGCCGGGTGTTCGCCAGCACCGAGGCTGCGGCTCTCGAAACCCTGAGCGGCTGGCCGGGCCTGCGCACCGTGCTGGCGGTCGAGAGCATCCGCAGCGTCAACGGCACACCCAAGGTCGAAAGCGAGATCCGCTACCTCCTGTCGAGCTGCCCCGACAGTCCGGCCGTCCTGGGCCAGGCGATCCGTTCGCATTGGGCCATAGAAAACACGCTGCATTGGGTGCTCGATGTGACGTTCCGCGAGGACGACAGCCGTGTGCGCGACCGCACGGCCACACGCAACCTGGCGCTGCTGCGCAAGATCGCGCTCAACATCGTCGGCCGCGACCGGACATCGAAGGCCAGCGTGCGCGCCAAGCGGAAAAGGGCCGCTTGGAACAACGCCTACATGCTCAAGCTCCTGGTCGGGTAGCCGACAAGTTCCATGCAGAACCGGCACAAAATTTCATGCGTAGCCCCTGGCGGTGAACCGCGACCTGGGCGGCATGGAGGCGATGCGGGCGGCGTTCAACCGCATGGGCCTGGGCCAGTTCGGCTCGGGCTGGGTGTTCGTGACGGTGGAGCCTTCGGGCAAGCTGGGCCTGGCCGCGCGTGCCAATCAGGACACGCCGCTGATGGAAGGGGGCCGGGTGCTGTTGGGCAACGACGTGTGGGAGCACGCCTATTACCTGAACTACAGGAACCGCCGGGCGGACTACCTGGCGGCATGGTGGAACGTCGTGAACTGGGACGCCGTCGCTGCCCGGTATGTGCGGGCGCGCGCCGGGACGCTTAAAATCTGATCATCCGGCATACACCCAGGCGTCATGGGTCATGCCCGCGGTGGCGATCCGGTTCTCGTTGCTGTCGGCGAACCCGGCCAGCACTTGCGCGCGGCTGCCGCCGATGGCCAGAATATTGAGCCAGCTTTGCTGTCCCGCCGCGTCGGGCGCGCGATGCAGCACGTTGGCATAGAGCTGCGCGACGAACCCGGCGGGATCGAGGGCGCCGTAGGCGGCGGCGAACTCACGCGAGCCGGTGAAACCCTGCGCCACCTGGGCCACCGCGGCGCCTTGGCTGAGCTGGCCTGACCAATAGGCCAGCCCTGCGCTGTCCGGGCTGCGGTTGAACGCGGCTTGGTAGAGGCGCGTCGCCTCCGCATCGCTTTGGCTGCCGGCGATGGGCAGGGTCTGGCGGTGGTTCTCCTGGCTGTCGGAGAACGCGAGCAGGGCGTCCCCGCGGGAGGTCGCGTTGATGTCGTTGACCCAAAGCTGCTGGCCCGCGGCATCGGGACTGCGGTGAAGGACGTTCAGATAGAGTTGCCAGGCAAAGCCGGCGGTGTCGGTTTGGCCGTAAAGCGCGTTGAACTCCGGCGACGCCGCGAAGCTTGCCGCCAAGGCGGCGAGGCTGAGGGTGCCGGTGGAGACCAACGCCGTGTTGCTGTCCAGGCCCGGCACATCCGGGGCACGGCCGAATGCGGCCTGGTAGAGGCGCGCCACGTCCTCCGCCGTACCGGTGGGATCGAACAGGCCGCTGCCGTCGGCGAAGTTGATGCGGTCGAGCCTGGCGAGGGTTTGCACGCCATCCCGGCCGGGCCGAGTGTCCTGGATGTAGGCTTGGCCACCCGAGACCTGGGCGATGACATAATCGGTGTGCAGGCCGTGCAACTGGATGCTTGACGGTGGATAAAGCGTCCGAATGCCCAAGATGTCGGACGCGCTCAATGCCTGGTTCTGCGCGGTGGAGACGGGATACATGATGGCGGACGGAATAGACGAGTGGTCGAGCCCCAAGGCGTGGCCAAATTCATGCAGCGCGACTTGGTAGAAGGTCGCGCCGCCAGCGCCGCCATAAACCAGCGTGCCGCCGACCGAAACCAGGGGGGCCTCCGTCGGATCTTCCATTCGGACGATCGTGTCAGGGCGGAAATACGAACCCAGCGAGTAATCGGTTTCGCCGATCTCCCCCGTTGTGGCGACAGTAAATTTTCCAAACCCGATCCGGATGTCTGCGGCAGCGTTGGGGTCGGGCGTGTCGGCGACTTGCTGGAATGTCAGGCCTGAGACGCTTGCCCATTCCTGGATGGCCTGGGCCATCACGGTTTGGGCTACGGGCGTCAGCGATAGCGGATCGCTGAAGGAGGACTGCGCCTGATCCGCCGGGTAGGTGAAATCGGCGAAGCTCCAGGTGATCGGACCGGGCCGCCATACCGGGCCTAGAAACGCATAACTCGCCATCGGCAACCCGCCTTGCTTCGTCGTTGAAGCTTATCGGGTATTCTGGATGGCACAACCTGAAAGAAGCAGCGGGCTGAAAGAAGCAGCGGGCGCTCTTTCAAGTCGAGCGCCCGCTCGGCATCTAGACGACCTTGAGGCGCACCGGGACGTTGTTCCGGGTGGCATTGGAATACGGGCAGACCTGGTGCGCCTTGTCCACCAACGCTTCCGCCTCTGCCCGCTCCAGGCCCGGCAGCGACACGGCAAGTTCGACGTCAATGCCGAAACCGCCCTCGGAGCGCGGACCCATGCCGACCGTGGCGCTCACCGTCGTGTCGGGCGGCACCTTCGGGCCGCCTTGGGACGCCACGAACTTCATGGCGCCCAAGAAGCATGCGCTGTAGCCGGCAGCGAACAACTGCTCCGGATTGTTGCCCGGGCCGCCGCCGCCGCCGAGTTCCTTCGGCGTGGACAGGTTCACATCAAGCGAGCCGTCCGCGGTCCTGGCGTGGCCGTCACGCCCGCCGGTCGCCGTGGCGGAGGTTTGATAAAGCACATTCACTGGCATCACGTATCCTTCCCGATCAAGCCGGCCAAGCGGCTCGGCTGGATCGTAGCCCAACTATGAGACCGGTGCGACCCGGCCACAGTTCTTATTCCGCGGCCTGCGCCACCGCGGGGACCGGCTCGGCGGCCGCGATGCTGCTGGCTTTGCCGGTGCCGGGCGACTGGTGCCGGGTGGACCCGCTGTTTTTCGAGCCGTTCCGCCTGGTGTGCCCGATGGGGCACGGCGTTGCAGGGGTGCAGGCGCTCGACGTGGCGGATTTGGCCGGCGACGACCTGCTTCTGTTGAAGGAAGGCCATTGCCTACGCGACCAGGCCCTTTCGCTCTGCGCCAATGCCGGCCAGGAACGGTTGGCGACCAGCCTGGAAACGCTTTGGAACATGAGGGGCGTTACGCTCCCTTGATGGCTGGTCATCCTGCTTGATTTGACGCCGCCCTTAGCAAGCGCCGGCACCGACGCGATATCCCGTGCCCAATCGGTGAGAGACAGATGTTGCAGCACGCCCAGGAGATCGTCGCCGACTACCCGCGCCCACCGCGGTTGGAGCCTGCGCACCGCCGGGTGCGGATCGTGTTCGCCGGGCAGACTGTCCTCGACACGGACGCGGCGTGGCGCGTGCTGGAGACCTATCACCCTCCAGGGTTCTACATGCCGATCAGCGCGTTCACCCCAGGCGTGCTGACAAAGACGGCCCGGACCAGCTTCTGCGAATGGAAGGGGACCGCGCACTATTACGGCATCACGGCCGGCGGGCGGGTCGCCGCGGATGCCGCTTGGGGCTACCCGGACCCTTCGCCGGCTTTCCTGCCGATCCGCGGCCATGTCGCCGTCTATGCCGGCGCCATGGATGCCTGCTTCGTCGATGACGAGCGCGTGACCCCGCAGGAGGGCGGCTTCTACGGCGGCTGGATCACGTCGGAGTTGGCGGGGCCGTTTAAGGGTGGGCCGGGCACGCTGTTCTGGTAAGACCGGGGTTCTGGTAGGACCGGGGCGACGCTTCCGCGAAGCCCTGCCGCTTTCCATGCGGGGCTGACCCTGTAAAGGATATTCATCTTGGACGGCACCGGCCTCCTGCCGCGCGTACGCGTCGGCAGCCTCGCCCATCACGCGGCTGAAACGATGCGCCTGGCCAGCCCGCTGGCGATTGCGCAGTTGGCGCAGATGGCGATGGGCATCACCGACACTGTGATGTTGGGCGGCTTGGGCGGCGACGCGCTGGCTGCGGGCGGTCTTGGCGAGAGCCTGTTCATCACGGTCTGCGTCGTGCTGCAGGGCGTGATGACGGCGCTTGCCGTTTTGATTTCCCAAGCGCGGGGCGCCGGGCGGGATGCGCAGGTGCCTGTCCTGTACTGGACTGGCATGCTGCTGGCGCTGCTGCTCGTCGTGCCGGGCTTTGCGTTGTTCAGCGCGGCTGAGCCGCTGCTGCTTGCGGCGGGCGAGCCTGCGGCGCTGGCGCATGACGCTGGCCGTTTCGTGGGCGTCCTTCGCTGGGGAACGCCTGGCGCGTTGCTGGGAATGGGCCTGATGCGCGCCTTCTTGCCGGCCATCGACCGGGGCGGGATGGTGTTGTGGGTGTCCCTCGCGTCTGCCGCGGGCAATGGCGCGCTTTGCTACGGGTTTGTCCATGGAGCCTGGGGATTGCCGGCGTTGGGCCTGCGCGGACCGGCGCTGGCCACGGTGCTATCGCTGACGGCGGGCGCAATCGCCCTGCTGTTCTTGCTGCACAGCCGTCCGGGGCTGCGGCGCTTCGTGGCGTGGCGGCGTCCACGGTTCGCCCTGCTTGGCGCCATGCTGCGGCTCGGCCTTCCGGTCAGTGCGACCTTCGCCGTCGAGACTGGGCTGTTTCTCGGCGTTGCGCTGCTGATCGGGCGTTTGGGTTCGGTGCCGCTGGCGGCGCAGCAGGTCGCTTTGAATATCCTGTCCGTTGCCTTCATGGTGCCGCTCGCGATTGCCCAGGCGGCCAATGTCCGGGTTGGCCACTGCATTGGCGCACGCGACAGGCCGGGCGCGCGCCGGGCCGGGCTGGTCGCCATCGGTTTGGGCGCCGCGTTCGAGGTTGTTGCGGCGCTGCTGCTGCTCGCGGCTCCGGAGGCCGTAGTCGGTTTATACCTCGATCCCGCGTCGCCGGGGACAGCCGAGGCGTTTGCCATCGCGACCGCATTGCTGAACGTCGTGGTCGTGTTTCAGGTGGCGGACGGCGTGCAGTCCGTCGCTGGCGGCGCGTTGCGCGGCATGGGAGACACGCGCGTGCCGTTCATCCTCGCGGCCTTGGCGTATTGGGGTGTCGGCTTCCCCGCCGCCTGGTTCCTGACATTGCACGCCGGTTGGGGCGTGGAAGGGGCTTGGTGGGGCTTGGCCGCGGGCCTGATTGCCGTTGCGACATTGCTGACCGGGCGCTTCCTGCGGCGCACGCGTTTCACGCCGGAGTGCGTTCTCCAGCCATGACGGGCATCGGCAGCCGGTTTGCCGGCGGCGCCAGCGGGCACACGTAGCGCGGCGAGTAGGCGCAGGACGGGTTGTAGGCGAAGTTGAAGTCCAGGACCGTCAGCCCCTCGGGCGTGCTGCCCAAGTCGGCTCCCTTGATGGTGTCGAGCAGATAGCGTCCGGCGCCGTAAGTGTCCCGGCCGTTGGTCGCATCCGCGAAGGGCAGGAACACCCCGCCGCCGTAGCCGAGCAGCCAATAGAACGTGAGTTCACCGCCCAGCGTCGCTTGCAGGCCCTGGCTGCGTGCGAATGGCTGCATGTCGACCAATCCATCGGCGCCAGCTTGGAACGTCTCTATGGGCGCATCCGCAATAGGCGAGTGTTTCACGTGAAACACCAAGGCGGGATCATATGGAAACACGTCCAAGCCCTCGAACCCGGACCTTGCCTCGATAGGGCTTTGCAGGTGGTCTCGGAACATCGCATCGCGCATGGCCCGCCAACGCATCCAAGCGTGTTGCAGGTCCTGCTCGGCCCGAATGTCAGCATAAAGCCCGGCAATCCGACGGCGCCAATCCCAGAGCGACTCAAACCCTGCCGCGTTCACGCCTGCTTGGCTTCAATCAGTCCCCGGCGAATGCGACGGCCACGGCCAATGCGGTCCTCGATGTATGCCCCGTCACCCCACCGAACCGCCCGGGCCATCGCCTGGGTGTCCTCGGTGAAACGCGCCAGCATTTCCAGCAGCGCCTCCCGATTGTTTAGGAACACGTCGCGCCACATCACCGGGTCGCTCGACGCAATGCGGGTGAAGTCGCGGAAGCCGGATGCCGCGAACTTCAGCACCTCCGACCGGCTGGCCGCCACGCTCTCCCCCTCGGTCGCCAGATCGTCGGCGGTGCTGCAGATGGTGAAGGCGATCAAATGGGGCAGGTGGCTCACGATGGCCAGCACGCGGTCATGGTGCACCGGCTCCATCACCTCGACCATGCTGCCGGCCCGCCGCCACAACTCGGCCAGCCGCTCAGTTGCCGCCGGGTTGGTGCCGCTGGGCGGCGTGAGCAGGCACCAGCGGCCCTCGAACAGCGTGCTGAACCCTGAGTCCGGCCCGGAATACTCGGTCCCCGCCAAAGGATGCCCCGGCACGAAATGCACGCCCGGCGGCAACAGCGGCCCCACGTCGCGGATCACCGACACCTTGGTGCTTCCCACGTCCGTGATGATGGCGCCCGGCGCCAGATGCGGCGCGACGGCGGCGGTGATCGCCGCATAAGCGCCAACCGGCGCGCACAGCATCACGCAGTCCGCCCCGGCAACCGCCCGCGCCGCGTCAGCCTCGATCCGGTCGGCAAAGCCCAGCGCCGCCGCCCGCTCCAGCACCGCGGCGCTGCGGTCGGTCACGACCACCTCCGCCGCCAAATCCCGCCGCTCCCGTGCCACCCGCGCGACAGAACTGCCGATCAGGCCGGCGCCGATCAGTGTCAGGCGTTGGAACACCGGGCTTTGCCGTCCCGCATCGCGCTCAGACATGCGCCACCTGCGCCGCCATGAACGCTGACAGGATTTCGGCCACGGTGGCGCACTCCTCGGCCGTGCCGACCGTGATGCGAAGGCAATGCGGCAGGCTGTAGCCCGCCACCATCCGCACGATCACCCCACGCGCCTTCAGCGCGGCATGGGCGGCGCCGGCCGTCTCGGACACGCCGAAGTCGGCCAGGACGAAATTGCCCTCGCTCGGCCAAACCCGAATGCCGGCGCGCTCCAGCTCCGCCGAAAGCCAGCCGCGGTAGCGCGTGTTGTGCGCGCGGCCCGCCTCGATCCAGCCGGGTTCGGCGAGCGCCGCGATCCCCGCCGCTTGCGCCGCTAGGCTCACGTTGAACGGGCTGCGCACCCGGTTCAGCACATCGACGATCCCAGGCGGCGCGTAGCACCAGCCCAGGCGCAGCCCGCCCAGGCCAAAAATCTTGCTGAACGTGCGTGTCATCACCGTGTTGTCGCCCGCGTCCACCAAACGCGCGCCCGCGTCGAAATCGGGCCGGTCCACGTACTCGGCATAGGCGGCGTCCAGCACCAGCAGCACGTCGGGCGGCAGCCCGGCCCGCAGCCGCTCGACCTCCGCTTGCGGCAGCAGGCTGCCGGTCGGGTTGTTCGGGTTGGCCAGGAACACCAGCCGGGTCGCCGCCGACACCGCCGCCAGCATCGCGTCCACGTCGGCCGTCAATTGATGCTCCGGCGCCTTGATGACCCGGCAGCCGGCATAGGCCCCGGCGATTTCGTAAACGCTGAACCCATGGCGGCTCATGATCAGCTCGGTGCCCGGGCCGCCATAAGCCAGGCAGAGCTGATAGATCAGGTCGTCCGACCCGGCGCCGCAGACGATCTGCGCGGGATCAAGCGCAAACCGCTTGCCAATGGCATAGCGCAGCTCCCGCGCGTTGCCGTCGGGATAGCGGTGCAGCTCTCCCGCTGATGCGGCATAGGCCGCACGAGCACCAGGCGGCGCTCCGAACGTCCCCTCATTGAATGCAAGATTGATCGTCCGGTTCTGCCCGGCTGCCTTGCTCTCGCCGCCGGCATACGGCGCGATGCCAAGGATGCCCTCGCGTGGCTGCGGACCCATCAGGCGTCTCCTCCCACCGGCACGGCATAGGCGCCCAGCACGGTGGGCGAGCACCCAGCCTCCCGCAGCACCGGCAACCGCGCGTCGTCATCGCCGACGAACCCATCAACCTCCGCCAGCGCGCGGGGCGCCAAAGCGCCACTGTCCCGCCGCACGATCACCGGCCCGGCGCGAAACCCGGCGGCAACCAGGGCGGCTCCCAAGCGCATGCGGTCAGCACCCGCCAGATCCAAACCCAGCAACGAGCGATCATGGCCGCTCGGGTCCGGCGCCGCGCCGCTGACCACCAATCCCTGCAGGGCAGGCGTCCCCTCCGGACGCGGCGCCCAGAACGGCAGGCGGGCAACGACGTGCACCTGCGGATCGCCGGGACGCAGCAACGCGGTCCACCACGCGTCGGACGGGGCCTCGCCCTCTGTCGGCATCGGCAGCACAGCCACGGTCGCGCGCCCGGCACGCACCGCATCCATCGTCTCGGCCGGGCTGCGGTGCAGGTGCATCGGGGTCAGCGCCCCGAAATGCTCCCGCGCCAGGGCCAGGTAGGCCGGGTCGCCCCCAGCCTCGCACACGCTGACCACCAGGGGGTGCTGCTGCGCCGTCGTGGTGCCGAGCAGCTCGCGCCAGATCCGCACGATGCCGAACGCCGGCAGCCCGCCGTCATGCCGGGCCAGCAGGCGCCGGATGATCGCGGCCTCCCGCCCCGGCCGCAGCGGCACCGGGCCTTTCACCCGCAGCGCCCCCACCTGCTTCACCACCTCCGCCCGGCGCATCAGCGTGTCGTGGAGCGCGTCATCCAGCCGGTCCAGCTCCGCCCGCAACGACGCGAGGTCGGGCACCTTGGCCGGCGCGGCCGGCTGCATCTGGGACGGACTGGACATTGCAGTCGCTGGTCTTTCTGGGATGATAAAAACAAATAGCGGAAGCGTTACATCCTGCAAGCCGTCCCTGGCAAGGCCGCGCCTCACAAACACGCAGGCCAGGGCACGCAGGCCGAGGTTGCCCGGCAAGCCCATGCGGCCTATGCAGCCCCGATCATGGATCATCTGGACATCCCGTCCCGCGACACCCATCAATCCGCGACCTTCGACGGCCGCTTCATGCTCGACTGCGGCGCGGCGCTGCCGTCCGTCACCGTCGCCTACCGCACCTACGGCACGCTGAACGCTGCCCGGTCGAACGCCATCCTCGTCTGCCATGCGCTGACCGGCGACCAATACTTGGCGGAGCCGCATCCCGGCACCGGCAAGCCCGGCTGGTGGAAGGAGGTCGTAGGGCCAGGCCGTCCCATCGACACCAACCGCTTTTTCGTCATCTGCACCAACGTGCTGGGCGGCTGCATGGGCAGCACCGGGCCGCGCAGCCCGCGCGACGACGGGCCGGATGCGCCGCACGATGCGCCCCCTTGGGGCACGGACTTCCCACCCGTCACCATCCGCGACATGGTGCGCGCGCAACGCCTGCTGATCGACCGCCTGGGCATTGCCCGGCTGCTCGCGGCGGTGGGCGGGTCGATGGGCGGGATGCAGGTGCTCGAATGGGCGGCGACCTTCCCCGACCAGGTGTTCGCCGCCGTCCCGGTCGCCACCGCCGCCTTCCATTCCGCACAGAACATCGCCTTCCACGAGGTCGGGCGCCAGGCCATCTTCGCCGACCCCGATTGGGCGGGCGGCGAGTACTGGCGCCACGACGCGATCCCCGCCCGCGGCCTGGCGGTGGCGCGCATGGCCGCGCACATCACCTACCTGAGCGAGCAGGCGCTGACCCGCAAGTTCGGGCGCCGCCTGCAAACGCCCATCGCCGGCACGTCCTCGCTGTTCGGCGACATGTTCCAGGTCGAAAGCTACCTGCGCCACCAGGGCAGCACCTTCGTCAACCGCTTCGACGCCAACAGCTACCTGACCATCACCCGGGCGATGGACTACTTCGACCTCGCGGCCGACCATGACGGCGACCTCGCCCGGGCGTTCCGCGGCACCGCCACCCGGTTCTGCATCGTCAGCTTCGACAGCGACTGGCTGTTCCCCACCGCGCAGTCCCGCGCCGTCGCCCGCGCGCTGAACCGCGCCGGCGCCAACGTCAGCTTCGTCGAGATCGCCAGCGACAAGGGCCACGACGCCTTCCTGCTGGACGAGCCGGACTTCCACCGCACCCTGTCCGGCTTCCTGTCCGGCTGCGCCGAGCACGCCGGGTTGTGAGTCCGCACCCGCCTCCCGCCGGGCGGCCCAAGATGCGGTTCGACCTGCGGCTGATGTCGGAGATGATCGAGCCAGGCTCCCGCGTGCTCGACATCGGCAGCGGCGACGGGACGTTGATCGAGTACCTGTTCCGCACCCGCGGCTGCGACGCCCGCGGCATCGAGATCGACATGGCCGAAGTCACCCGCGCCGTGGCGCACGGCCTGCCGGTGATGCACGGGGACGCCGACACCGACCTCGCCCACTACCCGGACGGCCTGTTCGACTACGTCGTGCTGTCCCGCACGCTGCAGGCCGTGGAGCGTCCGCAGGAGGTCTTGCGCCAGATGCTGCGCATCAGCACCCGCGCGCTGGTCAGCTTTCCGAACTTCGGCCATTGGCAGGTGCGCTGGCAGCTTGTGCGGTCCGGCCGCATGCCGATGACATCGACCTGGGACCGCCCCTGGTACGAGACGCCCAACATCCATCCCTGCACCATCCACGATTTCTTCGCGCTGTGCACGCAAGAGGGCTACGCCGTCGAACGCTGGCTCGCCGTGGACAACGAGGGTCATCAGGCGCCCTGGCGCCGTTTCCCCAGCCTCGCCAACCTGTTCGGCGAGCAGGCGCTGTTCCTGCTGCGCCGGGCTTAGGATAGGTCAGCCCGCCAGCAGCACCGCCCGCAGATTGCGCGCCGCCACGTCCAGCACGCTCTCGTCGCCGCTCACCATCAGGGCGGCGATGGCGCCGTCCAGCACCAGCAGGATCTGCCGGGCCACCATCCGCGGCTCGGCGTGCCCGGCCGCCTCCGCCAGCCCGGCCAGGAACGCGATGATCGCGGCGTGGTGCTGCGCCGTCATCTCCCGCAACCAAGGCTCGCCGCCGCCGCTGCCCTTGGTGTGCTCCGCGGCCGCGTTCATGAACGGGCAGCCGTAGAACCGCGCCCCTTCGAACCAGGTGCGCAGCGCCGGGACCGTCGCCCGGAGCCGGTCGGCCGGATCAGGCCCGGCGTCCTCCACCAACGCGAAGAACGTCTCCCGCCACGCGGCGCCTTCCCGCGCCAGCACCTCCCGGACCAGCGCCTCCTTCGAGCCGAACCGGCCATACAGCGTCATTTTCGACGCCCCGGCCTCGGTCAGGATGCGGTCGATCCCGGTCGCGTGGATGCCGTCGCGGCAGAACAGGTCGCGCGCCACCTCGATGATCCGCTCGTGCGGCGGCGCACGGCGCGGACTGGACGCCGCGGCCGCGTTTCGCTCGGTGGCAATCAACCCGTCTCCCATCGCGAACCCTTCAAATGCCCATCTGCCGTGCACTCGGTGCCTTGATATCGACCATTCCGCCTGAGTTCCACAACTCTCAAAGCACGTTGGAGTGTCAGCGCAAAGCCCGTGCCGGTCAAACCAGGCTTGGCGCGCACCCTACGCACGCTTGGCACGTATCCTGCTTAGTGGTAGCCGAGACTGACCGGTCTGTTCCGGTAAACAATAACGGAGTTTTAGGGATGAGTGCCACCACGAAGGCCCCCGCCGCGCCCCCGACTGCCATGACCGGCTGCCTCGCCCCCATCGACAAGGGCGGCCTCGATAACCTGATCGCCAAGGGCCGCGCCGATCCGACCGCCATCAAGACCCTCAAGTGCCGCACGGTCGCCGAAGGGCGGTTCCGCCACCTTAACATGATCCGCGACCTGCCGCCCTACATCGTGGACGAGCCGCCGGGCCTGCTCGGCGACGACACCGCGCCGAACCCGTCGGAGGCGTCGCTGGCAGCCCTCGGCTCCTGCCTAGCCGTCGGCATCCACGCCAACGCGGTGGCCCGCGGCATCACCGTGCGCAAGCTGGAGATCGAGCTTGAGGCCGACATCAACATCACTGCGGTGTGGGGCACCGGCGACACCTCGCCGAAGCCGGTCGGCTTCGATGCGGTGCGCGCCAAGGTCCACCTGGAGGCCGACGCGCCGCAGGAGGAACTCGACGGCCTGATCGCCCACGCCACCAGTTGGTCTCCGGTCGCCAACACCTTCACCAAGCCGGTCGGCCTCGACGTCAAGTCCGTCTGAGCGGCCAAGGGAGCGTTGCCATGAGCGAAACTGCAATCCATGCCGGCGCCCAGGCAGCGCTCCCATCCGATGCCGCCTTGCGTGCCGTGATCGACGCGGAACTGGCGCCTTTGGTGAAGCGGATCGACCACGACGGCCTGTATCCCGCCGGGGCGATGCATGCCCTGGGCGGCGCCGGGCTGTTCGCCCACCACCTCGCCGCCCATGCCCCGCGTCCCAGCATCGCCGCCGCCATCGACGCCATGGCGGCCGTGGGCGAGGCCTGCATGTCCACCGCCTTCTGCACCTGGTGCCAGGACGCCGCCGGCTGGTATTTGGAGCAATCGGACAACGCCGCGCTGCGCGACGAATTGCAGCCCGGCCTGGCGCAGGGCGCCGCCATGGGCGGCACCGGCCTGTCCAACCCGATGAAGTCGCTGTCCGGCATCGAGACGTTCAAGCTGCGCGGACGCCGCGTGCCCGGCGGCTACGAAGTGTCCGGCGTGCTCCCCTGGGTCAGCAACCTCGGCCCAGGCCACCTGTTCGGCACGGTGTTCGTGGACGCGGACCGGCCGGACCACCGCATCATGGCGATGATCCGCTGCGGCCAGCCCGGCGTCGACCTCAAGCAGAACGCCCACTTCGTGGCGCTGGAGGGCACCGGCACCTACAGCGTCCTGTTCCGCCGCGCCTTCATCGCCGACGGGATGCTGCTGGCCGACCCGCTGGGCGACATGATCCGCCGCATCAAGGCCGGCTTCATCCTGCTGCAGACCGGCATGGGCATCGGCGTGACGGAGGCCTGCATCGCCCTGATGCGGGAGGCCGACGTGACCCACGGCCACACCAACCAGCATCTGCCCCGCCGCGCCGACGACTTCGCCGCCGACCTGGCGGCGCTGCGCCAGGAGATCGCCCATCTCGCCGCGACGCCGCTGGAACAGGCGCCGGAATACCTCCGCGCCGTGCTCACCGCCCGCCTGCAAGTCAGCGAGCTGACGCTGGAGGCCGGGCAGGCCGCGCTGATGCACGCCGGCGCCCGCGGCTACCTCGAAGGCTCGCCCGTGAACCGCCGCATCCGCGAGGGCCATTTCGTCGCGATCATCACCCCCTCCATCCGCCATCTGCGCCAGGAACTGAGCCGCCCCGAGCTACGCCTGGCGCCCAAGAATGTTTCGGGCAGGCTGCACTGATGCTGCACGCCGTCATTGACGGACCCGGCGGCGAAACCGTGCTGCAAGGCCAGCCCGGCGACAGCGTCATGCAGCTTGCCCGCACCGCCGGGCTGCCGGTGCTGGGCGAGTGCAACGGCTCGCTGGCCTGCGCCACCTGCCACGTGGTCGTGGACCCCGCCTGGAGCGGCCGCTTGCCGCCCGTGTCGGACGAGGAGGAGGCGATGCTCGACACCGTGTTCGATCTTTCGCCGACCTCGCGCCTGAGCTGCCAGCTCCGCTTGTCGGAGGCCCTGGACGGCCTTCGCGCCCGCCTGCCCTGACCCTTCACGTCACCGCCGCCTTCACCACAGGAGATCGAGCATGACCGACAAAGTGTTGCTGACCCCGGCCGAGCTGCAGGGGACGATGGGTCCGGGCGTCGTCGTGATCGACACGCGCTCGCCGGACGCCTACGCCGCCGGGCACATTCCGGGCGCGGTCAATGTGCATGAGATCTTCACCTATCTCGCGACCTCGACGCCCGAGGGGATGGCGACGCTCCGGCAGAAGTTCGCCGACGCCTTCGGCGCCGCCGGGCTGTCCGGCGCGGAAACGGCGGTGTGCTACGAGGAAAGCATGAGCTCCGGCTTCGGCCAGTCCTGCCGCGGCTACTTCCTGCTGAGCTGGCTCGGCTACGAGAAGGCGATGGTGCTGCACGGCGGCATGCAGGCCTGGAAAGCCGCCGGCCTGCCCGTCAGCACCGACCCGGCCCAGCCGGCGCCCAAGGCCTTCCCGTTGAGCGAGGCCGGCAGCGGCATGATGATCGACCGCGACGCCATGCTGGCCGCGGTCGGCGACGACGCCATCGTCAAGCTCGACGTGCGCGACGTAGACGAGTGGATCGGCACCAGCTCCTCCCCCTACGGCCCGGACTTCTGCCCGCGGAAGGGCCGCATCCCCGGCGCGCGCTGGCTGGAATGGTATCGCCTGATGAAGCCGACCGCCGCCGGGCCGATGTTCAAGTCGCCGGACGAGATCAAGGCGGAGGCCCACACCGTCGGCGTCACCCCGTCCACCCCGGTGTACCTGTATTGCTTCAAGGGTGCCCGCGCCTCCAACACGCTGGTGGCGTTGCGGGAGGCCGGGGTGCGCGACGTGCGGATGTACTTCGGATCCTGGAACGAATGGAGCCGCGACGAGAGCCTGCCGATCGAGACCGGCATGCCGTTCTCCCAAGCCGCCGAGTAGGCCGACCCGTCAGGCGGGGCCGCGTCAGGGCTTGCGCCGCCAACCCGCGCCCCAACCCGGCGCGGCCCAACTGGCGGTTCAGGCCCTGAACCCCGCATCCCATTAATTTGGCTCCACCCTCGTGAGAAACGTCTTACATTTGCTTGACTTGTCCTACTTAGACTGCATTGCTCCCCCGCAGCCGTAGCATAACCGCTGGGCACTCAAGGAGGAGCATTTTATGAAGCATTTCGTCGCCATGTTGCTGCTCGGGGCCGCAGCCCCGGGCCTGGCTTTCGCCCAAACCGACAGCGCCCCGCCCGCCCAAGCAGGCGCCCGGACCTTGACCGCCAGCCACGCGCGTTACGCCATGACGGAGTTCGGCTGCAGCAACGTACACTCCGTCCACATCGCGCCGGACGGCGCGTACCACGGCAACTGCACCAAGGGCGGCAGCGCGATCACCGTCAAGATGGACAAGGACGGCACCGTGTCCCAGACCACAGGCGTCCAGCATATGACCGAAGGCCGTGCCCGCTACGCGATGACGGAGTTCGGCTGCTCCAACATCTCCTCCATGGGCACCGGCCCTGGCGGCACATGGCATGCCGAGTGCACCAAGGCCGGCGCCCGCACCCCCGTCATGGTGGACACCCAGGGCGTCGCGAGCGCCGCGAAGGCCTCGCACCTCACCGAGCCTGCCGCCCGCTCCATGCTGACCGACTACGGCTGCAACGCCTTGTCCGCGCTGACCATGGGCGGGGACGGCGGCTGGTACGGCCAGTGCACCAAGGCCGGCAGCACCCAACGCGTCAACGTCAGCAGCGCCGGCCAGATCACCGCGAAGTAGCGGGCCACAGCGCGGGCGGACCTGCCGGGTCCGCCCGCTTCGCCGGCACAGGACGCAAGAGGGCCTCAGCAGCCGTTTGTGTTGACCGGGCATCATTTGATCGCCATGCACGATCCTGCCCCGCATGGGGGCGCGTCCTTGTGAACCCTTTGGAGATCATTGCATGAAGCGAATTACCGTGTTGGGCGCCCTGCTGCTCGGCGCAGGCCTGGCCCTGTCGCCGCAGGCACAGGCGCAGGGCAGCGGGTCGGCGACCATCGACGCCATCAAGTCCCGCGGCCAGTTGGTGTGCGGCGTGTCCACCGGCGTCGCCGGGTTCTCGCTGGCGGACAGCAAGGGCGTGATCCGGGGCATCGACGCCGACACCTGCCGCGCCGTCGCCGCCGCCATCCTGGGCGACGCGGGCAAGGTGCGCTTCGTGCCGACCACCACCACCAACCGCTTCACCGCGCTGCAATCCGGCGAGCTGGACCTGCTGGTCCGCTCGACCACCTGGACCCTGGGCCGCGAGGGCAACCTCGGCCTGCTGTTCGCCGGGGTGAACTTCTACGACGGCACCGGCTTCCTGGTGAAGTCCGCGGCCGGCGTGAAGTCCGTGAAGGACCTGGACGGCGCCACCATCTGCGTGCAGCCCGGCACCAGCACCGAGCTTGCCATCGCCGACTACTTCCGCCTCAACAAGCTGAAGTTCAC
>JAABUQ010003914.1_pt1 | contig 26348 bp, 24 predicted proteins | sample 5560001 | NCBI WGS metagenome assembly JAABUQ01 (sample SAMN10711888, study PRJNA513371) | rock metagenome | isolation source: Antarctica rocks | place: Antarctica: Victoria Land, Finger Mt nord | collected 2015-12-18 | reverse complement strand
ATCTTGAGACAATGCTTCGCAAGACCCTAGCGCGGAGCTAAGGAATCTGGAGAAGTCGCTTTAGCAAGAGACCCGGCAGATCATCGTCCGTGCGGAACCGCGTCGCTTTCTTATTCGAGAGCGCAAACTGAAAGCCGTCCGTGTAGACTTCTACGCTTGCAATAGAGCTTAGCAATATCGAAATATTTTGGCGACGGCCTGCGAAGACGATTCGGTGATCGCCTACGAGGAGCGATCCGCGATCATCTTCCTCAAGGACAGAACGTGTCATCGAGCGCCCTTTCGAACCGCCGACTCGCATCCGCACTCCCTTCACTACCGGTATCGAGATGCTGGAAGAACCGCCAACATACTCTCGGAACGACTTCTCTTCGAAATACGCGGCTGGGACCTCAAGGTAGAATCGCTCGCCCGGCTGAGACACGATTCCTGAGGGGATGATCGCCTGCAATGGTCCGCCTAACAGCATTGCGCGCCGTTGGGCAACAATGTACCGTTCCAGTAACCTGAGATACTCGGCGGTGCTGCCTCCGAGGTTGCCTGTAAACGTCGTTCCAAATGAGCATTTCCATAAGTTATTCGGCGGGATGGTTTCGAGCAACGTATCTCTCGTGATGACCGCGATGAAGTTTGTTTGGAACCAGCCGCGGAACTCGAATCGGCTGATGCTCTCGAGCCCGAAAAATCGTCCGTAGCCTCGCCCAGCCGGATCACGCTTCGCGCCCTTCAAGATGATCACGCGGAGTCGCGTCACAACGAACGCCTCGCTCGGCGCCGACTGGACCTTAAGATAGATCGCCTCGCTCGGCGCTACCGTCTTGCGAAGCATTGCCTCCAGCTCCGGTTCGAGGAGAGTCTGGCCACCGTTAAACGAAGCGGTCGGATAACTACCAAGTTGGATCACGTAATTGTCACCGGTAGATGAGTGGCGTGAATGGACGGACGTCGGCTTGCGCCTGATCGAGCAGCCTCCGTTCTTGAATCGCCTTCGCGCGAATTGCCGGCGCCCGAGCCTCGACTTGAGCACTGACTTCACGTAAGACATTTGCTCCGCCCATGAGGGCATTTCGACCCTGCTTACGCTGCTGGACGTACTTAGACTTGACGTCGCGAACGAGACTTTCAATCATCTTCGGCTCAAACCGGAATAGCTGCTCGGCGACTGTCCTCCATGCGAAGAGTGCGATGGCTTTCTGTTCTCCGATTCCTGACACCGAATGCACCCGCGCATCGATATCGAGCGCGGTCTCGATGTTCCACGCGGCTAGTCGGGCGGTGAGCTGGGGCCCGATACCCTTGATCTTCGCGTCGCGAATGAATTTCGCGTCAAGATATTGGCGTTTCGCTTGTTCCAGACCGGCAAGCCTAACCTGTGCAATCTCTACGTCATACGCGGATCGCTGCTTTACCATCGATCCGCGCGCGGTCGCCAGCCGCTCTCGCTGAGACTGAAATTCACTGCCTTCGCAAAGCTTCTTCCAGTCGGCCTCAGCCCGATCGAACGCCCGCCTGGCGTCCCGCAGTTTCGATCTGCGAATAGTAAGCTCCGCGCCGCCGCTCGGACGACCAAATAGCCAGAAACTTGCAACCAGAATTGCATCGTAAAAGTCGTAGGGCCGGCTCTGGGGGATGAGCCATATGATTAGCGCGCAGACGACTAGCGTGCCAAGGACGGCAACAAAGGTGATGCCCTTTTTCCGAAGACTGTCGCCGACCGGAGCCGGGGCGACCCGTACAGGGTTAATTTGTTCGAACGCGACGTTTGGAATAGCGATCGTGGCGATCTCTCTCCAGAGACGCTCAACTTCGGCATTCGGGAATGTCGACCATATGGAGTCGTCGACGTCGCCGCTCAGCGTCACGAGCGCGGGCGCCGCAAAGTAGACGATCTTGGTATGCAGTTCGATCGCGCACCATGGGCACGGGGTTCGCGTCAAATAGCGATGTGCCGCGTATATCTTGCACGTTGTGATCGCGCGCTCAAGTTCGGCTAGTGCGATGGTCCACTCTTGCGCTAACGGTCGCTCTTCGGGACGGCCACGAAACGCGCGTTCGAAGAGCTCGGCTACTGCAGGCGTGACCGCGCCGACCGAAAGCGAAGCTGGCGGAGGTTGCAGGCCGAGCCGCCGCGCCTGCTCATCGTAAAAGTAGTTGCCCTGAGCGATGTTTTCACCAGGCGTCGGGGCAGCGCTGCCCGGGTTTGGGAGCCGGCCCATAAACGGGTGTTTTCCGACAAACAACAACTGAAAGATCATCACGGCCATGCCGAACGCGTCGTGTGAAGGTAAACGATCGACGCTACCAAATGGGACGGCTTGCAGCTCCGGCGGTTGATACTCCGGAACGCCGACTTCGCAGCGGAACGTGCGAGTCGGCGTTCGTATCTGAAAGCTGTCGCAGTCGATGAAGAGTACGCGCGCGTCTTCCTGGATTACGACGTTGTTCGAATTAACGTCGCCCACAACGATGTTTTTCCGATGCAATCCATCGAATGCTAGCGCGAGATTGACAGCGGCGTGGACGAGCCACTGCCAGTTCGCGTTAGGGAAGGACTTCATGCGGCTCTTCATGCCGATGAGATCGTGGAGCGGCTTCTGACCCGACAGTTTCGGCATCTCGAAGCCAACAGGTGTTCTGCTCGCATTGTAGACGAGCCGCGTCGGCCAAGCCGCGGCCGCAAGCAACGTCGAATCGGCGACGCTTGTCATCGCTTGCAGCTTATCGGCTTGTACGGGCGGCATCGTCTTGAGATAGGTCTTTATAGCGAGGTTGGTCGCGCGGGGAGATGCCCAAACCGCACCTTCTCCTCCCTCGCCGAGCTTCGTACGTAGTTCCATGAGCTTGCCGCTCGGATCGAGCACGTTCACGGGCGTCACTCGATCCGACACGCGATCACGATGGACTTGTCGTCGTCCGTCTTTTCGTTAATGCGGTCGGAATGCAAGAACGCTTCGAGGCGGCTTTTGGTCACTTCCGGTTCGATAGAGGAGCGAACGGTGCTGATGAGCGGCTCGAAGAAGCCGGAATGCGCCGTTTTCTGAGCCTCGTTTAGAGCGAGTCTTTGCAGTCCGTCGGAAAAGAGCATGAAGTCGGTCACGGGGCCGAGCTTTGCAAGATGCAGGCTCTGATGCGAATCCTCTTGCGTAACGAAGAATGTGTGGTTCGCATATTCGCCGTTGTCGGGCCAGATCGCTACGCGCAGCTCGGAGCCTTCCTTGAGAATGATGGCGCCGTCACCGATTTGCCCGCAAATGGTGTGGGCGTCGGAAGCTATAGCGAAAAGCAGCGTGCAGGCGTAGTCACGGCAATCCGTTTCCTGAGCATCAGCCTGGTTGCAGACGCGTTGGCGGATGTCGAGTATCCACTCACGCATGTCAATCGGCGTTATCGCAGACGAGCCGTATTCCGAAACGAATGAACCGGCGATGGTACGGAGCGCATTCGAGACGATTTCGGCACCGGTTTCGGCGTACCGAGCGCTTCCAGCGCCATCGCACACGATACCGATCGCAGCCTCGCCTCCGTCTGCATCGTCAACGAGACGGAACGTTTCCCGATCCTGGCATGTGGCGCCGCTAGCGACGTGGGACGTGCCCGTCGCCCGAGCGGTGATAGCCTGCCACATGCTACGTCGCCGCGGTGATCCAGCCAGTTGGCGCCGGCAGCGCGGCCGTCGTTCCAGGCGCGCTCCGGGAGACGCTTCCCATCGATTTCGAGAGCCAGGAGAACAGCTCACGGAATCGGAGTCCGCTCAGTTTGACCGCAGGTCGCTCGAGGGGACAGATGGCGTTGAGCACGTTGAAGTCCACGTTAGAACCGGCTCCTACACCGTAGAACGAGAATGCCTTTCGCCCCTCACCGGTGCGAACGAGGTTCGCAGCATTCGAGATGGGATCGGTCGGTGCGCCGTCGGTGATGAGAAAGACCCACGGTCGATAATATGAAAGCCCGTTCTCTTGATACGAACGCTTGCGAGCCTCAAGGCGCGCCAAGCCTTCTTCGATAGCAGCTCCCATGGCGGTGGCGCCTTCTGCGTGTAGGTGCGGGGGCTGAAAGGCTTCGGCTCCGACGAAGTCCTGGATGACAACGGGCATAGAGCCGAAGCTGACGATCGCAATCTCCACGCGCTTCGCAGCGAGCGCATCGCCCATCAGCTCGTCTTTGAAAGTCCGCACTCCTACGTTTAGCTCCGAAATGGGCGACCCGTTCATGGATCCGGACGTATCGAGAAGGAGAAGGCACGGAACACGCGGTTCCGGATTCTCCGCAAACTCGACAGCGCCAAAGCCTTCGGTGACCGCGGGAGCATGCTCGATATACGGGGTCTGCATACCGGGTTCTTCTGTCAACTGATATTCCTCACACTGGACGGCGGACCGCTAAGGACAATGCCGGTTTTGCCATGACATTTGATTGCGCGGAACGGACACTGGGCAGCGTCATCTCGGTCTCGACCGGTGTCTGAACCCTTACTCGTGTCGGTCATGCATCTCTTCCGCTCGTCGCATCCAACGCGTTCTCGCTTTTCGCGAACATCCGTGTCGGCACTCTTACCCCTGCATGACAATGCGCTTGGATGCCCGCCTCGGTCGCCGCGTAGACGAGTCGCAACCGCATGTTGCTGCGCGTTCGGCGGACGAACGGCTGCGCACTATCCGTTGGGGTGCACTGCGAGTAAAGAGTTCGAAAAGCCGCTCCGTTCGGGAGGCCGCGTGAGCGTATGCTATGCCACTGTAAGCAAGGACGTTTCAGCTTGGTAAAAGCGAGTCCACTCGTCGCCAAGCTCTAAAGGCGGGTCGGCCATCGCACTTGGGCATGTAAGGCACGGTTCGTAATCTCCGTCGGATCAGCGATCCGCACTCGGGTCTTTAGTGCCCGCTCTCCCGGTTTCGGGGTTCACATTGCCTTTGGTGGACCAATTGTCCAATGGCGCCCCGCCCTTCGCCGAACGATCGTACGGATCAACATGCGTACCATCGCGTTTCGTGTATCCACTCACGTGGTCGACGTTGCGCGATTCACGGCCTGACCCGCCTAATCGTGAAGAGCTGGCGGCGGCTCGGCTGTGGCTTGCGCCATGCCCGCGAGCCGAAGCGATGGACGTGCAAAGAGACGTGGCATATACCGCGGTCAGAAAGACGGCTACGGAACGTTTCAACTATTTTCTCCCCAGTCATACGATGCGTTTGATACGATAGTGGTTTTCGGACGCTTCGGTTTCCAGTGTACTCGGCGTTTCGAACGCTCTGCTATGTCGGCGGAGCGGATGCCAGCAACTCCCGAAGACGTCAGGCTCCGTGAAGACTTATCGGTACGCCGGTCCTCATTGTCCATTCCGGGTGTCGCGGTCGCCGGCCGACGCCGCCTCCTTGCGGCAGACGTAGGCGCCCTCGCGAGTGGCGCCGTACCAGCGCATCCCCTTCTCGTGCCAGATGCCGGTGCGCGTGTTGAGCCACACCACCGTATCCGACGGGCAATGTGCCTGCGCGGCGTTCTCCGAATCATACTGATGCAGGGTTCCGTCCGAAACCGGCGCCTTTACGGATGCGGTCGTCGGCTGACGGTGCGTCGTTGCGAGCGACGCGATGGGCAGAAGGGCCGCTGCCAGTAAGGCAGCGCTCACAATGCGTTTGAACATCACAACGACATGACGCATCTGCTCTGCATGGGGATTATCGGCGAGCTGCGTTTCATCGAATCTTTACGTTTTGCGCAGGAACGCGATTCGAGTCGTCGCCGTGGTCGTTCCGGCTCAACGAAGAGCCGAGTTGACGAGAAGGCTCGGCGTTCGACTTTCAATGTCGGCCCGTCATCTGACCAGCGTCGTCTGCTGTCTCGAGTCCGAGGGTCATGATCGGCGCGGCTGCACTGTCGCCGAACCTGCCTGCGTTGCGGTTGCGCCATTTCGGTTCTCTGCAAGGTAGAGAGAGGAGCAGCGGCAGTGCGCATCATACTCGTCGCCGGCTGGGGCGACGACGGCGCACCCAAGGAGAAGACGTTGAACCACCCGGTAAAGCGATGCGGTCCGCTGACCACCCGCGCGCGGTACTTGGAAATGGATCCGCCGTCGGGAGCGACGGCGAGCAACGATACCGGTGCTCCGCCGGCCATGGTTATCGCGGGCGCATGCGGCTCTTCGTCTCGCCGCAGCTCCATCCCGGTCCACTTTCCCGATGACGAATTCACGACGAGCTGAGTGCCGCGCGGGATCGCCGGAAGCAGACGGATGTCTTGCGTATAGCCTTCCACACGCGGCTCGGTCTTCGTCGCGACATCGATCATCACGTAGTCGTCGCCGCCAACGGCTTTCACGTGCGTCCACGATTGAACCGAAACGGGGGTTCCCCTCGGAAGATCGTGGTGCGCAAGTTCTTCAGGCTCTGAAGTTCCAGCCGCCCATTTCAGGACGGTGTCCATATCATCGAACAGAGTCCCGACCGAACCATCGCCCTCGTCATTCGAATCCAGCAGCGCGCGTTGGCCGATGCGCAGCTCGAGATACCGTGGAAGTGACGCGGCCGACTCGCGGTCGCGGAGCGCGTTCGATGCTACATGCGCAACCGCACGCTTCGTCACGCAAGGACGGGGAGGCAGCACCATCCTCGCTGGACTCCACGAGGTCACGAAGCGGCTTCCGAACATCGTCGGCTTCTCAACGCTGGCCGCAGCGATTGCGATCATCTTCGCGCTCACCATCGGTACCATGATTTGGCGAGCCGCGTACGGCGCGAGCTGGAATGCGAGTGACGCCGCCGGATACATGCCGTTCAACCAGCAGGTCTGCCGCTCGCTCAAAAACGTGCACCAGCAGCTCACTCGGGAGTATCGCCAGTCCGCCGCCGAGGCGGTGCAGCGCGCGATGACCCAGCGGGGCTGTTAGCACACTGTGACCGAGGTCGCTCCGGTTCTGCGATCGGCGCCGACTACTCGCAAGGGGATCTCGCGTTTACCGTCCCGTGACGGTAGCACGCGGCGCAAGGCTCCCCTCGCCGCGCTCGGCGCGGCTACGGCCGTGGTCTTGCCCCGCGCGCTAAGGCTACGTCCGACGGTGAACGGCGAGACCCCCGTACGGAGCAGCAAGCGAGAAGGTCTTCGTAGGCGCCTATTTCAATCGAAAGCGCTCACGGGGTCGTTTTCGGGAAGCATGCGAGGCAATTTGCAGCGTCCAGAACGCATCATCCTAGACGGCCTGATAGCCGGCGAGTCGTATGAGACAATCGCCAAGCGCATGAACCTTACGCCGTCTATGGTCAAGATGCGGGTCCTGCGGCTACGCGAGCGTTTCAGCTGCCACAGCACGCCGCAGCTGATTGCCGAGCTCTTTCGGCAACGGTTACTCCGCTAAGGGGCACCTAGTTCGAGACGCTTTAACTGGGGGCGCTACCACGAAGGGCTCCCTTGCCTGTCGGCGACCATCAGGGCGCGCCGCCAGGACGTTTGCGCCAGTTCGTCGCGACCTCAGCGGTCGCCGTCGTCAGCGCGTCTTCGGTAACGTTCTGTCGCGTGAGCGGACAGCCGCAGTAAGACACCGCCATATCCGAAAATGCGCATCGCTATTGGCGAGAACGCGTTCGTTCCCGGGGTGTCGCGGGCAGCGCCGACGGCTTATAGCTTCGCAAAATAATTAGCCGGCGCCGACGCTGCGCAAAGGTTCCCCACAACAAATAGCCGACACCGAGGCTTATCAGGATGCCGATGATTGCTGCGATCCAATGCGAAGCGGTACCGATCACCGAGAGAATCACCTAAGGGTAAACTTTGAAGAATTCACGATAACAGGCGCGGTTGTTTTGTCACGCCGCTGGCCACGCCGATCCGAAGACGCGAGCCAGCGCGATTTGCGTCGACCGCTGCCGTTCCAGACGATGGATCTTCCCAATAGCAAGGCCAGGTAGGTCCGCCAGGAACAGTAACCGGTTTATCGTTATCCTCCGTTGTGGACGAACCGACTGCATTTGTGCTCAACGCGAGCAAACTGAGAGACGCAAAAAGGCACCGCAGTAGCCAGCGATGCGTGCTTACTTCTCCTACCGCTCCTTCTCCTGACGCTTGGGACGAGGCGGCTTAATCAGCGTTATGAGCGCATGAACGACGACCGGGTCGAAATGCGAATCAGAGGAACGCTCGAGCTCGTCGAGTGCCTGGACCGGCCGGATCGCCTCACGATAGGGCCGACCACTAATCATCGCGTCCAAGGCGTCGGCGACAGCAACGATCCGCGCATCGTGCGGAATCGCCTCGCCGACCAGACCCTGCGGATAGCCGCTGCCGTCGAAGCGCTCGTGATGAGCGATGACAATGTCGACGTAGGGGCGCAAGAGAGGGGCGGCAGTCAGCATCTCAGCGCCGTCGGTCACGTGGTCTTGCATGCGCGTTACTTGGCGTGCGGTGAGCGGTCCGGCTTTGCGCAGGATGCTCACGGGCGTAAAGAGCTTGCCGATATCGTGCAGCCGACCGCCCCTGCCCACAAAAGCGCTCCGCTCGGGCGACTGGCCCAGCGCCGTCGCGATCTTGCCGCTCCAGGTTGCGACGCGCCGGCAGTGCACTTCCGTCGCGGGATCATGCGTCGCCAAGCGCGCCAGGAGCCACTCGGCTTCCATCTCGACGGGCGCAAGCGGACTGGGCTCTGGCGTACCAGCCCCGCTTTGCTCAGGGGCCGCACGCACGACCGCCAGCATCCTCAGTCCTTGAGTTCCAATTGGAGCATTGAGCCTACGTTCCGCACGACTGGGCCGGGAGTCCCGGCGCTAAAGAACGACTTTACGCCGTCTTCACTAACCAGAACGGTCGAGCGCCGACTCTAGATTGCGATCGGCACCTCAGCGAGGCGGCCAACCCGACGCGCCAGCCACGACTGAGGAATGCGGGCCGCGTGCTCACGCGCATAGTGCAGCATCGCCCGATCGCCGACGAGCTCGTACAGATCCAGCGCAACGACGGCCGCGCGCCAGTTACTCGACACGGAGCGAAAAAGCCCAAAGGCTTCGCGCAGCAGATCTAAGCCAAAGCTCGCGCCATGCAGTTTTCCGGCTACGAGTCCAAATGCATAGGCTTCCTTCGCGCGGAAGAACGGGTTGCCATGAGCGGCAATGTTCAAGCGGTCTATCGGCTTGGGGATTGCCTTGTAGCGGTCCATATATTGATCTGCACGCTCGGCGTTGGACGGCGCAATGAGGGTTGCCAGGTGGAGCAACGCTTCCCGTTCGTCGTCGTCCGTCGCGTTCCAATCGATTTGACGCGCCAACTCCTCCGCGTCAGCGATGCACTCAGCTGCATTGACCGGCTCGCCTAGTTCGCGAGCAAGATAGCCGCGGCCCACAAGCGCTTCCGCCCGCCGCGGCAGTGTTGGAGCAAGGTCGATGGCCGACTTGAAGTGACGAAAAGCTGCGAGATGATTGCCGGCAAGGGCCTCGAGCCACGCCAGGTGATGCGTCACGTGAAAGCGCAGCGGCCGCAGTTCGTCGTTCCAGGCAATCGTGTTTGCGCGATCGCGAACGAAGGCGGCAAGTTTCGGCGGGTTTCCTTCGGCAACAGGAACAGCGAGATTGTTGAGCATGCTGGCTTCGAGCCAGACATCCCGTGCACTCAGCCGTGTCAGGTGCTCGTTCGCAGCAAGAAGCATCGTCATTTGCCGCTCGACATCGCCACGCAGACCCGCAACGAGGCCCAGCAACTCGAGAAGCCGCGCGTGTGCCGAGCCACCCTGCTCGTCGAGCGTCTCGCTCGCAATGTTTTCCGCCTGGACGAAATCGCCACGCATAAACGCGGTCAGCGCCCGATAATAGGCCGCTTCCGTAATGAGCTCGCCGTCGGCGCTGGACGTCGCGTAGGTGTCGGCATTTACTAACGCTTCCTGCGCTTCATCGAAGGTGCCGCGCCGCGCCAGCGCCGTTCCAAGCAGGAACTGATGGACGGCTGACGCTGCATGATCGGCAAAGGGCGGAACGCTTTCCTCGAGCTCGCCGATTGCGTCGTCCTGACGCCCGCTGCGTAGGAACGCGCGGACACGCAGCAGCGACGCCGCTGCGCTATCGTGACCATGGAGGAGGTTCAGACACGACTTGGGCCGACCCGCGAGGTATGCATCAACAGCATCTTCGTAGGGGGCCTTGCGTGGCGCAAGGCGGACAACGTTGTGAATAGCCTTGCATCCTTTGCGCGAGTCTATGACCAAAACGAATCAGCAGATCCGCTCGATCCGTGGAATCACCCTAGCATCCGTGCGCCCGCGCTCCCTCTCCTCCTAAGACGGGTTAGCAATCAATTAAGATTTAGCCGCTGGCGCTACCGTTTGTGGACAGCGGAAGAATGATGTGGTGGAAGGCGCTGATCAACATGGCGAAGGCGTGCGCGAAATCCAAGATGAGTCTCCAGCGATGCGTTCGTAAGCCCTACGAACAAAAGGGGGTAGAACATCTGCCCGCCCCCCCTTTTGCGTTTGCTTTCTTAGGGCTCCGTCCTTACGAACGTCCGCTTGATTACTATCCTTAGTAAATAAACAAGCGCTTGCTGACAGCTTTTCCCATTCGCGTGTGCTGATGCTTAACCCACGGAGATTCGCAGCGATCGGCGCGACGACCACCAAGAGCGGCTGGCGCAGCAGCACGGTCTTCTGCTTCTGCATGACACCGAGCTTGCGACGGTACCCGCGCTCGACGTCGCGGACGACGCCATGTGCGGTCGGTGGATCGAAGCCCGACGCCTTGTGGTAGATCCCGATCGCGAGTTTGGGTGCGATCGACGCGGGCCGGCCTTGCGCGCCGCAAGATGGTCAATGTACAGCGCGACGGTGTTCGGCTCGGCCGGCAACGCCTCGCGACCGATCGTTGCCGTGAAGCCGCGAAAATCGCGCCAGTCGCTCGCGTAGGCGCGCTCGGTCGCGGGGGCTTTTGCTCGCGTCGGCGACCTCGTGCGCGGCCGCGCGCAGCTCGGCCACGACCGCGTCAATCGTGGACTGGAGCGTTCCAGGTTCGCGAGCGCAAGTTCGCTCATGCCGCGGCGTCCATTCGGGTCGTCGGTGCTGCGTCAGGGCCAAGAATTCGTGGCCCATGAGAAAGCGATATTATCGAGGGTCAGCTTCTCGGATCACTGCGTATTTGACGCTCCATTCGAGGTCACTAGCACTAGGTTTGCGTTACGGCTGCAATAGGAATACAATAGAGACCTACATTGTCGGACATCGGCCGGCACCGGCTAGGAGCAGGGGAGAAGCAGTGGTTACCGGCGCCAGGCCCGATCTTGCCGTCTACAACGAAATTTTGCGGATGGAACCACACCAGATTGTCGGTGGTCTGGTGGAAATTCTCGGCAAAAAAATCACGGCATATCTGGCCAACGTAAAGGACACCCGCACGATCGATGCGTGGATGGAGCCGGGACGCGACGCAGAAGAAGCGCGGCGTCTAGACTTTAATCATCTCCGACTCGCGTTACGAGTCGCTCGGATCCTGGCCGCCCGTGACAGCAATCGCGTCGTGCAGGCTTGGTTTGGCGGTTTGAACCCGCAGCTCGGAGATCGCAACCCAGCTCGTTTGCTTCGCGAGGGGAATGCCGAGGACGGCGAGGCTGTCCTCAATGCAGCGCGCGCGATGCTCGTCAGCGGCTGATTCATCGAATCAACGTCTCCGCCATGTCCAGTGTACCGAGTGGGGCGCACCGGAGAAGTGTGGGATTGGCCCGATTGGGCACGGGCGAATAGTGATCGCACCTTTGGTAATCGCTTTGACGACTACGAAGGGTTGTTTCGAGTCCTATACGTCGCTTCCGATACCTATGGCTGCTACCTCGAGACGCTGGCGCGTTTTCGACCAGACCTCACGTTTTACGCCGACCTAGCGAAAATTGAAGGCGATATCGACCATGCTGTCCCAGGCGTTATCGATGCAGAGTGGCGCGAAAATCGACGCATAGGACGGGCCGCCGTCGGTGGCAACTACGCCGATATTGGCGCGAGCGGCTGGCTCAGCGCGTTCCGCAAACATCTCGCTAGCGAGGCGCTGCAAGCCGGATTCAATGATTTCAACGCACATGCGCTCTTTGCGACGGCTCCACGATCGCTCACGCAACACATTTCGCGAATGGTTTTTGACAACTGTTTCGACGGTATCCGCTACCGGTCAAAATTCGGGTTGGAGGCGGTATGCTGGGCGCTTTTCGAGATGCGTGTCGTGATTAGGGACCACAGCGAAGGTGAGATCGTCTTGAACGATCCCTCCCTTCAGAAGGCGAAAGACGTCCATGGTCTGGCATTTCAGGATGAAATTGCTAAGAAAGATGCCGGATCAAGTTGCCAGTCCTCAACATGTTAATAACAAAGCGCGGCCGTATGCATGGCTACGCCGGCTCCTTTGACGCGACGGCGGCGCCTTGGAACGGGAGCAGCGCGCGATACGGTCAAGAGTCGGGAAGCCGAGGGAGAAGGTACGCTCCCGCTGGAGTCGGATCTCGCCGGAATGCCAGAAGAAAGGCACGCTCGCCGCTATGACGTCAATCATGACGAAGTCGCGCGAAGCAACGTCGATCTGATTCCGCTCGACGCCGACCTCCGCGACGACGATCTCTCGTTTTTCAGCCTGACTGATAAGTGGTTCGCACGGTCCAACACGCGCCACACGGTTATCGCGAGCCATGATCCACCATTGCTCGTTAGATAACCGAACGCGTTCAACGTCTCGGCGATTCTTCGATGCGAGTAGCCGGCGCTTCGAAGTCGCGTAATCAACGGAACGACCGTCGAATAGTACTTGGCCGCCGCCCTACGTGCGATCGTATTCGAGGCGCACGGCTTACGTTGCGTCGTCCGCGTTATATTCGCTCGACGCCGCGGCGCGTATTGGATGCCGTTGCGCGACGCAAGTCCGCTGAGGCTCCCTGTATTCCACGGCGTGCCGACCTTCGTCGTTGATCCCGAATCGTTGAGTTCGCGCGCTATCGCTCTGAAAGATTTTTGCTCTTGCAGACCGCGTGTGACGGCGTCCAATACCGGCCGTATCTGCGCTTTACGCCGGGCCATCGCAGCGCGTACCCCGATGGCTTGCACAAGCGGCGGGATCGGTCGATGCGGCGCGGGCGTTCGAGCTAATTCCGAGCGTTCGAAAAGCTTTTGAACGTTGCTCTTACTCCAAGGGTTGCCACGCCGGTTCGTGTGCCCGAGTTCATTGAGACGATTGGCGATGGTCTGAAGACTCGAACCGCTGCCAGCGACGCTCCGGAGCATCGGCAACAGGTCCGCGCATTCGTCCCGGGCTCGCTGTCTGTTCGCGATCGCTGCGGCGGCTTGACCCTTCCTGCGATTTTCCGCACTTAGGGGTGCGGGCGGTTTGAGGCTCTTGCCTGCCGCCTTCCGTATGGCAAAGGCAGCCTTAACTCGGGCCGACGTCATGCGCGATTCGTGCTCCGCGAGCACAGCGAGTATTTGAATCGTTAGTCTGTTCGCGTGCGGATTGTCGCAAGCCACGAAATCGACGTTGCCTTGGTGGAGCTGTGCTGTCACGAAGACGCTTCGCGAAAGACGATCGAGTCGGGCGATCACAAGGATGGCTCGCGACCGCTTCGCGTGCGCTAGAGCCCGCGCTAGCTCGGGACGGTTCCGAAGATGGTCCTTGCTCCCTGTTTCGACTTCTTCGTAAGCTCCGATAATTCGCGACTCGTTCTTACTTGCGAAGCATTCGACGGCATGGCGTTGAGCAGCCATGCCGAGCCCGCCGAAGCCTTGAAGCTTCGTGCTGACGCGATAGTAGGCGACGATATCTCTGGTTTCCATCAAGACCTCGCTTCGCAGCGTGGGGTCGCTGCAGCGCATGTTGGGAACGTCTGTGTCGGCGACGCGGGCGGCTTTCCGCATTTTACGCGAGCGTTAGCCGCCGTCTCGCCTCGATGCCGAGGTCGCAGATTGGCTTTCGTCCCGATCGGTGCGGCAGTACGCGCGCAGCTTCATGCGGTTTCTCGCTGTAAAGGCTAGCGTAGAAGGTATCGCCGCGCGCGTCTGTGAGCACGCGACGTGGGCACTACCAAAAGCATGCCGACCACCATCGCGCGCGGCGCTTCACCCGAGTCGATTCCTCGACGGAGTTCCCGCGCGAAGCGCAATCCGCCGCGGCGACCCGTCCCGTTCCTCGAAGCGAAGGCCGCGCTGCAAGAGAACCTTGCTGTCAGGCGCGCTCGTCTTCAACTCTCGCAGCGAGCACTCGCCGCGCGTTCCGGCGTGAACGTCGCGTACATCACGCAGATCGAAACCGGCAACCGGAACCCATCGCTGCTCATCCTCGGTCGTCTCGCGGCCGCGCTCGACACCGACATCGTCGGACTGCTCAAGAAGCGCCGCGACGCGAGTTCCGCGAGGCGGTACTCGCCGAAAGGCGCCAAGAGACGCTGAAGGGGAAGGGTCGAAGCGGGTTTCGATGCGCGGACTCTACGGCCTCAGCGTTGCCTTCGACAAGGCCACGATTGTGCCGCCCGAAGATAGCACCAAATGAGTGAAAAACGCGGCCCGCGCCTTCCGTCCGTTCGTCTGACCGCGCATCTGATGCTCGCGGATTATGCGGTGGTCTGCGAAGGCAAATTATATCTCAGCGGCGGTGGCTGGACTCGCACGCGCAATACCGCCGCGGTAATGGCGATTGGCGGAGTTCTGATAAAGCCATGGCAGCAGCTCGAAACCTCGACGGAACTCAGCCTTCGCCTGGTTCGCGGCGACGGTGCCCCCGTGCTTATCGAGACGCCTGCCGGACCACAGCCTTTTGAGGCGACGGCCGTCATTGCTGCGGAGAAGCCCGCTAAGCTGCCTCGTGGTGCCGATGCCTCCGCGCCGTTCGGCTTCTCGTTCCCGCGGCCGCAACTCGAATCTGGCAGCTATGCGTTCATCGTTTCGAGCGATCTGGATGGTGAGATCGCGCGGCTTCCGTTCGAGGTCGATGACTAGGCACGGATTACTCGGTGGCGCGAGCATGATGGAAGAGGCGAGCCTTACAGTGGCGTCGACCGACCATGATAGCCCACGGACTTCGCTAGCCGTGACGCAACCCCGGTGCTCGTCCGCCTCGGGAAATTGGCCGCCTCGTCGTCACGTTGCGAACCGCGGAGAGACCGCTTCGTTCCCCCGTCGCTTGATCTCGCTTACGGGGTTGATAAGTTCTTTTCTCGATCTCTGGAATCCGACGTCGAGCGCTTGACGAACGCATGTCGAAGGAAACGTATTTTATATTTGGTCAGCGCTCAATTGCCTTGCCGGCTACGGTTCCGAGGAGCTTGAGCGAGGAGGCATCGATAACGAAGAGGCGGTTTCCATCGTCTTCATCCGCATAGACGCGTTGAGTGGCCGCATCGTACGCAATCGCATCGATAGGAGCCGCCGACGTTCACGCTGCGCAGAACGACATGCGCCGCGGGATCGACTTCGGAGATCGTTCCCGCTTCGCCGTTTCCCGTGAACACGTGCCCTGTGCGTCGGTCGACCGCCACGCCGTGAAGCGGTCCGACGCTAATCTGCGACAGTATCTTTCCCGTATCAGCGTCGACGACGAGCAAGGAGCGGGCCGCAATTGCGCAGCGTACATACGCCGGCGTGCCGCATCGACGGCAACGTAGTCGAAGCCTCCGGCCGACGCGACGGCTTGCGGTGGCGATATCGGTACGATCGGCATAACGATTCCTTAGCGTATTGGCGCTAGGGCAGCCCAGCGGGATAGTCGTAGCCGGTGAGGCCCGGGATGGCGACCTTCGCCGGATCGTTGCGATTCGCGCGAAGCTGCGCCACCGCGACGTCCGTCACGCAGCCGGAGAGCAGCTGCCGCGGGTCTTCCATGACCAGCCGCAGCCGCGTCGTCATTGCGAACATGTCGTCGACTGAGCGGACCTGCGGCATCTCTCCCAATGCGACCGTCTGCGCATCGAGGACCGGCGCAGACAGCGCTCTGGGCGTGTAGTACGGGTAGCCGGCGAACATGAGCGGCGCGAGTTCGACCGTCGCCCGCGTGTTAAACCAGATCCGACGCAGCTCTGGTTCGAGCGCCCTGAGTGCCTTCACGTTCGAATCGCTGAACGTGAAGCCCGGGGCGTGCGGAGCGATGTACATGCGCTCGAGCGCGAGCCGTTCGTCGGACGCCCCCATAATGATCGAACAGATGCTGTTCGTCATCCAGGTGACGCCGGCCGTCGGCCGGCCCTGTTTGCCCGTGACGAGTACCATCGCGCGACTCCAATCGATGCCTTGTGCGAAGAACCAGCGAGTCATCCGATGCGCGATGTCGAGGCCGGTAAGAAAGAACGTGGCGATCATCGCTGCGTTAATCGGAATCGTCGCTCCGAGCGACGCAGCACGCTCGGGGACCGCTTCGAGATAGTCGCTGCGCAGATTCTCGGCGGTAAGCGCGGATTCGTCGTCGAGTGCCTTGCGTAGGAAGCGCGCTGTGATCGCGCAGCAATAATCGATCATATTAGCGATGGCCGCCTCGCGTCCGCGATACGCCTCCACGGCGATGACGTCACGCCACAGCTCCGCGGAATTCGCGCCGCGGGCAGATTCGACGGCGTCGAGAAGACGTCGCGCATCGTTCTGCCAGAGGCCGCTCTGCGGCGCGATCTCTCGCAGCCTGATCAGCGAGGCGAGCGCCGGACCCAGATGCGACACGCCCGCGAGCTCCTTGAAGCCGCGGGTCGAAATGCGGAAGCTCTCGGAAACCGGTGGACGTTCATCACCGAAGAAGATCACCATATCGGTGCCCGTAGCGACGACGAGCGGGTCCGTTGCGCCGGCCTCAGCCGTTACGCGCGTAAGGTGTGCGCCGATGCTCTCGGGATCTGCGGTGTAGGTTTCGAAGAGGGCAGTCAATGCCGGGCTCTGTCGAGCGCCCGCGCCTTCGGAAACACGGAATACCGTCGTATCGGTGCGGAAGCGCACGTCGGCGTCCAGACTGTTCGACACGATGAGGTAGCGTTGTCCGTCGGCTAAGAACGACGCGACGTCCGTCGCACCCTGCGTGGGAAACTCCGTGACGACGCAGAGTCGACCGTCTTGCCAGCGATAGATGCACGAGTCGAGCGCGGTCTGCGGATTGTGTGGCGAACCGCGAATGAAGTTGACCTGGACGACGTATCGATTGGTCGCCGTTTCAAAATATGCGAATTCGCGTGCACCGGGGCCACACATCGTCTGGTGCTGCACGAAGCGACGATCTTCCCAACGGTAGAGCAACGAGTCGCCTTGGAGATTCGCGAAGGCGAGATACGCTGCGCCGTCCGCCTCGAAGAAGCAGAACGCTCGGCCGCTCGCGCCGTCGAGAATCTGAAACGATTCGAATGCCGACCCGTTCCATCGCAAGAGTTGCGATGGCTCAACATGGTCCGCGTAGCCGAGCATCACTTCACCCGCGACCCGGAAGAAGATCCAGTTGTAGCCCCACGCCGACGGCACGATCTGGAACTCGACGAAGTGCGTTCCGTCCCATTCGAAGATCGTCGATCGACTTGGATGAATCGGCGTGGCATCGGCGCGGACGACGCCTTGCGCGAGAGCGAGAAATTCGCGTACGCCGATCGAGAAATGCCGCCATTGCTTGGCTGCGAACGTCGGGAACGACTGGAAGGCGACGAAACGTCCATCGATCCATTCGTAGACTACCGAGTTCGCGTTGAGATTGTAGGGCCCATGACCGGTGCGCAGGCTCGCCGTCGCGAGAAACACACGTTCGCCGATTCGGAAGAATTCCGCATCTTCGCCGCCGGGAACCGGCAGCCGTTGATGCTCGACGAAGCGCCCGCGCTCCCGAACGTAGACGATCGCTTCGACGTCGCTGTCGCCCGCACTCATCGATGCCGGCTCGCCGATGATGTCTCGCGCGAGTTGCGGGACCGCGAGGTACTGCCGCCCGTCGATTTCGAACGGGCAGACGGCTCGAGCACCCGAGGTGATCAGCGATTGGCTTATCGGAAGATCGATGCGCGCACCGCTCGAAGACGACGCCGACTGGGATACCACGATGAAAACCTCGCTACTAGAAGATCGAAGGCGCGCGACGGGCCATCCCGTTATGAACTCCAGCCGAAGAGCCGCGCGGGATTGTCCACGAGAATCCGCTTCCTGAGCGCCTCATCCGGCGCCCAAGTCTCCAGCAGATTTAGAAGCTCGCCGGTATCGCGGCTGCCGTCGGGAAGGTGCGGCCAATCCGAACCCCAGACGACGCGATCGGGACGCGTCGCCACGATCGCTTTCGCAATCGGCGCGACGGCATCGTAGCCGCGGTTCTTCGAAATCCGATACGGACCGGAGAGCTTGAGCCAGCAGCGTCCGCGCTTCATGACGTCGAGCAGCCGCTCGAAGTCGTGCGCGGTCAAGCCGTCCTCTTCGAGCATGTAGCCCATGTGATCGATGACGAAGTCGTCCTCGAGCTCGGCGAAGAACGGAATGAGGTCGCGCACGACATAGCCCGGTACGTAGAACTGTACGTGCCACCCGCGCGGGCGCGTGCGGTCGAGCATGCGCCGTACATACGCGTCGATCGATTCCAACGGCCACGACGCGCGCGCGAAGAGATCGAGCCGAATAGCGCGCACGCCGAGCCCGTGGAAACGATCGAGTTCCACGTCAGAGACGGTTTCTTCGACCATGACAACGGCTCTCGAACGGTCGCCCAGCGTTTGCAAGACTCGCAGCGTCAGACTGTTGTCCGTTCCGTAGAAGCTCGGCTGAACGAGCACCATGCGGCTTATTCCAAGGTACTGCGTGAGATCGAGATACTGTTCCAGTCGCGCCTCGGGAAAGGTGTAGTGCGGCTTTTCGACGTTCGGAAAACCGCGTTCGAAGACGTGGAAGTGCGCGTCGCACGCCTGCGGCGGTACGGGAAAGATCGGCCGGCTGTTGGTCTTGGCGCCGCGCATCGGCGTGGTGATGAGAATGTCGCTGTGCATTACCGTCTTTCGAATCGAAGGAATCACTTAACAACCGCGGAGCCGCGCACGTCGCGGAACCACTGCGCGACGTGCGACTGCTTAGCTTCCGCTGCGGACATCAGGAGTTCGGTGTCGCTGCCCGTGTAGATGAGCGGCGCAACCCCGAGTGGCAATAATTGGGCGATGTAGGCGAGGTCGCCGATGCCGCCGACGCTTAGGATCTTGCCGTGGGCCTTGCAGGCCTCGCTCGCAGCCGAAATCGCGTTCCGCACGCGATCGTCCCGGAACGCACCCGGGACGCCGAGCTCCGCGCAGAGATCGTTCGCGCCGATCACGATCATGTCGACGCCGTCGACCGCCGCGATGGCGTCGACGTTCGCGATGCCAGTCGGCGTCTCGAGTAGGATTTGTACAATCGCGAGTTCGTCGAGGGCCGGATTGAGGTACCTCGCCGGTATCGGCCTCAAGCCGAACTGCGGCACCATGGCGATCTGCGAACGCTGCCCGCGCGGCGGGAAGCGGCACGCGCGTGCCACGGTGCGCGCTTCATCCGCCGTCTCGATGCGCGGTGCAATAATTCCGAGCGCGCCGCCGTCGAGCAGCCGGCCGATCATCCCATATTCGCGTTCGGGAACCCGCACGACCGGCGTCATGCCGAGCTCGAATGCCGCGGCAGCCAGCTCGATCGCGAGCGCGAGCGGCATCGCACTATGCTCGAGATCGATCATGATGCAATGATGGCCCGACGAGTGCGCGACGCGAACGATGTCGGACGTGCGCGCGCCGCGGACGATCATCGCAGTCGTCAGCTCGCCGCGCCGCAGTCTTCCGAGGAGCAGCCGATCCGCGCGGCGCGCCGCCTCGTTCTGCAGCTCCTCGTGTAGGACGCCATCGCTCATCGCGCGAGAAATCCGAAGATTTGCATGCGGGTCGCTATGGCGAGACGCCGGTCGCATTGGCCGAGAGGACGATGTCCGCTTGACCCGCGGCGTTCACAATCGCTGGTGCTTGCTGCGCAAGTCCGGCGGCATTCGAAGACGCGTACGCCGGGTAATCGAAGCCCGCTGCGTATGTCTGAAAGTTGTCGCCGGTGATGCCACCCTGCGCCGAGGCGGCTCCGCCGGAATCGGCCATCGTGTTATCGCTACGCGTGCAGAGCGAATGCGTGGAACTTCCCGCGGGAAGCGATCCAACGACGGGGTTAGGCCCGAGGTTATTCCCCGGATCGTTGCCTGAACCCGTATAGCCGAGCCCGACCGGATTTGGCGAAGCTGGCGTCACGCGCACCGTGTAGAAGAGCGGCGGCGAGGTCGCAGACGTGATATTGAAATGGCAGCTGACGAACGTACCGTTGCTGTCCTTGACTCCGCCCGTATCCACGACGAACAAGTACATCTCGGTCGCATGGGCCGGAAACTCATACGCTATAGATCCTCCGCCCAGCCCATTCGGTTGGAAGACGGGAGCCGGCAACGCGGCACCGTTGTTGAGGAGCGTCGCGTTCGAGAGGATCGCGCTCGCACTAACTGTCCCGAATTGCGGCGTCGATCCGCTGAAGCCGGTCGGTACGTTGACGTTCAGCTTGAAAGTCGTCGGCCCGGCGGGCGCGATACCGCGAAACGTCGTGAAGCCGAGCGCTTGACCGACGTTGCCCAATCCGTTTGCATTGCGCACGCTCGGAAACGCAGGCGGCCCCCCTGCATACTGCAACTGGCCCGCGGGCGGCGCGTAGATCGGAAGCGCCGGAAACGTCAACTGCGCCTGACTCTGGCTGCCTTGCCCGAGATTGCCCGGGAAGATTCCCTCGCCGAAAGCGCCCCAGGAGCCGGCACCTTGACCCAATGTCGAGACCGGCGGCGTTGATCCGCCCGGAACGGACGCCGGCGTACCGGAGATCTGCTTCTTGCCGTCATCGACGTTCGGCGTCGCGCCGTTTAGCGCGGCTGCCGCAGTATTGGCCCCCGTCGCGCCCGACCACACGATTGTCGGCGTCGAGTACAGAACCGCCGACAATCCATTGGTCTGCCGAAACGTTTCGGTGAGGTTTAATCCGGCGGTGCCATTGATGTTCGCCGTGCCGACCGCGAATTGCAGTTTGCCGTAAGTCGGCGAAGTCGGATTCACACTCGTCGTCGACGGAACGAGATTTTGCGCGCTGCCGCCGCATCCGGAGACGGACGTGAGGATCAGCGCTGCGATGAGAAGATCGTTGCGTAGCGCATTGTATCTCAGCATTAAAGACCCCGCTGCAGGTAAAAACGGAACGTCAGGGGCTGCAGCACTTGCGGCACGACGTAAGCGCCGAAGCCGTTGCTGCCCAGCGTGTACGGCGCGATGCCGTACTTTGCGGCGGCGGGACTCGCAAGCGCGGGAGAATAGCCGGTCAGCGGTCCCGCTACGCCGTTCGCCACGGGCTGATACAACGGGTTGATCGACGGCTGATCGTTGACGCGATCGAAAACATTCTCGATTCGGAAGCCGAAGGTATTCCGTGCTCTCGTGTACTCGAGCGTCACATTCGCGTTGAGCCGCGGGGCCGACAAAATGCCGCCCGGCTGATTCGATTGCGCTATCCCGCGCGTCGCGGCGAAATTGGGCTTATACAGCGTGCCGGCGTTCGTAGGATCGATGTATTGCGTGACGATTCCGGCCGACGCGTTGTTCTGAACCGGAAAACTCACCGGCGAATTGGTATGCGGAACGTTGACCGCCACGTTGTTGATGAGGACCGGCGTGTAATAGCCCGAGCCGATCGGCTGGCCGCCGTCCAGCGTGAACGTCGGACCGATGCGGAAGCCGTTCTTGAAACGATACGAGACACCGGAGACGGCGGTGAACGGCGCGAGAAAACCGACTCGGTAGATGTTACCCGATTGAAAGACGGAGCCGCTCACGACCGGCGTTGCATCTTCGCTGCTGCTCCCAGCGGGCTTATTCGTGAGTTCGTTGATGTATGTTGCGGAAAGGAAGCCTGAAAAACCGTACAGACGGTCGGGCGACGTAAGCAACATCTCGATTCCCGTGGTCTTCGAGATACCGTTGTACGCATTGCGATAGGAGATCGGATTCAGTTCGCCCGTGATTGGGTCGGTGCTGTACGCCGCTGCGGAGAGTAACGGTACGTTGAATCCGCGCTTATAGAACGGCGTCAGCTTCACCGCGAAGCCGTTGCCGAAGAGATGGCTGTACGAGAACTCGAGGTTGGAGTACGTCGTCGTAATCGCATTGCCGAAATCAGGCTTCAAGAGATTGTCCATTTCCCAATGCAGAAAGTCGGCGTAGTTCGTGCAGCTTCGCAGAGGCACCGGAAGCGGTCCACTCTGACCGAGATCCTCTCCGGACCCGCACACTGCGCCGACCGGGCTGAAGCGTCCGGCGCGAACGTTCGGATCCGCGTTCGTCGCCGGATCGGGCACGGGTACGTTCGCGAAACCGTTGTACGCGAGGAAGCTCGTCGGCGTGTAGAGCCCCGCCGGCGGCAGATATTCGATTGACCGGCCGTAGCTGAAACGGAACGAATCGCGACGCGTTGCCTGAAAGGCAGCTGCGGCGCGCGGTTCGAGATACCGCGGGGTATTCGACTCGGCGTTCGGATCGACGTTGCCGGTCACGATGCCGGACGGGACGTGGAAGTTCGCGCCGTCCTCGCGCAAACCCAAGTCCAGGCGGAGGCGGTCGCTCACCTTCACTTGGTCGCGGATGAAATATGCGTAATAGTCGACCGGGTTCGGAGGGGAGTCGAGAACGAGCGGCGGGTTCGAGACTCCGTTCGGAAACTTGCCGGTGTAGTACAGCCAGCATCCGCCGACGATCGGGCAATCGTTGCTTCCCGGACTGAGTATCGCTCCCGTCGGACTTAACGTCGGAAAGGTTAGCGGTGCGCGGACGTTCCGCGGCGCGAAGTAATCGACGATGTCCGGAGTCCCGCGCCGCTGTGGGTTTTCAGTATCGAACAGACCCAGACTGTAGTCGGTGAAACTGAAGGCGGGCCGCGCGATTTCGTATTTCGCCCCGAAGGTGACGGCGTTGCGTTCGCCGAGCGTCTTGTTCAGCTCGAAGCTCACGCCGCCTCGGCGCCCCCCGTCATCGTTCGTCGTCCGCAGACCAAACGATCCGGCGGATGATTGGGTCCCGTACGGATTGTCCGTGATCCCGATGTAGCCGACATCGTAATAACGCGCCGCCAGGTACGTTGACGCGTTGAGGTTGTTGTCATACTCGAGCTTGACATACGAGCTTCGCGTGCTCGTCGCCGGAGTCGGCCCGCTCGCCGTCTGCGTGTAGCTCGTCTGACCAGGCAGCAGCGGCATGATGCGCTGCGAGACCAGCAGATTCGAGAGATCGGTGTCGTTGGCGGCACCGCCCGACGGATTGTACGTGACCCCGAACTGCGATAACGGCGGGTTGGCATAGCCCGCGAACGGCGAGAATTGACCGTATGGCAATCCCAGGTATCCACCGAGATCGGCGTCGATCGCTGTGAAGCGCGTTTGCGTGAGCAACTGTAGCGATTCGTGATTGTTCTTGCCGAACTTGTAGATCGAATTGTTGAGGAAGTCGTTGTCGCGTTGGTAAGAAGGACCGGTATAGTACGCCGGCGCGATCAGCGCGGCCGGGGTACCGGGCGGTCCCTCCTGAAACGATTGCCGTACGCCTGTGAAAGACGTATAACTCGAAAATCTTCCATTGGGGCTCGCCCATCCGTATTCGAATCCGAGTTGATGGTAGAACGCTCCGCTTCCGACTTCCGCATCGAGCAGGCCAAAAGGCGGATTCGTTCCGCGCTTCGGTATCAAGTTGACGACCCCGGCGCCGGCGTTGCCCTGCGATGGATCGCCGGCACCGGGGACAACGGACAGCGAGCCGATTCCGTTCAGGAACCCCGTACTGATCCGCGAATGGCTCACTTGCGTGTTGTCTACGCCGTCGAGCTGCTGCCCGATCTCGTCGGTCAAGCCGCCGCGCACCGATAGATTTCCGAGCGTGTCAACCTGAACCGATGGCGCGGACGAGACGAGCTCCGCCTGATTCGTATTAAATTTCTTGCCCAGTGCTTCGTCGAGCTTGGCGCCCGAAAACGTGTAGCTATCGACGGTCTGCGTGGGTTGGAATGCGCTCGTGCTCGCGCGAGCGCTAGTCCTAGCGATCGTTCTGATGGACTTGCTCAACGAAACCTGCCCGAGGTCCACCGTCTGGTCTCCGGAAAGCGTGATCCCTTCCTGAAGATAGCTCTCGTAGCCGCTCTTCTGGATCGAGAGCGAATACGTGTCGAGCGTCGCGCCGGTGATCTGAAAGAAACCGCGCGTGTCCGTCGTCGCCTTGTATCGACCGCTCGCGGATACGAGATCGACCGCTGCGCCGGAGATCGGCAGTCTTGTGCCGGCTTCGCGAGCGATACCGCTGAGGTTTCCAGTCTGACCGCCAGCAGCTAGCGTTGACACGGTCGAGGCAGCGATCATCGCGCCGCCGAGCATGAGGGCAATGAGCACTCGCGATATGGCGCACACGAAAGCGTTCATAAGAACCTCTCTCAAAGCCAGTGAAATCGTTGGCCAGAATATATATATCTAGCAATTTTATGGATATTATGCTCCAAAAGACATTTCCTTCACGCCTTTCACCAATATTCGCAAATGGGCATAAATGTATACGTTTCACATTTGCGAAGATTTATCGGGTTGGACTAGAACCTGGTTGCCGTGCTAAAGTCCGGTCGCTCGAAAGTTGCGGGTTCGGCGGTTCCACTGCACGATGCACCGAGAACTCTTGCATCGGCGCTGGTCGATCGTGTGAGAACCGACATCGTATCGGGTGTCTTGGTACCCGGCTCTAAACTGCGACTCAAAGAGCTGGCGGGACGGTACGAGACGAGCGTAAATCCGGTTCGCGAAGCTCTCGGGCGTCTTGCTGCGACCGGGCTCGTTCTAGCGGAGGATCAGCGCGGATTCAGCGTAGCACCGATCTCGGCGCACGATTTCAACGATCTCACACGCGTGAAGCAAGAGATCTACGGTATCGCCCTTCGCGCGTCACTCGAACGCGGCGACCTCGCGTGGGAGTCGCGCGTCGTTGCAGCTCATCATCGTCTCTATGGAGTGACGCCAAGCTCAGAAGACGAACCGGTCGATCGCGTCGCCTACGAGAAATACCACGGTGATTTCCATCGGGCGCTAATCGACGCATGCGATTCCGCTTGGCTGATCCACTTCTATGAAGTTCTTTATGAGCAGTCGATGCGTTATCAACGCTTCGTACCTCCTGTTGCATCCGCGTGGCGGAAAGTTCGGACGGAGCACGACTCAATTCTGAAGGCGGCGCTCTCGCGCGACGCGGACCGAACGATCGCTCTTTTCACCAAACACCTAGCCGCAAAGGCGAACAAACTGGCTTTGTCCGATCGTTCCGGGTCGTGGGATGGCGCGAAACGATCACGGGAGAAACCGCTACGCACCACATCGCGCAAAATGCCGAGCGGGCCAAAGAGAAGTGTCTTGAAAAAAGCTCATTGAATCCCGACTAGAACCGTGCGTTTTAGCAACGCAGTGCGGCGGTCGCAACCAGAGTTCAAGTGCGGTACGACATCGGCCCGACCCAGTCGATCACCGCGGTCTTGAATGATCCCGGCCGCAATATCGCTGAACGCCGCTGGGGCCTCTCTCCAAGCTCGTCGGACGGCCCTGGCAAGTTTCGCTTCACAATATTGCTACGCGCATCGAGAAGTTAGCAACGTCGAACGCCAACAAACGATGCCTGGCGTTCCGACACGTGTCCAATATTTATTCTTCGTCTGCTCGGCTTCAAATACCACTTCGTGTAATTGAAGCCGTACAAACGCGCCATGCGCTAGGACTTCGGCGGTCGTTGACGCTTCAAGCCCATTGAGGACGAGATTTCGGTGCAGATTCGCGTTCATAAGATCGGGCGCGGGCCCATCCTCCCAGCTCAAGGTCTTTAACCGTGCTGCCTGGGGCCAGGTCTCGCAGGTAAGCGCTACTGGGCCGATTGCGTAGCGCGCTTATGTTCGGCGTCGAAGGCTTCTTGCGCGACCCGCACCTCGCTCATGTGACGTTGCGCCCACACCGAAAGCGCCGGCACCGGTTCTTCGAGCGCTCACCCCATCGGCGTGAGTGAATACTCGACGCGCGGTTTGCAGGTGTGCGCGAGCCGCGCGCGACCAAGGCAAACCGTGCCTCCGCAAAAACCTAGGCAGACAAGGAATACTGGCAGGGCAGCCTCGATGCAGGCAAGCGCACCGGTTTCCTGATCTATGGGCTGCGAACGCCATCACGGATTGCTTTTTCTTAAGTCCTAGAATTATAATTTCATGATCTAGAGCGCGCGCGCAAGTATGGCCGGAATGCAGAAACCTCATGGCTTAACGTAGGGGCTCCAAATTCCGCCCGTGCTATAACTCTTCGTACTAAGAAAGCCGCCATCGACCGGAAGCGTGACGCCGGTGATGA
>JAABUQ010003913.1_pt1 | contig 26349 bp, 26 predicted proteins | sample 5560001 | NCBI WGS metagenome assembly JAABUQ01 (sample SAMN10711888, study PRJNA513371) | rock metagenome | isolation source: Antarctica rocks | place: Antarctica: Victoria Land, Finger Mt nord | collected 2015-12-18 | reverse complement strand
ATGGGATGGGGGTTATAATAGTGGGGGTGAGGGTATTGGGAGGGGGGGCTTGGTGATGGTGCTATGGATTCTGGATTCTGGAGTCTGGAATGGATTGTGAGGTAGGGAGGTTGGGTTGTGGGGGCTGTGGGAGAGGGGGGGTGAGGGGGGGGGGAGATGATGGTTGATGGAGATGAGGCGATCGGTGCTGAGACTGTAAGGAGTGCGACTATGTTTCGCGAAGGCTGGGGTAGGTGTCTTGAACGGTTTGGAAGTAAAGCTCAAATAAGAACCCGCTTTCGTTCTCTCCTGAAATATGAAATCTGACCTCTTAGCCCTTCCAACATCTTATAAGCATCTCCAGGTACGCTCTCCAAAAGATTCCAGAGCACCTCCTCTCCTCTATACTCAATGTTCTAGAACAGATACCAGTGCATGAATCAAACAGAACAGAAGAAGACAAAAACATACCCTACTAAGTCAGACTCTGCCCACAATCCACCACCTCCAATCCCACCAACTCACCAACATCACCCACCCACCCAGCCCCTAACCCCAACCCCCACCATCAGACCAAAAACCCCCAACTCTCTATCTCCCTATCTAGAACTCAAGAAAAGATACCCCAACCTACACCATAGAGCGAACCCTCTAGCACAGCTCTATCTTCGAACAAAGCCCCCTACTCGAAGACTGTGCTGATAACAAACCGTGAGAAAAATTGGGAGTGGGCTATCGAAGGTCGGACGACGTGGAGAGGGGGTGGAGCAGCTATTTGTTTAGGTTGAGAGGGAAGTGGGGTTGGAGATAGGCGCTGATTAGTAAGGATGGATTGATGGGGTGGGAAGTTCAGGTGGGGGGTTTGTTTGTTATGAGATCGCTCCAGGGGGGGGGGGGGGGAGATTTTTTTGGTTGCTCTGAAGAGGGCTTTTTGGAGGGTTTAGTGAGAAATCTGGCTGAAGTGATGGCGCAGTGACATGAATAGCATATGAGACTTCTTACGCTCAAGTCCTCGCCAACCGCGTGTCTTTTGTCTTGCCCTATGCCAAAGAAGGCCGGAAATTAACTTCTAGAGTTTGAAGGTGCTGATGAAATAGAAGCGCACACATGCCTACTATAATGTGCCAGGAAAGGAAAGTATCCCCGAATTGTCTCGAAAGAATATGCCATGAGCTTTCGTGAGAAGCTCGCAAACATCAAGTGTCGCTTTTCTGCCATTTGGATCGCTGTTGACACTTGGATTCGACTATTGCCAGTATGCACTCGGTCTGACGTATCTCAAAGGCTCGATCATTGCATGCACACGCAATGTTTATGGAAGTGGTGAGGACTGATGAATGTCAGGTCGGAGATGGATGTATGCGTCTTTCACGGAGATTTCCCTTGGTGTTTGTACGTACATGAGGCTCTGTCGCTGTTCTGATTAATATATCGGAGGGGCGGCGGACACTTCGATCAAGATGTTCGGGTCAGGGTCTGTGGGAGTAGAAAGTGCAGCATAAAATAGATTATTCGGAAGATGTTCCTAGTTCCTTATGGGTGTTTTCGGTAGACCCTATCGCAGAAGGATCTCATAGAATGGCTAGCTTGGTTCCCGCTCTACGGTTATCCAAGCCTCTGGTGTGGTTGGGTGCATTGTTCGGTAGATGGCATCTTTGATTCGTAGTCTTCATGGCATCATAAAAGTCTGTTCCCGTGCTGGCCTAAGGCATGGCCTTAAAAACGGCTAATACAAGCCCAGAGCCCTCATTTTTCGCTTCGACTGATTGACGATGAAGAGGGCCTTGCGGGGAAAAGAAGCAGCATTCAGTTCGTGAGAGTGCACGCCGCATTATTCCAGCGCCTACAGCTCCTGCTTTGCTGTTGTATTCAGAGTTCCGCCAGTATCCAACTCCCACTCTTTCCACGTCCCATTCGCCCAGATACTCTGGGTAAAGTCGTTCCAGCCGTAGCCTTGGTGCCAGCCCCGTTCTTTCATGTTCTCGTCACGTATCCTCCAGAACAAGGTGCCATCGTAGGCCTGCCTCAGATCCTCCTTCCAGACTCTGCCCTTCTTCTGCAGCAGTAGCCAGGTGGTCCACCACTCCACAAAGGCGAAGCTCCAGCCAGCCGGGTCCGCAGCCACGCGGTTTCTCGATATTAATCGTAACAGATCCTTCACACCCAAGCTCCCTGTGCCAGTATCGTCCAATTGATCGAAGATCTCGTTGAAGAGTGCTAGACGAACATTACCGTCCGAGTCATAAGCGCCGGTATCGGAGCCATGCTTGGCCTTGTGGATGCTGTCGATGTAGATGCGGAAGAGAGGATCGGGAAGGTAGCTGTGGCCGAGACGGGTGGGGTAGGAGAAGAAGAGGTTGATCAGCAGGCCGCCGAGGGAGAAGAGCACGCAGAATCCGAGATCGCGGAAGCCGGAGTAGATTTCGAAAGTAGTGATGATGCCATCGTTATTGCGGTCCCAGAATGCAACGTGCTGTTGCAAAGCCGTGAGATTGGACATTGTCATGCTTTTCCTAATTGGATCTGTGCAGTCTGTGCAGTTGGTAACGGATCAAGCCTGTCAGAGTGAGAAGCAGAGCGAAAGTGTGTCGACGTGGGCGAGGGAGAAGGAGGTTGAGAAGGAGGTTGACAGGATCAGTGAGCAGTGATGCCAGCAGGATGCATGTGAAAGTCGACTGCACCAAACGAGCGACCCCGAAGCCCACGTCATGATACAATCGAGTCAGCCGAACCGTGTCAGCCATTGCCCACACCTCGGCGATATTCGGAGCAGAGAGTCGATACGATAGCCAGGTGTAGGAGACTTGTCGGCAGAGACTCGGAACTACTTCTCAAGTTCTCAAGATGCTTACAGAGAGGCAGACTGAGAACAACAAGCCCCTCGTCCCCAAGCCGATAAGTCGCGAATGCCTTATCTATCTGACAGGAGGCTTGTCTGCAAGTGGTTAGCTCAGCAGGCTCGGACAATCTTTGACCCCTGCGCCGTAGAGGAACAGGGGTGGTCCGGACATGTGTCCGGCGTTTCAGCGTCGAAAGTCATTCATCTAATTGACACAGCATGATGCTTCACTTATCTGTGATGCCGCTTGTGTTGCTCCGTGTGCAACATCCTCTTGCCGGTCAAGTTCTCCATCATTGAGGCGAGTCCGTTTCTACAAGACTAGTACCTCCCGCAGCACATACAACATTGGCAATGAGTACATGCGACACCCTGTAGCAGACGCTCTACTCGGGCATTCGGCACCTTGGACGTAATCCTGCGGGACATCAACCGACGAGTCTACAGCATGAACGGGTTCATGAATGGCAAAAGCGCTGCCTCCTCGGTCGAGGTCCACGAAGTCAGCAACCAGTACGAGACACCGGCTCCAGAACCACTGACATCCTTCACTGCTCTCAAAGCGCGAATCAGACACCATTATGAGCTTGCATCGGACTATTACCTCGCTCTCTGGTAGTGTCTCGAGCCTCCGCAAGCTTGAGTACCTGCTAAGAGACCCAGGGGAGAACACATCCACCATGGCTACTTTCTGGAGCCCACCGATACCAAAGAGAGGGCACAGGAGCGCCTGATAGAGCTGCTGCTGGAAAGGTCGGCCCTGCGCTGTGGAAGCTCGGTGTTGGACGTGGGCTGCGGCATTGGTGGCACATCACGCTATTTGGCGAGCAAGCATGGCTGTGAAGTTACAGGCATCACTATTAGTGGGAAGCAGGTTGCAATAGCCAGGAGAGAGACCGAAAGCCAGAGGAAAACACACGGGCAGGCCGAGTTCACAAAAGATGATGGTCTCGTGCCATACTCGCCGGACAACTCCCAAGGCGATGTGCGATACCTTGAGCTTGACGCCGAGAAGATGGGTGATTTCTTCACCACACCCCCCAATGCAGCAACCTTCGACTGCGTCTGGATCTCGGAAGCGATGAGTCATTTGCCAGATAAGAAGCTCTTCTTCAACAATGCATACGAGCTCCTGAAACCCGAAGGGAAGCTGGTCGTCGCGGACTGGTTCAAGGCTAAGGGGTTGACGGATGCACAAGAGGTTGCTGATATCAAGCCTATTGAAGGTACACTCGATCCAACTTTGGTACATTGATGCAGTAGCTGACCTTTCTCAAAGATGGCATGCTGCTACCACCTTTGTGTACCCAAGAAGACTACTGCCGTCTTGCCGATCAGGCTGGGCTCAAGATCCTCTCCACTCCCTTCGATATCAGCGACAAGGTGTCAAAGACGTGGTTAATACCCCATCTAGAGCTGCCATTTCTTCGTGCTGACGGGTCCTAGGGACATCTCCTGGTCCTTAATCCAATCGCCGTCTCTGTGGGCCTTTGCCTTTTCCCAAGGGCGCGATGGCATAGCCTTTTTGCAATCCTTCCGGGCGATGCGGCGTGGCTTCGCCAATGGCTCGTTTCGTTACGCTACGATGGTGTTCCAGAAGCCTTGAATGGACCTAGACGACGATAGACAATAGATCTCGGGCTTGCGTAAGTCACAATGGCTCATTGTAGATAGCTGCTTGCACACGCGGAGTTCTCAGAGGTATCATCTCAAGCATTGTGGTTTCTAGAAAGTGTTCCCGAAGCTTTCTTTAATCTGCGAGAAGCGTGTTCTGACTTGTGCCTCGCCTTCTTGATCTGCACTTCTCAACAACGCAGGTGTACGACTCATCGCTATGTCCCTTCTGACGCCCCTAAGAGGAAAAGGAAGCTGTATGGGCTACTCTAACCCTCAAGCTGGGCATGCCGTACGTTCTCAATTGATTCAGAGGTCTCCCAGGCTTGCGAAACGCTCTACCCGTAATGCCAGCCGAGACTGTGGGGGTCTTTCAAGATTTGTTTCTTCGGAGGTTCCTCCAAGATCGGTAGCGCATTCTCAAAGCGTCCCTTCCATTCGCCAAAGACCAAAGCTAAAAACCCAAATGCATTGTATATTTTTCGCAGACAGAAACCCCCATCAATCTCGACATTATATGCAAAACCTCAGCAGCTCCGCACGTGCTACTTTCTTCAAGCTAGAATCTTGCACCAACATTCCACAAGTCACCCCCCGGCCTCCTCAACCACCATATACATACATCATAAAGCAGCAGCTCAAGCCCAAAGTCTCCAGCTCGTTTCTCCAAAGTGCCATCGAACCTATGCCATCCGCCCTCCCATCCGTTGTCGTATCTACCATCTAGGAACACCCACACCAAGAAATCGTCCTTGTACTCCAAGAAGAGAATAGCAGAGCGAGCGATTCAAGTTTTCTTTCGATATATGCTAGACGTATGTATTCCCCAGCGTCCAAATTATGATATCCGTCGTTAAGAAACCCCCCGCCCCCCCAAAAAATTGACTTCATCAATCAAGAAATCAGATGCGAGGCCAGCCTCGTCCTGCCTGGTTATCTCTTGTGTCTTCCTCACTCCCTCGCTCGCATATTCCCCATCCGGAAATCTCGTCCCGCGCGTGTCTAGCCTTCTACTATTATTCCCCCATAGAAGGCTCACGCGAGGTGTATCAAACCCGTTGCTGATCGATAGTTTTTTCCGCGTCCAAGGAGGGGAGGACGGATCTTAGTAAGAACCCTTCTTGGGATAGTCACAGCGTAGACACATTGCCGAACATAGAGTTCCACGATGCTGTTCTCTGAATAATGGTACCATGATGTTTTTGAGCAGGTGATTGATGCCGGGTGATTGGCGCCTCAATCGATTGTTATTTTTGTGTTATATGGTTTTGACGGGAGAAGGGAAGCAGAGTAGATCGTCGACAAGGGCGATGAGAACTGTGCTCGAAGAATTTCGCGATCCAGATCATAAGATCAGACAACACTGTGTCTGTTCCGGGTACAAGAGTAATGGCATGGAACGAAAAGACGTTGACCCGACGAAAACCCTCAATGAACCCCCCAGTAGAATCATCGCTTTCCATGGCGAGTTGAAGCTGTCAAGGGCAAGGAAACGAAGAACGAAGGGCAGTAGTGAAAGCAAGTCTTGCAAAACACTCTTGATTGTGCTCGTAATCCTCATCAGCGCAGTCTCCCGGAATCAGATCTCTTCCCTAAAGACCCCCATCCGCAATCTTCTTCTTGATGAATGTCTTACAATCACTCACCTTCCCCCCCACCACCTCATACACACACCCATGCCCCGGCCACCCCGTATAGCCCACATACCCCATCCCGACCTCCCCCCACTGCCCATCATTGATCTGAAACCCCATCGGCCCATCCCCCTTATTATACCCATCATTCGCGTATTTGCTCCACTCCATAAACTGCTGCAGGCCCTGCAATGCACTTCTCAGGACCCCGAACGTCAGACGCCCGACGCTGTTCATGGCGTAGACTTCAAAGCCGGTGGCGGCGGCGGCGTCGGTGAACCAGTCGTCGTGGCCGCTGCGGGGTTGGTGAATGGGGCCGTCGGGGTGGGAGGACAGCCAGGCGGTGAGCTCGGCGATGGCTTGGGCGAGGGCGCCGGAGACGGAACGGTAGCCCGTGAGGGGTGGGGGGGTGAGGGCGCCGATGGAGAAGAAGGTGTAGGTTACGGTGGAGGGGGTGCACCAGAGGTAGGTCATCCAGGGCTGGTTGGAGCCGGAGGTGGGGAAGGGGTCGGGTGGGGTGGTGAGGACGGCGGAGGGGAAGGGGATGCTAATAGGTCTAGTATCGTATCGGGATGAAATGGAGGGGGGGGACAACTTACTCTCCCGCCGCGACGGTCGGCGCATTGCCGCAGTGTAGCCAGAACTTGTTGTTACGAGCTTCGAGAGGGGAGAGAGAGGTGGACGGGCGGACTTGAGTGGAGAAAGAAATGAGGGCAACAAGAGAAAGACCCAACATCAGTCGAGGGAGAGGCATGTTGGACGAAGAAGGGGCGAAAATGCCCTGCTGGGAGACAGAGAACTTTTCTTAAGTGCGAGGAAGGAGGTGGGGAGACCGAGTGAGAATCTCGAGATAGAAGAGGTGCGATAAAGAGATCTGTGCAAGCGCGGGTAGTCGCCAGGAAAATCGTCGCCACTTGCACGGGAGGAATAGCGCTTCCCTTGTCGCCTATAAAGGCGGATATAGCTCTTGTCGACATCCTTGAAACTTGGACTGAGAAACATTGGAGAAAACAAATCTTTCTAAGGGGAAAAGGCATAGTTGTGTCCGATCCCTGAACAAAATTGGTAAGACGAAGGAGTCATTCCTCACCTCGTTTACTGACGTACTAGTCAATGCATGTGCCTCATTCCGAAGCAGCAAGGATTGTAAATGTAGTAAAGTACGGAGTTTGTATAACAACTTGTAAGAAAAGTGATTGTAAGAACCGCTCCCACCTCAGTCATTCCAGTCCTACATAAGCTCCCACATCCAGTGCAGGGCGTTACTATAGCCATAAAAGAAAATACCCACCTCAGTTACTTACCTCTTTCTCAATCAAGCTTTCACGTTCCGGGGCATGATCTACGTAGGAGCATCGCCCGCTGTGTCCGAGGTCCGGACGCTGCGGACCCGCTTATTCCAGACATTCCAGCAAAACTGCTGTCCGTCGCGGTTGTGCTTCGCGGGGCCCTTGATGACGGCGATCTTGTTGATGCAGTCCGCGTGGCTGTAGACGTTGAGGGAGTCGAAGGCGTAGGGCCAGGTGCCCCAGTTGATCTGGTGTCTATGTCAGCGAATGCAACTCGCTTTCAGGAATCCGGAATTCAGACGGCAGGCAGGAAGAAGCGGTTTTCGGGAAGGGCATGGGAAAGGGAAAGGGGGAAGTGAAAGGGAAGAGGGGGAAGTGGGTGGGGAAAGACATACCCCGATGTGACCACCAACGGGAGTGAAGTTAACGCAGTCCGTGCTGATCTCGGGTCGGTTGTCGGCGTAGCCGCCCCTGCATTTGAAGTCGAGGTCCGAGTAGGAGGCGATCCAGCCGTAGGTGCCGCGCTTCTCGAGGCGGTGCTCGGTGGAGGAGGAGGTGGTGCCGTTGGTGTTGTCGGAGGAGGCGTCCGAGATGTCGATGGGGGTGGCGAGCTTCGTTGCACCCAGCGCTAGGAGGAGGAGGGAGGTGAGTTGCATTTCGATGGGGATAAATGACAGCGGTGTGTGGGATTTCGGGTGTGTAAGCTGGGGTAAATTCTGATGGAATAAAGAAGAGAATGAAAGTCTGGCTTTCAGTTGGTGTAAAGAATGGATTGATCGCTGATCAGACTGTTTGAATATATTATTGGATATGTTGAACATATGCTGGAGAGCCATGGTTCAGTTATAGAGATGTGTGGATCGCCTTTGTGCACGGTAGGGCTTTGTTGGCCACGATCGCGTTCTGCCCAATATGGGTGTCAATAGACCTTGGCCGTGGGATAGCCAACAAGAATTGACAAAGAGAAGCAGCAATAGACTTAAAGTGGTGGAGTCAACCATTAGGGTCGCCACTGACGAACAGGTGGACTGGACTAAGAGATTGTGTAGGCGACTAGGTAGGGTCTTGAGCAACATTTGAAATCCAAACAACAAGAAAGGCAGAGACAGGCAGGACTTGAAAGCCATAATTCATTACTGGAAATTTGCGTGCAAAGTAAGAAACGTGAAGAGACGGCGGATTCATCTTTTGCGACACTTTTAGTGCAGCAAGAAGCATAAGCTTCTTCAACGCTCGTCTGTACAACTCAACTAAGTAAATTGCTCGGCGGAGCAGAACAACTAAGGCTACACGTCAAGCCTCGATCAAGTCGTTGAAAGACTCTGGCCATAAACATCGACTTGGATGCTGTCAGAGTCGACGGACGAAGGCGGAAATCATATAAAGAAAGAAATCCATCTTTGGAAGAGGACGGTCGCGTCCGAATATAAGCTGCTGCGCCAGCGCATCTTCCCTGCTTTCCAAGTTCCCGGACCCTTCACAGACGACTCTCAATACTGTATCCAGATACACTCAATCGACATCTTTGTTTATCGACTCCTTGAACCATTCTTAATCCTTACCTGGTCCTACAGCAAACATGTCGAAACTCATGAACAAGCTGAAGGAGAAAATGAAGGGCGACAGCAGCTCCGGTATTCTATCCACTGTCTCAACCTACCCACCCCCGGTCTTCAGAGCTATGTCTCAAGACTCATGTAATACTAACCAAACACTGACCAGATTCTCCGCCCCATCAGTCATCGCCCTCATCGGCATCCACAACAGCTCCATCACAAAGCGCTGCTAATCCCCTGGGCTTATCGAAGAGCGACACCTGCTACTTTGACCTGACTGTGAATAATGGTAGGCGATCACTCAGTAGTACTCACACTTATGAGTCCTAACTTTTGGATAGGCCCGCCTGCCAGAGTAGTCTTCAAGCTCTACACCGACGTTGTGCCCAAAACCGCGGAAAACTTCCGCGCCCTTTGCACTGGAGAGAAAGGCTACGGTTACCAGGGTTCCGGCTTCCATAGAATTATCCCTGGTGAGTAAACTTCCAAGCATCAATCACCCCTTTGAAAGGGATCCAGGAGATTTGGAGCTTGTCGTGCAGCAGTCGTTCTGAGCGACCTTGGCAACATGATTTGGTTCCTTAACCAGATAGAGCAATGCTAACTCGAGAAAATCACTTAGGCTTTATGCTTCAGGGTGGGGATTTCACTGCTGGAGATGTATGTATTCGCTTCTTCTTCTCCAGCAGCTGTATGCGACTCGCCGCGAGACAGTCTTGCATTGCTTAAAATCTTTCTCCTGTTGGGCGTCCTTTTGCCCGTACCTAGTTTCTGATTTACAAAGGGCACCGGCGGCAAATCCATCTACGGCACCAAGTTCCACGATGAGAATTTCCATCGCAAGCACGACAGGCCTTATCTGCTCTCGTAAGTTTCCTCAATGCTGGGCCTCAACATATCTCTGTCCCGTGTCGTTAAATTACATCACCAGCATGGCCAACTCCGGCCCCAACACCAACGGCTCGCAATTCTTCATCACCACCGTCCCAACGCCCCATCTCAACGGCAAGCACACCGTCTTCGGCGAGGTGATCGAAGGGCAAGAATTCGTCAAGGCGATTGAGAGTACGGGCTCTGACAGCGGGTATGCTTCTCCGTTATTCGTACCTTGCACTAGAAGTCCTGCTAATGACAGGATCAGGGAACCGAGTTCAGATGTCGTGATTGCGAAATGTGGAACGCTTTGAGTTCGAGGCTTGGAGCGAAGAGCGAGAGGTTGTGAGAAGCACCATCCTATGGAATCTGTGTAGCCGACATGCGATCATGCCTGATGGATGGGAATGACTGAGCAGGCAGAAAAGTACATAGATGGGCACTAGCATCAGAACACTACACGACAATCAGAACCCAGACTTGGTGAAATAGACCTCAATCTCAGCATCCCTACTACTCCTCCAGCACCCACCAACACATAAGACCGCAGTAACCGCCTATCCTTAGACATGCATTGAGAAATATTCCCATCTTTCGCGCGACTCTATCTTGCGAGGCTATTTACTCTCTTTCCAGTGTGTATTTTTTGCAGGTACGCCACACACGACCAGACTCTCATCATTAGAGCGTCTTCAATATTTTTACATGCATGTTCAAATTGTTTCCACAGTTCTTGAAGTATGTCTAGAAATATGCATCACGAGCTCGTAGACCCCGAAGCAAAAAAACCCCACTGGGAGAAGCTTACCTGGGTGACGACCCGCATAGGTAGAAACTCACCTGGCACAGGCAAGACACCTTCGATTCAGTATCACCAAAGCGCTCATCTCTTAAGCATCCTCCCTCTTCAACCCAGCATCGCCCAGTCCATCTTTTTACGTGTTGCTGGAGGCAGTCTGACCTGTCACCCATGGCCAGACACTTTCCGGGGCCTGGTATGCCAGTGACCCCGGTTAGCGCCTACATGAATGGAATTAGCCGCCTGCTTGGATTTCCTCGCTTCATAGGCTTATCAAGACAGAAGGTCTGACCTATCGAGAGCCTTTCCTGCTTGTCCGATTAGCATGCCGGGAATGGCATGTGTCAGAAAGGTCAATTACGGTATTCTAAGCGAGCTAAGGACGGGAATCTAAGGTAATCATTACCTTAAGGTCGGCGGCGCGGCCCACTTTCAGCCGCGGCGCTGTTTGGATCCGGTGTTTCAGCCTCTTCTATAAAATATTGATTGGAGCGCTTTTAGCGACAGGCAGCAGCGTGCTAAGGTACAACATGGCACTAGGTTCCCTTAGACCAACGAGGCTGAGGCTCAACGCTAAGGTACAGTTCATGCCCGCCAGCACTTTCAGCGAAGGATATTTATTGCAATTGGGCTGTAAATCTTTCTTACTTTGGTTAGATCAAATTCTGTTCACTTGCATGTAAGTGAGGCACGACCACGGCTCGGAGACCTGTTTTCTCCGTTTCACCGAGGGGCTTGCATATCAAGAGCATTCGAGGGTCATTTGAAAGGATCATGCAGCAGACTGTGCCCCTTGTGAACTCTTAGACTCTCTAGAATGTACGGAGACCTGTCGCCGCCCCATGATACCCATGATCCCCCCAAGAAATTGACAAGGAGTCTAGGAGAAACAAACACGCTTTTCGTAGTCCCAGACGTAGAATTCTGTGGATATTCCGGCTTGGCTGATGATTTCGGACTGGCGGAGCTTGCAGACTCTCTTCTCATTTGAACCTGAATAGATGTTTCACGCTTCGCAACGCTTGGCTTTCCTCCGGATGCGAAAAGGGCTCTTATCGGAAGGCTGCAAAGCGCCGAGGCCATACTTTCCCATATCGAGCCGAGGCTTCTTAGAACCCTGCCTGAGCTCGAAATCAAATGTACTCGACATCATGGCGAAGCTCAAGAGCATTTGCAGCTTCACCCAGTGCCGTCCAGGGCACTGGTGGATGCCCCCACCAAACGGGATCCACGATCCTGAGTAGCTATTCATCGAGAATTGGGGTCCGCTTGCGGTCTTTTCTGCACCAGTGGAGGTCATTCTATTAGTGGCTGATCCGGATCTGTCGCAGGCTCTGGGTCTGAGGAACCGATCGGCCCAGAACGTTTCAACAGGATGCTGCTCCTCATGTCCGAGATTCCAGTTTCGTTTGTCCATGTGTGCGATTGCGCTCGAGATCACCATCATCTTTCCTTTGGGTACATTGTAGTCCTGGATTTGGGCATCCTGATGCTCGGGCTTGCGGATGATGTACACTGCAACATACAGACGCAATGTCTCTGCATAGCAAGATTGCAGCAGTGGCTGACTGCAGAGCTTAGGCGTGTCAAAGTCCAAGTCCCTCGAAGTCAGGTTGACAGCGCAAGCGTTGACCTCAGACGTAGCTCGCGAAAGTAAATCACGATCTTGGATCATGTGCCAAAAGAGCCAAAAAGTCGCGGGCATGGAATTGGAGTTCATGCTAATACCCAGCACTTAATTAGCCCGAACCATGAGCGCACAGGAGTTTGGACAGGGGAGTGACTCACCCCCAGAGGATACCAAGGTCCGAGCAAGCTACGCCATGCGTACTGATCCCCTTCATCTTAGAGAAGTAGCTCCATCTTCGCGGTATCATGGCATTACCAGTGAAAGTTTGTTCATCGCTGCTATTGCGCCATTGCTTCATGACCTCGATACATTTATCGCGGGCACGCCACGCTCCGGGCATCGCCCATCGAGGCCTGCCTTGTAACAACTTGGGCATGCTGCTGTTGAATCGCCAAAAGTCTTCGACAAAGTCGGGAAATCTGGACACGAAGTCCGATCCGCACATAGCCTCCACAGTTGAGTGTGAGATGAGTGGCCGGAGAAAATCAAAGAGATCAGGATAGTCTACCCACTCGTGGCCGACAGGGACAGCGTCCATGTGTTTTTCCAGCGCTCTTTGGAAACTTTGGGCGGCTAGCGTTAGATGCGATCCGGCGAGACAGTCCACTGTCGCTTTGTGCATAAGGTAGAAAACGCGGTCTTCTGGTCTTCTTGAGCTTTGGGGATGCGGATCATAAGTGATACCAGAGTCATCAGCCTCGAAGAACTTCATGTCTTTTCCTGGGGTATCAAACATGTTAGACAGAGCAATATTTATACCGTTCGTCGAAGTCAGCCCTTTAGTGCTTCTCCAGACAGTATTGAGATATTCCGCTCCCGAGACGACATAAATGTCCTTTGTGAAGAATCGCAGTCGGACGATGCTAGATGCCCCGAATTGCTCCCTGCCTTGATGTTAGATGGGGTGAGACGACACATGGTCGCTATTCAAGATCAAGGAGATCCTAACTCACGTTATGGAACGTGCCAAGCCAGCCGCGTCAGTAAGGTATGAAATTAGGCTTCCAAATAGAGGTATCTTATTAGGAACCGTAGGAGGTTCTCTCGTTTCCTTGGGATGAGTCAAAGAACCAAGAGGCGTCCAGTAGATGAATATGTACATCCATAGCAGTGGGCTAACGGCTAGTAGTACCATAAGCGACATCAGGAGCCACTTGTTAAAGAGCCGCGGGATTTCTGGAGTAGTTTCTGTCAAGCCATCACTTGTGTAGACTCCCATGCCTAGAAGGCTTGAATCTTGCCAATACCCTGACTCATTCCAAGGCCCCTTTTGGAAATACCCTGGCCCGTTGGAAGCCATCAGTGGATATATCTACCCTGGAGGCTTTCCAGTATCAAAATACGAAACGGACAGGAGATGTATATATCGTTGCAAATTGGATGTTTCAGAAGGGGCTTTTGAACAGGTACTGTAGAAAGTAGCTTGATGAACTGTCGGTTCGCCTCCATATTATATATGCAGCCGCTTCCCAAAGCCTAGTCGCGGCGCGGTACAACTAAGATGATAGAATCCTATGGATCTTGGCCCATTCACTTCCGGAACCAGTATTCGGCTCTCATGGACGCTCTTCGAATGGTTGACCGGCACGTAAGGCGGCGTAGCACTGCAAACCAGTGCGAATTTGGATCGTTTGCCGAGGCTGCTGCGCATGAGTGGATCTGGCGCTGCGGCCTTCGACTTCTGATCATTCCTGCCTATATCGGCGAATCCTTGCACGTTGGTCACGGGATAAGTCCTGCTGTTGAAGTGGATTGTTTCTGCACGATGAGTGGGACCCAAGGCAGCAAGCAGGCAGAATGACCAGGGCTGTCCGTGGCACGGCTTTTTCTAAGCTACGCCCCGAGGTCCGAGGGTCCGGAAGAAGGTTTTCAATATGGTGAGGCTTGCGATCCAGAGTTACTCATAGTCCCCCCTGACTCAGCAAACCTATCAATTCTGCATATCAAGCGAGGTATGTTCTAACTTCGCCTCAATTTCCGACCATGCCAGGTTGGCCTACCGTATACCGATTTAGGCGACGAATGAGCTGAACGTTATAATTAGATAAGAATCCCGCGAAAGAAGGAAATCTGAGAATTCTCGTGTATGGGGCTGCGGTCAGCGGGTACATCAGCTACGAAGCCTCTATATGCATCCGGGAGGCACGGACTGCTGTAGTTTGAATTTTGGATTCAGGTTCCGGGCGGAAATGATCACGTTCCGAGTGTATTGTTCTGAACGTGCCGTGAGTTTGCGATGTACTGCTAGAACGTTGACTCGTATGGACGCATATTGACAAGACCACTAGTAATCGAAATTCCGCACTTGCTACTATGCAAACAAGTTTTGTCCAGTGCCATATTGACCCATCCGTGCTTTCAGAAAGACATGATTGCTTCAGATATAGTGGTTCTTAGCCTTGCCACCCACTATCCTTACAGGTTATGCAGGCCGCGTAGCTCATCTAGATATTTCCTGCCCTTTGGCTCACAGCCTGTTGTTGCAAAGGCCAGTCGTCAAGATCGCCATCACTCGTCGACTGTAGACTCGTCGTACGGTGTACTTGTTGAATAAATGTCCCCATCCCTGTCAGGGTAGCTGACGGAATGGTAGGCAATCCGCGCATTTCTTCCTCGTCTTGGGTCCGTTGTTTTCTTTTGCGCTTGATTACATCCACAGTGCTCGAGTACCAGGGTTTTCTAGCCCCTTCCTTACGCGCGCGAGAGGTAGCGGAAGCTACGAAAACGGAGCGAAAGGCCGTAAGAGAAATCATAGCGACGGCAACGCAGGCTTCAATCTGCTGCCAAAGGAACAGCCTGACTTCGTCGAAGGTGCCGTGGAATTTGAGACCAGAAACACGCACAGAAGCGGTTACCGCCATGAACAGATTCAAAGAAAGGAATATGCCGAGGAAGAATTTCTGGCGGGGTTTAATCCGCACCGCCCAGAGAAGGCGAATTGGAATCAGAATAATCATAATATCGGTGCCAACGTCTAAGGTTATATCGAAGATGGCCAGCCCAAGTGAGCGCTTGAAGTAGACGGGTTGAAGACACGCAGCTACGAAAATTATTAGTCAAGTGAAAGCGCTCAGATTTGTGTCGCATACCTGCTTCTAGGCTTATTGCCGCCGTATCATGGTAAAGTGAAGCTTATCGCTCATTGCTCCGCCCCGGCGCTCCTCTATTGCTTCTTCTTTCTGATTGTAGGATGGTAGCCAGGTCTAGAGCCGACGATGGTGGGTCGATATTTTCGAGAGAATGGTTTGTCAGGCTAGATTCCAAAGTCGGAGCGTTCAAAAGGAGTTGCCTAGAGCGACGTCCAATGGTGGTGCTGCATGAGTGGCAGTGGTAGTGGAGCGGTAGCGAGTTCAATTAACATGCGCGAGAAGGCTAAGGTACTCCCGAACGGGTGTGCTGGGCTGTACCTCTATACAAAACGGGTTATTAGCGGTTTCATGTCTATCCGAAATCCTTGGCGCTCAAAAATCGACTTTCCCCCCCCCCACCATATATACACCTTTATCAATTGAGGAATTACATAATAACAAAAGACTTAAAGAGCATCTATATAACAAGCTACTTAGATCTCAAATTTGAGCAAGTTTAAACAAGAATTGACTATGCTAGAGCAAGTATAAAAAAGGTCCGAAAATTGCCAAGATTCCGCCAAGCATAGCCAATTACTTAAACATAGTATAGAGACTTCAATATTCTTTGAGAACGTCTTAGACTCAGATACTAGATAGATTATTATCTATAGTATATACCAACTAATTTTCTAAGGTTAAACTTCGTTTTCGTTGATGGTGTATATATGGTGGGGGGGGAAAGTCGATTTTCGAGCGCCAAGGATTTCGGATAGACATGAAACCGCTAATAGATCAGCACAGATGCCTCAGAAAGCAACCCAGCATCCACACCGCAATCCTGCTGTTGAGACTGCTGTTGCACGCTTAGAGAGTGCTTGCCTACCTGGGTTTTCACTCAGCATTCAGCTACGCTCATCTTGGATCCTCCATCGTCAAAAGAAGCGAGCGATAACGACCTTGCGCCGCCTAGACTTCACCAATTATCTGCACGGCAGCTCCGTTTCTTCGTCGTTTGGACCCCGCCAGCAAACGGGCTCAAAGCTCCGGACCATGGACAACATCTCCGCTGGTCGACGCTTTGCGTCGCCTTATTTCTTGCTGGGCTCGACGGTTGCCGCATCTGTGTTGCTGTTCGTATTCAGGCTGTACATCGAGCGGAGCAGAGCTCTGAGATTGCAACATCAAGGCTTGGTGAGAATGCACTCAAGCCACTTTTATCGTGTTCTCAAGGATGAAAATTAATCAACGAGCAGGCAATGCCACCGCTCAATCCTGTTTTTGGCCACATTCTCGTCCTTGCTCGCGTGATGTCTAAACTCCCCAAGGACGCTCACGCTCATTACCTGCCGGACCAGCTCAGAAGGACATACCCAGACATGGGACCCATCTTCTACATAGATGCTTGGCCGTTTATTACCTTGACACTCGTGGTCGCCTCGCCTTCAACGCTGTCACAGATCACCACAGAGCATACACTTCCCAAATTCCCAGCTATACGCGATTTCCTGTATCCATTGGCAAACGGAAAAGATATTGTTGGAATGGACGGTCAAGAGTGGAAAACATGGCGCAATATTTTCAACCCCGGTTTCAGTGCCAGTCATCTGATGACTATGGTACCCGATATAGTCAAGGAGACAGCAGTCTTCTGCAAGGTTCTCCAACAGCATGTTGAGAGAAAAGACATTTTTGCTATGAAAGGTCTGACAGATAATCTTGCCATGGATGTCATCGGAAAGGTGGTCTTGTAAGGGGAATGACAATGTTTTGGCGTTCCGTCACGATACTGATCTGTAACAGAGACTCGGATCTCCATTCGCAACAATCGGGCAATCCGATGGTCAACGCTCTTCGAAGGCAGATGCGATGGATGAGTTTCGGAAGTGAGGGAAATCCGCTCCAGCAGTATCATCCTTTCCGTCCTTTCATCCATCTATACAACTCCTGGCGAATGGACAAGTACATTGCGCCGGAGATCGATGCGCGCTTCCAGTTCTACAAGAGTCAAGACAGTGTCAAGCGCAGCAAGTCAGTCATTGATCTCGCTCTAAAAGCCTACTTAAAGCAGAACGCAAATCCAGAATCCGTTGAAGGTATTGACAAGACGTTCAAGGAGACCGCTCTCAATCAGATGAAGCTCTTTCTCTTTTCTGGCCATGACACGACAAGCAGCACAGTCTGTTACATCCTTTATCTTCTTTCAATGTACCCTGAGACGCTCCACCGCGTCCGGACCGAGCACGACCAAGTCTTTGGCTCTAACCCTGCGGATGCCACAGCCCGCATTAGCGAGGATCCTTATCTGCTGAATAAGTTATTCTTTACCGTCGCCGTGATCAAGGAGGGCATGCGTTTGTTTCCCGCCGCATCGACCACGCGCGCCGGCGAGCCAGGCTTCACCATCACCGATGCCAACGGCCGTCAATATCCTACCGAAGGCTGCCTTATCTGGCTTATCTCCCATGCTGTCCAGCATGACCCGCTTTTCTGGCCACAGCCTGATGAGTTCGTCCCGGAGCGCTGGCTGACGGATCCAGAGGATCCACTGCATCCTGTCAAGGGGGCTTGGCGACCATTCGAACATGGACCGCGTGCTTGTATTGGTGTGGAGCTTTCGATGATAGAGCTCAAGATTGTGATTGCTTTGGTGGTGAGAAGCTTCAACATTGAGGCTGCGTATGGAGAGCTTGACGCTCAAAGTGCAAATCGAAAGACAAAGACCGTGGACGGTGAGAGGGCTTACCAGGTGGGAATGGGGCAGCCCAATAGAAATCTACCTTGCCGAGTTAGTAAAGCAGGGCATTGAGAGATTGGTCTACGTCTCCTTATCAGAGCAGAAGCGGGGCTAGGACTTATATCTTGCGGACGCGTGGTACGTTGAACACCCTGAAGGCGTTACTCTGGGTTATACTAAAGCTCATAATAACTTAAGTAAAGCGAGTATCCTTGGACGCTGATTGTTTCTCTAAGATAAGATAGTGTTTCTATATCACGCGAGAGAGGGTACTTCGAGATAGCTAAAGCGCAGGCCTCCACACCCTCCTCGTGCTGATTATCCCTGGAGACTAAACACTTATAGACAGCACCACAGAGCGTCCAGGCACGCCTCTCTACCGTTTCACACAACGCCGACCTTGGCGCTTCATCCCTCTAGTGTCTTTCTACAGCTTCTTCTCTTCACTTCTTTCAACTTCCCATCCTCCTTCGCTTTTCGCTAAGCTCGCACTATCAACAGACCCCTGGAGCACGCTTTACACCTGCACCTCGCCACTTTTCAACCAAAAATTCCGTCGTTCACGTCCGAGTTCATGGTCAGATCGAACGAGACCCCCCCACACGTTGTCCTTGAATGGGTGTCCCGGTGCGAACTGTAGCTTGCGCAGGCATCGATGCAGGTCTCCAAGGTATAGACGAGGACGCCGGTCAGATCAGAAGCCTGATAGTCGGTACCACAGAAGATCTCAAAGGTGACGTTGGTGGAGCGGGCGATGTGGGGAGGTGCAGTCAGAAGAGGGGGAAGGAAAGGAGCAAGGGGGGGACGGAGTGTGAGTGGCGGTATTGGGTGTGGAAAGGGAGGACGGGGAGGGCGCTGCGAGGAGGCAAATGAGGTTCTACGCTCCGGCGATGAAGTGGCGGCGGTGGGGCTCGAGGATGGAGTGACGGAACTGGAAGATGTAGTCGGCGATGAGGTCGCAATCCTAGTTCTCGGCTCGGTCGCGAGTAACACTCTTTTGGGAGTTGGCTTTCCTACTGGCGGCTACAGAGCCGGCGCTAGAGCCGGCGACAGCTACAGCGACTATTCCCAAGACTAGCCTACAGTCACGACGAGGGCGATCGCGAGCCAGTATGCTGATCTGCAAAACCCGCATAGGCGACGAGTCACATGAAACTTTTCTTCGTAGTGTTCTTTTATCTTCAACAATAGCCAATCAAACATCTCTAAAGGTTTACAATTCTGATTCGACAACAACTGAGGACACTAATTCTGTAAATTGTAAAGCTCAAGACTTGTAATTCCCTCTCTTATCTTCTATCTAGAAATTATATTTGCGATCTAAGATCTATATAAATTTTCCAATAAAAGAGTAATTTATCACAGCATGGCAGGTCGCCACCATACATTTGGCGATCAGGGGCGCGTTCTCTCTCTTGCCAGTGAAGGGTCTAGAGATGGCGATCAGGGGCTGGACGACGATGCCGCCGGCGACGTTGTTGACTAGGACGGTGAGGTGCAGATCTGCGGTGCTGGAGGCGAGGGAGGCGTCGAGAACGGCGGGGCGGAAGCGGCGGGTGGGGAAGGAGTGATAGAGGGTGGCGGCGAGGGAGGAGAGTTTGGAGGCATTGCGGCCGTGAAGGATGATGTTGAAGCCGTGCTGGGCGAGGGCGTGAACGAGGGCTTTGTCAATGCCGTCGCTGGCGCCGGTGATGAGGGCCCAGGGTTCGTGGTCGTCGGGGCTGTGGAGGTAGCGGGGAAGGGAGGAGGGGCGGAGATAGAGGTAGAGGAAGCGGGAGAGGCGTAGGAAGAGTAAGGTGAGGATTAAGGTGCCGGGGACGATGAGGAGGGCTGCGGGGAGAGCCATGATATAGGTTGTGACGGTAGATTTGAGGTTGACGTGATTGGTGGATATGTGAAGTCTTGATCAGAGAAGATGTAGAGTCGGTTGGGTCGGATTGAAGGCATCTGAAGAAGCGTGCTATACTTCGTACAAGGCTGCAGTGCTAAAGAGATATAAAGTTATATAACGCAGCGATCAGCTGCGGCGTCTGGCTTTGGGCGCGTTCCGTCTGATGAAAGTGGGGTGAAAAAGGGGGCGGAGTTTGAAACACAGTCCTCTTGCCCTAATGCGTTATAACCTTTGTTGACTTGAGATCGGCAAGACACTAGCTACTAGCTCCTCATGTGTAGATATCCGATTAGGCTTCCGGGAATTTGTGCTGTGCGCGCCAACGTCGAACGTTAGTCGATAGAGGGTTTTCTGACCTATTTCTCAAGGTGGTTTATTGAGTACGGAGGTTTTTGTCCAAGCCATTTCGATGGGTATGTTGCTTCTCGTTCGACGCAAGCGCAGACGTGATTGTTAGACCTGGCTCAACCCGGTCCGTTGTTGCTTTGTTGGCGAATGTCGACATATCTGGACACAAATTTGGAAATAAGATCCAGCAGCACACGTAGCCTATGCCCCAGATATCTATGCTGCTGTTGTACCACGTATAGCCATCTACTTCAGGCGCCAGAGTCGGTATGGGCCCGATGTGCGTGTCGCAATGAGAAGATGCCTGTCTTGCCTTGCCGAAATCGCAGAGAATAGCCTTTGGCGGACTGAGCGACATTACAAGGAGATTCCTTGCTGAGACATCGCGATGCATGTATCCCGCTTCATGCATGGTCCTAAGGCCCTCCAGTGGCCCTCCAAGGAGAGCCACAACGGTTACCAATGGGAGCTTCGACCAGAAATTCTGTTTGGAAGAAATCATGCAGAGCAAGAGGAAAGGTCATGTAGAAACGCTCTGGGATTGCTCCACAAGGACGAGGGTGACCATGTTGGCATTGTATGGTGTGAGCTTGTAGTAAGCCTTGGGCGTCCTAGACCCTTCTTAGCCATGTCTTGGGCTAACTTCGACGCCCCCCTTGAATACACACCTCGAAATTATCAGAGACCTCACATTCAGTCAACATACTTTTATCATGTACCATATTCTGGTGTTTGATCCAGATTTCTTTTATCGCCACTGGCGCGCCGGTGTGGGCATCGACAGCTGCGCAAACGAACCCAAACGACCCGCTGCTATATTGTCGTGCAGGATCATATCGTCGATCTTGACATGAGGCTTTCGAGGGATCGCAAGTAGTCGAGGGTGAGGCACTGCTCTATCCGCCTCCTCGAGAGCTCGGTTGCGAATTTTGAGGTAGTTGGTATATTGCTCATCGTCCAGGTTCTCATAGTGAAGACAGAAGTCCAGCTTACCGAGACTGAACCGGTTCTGTCTCTGGAAGAGGACATGTTTATCCTTGTTATACAAAGACACCGTGGCATCGAGATAATCAAGATGATACTTCACAGGACGAGTGTCGCTAACGCCACGCAGCATCAAGACTCCGGACTCCGGATGGAACTGGATCAGGGCGTGTACTGGCGCAACTCCATGAAACTTGGCCCCCGAATCGACCACGAGGAGCTCTTCCAAGGCCTTCTCTACAATGGTCAGCCTCGTGACGGGACGGATCACATTCGTGTGCGAAGCGAACCAAGGGCGTGTGGACAACACGAAGAGCAAAAGTCAAGGGAGGAATGCAGCCCTCGATCAAGTTGACCGGAATCTGAGTTGATCAATGCGCGGTGGGGCAGGAGACTAGACTAAGGCCCAAGAGGACGTCGACTGGGGAAATGATCAGACTATTGGCTATTTCCGACCACCACACAACTCCGTATTCTGAAGGATCTTCGATACCTATACACAGCTGGTGATGGGAATAGCTTTGATTATTTCAATCCAGCAAAGTGTGCTGCCAATGCTGCTGGGCTTCGAACCGACGTCTGCACCATGACAAAGACTGGCGCATCTCTTGAGACTTTGCAAATTGGCTTCGCAATTGCCTTCCCTCCGGACGTCTCTCTAACTTGCAGATTTCACGTGGGGTACAAAGGGTCGCCTGCAGTGCCTTCCTCGCGCTAACAATAGTCGACAACTTGGAGGCCATTACGCTCGCCAATAGAACAAGGGGACTTCAACCAAGAGTCTAGTCGAGTCAAAAAGAAAGAATGCGACGGTAGAAGCGTGCCGTGCAAACGCTGGCGGTACCTCTATCAGCCATTGGACGCCAAAGTTCTGGCCCGGAACGGCTTAGTCGCTAGTCTCAACGAAAAGCAGGCAGTGGAAGTAAGATGAAGCAGTGACTGCAGTGAGATGTTTGTCTTAACCTGTGTTGAAACAGCGATCTCTGGACACAATCTTTCTGGCAGATACTTTAGGTAGTTCCAAAGCGAAGCTTGGAGGATCGATAACCCGGATATACCCGACCCAGATCCCGACCATGGCTCGCATCGTTTTGAAACACCGCCGCGGATCTTAAGTTTCGGAAGGAGATGCCGAGTAATAAACCGCCCGAAATGGCAAAGTGTGAGCGACAAACTCGATGCAAATAACAAGAGTGGGATTGAGAAGCTCCCGTCAAGCGGCTCTTGGTGGTACATATTACATAAAGAATATCCCAAGCACATTGAAATCCCATGAGCGAGGCAAGAAGGATTCTGGCAATATGCATCTACAAGTCCTTCTTCACATCGCAGCTGTCCTACAGCTCCTACCTGCCGTTTTCGCATCAGTTCTCCCTCTTCATCCGTTCTCAAGCTCGCATCAGCCTCCACTTACCCACGGTATCAGCTTTGTTGAGCGGAGTTTACCTCATTCAGTATTGGCACCAGATCTTATCGTAAGAAGAAGCTTAGCACAAATGCTGCGCGACCATCGCAATCTGTTTGAGCATGTAATGGACTGGGGACGCGGCTATACATGCATCTTCAACACTCTGGACTTTTTTGCGCCCAATTACGCGACGCCAGCACAGGAAATGTCTCGCTTCTACAGTCTAGCTCTTTCCGCGGCTGGCTACGAATGGGGCAATGGCTCTCCGTCCAACGTCCGGCAATATACGTGGGGCGCCATCACATTGACCATGCGTAGTACGCAGCCTATACCTTTCAGATTCATTCGTGGGTTCCTTACCGACATGGTACGTTTGGTTCATCCATTTTACCTGCAGCTTTCTCGAAGGTTTTCCAAATTTGTAAGTACTTAACTCATCAACCTAATACCACAACAGATGACCCAGTCCCAGATGAGCACAGGTCCCGGAGGTCCCGTCCCAGCGAGTTACAAGTTACAATTCGTCCGAGCGATGGGCACCGCCGTTATTCTTGTTGAACTCGTCCTTCCTTTCGCTGGCGCGGCAGCAGCAGCAAGATGAAGGACGGACCTAAGAGGACTACATGCGTTCCCGGTCTAAGAGCGGTATCCCGTATATCACTGCGGTAGCTCATGGATATTCTGAAGATAGTACGCAATTCTGTGACACGCAGATCAGGCGCGGACCTCTACATCTTGAGTCAGAAAGCCTCCCTCCCCGATATATGGAAGTGGCCACGTGGACCATACTAGGCTTCAGCTCCATAACTCGAAGACTCCGAGACATCGATTTAATTGATTGCAGCGAAAACGGTCCGAACTCGAACAGAAGATGGAATAGCGTAGATCCGAGCGGCCTACCTGTTCAAAACGATAGAATTCAGCTGCGGGTAAGGGCGACGTCAGAATCAGGACATTATAATATGCGTCTCCCCCAAATAGCAATCCACCATCAACCATGCATTGATCGATATCTTGAATTTGTCTCCATTCTTTAAATTCCGTTGTTGCAGCTTCGTGTTGTTTCCTTTGCAGATATTCCGTTCGCGTCGCCCAAGAAAAATGTTCGATTATCCCTAGGCTAAAGTGTTTAGCTATTCTTCATGTACGGTCTCCACATTTATAGTCCTGTTTGTTCGACTGCGATGCTGGTATCGGACTCCCAAAGTTGTTTTTCGTCGGTGGCGGAGATTGTTCGCTTGTTGAAAGTTTTGCACTAAGCCTACCTTTCATTGAAGCAGGGTAACTATCAGCATCCAAAGAAACGAAGATGGGTTTCGCGACAAAGTCACTTCGACGAGGGCATGGTACTTGCTATTGCTCCAGGGCCGGCACAAAAAGGTCGTTGCTGCTCAGGTCAGAGTGATTTAGGTCTACTTTCTAGCTTACGATTGATCCTGCGCTTGGTCGGGATGATCTGCATGAGTAGATCGCGAAATCTCTGCCAAAGTTATTCAATGTCTCTAGCGTGCCGTGCCCGCTGTTTAGCAGCAGCGTGGCATCCTATCTATGTATCCCTCTGTGGACCATCACATCCGCGACACAAACCAACCAACGTCATGGGGCGGCACCACTCTCGACTTCCCCATACAGCATCGCGCAGCCCGTCTGATCAGCCAAGATCATCGCCAGCAAGCCTTGAAGCGCGGCGGCTTGGACTGGTCACGCGGTATATTGCGAAGCCGCTTCCCCAAGCAGCGTGCTAGGTGCGGCGCTCATATGTCAAAGCTGTGATATTGAAAGTCTGAAGAAGGCTGCGATGATGTGAGCGCTCTTGGACATGTTTTGACCTTAGTGCGAAGCCAATCGTGGAGAATGACATGTCCGAGAGAAATCGAATGGGGTTCGCCCGTGGTCGGGAGTGATTTCAGTGTGACTTTGAGTCGAAGTTCGGAAGAAGGAGGACCTCAGGAGATCGTCTCGAGAGGCCGGCGACGTTTGGAACAGATCACAAAGCACGTTCGCTGCAGCGCACAAACTGCGGCAACGGGCACACGACTCCGAGAATTGCAAATCCACCTGAGGTTCTCTAGACCATAGAAGCTTGCCGCCGGGTTGGAAGACCGGGCGAGTGGCGAGTCTGTGGAAGGTCAGTCAGTTTGCTTCTCTTGAACCTAAGTTTGCTTTCGTACTTTTAACGATGCGTAAGCTTAGGAATCGCGACTTACAAAACTTGTGAAACTTCGTTCCTTGATTTCAAAGTTTCGGAGTCAGTTGTCGACACTGACTATAAAGTTATTGGATACCGTAGTCGGCCTGATTCAGACTACACGCTTGACCGCCTTTCTCAATTCACCTCGGTGACATTAAACTCTGAATTTAACTTGCGAGGAACCGTGGCTTATCGGCTTCTCGCAGGAACAGCTCCTTCATCCTTCCATCCGTAATAGATATGAGCATGATGATAAGTCTTATATCACGACAATGCTCCCTCTTTGGATGCAAGCTTGCCGTGATTGCCAGCATATCAAATTGCTACTCAGGTCGGCCTTGACTCATCTAGCATTGCGTATATGACTTCACATGCCTTTTCTAGGTCATTCAAGATAGATCCCGTCGAGTAAGACTCCAATCAGTCTCTCATTCTTCTAGTTCACCAAATCTCACTGTCCGACTCGTTGTATCTACTCTCAAAATCCTGGACTTTGCTTCGAAGGGATTTGAAAGGTAATACAAACTATTTCAACCTTACCCCTTGCACGACAGCATCATGCAAACAGAGAGTCAGACGTCAGAGCCTCCGACCGACAGCACGGCGGCGGCGCCTGCATCAAGGATGGCCTCACAACCCGCTTTCCCTCTGTCGCCACTCGATCACATCATGCCCCGTCGATACACGTTCCGCCTCCTCTTCTTCCCCACCGGCAACCGTGACCCTCTTATTATCACTGCTACCCTCAAGGCCGGACTCACAAAGACCCTCGAGACCCTCCCTCTCCTAAGTGGCACCGTTAAACCCTACCCCTGCCCACTCAGTCCGGCAGACTGTGCATCACTGCTCCCTGGAGCTCTGTCGATGACATTTTCCACATCGCCCACCGACTCGATCTCTCCTACGACGAGATTCGAAATAGCGGTTTCTCCATGCGTTTTCTCGAGTTCGAAGATATCCTACCCATGTTCAGGAATACGAACATCGATCCCTTCAGCATGGAGACCCCCGTGCTTATGGTACAAATCAACCTTATCAAGGGCGGGATGATCATGGGTTTTTGCTTGCATCATTCCTTCGTGGACGGCTCGGGCGCGCCGGAGGTGCTAAAGATCTGGGCTGCTTTTTGCCGCGGGGATGAAGGCTCGACCGAAAAGGAAGTGAGAAAAATGACGACGAGAGAGAGGGTAATGACTTCTGAGGCTGGGAAGGTAGATTTGGGGAAGTTCTACGAGTATGTCGACGAGCCTTTGCCGGAGGATCTGGAAGAGAAGATCGAAGAAACCAGGGCGTCCACAGCTGGTACTTTGGAGACAAAGGCCACAACATTGCTTGAACGGACCATCTGCCGCTGCTCAGACTTTCTCCCCCACATACTTCTCCCCGCCATCATCGCAACCGCACGCTTGTTCGGCCAATTAATCGAAGCCTACGGCCCCTCACAGCTAGCTAGCCTCTCCACCTACCTATCAAGCCACACCCCACCATCACCCCCAACCCCCCCTCCCA